>Ga0123328_1004727_pt1 | contig 10969 bp, 9 predicted proteins | sample BioC12SIPDNA_2_FD_89702 | JGI IMG/M metagenome (GOLD analysis project Ga0123328, IMG submission 89702) | Anaerobic biogas reactor microbial communites from Washington, USA - Biogas_R1_A C12 SIP DNA | ecosystem: Engineered > Bioreactor > Anaerobic > Unclassified | place: Washington, USA...
AACGGCAACGGCGAGAGCGAGACCAACAACCTCATCGCCAGCAACTTCGTCACCGGCGGATATGACATTATCATCGCCATCGCCACGCCATCCGCCATCAGCGCCTATGCAGCCGCCCGGGAAGCGGGCATCCCTGTGGTGTTCTCCGCCGTGTCCGATCCGCTGGGCGCGGGTCTGGCCGAGACGCTGGAGGCCCCCAATACCGGCGCCACCGGCACCAGCGACAGTCTGAATCTGGAGGGCCAGATGCAGATGATCCGCGCCTTCCTGCCCGATGCCGAGAGCATCGGTATTCTCTACACCACCAGCGAACCCAATTCCATCAGTCATCTGGCGGCCTTTGAGGACCTGGCTCCCGCCTATGGCTTTACCGTTGAAGCGGTGGGCATCACCGACTCTTCCGAGGTTGCTTCGGGCGCCGCGGCGCTGGCGGCCAAGGGTGTGGACTGCGTCAATAACTTCACCGACAACAATGTGGTCAACAACCTGAGCGTGCTGCTGAACGCCACCGACGCCGCCGGCATCCCGGTCTTCGGCTCGGAGGAGGAGCAGGTGAGAAACGGCTGCGTGGCCTCCGAGACCCTGGATTACATCGCTCTGGGCGTGACCACCGGACAGATGGCCGCCGGCATTCTGGACGGCGGGGATGTCAAAACCATGGCAGTCAGTGTGGTATCTGACTCCAAGCCGGTGTATTCCGCCGCCAACTGCGAAAAATTCGGCATTACCGTTCCGGAGGCCTATGCAAACGCAACCAATCTGGACGAGTAAGCCCCGTATCCGGCTGTGCGGCTGCGGAAATTGCCGCACAGCCGGACCCCGCCAGGAAAAGGAGTTATCATTATGACCATTTTTCTCGGTCAGGCCGAGACGGTGCTGCGCGAGGGCTTCATCTACAGCCTTATGGCCATGGGAGTCTTCATCACCTATAAAATACTGGACTTTCCCGACCTGTCGGTAGATGGGACCTTCCCGCTGGGCGCCTGCGTTACGGCCGCGCTGATCAACGGCGGGATAAATCCCTGGCTGGCACTGCTCCTCTCCTTTCTTGCGGGATCACTGGCGGGTTCGCTGACCGGTGTGCTCCATGTAAGGCTGCGCATCACCGACCTGCTTTCGGGCATTCTGGTGATGACCGCCATGTGGTCGGTCAACCTTATCATCACGGGAAAGTCGGCCATTCTGCAATTTTTCAACAGGCCTACCATTTTTACCTGGGGAGTCATCAGGCTGCTGCCCGACGGGCTGTACCGGCACCGCTACGTCGTGGTGACGTTTCTGCTGGCCCTGGCGGTCAAGCTCCTGCTGGACTGGTTTCTCCGTACCAAGCAGGGGCTTCTGCTGCGGTCCGCCGGCGACAACAGCCAGTATGTCATCAGCCTGGGAAAGGATCCCGGCACCGTCAAGATCCTGGGCCTGGCGCTGGGCAACGGCTGCACCGCGCTGGCCGGCTCGGTTCTGGCGCAGGTGGGCGAAAACGCCGACGTCAATTCCGGCAAGGGCATGGTGGTGATGGCGCTGGCCGCCGTCATCATGGGTACCAGCCTGTTCCGGCGGATATCCTTTCTCCGATCCACCACCATGGCGGTGCTGGGCGCCGTGCTCTACAAGGCCTGCCTCCAGGTGGCCCTCCAGCTGGGACTGCCGCCCCACTACCTCAAGCTGCTGATGGCGCTGCTGCTCACCGCGGCCCTCCTGTCACAGCGCCTGAGCGGGAAGAAGGGAGAGAAGTCCCTTGCCTGAAACAATAAACCTTCCGCTGGTGCGTCTGGAGCATATCTGCAAGGCCTTTAATCCCCGAACCGTGAGCGAGACCGACCTGTTCCGGGACTTTTCCTTTTCCATCCGGGAGGGGGAGTTTATTTCGGTGGTGGGCTCCAACGGCTCGGGCAAGACCACCCTGCTGAATCTCCTGTGCGGCAGCATCCCGCCTGACAGCGGCGCAGTCTTCCTGAGGGAGCGCGAGATCACCAGAATGCCCGAGTACCGGCGTGCCGCCCATATCGGACGGGTATTTCAGGACCCCATGAAGGGCACCTGCCCCACCCTCACCATTCTGGAGAACCTGTCTCTGGCGGACAATAAGGGCAGACCCTTCGGTTTAAGCCGCGGCGTGGACAAAAAGCGGCTGGATTACTACAAATCCCAGCTGGAGCTTCTGCATCTGGGCCTGGAGGATAAGGTGGAGCTGCCCGTAGGCGCCCTGTCGGGCGGCCAGCGCCAGGCTCTGGCTCTGCTTATTTCCACCATGACTCCCATCGACCTGCTGGTGCTGGATGAGCATACCGCCGCCCTGGATCCCAATTCCTCAGAGAACGTCATGTACCTGACCGACAAGGTGGTGCGGGATAAGGGGCTGACCGCTATTATGGTCACACATAACCTCCGCTACGCGGTGGAATATGGCAGCCGCATCGTCATGATGCACGCGGGGCGGACCGTCATCGACGCTGCGGGGGAACAAAAGAAGTCCTGCGCCATTGAGGATCTGCTCAAGGTATTCAACGAGATCTCCATTGAATGCGGAAACTGAAGGTCATGCCGAAAGCGCAGCGGCTCGAGCCGCTGCGCTTTTTGAGACTGTCGAAAAAGGCTGACAGCCTTTTTCGACAAGGGGTTTGCATGCAGGACGCTCACCGCTTACCTGCATGAGAAGTGTCATTTCCAACGCGCATGTCGCCGGAAATGACGGTTTGGATTTCATTTCCGCCGTGCGCGGCGGAAACTCTGCGAGGCTTTTTTAACGGGATAAGGTTTTTCGCCAGTCTAAGCGCAGCGGCTCGAGCCGCTGCGCTTTTCATCTGCCGCAATTCCCGTCAGAAATGGGACGCATTTGACGCGCTGGACGGAGCGCTTGTTTTTACTTCCCGGCAAGGGCTATTTTTGCCTTTTCCGCAATCCCCTCCGGGGTGAGCCCATAGGCCGCCATCACATCGCTTGCCTTGCCCGAGCGGCCGAACATATCCGCCACCCCGTGGCGCACAACAGGTACGGGGCAATGCTCCGAAAGAAGCTCCGCCACGGCCGAGCCCAGGCCGCCCAGAATGTTATGCTCCTCGGTGGTGACAACGGCGCCGGTCTCTCTTGCCGCCTTGAGCACAAGCTCCCCGTCCAGGGGCTTAATGGTGTGCATGTCGATGACCCGGGCGGAAATGCCCTCGGCCGCCAGGAGCCCGGCGGCCTGAAGGGCCAGCTGCACCATGAGGCCGACCGCCACGATGGTCACGTCGCTGCCTTGCCTCAGGGTTACCCCCCTGCCCAACTCAAAGTCGTAGCCGGCAACGGCGTCGGTTACGGTATCTACAGCGCTGCGTCCCAGCCGCATGTAGGCGGGACCGTCATAGTCCAGCAGAGCTTTCACAGCCAGCCGCATTTCGTGGCCGTCGCAGGGGCACAGCACCGTCATGCCCGGAATGGTCCGCATGAGAGCAAAGTCCTCGATGCACTGATGGGTGGCGCCGTCCTCTCCCACCGACAGGCCTCCGTGAGAGCCGACCACCTTTACATTGAGACGGGGATAGGCAATGGAGTTGCGCACCTGCTCCCACGCCCGTCCGGCGGAGAACATGGCAAAGGAATTCATGAAGGGTTTCTTGCCGCAGGCGGCCAATCCGGCGGCCACACCCGCCATATTGCACTCGGCGATGCCCATGTTGAAAAAGCGGCCGGGATAGGCTTTGGAGAAATTTTTGGTCATGGTGGCGCCCGAAAGGTCGGCATCCAGCACCAGCAGGTCGGGGTACTCCTCTGCCAGGGCGACGAGGGTGTCGCCATATGCGTTGCGCGTTGCAATTTTTTCGCCCATATCAATTTTCCTCCAATGCGTGTAAGGCGGCTTGCAGCTCAGCCCTTGCCCGCTCATACTGCTCGTCGTTGGGCGCCTTGCCGTGCCAGCCGGCGTCATTTTCCATAAAGGAGACTCCCTTGCCCTTGACTGTTCCGGCCAAAATCACGGTGGGTGCGTCCTTTCGTTCAGCCGCCTGGTCAAAGGCGCAGGCTATGGAGGCGCAGTCGTGACCATCGGCGGTGAGAACATGCCAGCCGAAGGCCTGGAATTTTTTGTCCAGCGGCTCGACGGGCATCACGTCGCACGTTCTGCCGTCAATCTGCAGACCGTTTACGTCCACGACGGTGCACAGGTTGTCCAGCCTGTATTTGGCAGCGGCCATTGCCGCCTCCCAGATTTGACCCTCTTCCAGCTCGCCGTCTCCCGTCATGGCGTAGACCCGGTAGTCCCTGCCGTCAAGCTTGCCGGCCAGCGCCATACCGACGGCGGCAGACAGCCCCTGCCCCAGCGAGCCGGTGGACATATCCACCCCCGGAACATGCCGCATCTCGGCGTGGCCGGACAGGTTGCCGCTGATGGAGCGAAAGTATTTCAGATCAGCCGCGGGAAAATATCCCTTCAGGGCCAGCACGGGATAAAGCGCCGGGGTACAGTGGCCCTTGGAGAGTACGAACCGGTCGCGGTCGGGATCCTGCGGATACTTCACATTTACCCGCATGGTGTGGAAATAGAGGGTGGTCAGAATATCCATGGCGGAGAGCGATCCGCCGATATGGCCTGAGGCGGAGGTGTATACCGCCTCCAGACCGAGCAGACGCCCCCTTGCGGCGGTGATGTCCAGCGTCCGCTTTTCTGCCGGCTGCATAAAATCAATCCTTTCGAGCAATTCTTTCTGTAGGTAGTGTAGCATGATTTGACCCGGCGGTAAACCCCTCAAAGAAAAATCTGGTTGACAGAACGGGCTTCCCCACATATACTGAAGGTGTAAAAGAGAATATGGTCGGATGACGGAATCGAGAGAGTGTGGGAAGGCCACCGCCGAAGGGGAACTTGCAGTAAGCTCTCAGGCAAAAGGATCGGTTTCTGACGAAACTCTGGAAAGCGGACGGGCATCCGTCCGCGCCGAAGAGGCAACCTACGCGCTTGAGGCGCGGGGGAATCTTTCAGGTCTTAAGACAGAGGCGCGCGGCTTCTTGCCGCGCGCCTCTGCTATTTTTGAAGGAGGTGATTCTAAATGGAGCAAAAAACTCCCCTTTATGCCCGCCACATTGCGGCGGGCGGGAAGATGGTCTCCTTTGCGGGCTGGCTGCTGCCCGTGCAGTACAGCGGCATCATTGCGGAACACATGGCGGTGCGCACCGGATGCGGGCTCTTTGACGTGTCCCACATGGGCGAGCTTGTGCTGCAGGGCGCCGATGCTCTCTCAAACCTGAACCGGCTCCTCACCAACGACTTTACCGGAATGGAAGTCGGTCAGGCCCGGTACAGCCCCATGTGCAGCGGCGGCGGCGGCGTGGTGGATGACCTCATCGTCTGCAAACTATCCGAACATCAGTATTTCATTGTAGTAAACGCGGCCAATAAAAATAAGGACAGAGACTGGATGGCCGGACGACTGACCGGAAGCTGCACGCTGGAGGACCGCTCGGACGCCTATGCCCAGCTGGCCCTTCAGGGCCCCAGGGCGGAAAACATCCTGCGGAAGCTGACGGAGGATATTCCGAAAAGGTACTACAGCGCTGTTCCGGAAGGGAAGGTGGCAGGAGTCTCCTGTATGGTCTCCCGCACCGGATACACCGGAGAGGACGGCTTTGAGCTCTACTGCGCCGCCGCCGACGCCCCCGGGCTGTGGGATGCTCTCATGGAGGCGGGACGGGGCGAAGGGCTCATTCCCTGCGGTCTGGGCGCCCGGGATACCCTGCGCCTGGAGGCGGGCATGCCCCTCTACGGCCATGAGCTCAGCGATGCCGTCAACCCCTACGAGGCGGGGCTGGGTATGTTTGTAAAGCCGGATAAGCCGGATTTTATCGGCAAAGAGGCGCTGGAGCACGCCCGCCCGGTCTCCCGCTGCCGCGTGGGGCTGGAGGTGACCGGGAGGGGTATCGCCCGGGAGGGCTGTCCCGTTTACCACGGTGAGCGGCAGGTGGGCACGGTCACCTCGGGCACCCACTGTCCCTGGCTGGGCAAGGCTGTGGCCATGGCGCTGCTGGAGGCAGAGTACCGGCAACCGGGCAGCCCGGTCATAGTAGAGGTGCGGGGCAGGCAGATCGAGGCAAGCGTGGTTCCCCTGCCGTTTTATAAACGTTCGTAACCGCTTATTTTGAGCTGGCGAAAGGAGTAACGAGAGATGAACATTCCAAACGAGCTGCGCTATTCCAAAACCCATGAATGGGTGAGGCTGGAGGAAAGCACCGCCGTCATCGGCCTGACAGACCACGCCCAGTCCCAGCTGGGGGATCTGGTGTTTGTGAACCTGCCCGCCCCGGGAGACGCCGTCACCGCCGGGGAGCCCATGGGAGACGTGGAGTCGGTCAAGGCGGTGTCCGATGTGTACTGCCCGGTCACCGGCTTGGTTTCCGCTGTCAACACCGAGCTGGAGGACAGCCCGCAGCTCATCAATGAACAGCCTTACGAGGCATGGCTCATTCGGGTGGAGAAGATTTCCGGCACCGAGGAGCTGCTCACGGCGGCCGAGTATGAGGCGCTGATTGCCTCGGAGCAGGAGTAGCGCCATGGGGAGCTTTCTGCCGTCCACGGCGGCGGAGCGGCGTGAGATGCTGGCCTTTCTGGGCCTCCGGTCCGCCGACGAGCTCTATGCCGCCGTGCCCCCGGAGGTCTTTCTGAGTCAGCCGCCCGATCTGCCCCCGCCGAAAGCCGAACTGGAAGTGCGGCGGACCATGGAAGGTCTGGCTGCCCGGAACAAGGTCTTTCGCACGATCCTGCGGGGGGCGGGAGCGTATGACCATTATATCCCTGCCGCCGTGGGACGCATCGCGTCCAAAGAGAGCTTCGTCACCGCCTATACCCCCTATCAGGCCGAGATCAGCCAGGGGGTTCTGCAGGCCATTTTTGAGTACCAGACCATGATCTGTGAGCTCACCGGCATGGATGTCTCCAACGCCTCGGTGTACGACGGCGCCGCCGCCGCCGCCGAGGCCGTAGCCATGACCAGGGAGCGCGGGCGTTCGGCCGCCGTCGTTTCGGCCGCAATCCATCCCGATGTACTGGCCACCATCCGCACCTACTGCTTCGGTTCCGATACCGACCTGATTGTAGCCCCCGCGCCGGGCGGCATCACCGACCTGTCTGCCCTCAAGGGACTGCTCACCGGGAAAACCGCCTGCGTCTATGTTCAGCAGCCCAACTTTTTTGGCCTGATCGAGCCCTGCGACGCCATTGCTGAAGCAGTGCATGAAGCGGGAGCCAAATTGATTCTGGGCGTTGTTCCCTCCACGCTGGGCGTGCTCAAGTCCCCCCGGGAGTGGGGGGCGGATATTGCGGTGGGGGAGGGGCAGCCCCTGGGACTCCCCTTAGGCTGGGGCGGTCCCTATCTGGGCTTTATGGCCGCAACTTCCGCCCTCATGCGCAGGCTGCCCGGCCGTATCGTGGGTCAGACCACGGACAAAAATGGGGAGCGGGCCTTTGTCCTTACCCTGCAAGCCCGGGAACAGCACATCCGCCGGGAGAAGGCAAGCTCCAACATCTGCTCCAACCAAGCCCTGTGCGCCCTGACCGCCTCGGTATATCTGAGCATGATGGGGCCCGAGGGACTGCGGCAGGTGGGCGGGCAGTGCTACGCAAAGGCTCACTGGTTTGCGGATGAATTATGTAAACTAAAAGGAGTAAAGCGCCGCCACAGCGGGGAATTCTTCCTGGAATTTGTCACCGATCTCCCCGTGCCTCCGGAGCGGGTGCTCAGCGCCCTGGAGCAAAAGAACATCCTGGGCGGTCTTCCGGTAGAGGGCGGTATATTGTGGTGTGTCACCGAGAAGCATACCCGGCGGCAGCTGGAGGAGGCCCTTGCGGTGATCGGGGAGGTGTGTCTGCCGTGAAGCTGATATTTGAACGAAGCGTGGAAGGGCGGGGAAACAGTCTGCTGCCTCCGCTGGATGTTCCCGCCGCCGGGATTCCGGAGTCCCTCAGGCGGCAGACGCCGCCCCGTCTGCCCCAGCTCAGCGAGAGCGAAACATCCCGCCACTATGCCGCGCTGGAGCGCCGCACCTTCGGCGTATGCGACGGGTTTTACCCCCTGGGCTCGTGCACGATGAAGTATAACCCCAAGCTGTCCGAGGAGATGGCCGCCCTGCCCGGTTTTACAGACATCCATCCCCTCCAGCCCGGCCATACCGTGGAGGGCTGCCGGGCGGTGTACGACCTGTGCGGCAGTCTGCTGTGCACGCTTACCGGCATGGACGCCATGAGCTTTCAGCCCGCTGCCGGCGCCCACGGCGAATTTGCCGGGCTTCTGCTGATCAAGGCATATCACAAAGCCCGGGGCGACAGTGGCCGCACCAGGATTCTGGTACCCGACTCGGCTCACGGCACCAACCCGGCCAGTGCGGCTATGGCGGGATACACGGTGGTCACCATCCCATCCACGGCCGAGGGGCTGGTGGATCTGGACGCCCTGAGAAAGACGGCGGGGGAGGACACCGCCGGCCTTATGCTCACCAATCCCAATACCGTGGGACTGTTTGAACCCAATATTCTGGAGGTAACGAGAATCATCCATGATGCGGGCGGGCTGGTGTACTACGACGGCGCCAACCTCAACGCCATTATGGGCGTCACCCGGCCGGGCGACATGGGCTTTGACGTGCTGCATCTGAATCTCCACAAGACCTTTGCCACCCCCCACGGGGGCGGCGGCCCGGGCAGCGGCCCGGTGGGCTGCAAGGCGCACCTTGCGCCTTATCTGCCCGGCTGCGCCCTGACGGGAGAGGGGGGACGGGAGTCCATCGGGCAGGTGAAGGCCTTTCACGGCAACTTTCTGGTAGTGGTCAAGGCGCTGACCTACCTTCTGTCCCTAGGGGCGCAGGGGGTGCGAGAAGCGGCCGAAGCCGCGGTGCTCAACGCCAATTACCTGAAGAAAAAGCTCGCCGACAGGGGCTATATCCCCGCTTACGGCGGGCTGTGCATGCACGAGTTTGTACTGACCGTGGAGGAGCTTAAAAAGAGAACGGGAGTGTCCGCCCTGGATCTTGCCAAAGGGATGCTGGATCGGGGTATGCACCCGCCCACCATGTATTTTCCTCTCATCGTCCATGAGGCCCTCATGTTCGAGCCCACCGAGACCGAGTCGCCGGAGACGCTGGAGCTGGTCTGCGATGTGCTGTCGGACCTTTTGCGGCAGGCGGAGACCGATCCGGAGCATGTCCGCAGCGCCCCCCTGAAAACCGTCATCGGTCGCCCCGACGAGACCGCCGCCGCCCGCCGTCCCACGGTGCGGTACGAGTGGGGCTAAGCTCTTGCAATTGCTGCGGGAGTATAGTATAATACCCCCGTTACGCCGCACTGCCACAGCCGTGGCTGTGGCAGTGCGGCTCACTGGCGGGGCGTAGCGAAGTTTGGTATCGCGCCTGGTTTGGGACCAGGAGACCGCAGGTTCAAGTCCTGTCGCCCCGACCAAAAACGCCTTGATTGATGTGGGAATCAGGGCGCTTTTTGCGCCCTGCGCAATCGGCCCGGCTGCCGGGAGAGAGAGGAGCGCTGCGCATGCCGATGTATTATCTGGAAAGCGCCGTCACCGACCCGTTCTATAATCTGGCGCTGGAGGAATATGTGTTTGAAGGGCTGCCGCGCAGCGGCGAATACTTTATGCTGTGGCAAAACCACAACTCCATTATCGTCGGAAAGCATCAGAATACGGTGGAGGAAATCAATCTGCCCTATGTACGGGAAAAGCGGATCAGAGTTGCCCGCCGCCTGTCGGGCGGAGGCGCTGTTTACCACGATCTGGGCAATTTGAATTATACCTTTATCCGGGACGCCGCCGACACCAGGCTTGATCTCTCCGCCTTCTGTGTTCCGGTGATCCAGGCGCTGTCCTGTCTTGGCGTTGAGGCCGTGCTGAGCGGACGCAACGACATCACGATTGATGCCAAAAAATTTTCCGGAAACGCACAGTATCTGCGGGCAAACCGGGTGATGCACCACGGAACCCTGATGTTCGACTCCGACCTTGAGGTGCTTTCCGAGGCGCTGAAGGTCTCTCCGGATAAAATAGAATCCAAGGGGATCCGGTCTGTGCGCAGCCGTGTGACCAATATCAGGGAGCATCTGAAGCGGGATATGACCATGCAGGAATTCAAAGAGGTCCTCAAAGGCTATATGATGGAAGAAAATCAGATGCGGTTCTACACGCTCACCCCGGAAGATCAGGCGTCTATCGAAACCATTCGGCGCAAGCGATACGCAACCTGGGAATGGAATTTCGGCAGCTCGCCGCCATACAGCATCCGCAAGGAGCGCCGTGTGGAGGGGTGCGGGAATATTCAGATTTACATGGAAGTGGAGCACGGCGTTATCACCGCCTTTGCTACCCGGGGCGATTACTTCGGCGCGGACGATGCGGGCGACGTGGAGCGGGCGCTGCTGGGCTGCCGGGTGAGCCGGCCGGCTTTGAGCGCCGCCCTGTCCGGCTTGGATATCGGCTTTTATTTCAAAAACCTCAGCGTACAGGAGCTGATTGAGATCATTCTGCAGTAAGGCTTCCGCCCTGAAATAAGCAGTGTCCCGGCGGCTTTTCCTCATCCCCGCTGCTTCCGGTCAAAAAAGAGCGCCCCCGCCGGGGGCGCTCTTTTGAGGCTGTCGAAAAAGGCTGGCAGCCTTTTTCGACAAGGGGTTTCCATGCAGGGCGCTCACCGCTTCCCTGCATGAGAAGTGTCATTTCCGACGCGCATGTCGCCGGAAATGACGGGTTTGGTTTTATTTCCGCCGTGCGCGGCGGAAACTTTGCGAGGCTTTTTAAACCGAATAAGGTTTTTTGACAAGCTGAAAAGAGCGCCCCCGCCGGGGGCGCTCTTTTGGCATCAGAAATGACGGAAGCTGGAAGATCTGTTTAGCACTTTTCAAAGATGGCGGCCGTACCCATGCCGCCGCCGATACAGAGGGTGGCAAGGCCGCGCCTGGCGTCGGGGCGCTTGCGCATTTCGTACAGCAGGGTGACGATGATGCGGGCGC
>Ga0123328_1004728_pt1 | contig 10969 bp, 8 predicted proteins | sample BioC12SIPDNA_2_FD_89702 | JGI IMG/M metagenome (GOLD analysis project Ga0123328, IMG submission 89702) | Anaerobic biogas reactor microbial communites from Washington, USA - Biogas_R1_A C12 SIP DNA | ecosystem: Engineered > Bioreactor > Anaerobic > Unclassified | place: Washington, USA...
AAGAATATCTTGTCCCGGCCCGGGAACTCGAGCCGTGCAAAGGCATATGCGGCAAGCGTTGCGATCGTCAACTCTAGCCCAATACGCGAGAACGACACAAAGGCGCTGTTAAAGAACCAACGCATAACCGGGGTGTCGGGCATCGTAAAGATCTTGGTATAGTTCACCAAGGTCACCCGGGGCGGCACGACGTATGGCGGCCAGCGAAAGATGTCCGGCTCTAGCATGAAGGATTGAATGAAAACCCAATACAGCGGAACGAACACATAGATGGCGATGGTGATGGAAACCGCCCACAGCATGATCCGGCTGAGGATCGTCTTGCGTCGACCCGCTTCCGATGCGGCGGTCTCAAAGGATCCGGTGCGCTGCTGCGCTATGGACATGGCTCACCCCTTCTCAGGCCACTTGGGCGGGTATCGTTAGTACTGCAGCCGTCGGCCCAGCAGACGGAATTGGATCATCGTGATCACAACGATCACCACGGCCAGCGCAAAGGCCAGCGCCGAGCCGTACCCCATGCGATACCAGTGCCATGCGGTCTGGAACAGGTAGACGATCACCGTCCAGTGGTGGAACCCCGATGCGCCGGTGTACTGCGTCGTGATCCCCACCATCGTATAGGGAATGCCGAATTCCTGCAGGCGGCCGATGAACTGGGTCACCAGCACGAACAGGAGCGTGGGCCTGAGGAGCGGCAGGGTGATCTTCCAGAACCTCTGCCAGCCGTTGGCGCCATCGACCTGGGCTGCGTCGTAGAGATGGGGCGGGATATCACTAAGCCCGGCGAGAAAGATCAGCATGGGGAAGCCAAAGCTGCCCCACAGAGAGGCGATACTGAGCGACGGCAGCATGAGGGCCGGCGCCTGAAGCCACCGAACCTTGCCGATGCCAAACAGGCTCAGAGCATAGTTGACCAAGCCATAGTCCGTATTGAGCAGCCACTGCCAAGCAAGGGCCACCACCGCTACCGACATGGTCACGGGAAAGTAGTAAATCACCCGGAACCAACCGCGCCCCCGAAAGTCCTGAAACGTGATGAGCGCCGTTACCAGCCCCATAGAGACCACCGAGAGGACCGTCTGCAGGGCATACTGTAAAGTCTGGCGCAACGTGAGCCACCAGAGGTCGTCGTGCAGTAGCTCCTCATAGTTGGCCAACCCGATCATCGGCGGCGCCTTGGAGATGATGTCCCAGTCGTGAAGGCTCATCCAGGCGCCAAAGAGGACCGGGTACACAGTGAAAAGGAGAAACGCGACCAAAAACGGCAGGATGAATAGATAGTTCGGAAGCTGTTTGGCGATCCGCTGCCGCTCCTGACGATCCATCCCGAACCACGTCCTGGCCGCCGGCTGCGCCTCTAGCTCAGTTGAGGTCATGGCGATTCTGCCTATCCATGGTCACTAGCCACCAGGCCGACCATGCGGTCGGCCTGGTGGCGAAACGGTCAGCGATTATGCGCGGCAGCAGCGATCCAGGATCGGCTGCATTCTGGCCGCTGCATCCTGCATCGCCTGGAGCGGCTCCTTCTCGTTGTTCAGCGCGGCCGCGATCTCGGGGTTCAGGACGCCACTGATCTCAGTGCCACAAGGGTAGCTGCGATTGGGCTTGTTGATCCAGGCCTGTTGCCGCAACTGCATCGGCAACGCCCAGTTCTCGGCGATCTGCGGGTGCGCCGCCACGGAGGCTCGAGGCGTTGGCATGCCCGCCTCGGACGCCCACAGGTGGCTGCTGTGGATGTGCACGGTCAGCTTCTTGCACCAATCGAGGAGGTCGGCCTCCAGGTCCAGCGGCAGGACGTGGCAATGCGAGTCGTTCCACACGCCCTTGTTCTGACCGATGGTCGGGAAGTACCACACGCCCGGTCGGAAATCGGGATACTCCTTGAACCAATTATAGAACCAGCTGCCGTTGTAGAACACCGACAGCTTGCCGGCGGCCAACGCCTGATCGGCGGCGAAATCACCCGACGACTGCACATAGTACTTCCAGCGCAGGTCGCGCTCAAAGGTCAGCGCGTCGACAAAGCCTTCCTCTGTGACCTGCGCCTTGCAGGATCCGTCCGTGCTAACGCTGTAAACGCCGTTCTGCTGGGCAAAGGTGCCCACGTTGTTGCCGCCGCCGTAACCCCAGATGTCCACGTTGTCGGGGTCGAAACCGCTCTCGCCGGGGTGCTTGCCGTTCACGTCCCACGTCAGTGCGGTCATCGTCTCGAGGAACTTGGTGCGGTCCATCGGCTCCTCTTCCTCTTCGTACGTGATCCCCGCCTTTTCCAGGAGATCGAGGTTGAGCCACAGGACCGGTCCGTAGGAATCGAGCGGCACGCCCATGATGTGACCCTCGTGCATGCAGTCCTCGAGGATCACCTGGTTGAAATCGTCCCTCGGCAGTTCGCCGCTGTCGAACAGCTCGTCCAGGTTCATGAGGACGCCCTTGGGCTTCCACTCGTGCAGCTCGCCGCGGTGCAGGATGAAAAAGTCGGGGCCCGCCCCTGCCACGATGGCCGGCAGCAGCTTGTCAAAGTAGTTGCCCCAGGGGATGCGCTGCGTCTTGATGGTAACGTCGGGGTTCTGTTCGGTAAACTGCTGGCAGATCTTGAGCATGGTGATGCCGTCTTCGCCGGTTAGACCGTTCCAGTACTCGATGACGACACTACCGGAACCCGCGGCCGAGACGATGGCCGATTCGTCGGCCTTGGCCATGAGGCCCTCGCCCTCGACGACCACGGTCTCTTTCACAACCTTTTCGACGACCTGGGGCGTGCCCTCAACGACGACGGTCTCTTTGACGATCTTTTCCACTTCCTGTGTGACGATCTTTTCGACCTCAACGACCTGGGGCTGGCAGCCGGCGAGCGCTGCCGTTAGGCCCGCCCCCAATACGGTGGCTCGACGCAGAAACGTACGACGGCTAAGACTCTGGGTCGACATGCTGCTCCTTTCTCGCACTCCTTGATACTCGTCACGAAACTGAACACTGCTTGAGGCAACGCGGTATGCGATCACCCCCTCCCTAATGAGAACGCCGAGGCGCTCGGCGCGTGCCTCGGCGATGCGGACCAACCGAGGCGCCGGTGCTGGTTTGCCCTCGCTTCATCCCCATGATAGAATACGCTGAACCCTGGAACAATGGCCCACGTACCGTAAAAGTGCCGATTTTGTTCACCCGATGGAGTCTTTGCCCTTGGCGTCGTCGCCATGATCTCCAAGACGCAGTTCTCACGCTACGTTAAGGATGCGCTGGCCGGCTTCTACGACCCCGCCCATCTCGAGACGCATCCGCTGTCGCGCTGCCTCATCCCGAACCCCTCTCCCCAGGAAACCAGGGGGCTCGCCTTGCGCGAGGTGCTGGCCGAGACCATCGAGATGCTGCGCCCCTCGAACGGCATCGCGTTCAGCCACCCCGAGTGGATGGGCTATCGCGTCATGCGCCAGCGTTACGTCGAGTGCCTCCGCCCCGATGAGGCGTGCGAGGAACTGGGCCTGGGACGAACCACCTACTACCGCCACCACCGCGAGGCCCTCGCCGCCGTCACCGATATCCTGTGGCAGCGCTATCAACGCCTCCCCGGCAGTGAGGCGGCCGTCGATGAGCCGCCCGTCGACCCGCGCTCTCACGCGCGCGAGGAGGCCGCGGCGTTGGCGCGCTCCTCCCATCGCCGGCGCGTGAACCTCGGTGACGCCCTGCGCGACGTGCTCCCCCTCCTCAACCTCTATGGACAACAGGAGGGGCTCGAGATCACCGTCGCGGCCCCCGCCGGCCTCCCCGCGACCTACGCCGACCCGGCCATGCTGAGACAGATCATCCTGAACTTGATCCCCGAGGCAGCCGCGATGGCCAAGACGGAGGCGTTGACGCTGTCGGTGGAGCCGCGAGGGGGCCACGTGGAGTGGGTATTGCACGGACTCAACGCCGAGGAGGCTGCCGGGTGCGACGTCGCCGAGACGGATGGGCTTGTGGTCAGCCAGGGATTGCTGGACGTGTATGGGGGCAGGCTGTGGCTGGAGTGTGAGGGCGAGGAAGCGACGCTGCGATTCACGCTGCCGACGGCGCGGCCATGGACGATCCTCATCGTCGACGACAAGTCCGAGGCGGCGCAACTCTACCAACGCTACCTGCAGGACCTGGATTGCGTCCTGTGGGTAGCGCACGACGCTCAGGAAGTGGCGCAGCGCCTGGCTGACGGCCTTCCCGATCTCGTATTGCTCGACGTGCTGATGCCTAACGAAGACGGATGGAGCGTTCTGCAACGCCTGAGAACCGATCCCACTACCGCCGGCGTGCCGGTGGTCATCTGCTCCGTGCTGAGCCAGCCGCGGCTCGGTCTGGCCCTCGGCGCAACGGCGGTGCTACAGAAACCGATCAGCCAGGAAGACCTTCTCCGGACGGTTGCGCAGCTGCTTCATCGGGAAGATAGTCCGGCGATAGCGCATCCAACAGCGCCTCCATCGCCGTGATCCCCTCGCTCAACTGGATGGGCCGACGATACTCTACCGCCAGCGATGAGCCCATGCTGACGCTGCCCGTGAGCCAGTCCCTCCCCGAGATGACGACCACAGGGATGTCGCTCAACGACGCGTCCTCGCGCATGGCGCGCAACACCCCCTCCCCATTCATCCCCGGCATCACCAGGTCCAGGAGCACCACGTCCGGCCTCTGACCGCGCATGACCCGCAGAGCCTCAGTCCCATCGTACGCCTTTAGGAGGCGATAGGGCTGTGGCAGGGCAGTCAACGTGCGCTCCATGAGACGCACGGCATCGGGGTCGTCGTCCACCAGCAGCACCGTCGTCTCGTCCTCCCGGTCGATGCGCTTCATGATGGCGGTCAGCGCCTCGGGCAGCAGCGGCTTGACGAGATAGCCCGCGATGGAGCCCAGATTCTCGCGCTCGTGGATGTGCGGGAGCGCGCACACAATGATCGGCACGACGAACGGCGTCAGCTCCAGCTGCGCCCGCACCGCCTCGAACGAAGCCTGAGTGGCGATGATGGCCCGCGGGTGCAGGTCCAGGATCAGTGAGACGATATCGCGCTCCGGCGGCACACCGATCACCCGATGGCCGGTGATATGGCGCGCCAGGATGCGCACCACGTCGGGATCGTCGTGGACCACCAGGCAGGGCTGCGCCACCGAGACCTGCCTCCCATCGTCGGTGCGCACCGTGCCGGCGCTCCCTGCCACAGTGCCGGGCAGTGGCACAGAGAACGAAAAGGTGGTGCCCGCCCCCTGCTCGCTCTCCACCCAGATGTCGCCGCCGTGAAGCTGCACCAACTGCTTGCTGATGGCCAGACCCAGGCCGCTCCCCTCGGCCTTTCCGCTCGGCGTGGCGCTCACTTGCGTGAACTCTTGGAACAGCCGCGGGATGTCGTCGTGGGCGATGCCCGGGCCCGTGTCCTGGACGCTCACGACCACGGCGTCATCGCGCGCCGCAGCGCGCACGGTGATACCCCCCTTCGCGGTGAGCCGCACGGCGTTCGTGAGGAGGTTCAGGAGCGCCTGCCGTAGCCGCACCGAATCGGCCAGCACCCAGGGCAGATCGCGCTCCACCTCGACGCGCATCCACAGCCCCTTGCGCGCCGCCAGCGACTCGACAATGGCCACGGCCCGCTGGATGACGTCCTCGTCTAGGTTGATGCGGTCTTTGACTAAAGGAAGCCGCTGCGCCTCGATTTGAGACAAATCCAGGATATCATCGACCAAAGCGACGAGATGCTGGCAGTTGCGATAAATGGTATAGATGTCGGCCCGATAGCAGCGCGGCAGCGGCTCCTCATAGCTCTTGGGGGAGAGCGACATGAGGCGGCTGAAGCCGAGAATGAGGTTCAGCGGGCCGCGCAGCTCGTGGCTGACGGTGGCGACAAAGCGCGACTTGAGGGCGCGCGCCTCCTCCGCCTCGCGCCGCGCCGCGATAAGGTCGTGGTTCATGCGATCGATGCGATAGCTCGCCTCTTCCAGAGCCCGCACGACGCGGTATAGCTCCCCTTTGCGCTCGCGCACCTCGACCAGGGCGTCACGAGCGCGGGCCCAGCCGGTGAGCGCCGATTCCACCGAGTTCCGCAGTGGACGTGACGCCAGCCAGTTGGCCGCCGCGACCAGGGCATAGAGGGCCAGCACCTCCGCCTCGCCGCCGGTGGATACCGGCTGCCCCGTGGCGATACGATAGGCGGCCGCTCCCAGCGCCGCCGTGACCGCCGCCGTCAGCGCCGCGTCGCGCGCTCCCAAGAGCGCATTCGCCATGATGACGCCCAGCACACCGAACGTCATGGTGAGGATGGCGGGGTGCGCGTACACCACGCTGCACAGGGCGATCACCATCCCCGCCACGATGAGGCGACAGGCGGCATCGAGGCGCGTCTGTCGCAGCCGATGGGCGCCATAGGCCGCGCCGCACAGCACCAGCATGGGGACGCTCGGCTCCAGGGGCGACCAGTTGCGCGTCAGCGAGTAGTAGAGCCACAACCACCCCAACAGCGGCAGGGCCACCGTGAGGGCCTGCACCAGGCTGGCGCGCTCATCATCGATCTCGGCAACGACATCCGTCTCGGTAAAGGTCGTCTGCACCGTCGCGGCCATACCTCTCCCCCGTTCCGCTCCTCACCGCCATATAGTGGCCCCCGCCGTCGCAGCGTGATGCTACACCGATTGGTCGCTTCAGACAAAAAGACGCGTCCAGCGCCGCGCCATCGCCGGCCGCCCGCCGAAACGACGAGGGGGCCGGGTTTGGCCCGGCCCCCTCGAACAGGGTTGGATGGCGACGCGCTTACTTGCCCTGCGTCTTCTTCCACTCCTCGTACTCGAGCCTGGCTTCGTCGTTCAGCGGATAGTACTTGACCAGTTCGCCGCCCTGAGAAAGCCGCAGCCGGGTAAAGTCCTCCCACTCGGCGTGCTCGCTCGCCCTCTTGACAAGTTCGGGCGCCAGCTTGACGGGCACCACCACCGCCCCGTCATCGTCGGCCACGATGATGTCGCCCGGCATCACCAGCCGGTCGCCGCAGGCGATGGGCACGTTCACAGCAAAGGGGACGATGTCCGTCTGCACGTGATAGTTGGGTGTGACCCCCCGCAGCCAGTAGCCGAGGTCCAACTCCTTGGCATGGGGAAAGTCACGAATGCAGCCGTCGATCACCACGCCGACGCCGCCCTTGCCCATGAAATAGGTCAACATCATCTCGCCAAAGATGCCGCTGGCCATGTTGCCGCGGGCGTCAACCACCACCACGTCCCCCGGCTCCGTATGATAGAGCACGTGGCGATGGAGCTGCCGCTCCGGGCCGGCATACTCTCCCTCGCCGTGCAGGTCCTCGCGCTTGGGCAGGAACTGGAGGGTGAGGGCGGGCCCCACCACCGACTTGCCCGGCGTAAATGGCAACGGGCCGCGGATTTGCGGGTCACGGATTCCCAGCCGGCTGAGTTCGCCGGCGGCCAGGGCGCTGCCGATGCCGCGCAGCCCCTCGATGATCTCCTTGGGCGGTCGCACGATGTCGGGCGTTGTGGTGAGAGGTGTCTCGGCCATCATGATTCCTTTCTCGACTGGATGACTGCGGCACGCGCATAGCGGGCATTGTACACGAGTCTCGGCGCGGCGCAAGCGTCGGCGAGGGCACCTTCGGGAGGCACTCCTGCAGCACGGCCATGGACGTCGTCATTCGCCGCGGCTATACTACCGGTGCGTCGCCGCTTCACCTCCCGAAGGTCCCAAAGTGACCTTCGGGAGGTGAGATCGATCGAAAGGAGTTCACTCACACCATGAAGATCGGCTTTGCCACGCAGATCTGGGTGCGCGACGACCACTGGGAGAATTTCCCTCGCATGCTCGACGAGATGTCGCTCATCGGGCTCGATGGGTTCGAGATGGCGCCCGCCTACCTCATCGAAAAGTACGAAGGGCACACTAAGGAGCTGCGCCAGCTCCTCGACCTGCACGACCTGGAACTGGCCAGCTACTACACCGGCCTGACCTATCACGAGCCGGAGGCGCGCCGGCGCGGGATCGAGGAGGTCAAGCGGCGCGCCCGCTTTGTGGCCGAACTCGGCTACGAAAACCTATTGCTGGACGGCGCTCGCTCTCGCGGCGAGGGGCTGCCGCCCCTGGAGGACCACATCGCCATGGTGGCCGAGACGGCCAACGCCCTTGGCGAGTACGCCCGCTCCCTGGGCCTCAGCCTCTCGTGGCACCAGCACTGGGGCAGCATCTTTGAGGCGCCCCCCGCCTTTGACCGGCTCATGGCCCTCACCGACCCCGACCTGCTCGGCTTTTGCCCCGACGTGGGGCAACTCGCACTGTGCGGGTTCGACGTCGTCGAGACGGTACGGCGCTATGTGGACCGCGTGCGCTTCGTCCACTACAAGGATGTGACGATTGCCGGCCGGCCCCAGGGCGAGCTTTGGCCTGGCGGCCCCGTCGCTCCCAGCGACGATGGCGCCTACGGCGTCGACTCGCGCGGCCGCTGGGTCGAGCTGGGGCGCGGCATGGTCGACTTCCCCGCCATCACCGAGGTGCTCCTGGCGGCGGGCTATGACGGCTGGATCGTCGACGATTTCGACTATACCGGCTACCCTGCCCGCGCCGCCGCCCAAGCATGCAAGGACTATATCAACGGGGCATTGGAAATCTGGGGTGAGCGGGACATCAGGCGGGGGCTGGCGCAAGGACAGGTACCGATGGGCAAGGGGTCGCCGCCAAGGCCGCCGCGGACCGAGGTCCGGCGCTAAGAAAGCTTGCAGCGGGCCGAACAGCGTTCGGCCCCTACCGATACCGCACCGCGATGCCTGAACCGTCCTCGATCCCATTGCCCCAACCCGCGAAGGCGGGTTTCGCGGAGCCCAGTACTCTGGGCAGTTAGCGCCGGACCTTGGTCCGCGACGCGCAGAACTGAGGCGCTGGTCCGCGGCAGACGTCCGTGTCGCCACGTGTCCGCTGGCGCCCCACACCATTTCGTGCTATCGTGCGCCCACATAATCGTATCAGCGTTCGGCCTTTTCCGTCGTGCCCTAGCTCGCGCGAGAGGAGACAGTGATGTCGTCCAAGGTCTATTCGCTGGAAACCGAGGGGCGCTGCCACTCGGCCGCCACCGGGCTCGTGCCCCAGATGCTCACGGTGTTCGAGGCTGCGGGGCTCGATGCCATGATCTCTCCCGGGGACGTAGTGGCCATCAAGCTGCACTGCGGCGAGTGGAACAACACCGCTTACCTGCGGCCCGTCTATGCCCGCGCCCTGGCCGACCGCATCAAGGCCCTCGGCGGCAAGCCGTTTGTCTGTGATACCACCACCCTCACCTACTCTACGTCCGCCTCGCGCTCCACCGCCCTCGACCTGCTGAACACCGCCGAGCGCAACGGCTATACCTCCGCCGCCCTCGGCTGCCCCTTTATCGTCGCCGACGGCTACAACGGCACCGACGATATGCGCGTCGACCTGCCCGAGGGGTACATCCTCAAGGAGGCCTACATCGCCAAGGCGATCGCCCTGGCCGACGTGCTCATCGCCCTCACCCATTTCAAGGGGCACCCCATCGGCATCATCGGCGGGGCGATCAAGAACCTGGGGATCGGCGCCCAGTCCAAGCGGGGCAAGTCCAACGTCCACATGGGCGGCCACCCGCAGTACGGGTTCGGCGCCGCCACCGAGTTCCGCCCGGAGCGCTGCAAGGGCCGCAACGGCTGCCCCCAGTGGGAGCTGTGCCAGAACTGCTGCCCTCACGGCCTGTTCGAGGTGACCGACACCTCTATCACCTGGAAGCGCGAGCTGTGCTCCAACTGCCTGAGCCATCTGGGAGCCACCGTGGCGTGCGGCGTCTGCGACATCCCCGAGGTCACCTTCCAAGCCACCAACGCCGCCATGGCCGACGCCTGCCTGGCCACCGTCAAGACGGTGGGCCGCGACAAGGTGGGGTTCATCAACATGGCCATCGACATCTCGCCCGCCTGCGACTGCGTGGGGTTCGCCGACATGCCCATCATGCCCAACCTGGGCGTGTTCGCTTCCACCGACCCCGTGGCGCTCGACCAGGCCTGCGTCCACAAGGCGATGCAGGCGCAAGGGATGCCCGGCTCCGCCGCCGAGGACTATGGCGCGGTGGAATCGGGCACGCACAAGTTCACCGCCGCCTCGTCGGTGCGCGTGCCCGACCTCAGCGAGGAGATCCAGATCCGCACCGGCGTCATCAACGGGCTGGGGAGTCGTGAGTACGAGCTGGTCGAGCCGGAGCAGATCGCGGACCGGCGCTTCTGGGCCTTCTCGGACATGCGCCCCTTGCGCGAGCGCATGGGCGCCATCTATGCCCGAGAGAACCCCTTTCCCGTCGAGCGCCATGACGGCCGCGCCTACCGGCGCGAGGAGAGCGTCGACCTCGACCGCGTGGCCCACGACGACTAGAGGAAACGCAGGAAACACGATCTGGAGGTTGCCATGACGAGCGCCATCACGCCGGGGGAGGAGCAGGTCCTCCGGGCCCTTGATATCTGCCGCCGCGCCGCCGAGGCGATGACGACACTGGGCGGCCCGGACGAGGCGTGGAGGTCGGGGACGTCCGAGCGCCTCACCCGCCTCCAAGGGACATTGGATCAGGTCAAGGACCGCTTTATCATCAAGAGCAAGGTCTGCCTCCCCTTTACGGCGCGCTGTGCCGAGCGCGCCGCGGCGCTGGAGGCGAGCCTGCAGGCCCTGGGAGCGGACGGGAGCGCGGGCGCCACGGACGCCTTTGCCGGCGACCTGGACGCCCTGGAAAAGGCGGTGCGCACCCTCGACGGGCGCTCGGACATGCGCGGGATGGCCATCACGTGAGCGCCCCACGCGGACGCGTGCTCATCACCGGCGGCGCGGGGAGCGTCGGCCAGGGGCTGGCCCGAGCCCTGGCGGCAGAGGGCTACCGCGTGCGGGTCCTCGACCTGCCGCAGTGCGACTTTTCGCCGCTGGAAGACATCGCGGGGCTAGAGATCGTGCGGGGCAGCCTCACCGACGCCGACGCGC
>Ga0123328_1004729_pt1 | contig 10968 bp, 7 predicted proteins | sample BioC12SIPDNA_2_FD_89702 | JGI IMG/M metagenome (GOLD analysis project Ga0123328, IMG submission 89702) | Anaerobic biogas reactor microbial communites from Washington, USA - Biogas_R1_A C12 SIP DNA | ecosystem: Engineered > Bioreactor > Anaerobic > Unclassified | place: Washington, USA...
CAAACATAACGGTGGAAACGCTTTAGGCCCGTCGGCACCCCCGGTTAAAATTAAGTACCCCCCCGGCGGACGGTCCGGAGGGGTTGCATGTGCTCACGAGAGACATGCGCAAGGGTTTCGCCCCATTTGACTCCCCGCCCCCTCTCCGGGTTTCACCTCACCCAAAAAGCCCGCGCCGCGGCGCTCCGCTTCGCGGTTTCCCCACTTTTTATTGCTTTACTTCCTTGTTTTTCAGGAAAACGTTGTGTATACTCAAGATGGGGTGCGTTAACTCCCGCCGAAGGTGAGATATGCCCCGGCTAACGTTCGGAAACGCCGGACTCAGGCCCCCATGGCACTGGGCCGGAAACTGCACTATATCTAGAAAAGGAGAGGAACGATGACTTTGGGACTCAAACAAACCGGAGTGAGACGTGTGGCCCTGTGCTTGGCACTGGCGATGGTCGCGCTCGCCTTGGCCGCCCCCTCGGCGCGCGCCGAGGAGCGTGTGCCCCGCGTGATGTACATCGGGGACAGCTGGACGGGCTTTTTGTGGGCCTTCCGCACCCTGCGCGACGTGCTTCCGGAATATGAAGGGCTCGGCCGCTGGGTCGAGGTGGGCGCCCGCACCGCGGTCATGGGCTCCAAGGCCTTTGAATGGCTGACGCCGGCGCGGCTGGCGGTGGTGGACGAGGAGCTGGCGCTCAACCCGAACGTGGACGTGGTCGTGGTGACCCTTGGCGGCAACGACTTCTCCGGCGGCACCAAGAACGTCCTGACGTGGAACATGGGCCGCGAGGTGGACTTCTACGACTGGTACTATGAGACGCACAGCGTCGTTGACCGCAACTTCAACGACGACTGGGAAGCCTGGCGGACCTGGTACCAGACCGGCGCCAACTACGACGAGGACCACGCCTTCAAGGCCTGCGCCAATCCCCCGGCGGACGGGTGCTGGGGCTCCGCGCCCAACTACGGCGTGGACCTGCTGATGAACAAGGTCAAGGGCGAGATCAAGCTGCTGGTGCAGCACATCCTTGACGTGCGCCCGGACCTCCGCGTCGTCATCGTGGGCTACGACTACGTCTGCCGCTGGCCCAAGAGCCGCATGGCCCAGAACGCCCACGGCGTGCGCGCCCAGAGCGAGGGCCTCTTCTCCATGGAGCGGACCAAGTTCGAGATCGCCCAGGAGCTCGAAAGCGCGGGATACGCGGGGCGCGTGCGCTTCGTGCAGAACCTCGGCGTGATGCAGCACACCTACGGCTACTACAAGGGCAACGAGCGCGCCATGGAGCCCTGGCATGGCGTCGCCGACCCGGTCATCGCCCCGGGCGTCGCCCCCATGCCCGGCAGCGGCGACACCTGGTTCGTCGGCGGCGACCCGGACTGCCTTTCGCCCCTGGCGTCCTACATTGACTACGACATCCACCTGACCGCCGAGGGCTACGAGATCATCGCCCGGCGCTTCCTCGACGACTGCGTCGCCGAATGGCTCAACTACCCGAAGGTTCTCGCCATCCTTCCCAACGAGGGCAAGTCCCCGCTGCTGACCTTCGGCGTCACCTTCTCCCACCCCGTCACGGGCGTGGACGCCTCCGACTTCGAGGTCTTCCTCGGGCCGAACAAGGCCATGTCCATCGTCGGCGTCGCCGGAACCGGCGACTCCTACGTGGTCACGGCGGACGCCGACGGCGCCTCCGGCGAGGTGCTCATCCGCGTGGTGGACGACGGCAGCATCGTCCGCGAGGACAACGGAATCCAGCTCGGCGGCCCCGGCACGGGCAACGGACTCTTCGAGTTCAACGGCACCTACGAGTACGCCGACATCGTGCGCCCGGGCGACGACAACTTCGCCTTGGCCCTCAACTACCTGTACCTGAACTCCCGCGCCTACGAGGACCTGCTCCAGGGCTTCTCCTTCAACCCGACGCGTTTCGACGCCAACGGAAACTTCTTCCTTGAGGGAAGCATTGACGATCCGATTGTCATCCCCGGCAACAACATGCTGGACATCTTTGAGTTCACCCTTATTGAGTACTGCATGGCCAACCCGGGCGTCAACTACGGCGCCCAGGGCGGCATTGTCGCCGCGGATGTCGCCGCCGCCTGGCAGAACAACATCGCCGAAATGCAGGCCGTCCTCGGCGGCGACGGCGGCCTCGCCGACCTGATTCTGCCCGGCCTGGACACCATTCTGGCGGGCTACATGACCCTGGGCGACCCCAACTCCCTCACGCTGCCCATCGTTCTGATTCCCCTGCTCGCCGAGTTGAAGGATCAGGGCTTCCCGGTGGAAATCGGCATACTTGACCAGTCCCATTTCGTCATGTTCCCGGCCATCCTCGCGAAAACGGCTGACGCGGACAAGGACGGCTGGACCAACGAGCAGGAGTACGCCTACTTCGCCTGCGAAGGCGCCGGCGCCTACGCCGCCGCCGCCTGCAACGCCGCCATCCAGCCGAAGACCGGCGCGGGCACCTACGAGCGCGACGACCCCGCGCGCATCGCCATGCTGGGCGCCGGCGCGCAGAGCCCCGCGTGGGACAGCACCTTCCAGTGGTTCCGAAACGGCGTGCCGCTGGCCGATGACGGCAACATCAACGGCAGCGCGACCCGCTGCCTGAACATCCTCGCCATGACGCCGGAACTGACCGGAAACTACACCTGCGCCTACCTCGTGCCCGGCACTCCAGACCCCAAACTGCGGGCGCCCGCCACCTACGGCCCCATCCAGGTGAAGGGCGTCGAGGCCCTGCCCGCCGCCTCCGGCTTCGGGCTGGGCGCGCTGGCCCTGGCCACCGCCCTCGGCGGCCTGGCCGCCCTGCGCCGCAGGAAGTAACCGCCGTCACAGGACTCTTCCCCGGGCCGCCGGTCTTCGGACCGGCGGCCCGGCCTGCATTCCGGACGCCGGGGGGAAGCGGTCCCGCGGGCGCTGTGGTACCATGGGACGGCGGCGGACGGCCCTCCGCGCCGCCGCAGGAAGCAAGGCCGGGGGCGCGGTGTTAATGGAAAAGACGGAACATGGAAACAAGACGGGGCTCAAGAAACGCCCCACCGAAGACGTGGAGGAGCCGCCCTCCTACCGCGTCCTGCTGCTGAACGACGATTACACCACCATGGATTTCGTGGTCGGCATCCTGGAGGAGGTCTTCCACAAGCCCCGGGGCGAGGCCATGCGCATCATGCTCGCGGTGCACCGGCATGGCCGGGGCCTCGCCGGTGTTTACATAAGGCAGGTGGCGGAGACGAAATGCGGCACGGTGGCCGCACGCGCGCGCGCCGCGGGGTTCCCGCTGCGCTGCGCCATGGAGAGGGAGTAGGCGGAGAAACGGCGCAAGCCGGGAAAGAGACCGGAAAATGCTGAGCAGAGAGCTGGAAAAGGTGCTGGGACGGGCGCTGCACGAGGCCCGGTCGCGGCGCCATGAATACCTGAGCGTGGAGCATGTGCTCCACGCCCTCACCCGCGACCCCTACGGGGCGGAGATTATCACCGCCTGCGGCGGCGACACAAAGGCCCTGCGCCGCGCCCTGGAGCAGTTCCTGGAGCGCCACATCGAGCGGGTGCCCGAGGGCAAACCGGTCACCCTCCAGCAGACCGCCTCCCTGGAACGCCTGCTGCAGCGCGCCTTCCTCCAGGTGCAGTTCTCCGGCAAGGAGTCCGTGGACGCCGGGGACATCCTGGCCGCCATCCTGGACGAGGACGAGCTGCACGCGGCGGTCTTCCTGAGAAGACAGGGGATAACCCGCCTCGACGTGCTCGATTATGTCTCCCACGGCGTCTCCAAGGCCGGAAAAGACGCCGGCGGAGAATCCGACGACGGGGAATGGTACGAGGAGGACGATGGGGACGAGGAGGAGGCGGGGGTCCGCGGAGAGAAGGAGCGGCCCGCCCCCAGCGCCCTGGAATCCTTCACGGTCTCCCTCACCAAGCGGGCCGCCGAGGGCGCCCTCGACCCCCTGATCGGCCGCGACCGGGAAATCCGGCGCGCCCTGCGCATCCTGTGCCGCAGGCGCAAGAACAACCCCGTCTTCGTGGGCGAGCCCGGCACCGGAAAGACCGCCCTGGCCGAGGGCCTCGCCCTGCGCCTCCACGAGGCCGCCACCGGCGCGGGCCGGGTGCATGTGCCCGACGACCTGAAACAGGCCGAAATCCTCTCGCTGGACGTCGCGGGCATGCTGGCGGGAACCAAGTTCCGCGGCGACTTCGAGCAGCGCGTGAAGGGCGTCGTGCGCGAGGCCGCGCAGCGCGGCAACGTGATCCTCTTCATAGACGAGATTCACAGCATCGTCGGCGCCGGATCCACCTCCGAGTCCACCATGGACGCCTCCGCCATTCTCAAGCCCGCCCTCGCCTCCGGCGAGCTGCGCTGCATCGGCGCGACGACCCACGGGGATTTCAAGAACCACTTTGAGAAGGACCACGCCCTGGCCCGCCGCTTCCAGAAGATTGAAGTGGACGAGCCGGATGTGGACGACACCCTGCGCATCCTCCGGGGCCTGCGCGGCCGCTACGAGGCGCACCACGGCGTGCGCTACACCAATGACGCCCTGCGCGCCGCCGCCGAGCTGGCCGCACGCCACATTAACGACCGCTTCCTCCCCGACAAGGCCATTGACCTCCTCGACGAGGCCGGCGCGGGCGCCCGCACCGACGGCCCCGCCCGCAGGAAAACCATCCGGCCCCGCGACATCGAGCAGGTGGTCTCCGAGATCGCCCAGATTCCCGCCCGCAACCTGAGCGGGTCGGAAAAGGACCGCCTGGGCGTCCTCGAGAAAGACCTGCTCACTGCCGTCTACGGACAGGACGAGGCCGTCGCGGAGGTCGTGCGCGCCATCAAGCGCGCCCGCGCGGGGCTGGGCCGGCCCAACAAGCCCATCGGTTCCTTCCTCTTCGCCGGCCCCACCGGCGTCGGCAAGACCGAGGTCGCCCGGCGCCTCGCGGAAACCCTCGGCAACCACTTCGCCTGCTACGACATGAGCGAGTACATGGAGAAGCACGCCGTGTCGCGCCTCATCGGCGCGCCCCCGGGCTATGTCGGCTTCGAGCAGGGCGGCCTGCTGGTGGACGAAATCCGCAGGAACCCCTACACCGTCCTGCTGCTCGACGAGATTGAGAAGGCCCACCCGGACCTCTTCAACATCCTCCTCCAGGTCATGGACAGCGCCACCCTCACGGACAACGCGGGCCGCAAGGCCGACTTCCGCAACGTGGTCCTCATCATGACCTCCAACGCGGGGGCGCGTGAAATGGCCGCCCCCTCCATCGGCTTCCAGTCCGACGGGGAGGACGCCGCCCCCAAGAGCCGAAAGGCCATCGAGAAGGCCTTCTCCCCGGAGTTCCGCAACCGCCTGGACGGCGTCATCATTTTCCACTCCCTCACCATGGAGGTGGTCGGACGGATTGTGGACAAGTTCATCCGCCAGCTCAACCGGCAGCTTGTGGAACGCCGCGTCACCCTCTCGCTGTCGGACGAGGCGCGGACCTGGCTCGCCGAGGCCGGCTATGATCCCAAGTTCGGCGCGCGGCCCCTCGCGCGGAAAATCGAACAGGAAATCGAGCCCCTCCTCGCCGAGGAAATCCTGTTCGGCCGGCTGACCGACGGCGGCCAGGTCGAGGTCCGGATCCAGGACGGCAAACCCGCCTTCACCATCACGCCGCCGCCCCCGGAGGGGCGCCGGAAAAAGTCCACCGTGGAGGCCTGACCCCGTGAAAATGAGACGCCATCACACCGCGGGCGGGGTGGTCTTCGACGGCGGGGGACGCCTGCTCGCGCTCGAGCGCCATGTGCCGCGCGATGGAGCCGTCGTGCATGAAATCCGGCTGCCCAAGGGGCACCTGGACCCCGGCGAGACACCGGAGCAGGCCGCTGTCCGCGAGGTGCGCGAGGAGTCGGGCTATCAGGGGCTGGAGATCACCGCCGACCTCGGCGAGGCCGAAAGCGAGTACACCTTCCGAGGCAAACGGCACCACCGGACCGAGCGCTATTTCCTCATGCGCCTCACCGACCCCCGGCGCGGCGCACCCCAGCCCGTCGGCGAGGAGGAGGCCCTGTTTTCGCCCGCCTGGCTCGATCCGCGGGAGGCCGCGGCACGGCTAACCTATCCCAGCGAGCAGGAATTCGCCCGCCGCGCCCTCCTGAGAATGGCGGAACAGGAAACTCAGCGCGCCGACTGAAGGAAGCGCACCGCGTCCCCGGGATAATCCGTGAACAGGCCGTCCACCCCGCCCTCCACCAGAAAGGCCCGAAGCTCCTCCTCGAAGGTGGAAAACCGCTTGTCCACCTCGTCGCGGCGCAGGGTGTAGGGGTGGACCAGCAGCTTCGCGTCGTGCGCGCGCTTCACCAGTTCCGGGTCCGCGAGCACGCGGCCCTTGTCCGGCCCGATCCCCTCGGCGTACTGCGCGATCTTGGCGAGGTTCTCCGCCGTCACCAAGGCGTCCTGGATTTTGCTGTCCGATATGAGGTGGATCTGGGGCAGTTCGGAACCGAGCTCCTGGCGCATCCGCTTGAGCGGGCCGGGGTCGAAACACTGCACGAAAATCCGCGCGTCTTTCCCCTCATAGCCGTACCTCTTGCAGATTTCCAGGAAAGCCTCCTCCATGGGCAGCCCCGCGCCCCGGTGGAACGCCGGGTTCTTCAGTTCGGGGTAGATGCCCGCCTCGCGGCCCGTGGTCTTGTTCAGCCCCTGCACCAGCTCAATGGCCTCCTCAAACGTCGGAATGCGGAAGTCCGCCGCCCCCTTGGGAAACCGGTTCGGCAGCCGCTCCACGGCGCGCAGGGTCCGGATTTCCGCCAGCGTGAAATCCGCGGCGTACCACCGGCCGTCCTCCCGCTTGCGGTCCGGGAACACCTCGGCAGCGTTCGTCGTGTCGTCCAGATGGATGTCATGCAGGCAGACAAACGCCCCGTCCTTCGTGCGCACCAGGTCCTGCTCGATATAGTCGGCCCCCAGCACATGCGCCGCCGCATACGCCTCCAGCGTGTGCTCCGGCAGCAGGCCACTGGCCCCCCGGTGGGCAATGATCACCGGGTCCGCCGCCGCATACCAGCAGACAGCCGCCGCACACCACACCGCCACAGGACAAGTTCTCATGCGCATCATCGTGTTCCTTCCGTTTCCCGCATTATGACAGAGCCCCCCGCCCCCCGCCAACACCTTCCATGCCGCCGCTTTCCCGCCGCCATTCCCCAAGAAAAGACTGGACAACGCCCCTGCTTTTCGGTAGAATATATTGTTGACAAGATAGGAATGGTGTGTTTCCGAGGGTGGCGGTGCGTCTGCCGCAGCCGTTGGGAGCATGCCGGGGTCCCCCCGCTTGCCGGGGTTGATGAGGGACAGACGATGAACATGCGACTTTCGGTGCTCTCTTTGGGGGTGTTGCTGGCCCTTTCTTTCACCGCATCGGCGGTGCCGCCCGCCTACGAGGGGCAGTTCGGCAATCCGGAGGAGCCCGCGCTGCGTCCGGTGAAATGGGCCTGGCTGGGATTCACCTCCTTCTTCACCAACGTGCATGCTGGACTGAAGAAGGGTGTCTACCAGGATCCGGCGGCCATGACCTGCGAGGGCGCGAAGGGCACCGTTGTGGGGGGGGGCTCCTTCGTCAGCCATGTGGCCAGCGGGCTCACCTATGCCCCCGTGCCCCGCAAGGGCAAATCCTCCATGACCTATGAGCAGGCGGCCATGATGGTCATCGAAAAGGAGACGGCGAAGGCCTGCTGCGCGGAGGGGCAGCCCTGCTGCGCGGAGGAGAAGGCATGCGAGGAGGCGCCCGCGCCCAAGCCCGCCCCCAGCACAGTGCTGCCGACCACAGACCCGAAAGCGGAGACGCCGGCCTTCCACATCGAGGAGTCCCCCGTCCAGAAGGCCCAGCGACGCTACGCGCCGCTGGAGACCAGCTACCGCAGCAAGCTGCGCCCCCAGGGCAAAGGCAACCTGCTCAAACTGGCCAAGTGACGTTTCCCCAGGACTGACAATCCCTCCCGCCCCCGGAATCCGGGGGCGGTTTTTTTCGCCGGGGACGGGGCTCAGAAGAGGGGGTCATGTCCCGCGGGCCGCCCGTCCATGATGCGGCGGATTTCGCCGACCAGGTCGTTGACCGTGACCGGCTTGATCATGACGCTCGAGATGCCGGCGGCTTTCAGGTCGTCCTTGTCTATCATGTCGCTGTAGCCGGTGAAAAGAAGAACGGGAAGGTCGGGCCGCCGGCTGGTGATCCGGACGGCGAGGTCCGAGCCGGACATGCCGGGCATGACCTGGTCGGTGATGACCAGGTCAAAATGGCCGGGACCGCGCTCAAAGGCCCGCAGGGCCTCCCCCGCGTCCCTGCACAGGGTGACGGAGAATCCCAGCCGGGGCAGGGCCAGGTCCGCGAAGCGCAGCACCGCCTCGTCGTCGTCCACGAAGAGGATGCGCTCGCTGCCGCCGCGGGAGACCGCCGGCGGCGCCTGCTCCTCCACCAGCACGCCCCCCACGCGCGGCAGCCACACCTGGAAGGACGACCCCGCGCCGATGCGGCTCTCCGCGCGGATCGCGCCGCCGTGGCCCGTCACGATGCCGTGGGCCACCGCCAGCCCCATGCCGGTGCCCTCGCCCGGCCGCTTGGTGGTGAAGAAGGGGTCGAACACGCGCTCGAGAACGGCGTCGGACATGCCGTGCCCCGTGTCGTTGACGGTGAGCAGGACATACGGCCCCACATGCAGGCGCGGGTGGGCCGCCGCTGTGCCCGCGTCCACCTCCACGTCCTCCACGCGCAGCTCCAGCCGCCCGCCCGATTCGCGCATGGCCTGGGCGGCGTTGGTGCAGAGGTTCATGATGACCTGGTGCATCTGGGCGGCATTGGCCATGACGGCCCCGGAGTGCGTGTCCACGGTGTCCATGATGTCAATGGTCGGGGGCAGGGAGGCCCGCAGCAGCTTGAGCGCCTCGCGCGCGACAATATGCAGGTAGAGGGCGTCCCGCTCCTCGCCGCCCCGGCGGCTGAAGGCCAGAATCTGCCGCACGAGGTCCTTGGCCCGGTGGGCCGCCTGCAGGGCCTCGTGCAGGTCCTCATGGGTGCGGGAGTCCGGGGCGATGTCGCGCAGCGCGAGGTCCGTCAGCCCGATGATGCCCGCCAGAATGTTGTTAAAGTCGTGGGCGATCCCCCCGGCAAGCACACCCAGGCTTTCCAGGCGCTGCGAGTGGCGGAACTGGTTTTCCAGCCGGCGCCGCTCCTCCTGCGTCTGGACGCGCGCCGTGATGTCCTTCATCGTGCCCAGCATGCGCAGCGCCCGCCCGTCCTCCCCCGGAAGGGCCACCCCGGCGTCCTCGATATGCCGCGTCTCGCCCGACTTGTGCAGGATGCGGTATTCCATCTGGTACTTGCCCACCCCCCGGAGCGCCTCGCGGAAACGCGACAGCACCAGCGGCCGGTCGTCCGGATGGATGCGCTGCCGCCAGCGGCGCCAGCCGAACCCGGCAAGCTCCGCCGCCGTGTACCCCGTCACCTGCGTGAACGCGCCGCCCCAGGTGATGTCCCCGGTGCGCACGTTGCAGTCGTAGATGAGCTGGCCCGTCTGGTCCGCCAGAAAACCGTAGCCCTGCTCCGCCGGCGCCGCGCCGCCCGTCCTTCCCACGGCGAGCACGGCGCTGCCCTCCTCCGTGTCCACGATCCCGGCGGTCACAAACATTGGCAGGCGGCTTCCGTCGCGGCGCGTGAGCACCGTCTCAAAGGACAGCTGCCGGTGAAGCACGATGCTCTCGATGCGCCCCTGCAGGTTCTGCATGCGGTCGGGCACGGACAGGTTGCGCAGGATCAGGCGCGCGGCCTCCTCGCGGGAGTAGCCGAGCCAGCGGCAGGCCGTCTCGTTAATCTCCAGCACCCGCCCCCCCTCGTTGTTTCCCGTCACCTCGAAGAGGAGCACCGCGTTGTCGCACGCGTCGAACAGCAGCCGGTAGCGCAGGTCGGTCTCGTAGAGGGCGCGCGACCGGTCCTCGGCCACGTCGGCCAGCCGGCGGTTCACCTCGCGCAGCCCGGCCTCGGCCCGCTTGATGCGCAGCATCACGCGCACCTTCGCCAGCAGCTCCATCGGCTCCGCCTCGCGCGGCAGGAAGTCGTCGGCCCCCGCCTCCAGCCCCAGCACGCGCGTCCGCGCGTCCGTGTCCCGGTCCGTCACCAGCAGAATGGGAAACGCGTCCGTGTCCGGGTCCGCCTTCAGCCGGCGGCACAGCTCGATGCCCGACAGGCCCGGCGGGTCCGCCCCGATGATCGCGCAGTCCGTGTCGCCCCCCCGCGCCGCAACGGCCGCGGCCTCCGGCGTGTCCGCCCCGCGCACGATGCAGCCGGGAAACCCCCGGCGCAGCATCCGGGTCAGACGTTCGGCCGCCGCCGTGTCGTTGATGACCAGCAGCAGGACCGGGCGCAGCTTGTCTTTCTTCGGAGGAGCCATCGGGCGGCCATTATACCCGCCCCGCCCCGGGGGGCGCATCGGATATAATGCGGCGATGGAGCGGAGGAGGAGAACGCATGGCGGAACCTGTGAAACACGCGCGGACCCGGTCGGTCCTGCTGTGGGCGGGCCTCTTCGCGCTCGCCCTGGCCCTGCGGGTCTTCCGCCTGGACGGGCAGTCCCTTTTCTGGGACGACTACAACGGGCTGGTGGGCCTGGCTGAGCCGGGTCTCGTGGACAGCATCCTCGCCGCCCGCGACGTGAACCCCGAGGGCATGCCGCTTTACCATGTGGTCCAGTACCTCTTCCGCGGCCTCATCGGCGGCTCCCCCCCGGCCATGCGGGGGCTCTCCATTGCCATCGGGCTGGCCACCCTGCCGTTCGTTTGCGCGGCCGCCTCGGCCGCCTTCGGCCGCCGCGTGCCGTCTTCGTCGCCGCCCTGGCGGTCCTGTACGCGCACCAGCTCTGCCTGCTGCTTCCCGGCACGACGCGCACCCCGTGGATGGAGGCGGGAAGACGCGTCCTTGGAGAGGCGCGCCCGGGCGACCTGGTGCTGGTCGGCGGC
>Ga0123328_1004733_pt1 | contig 10966 bp, 14 predicted proteins | sample BioC12SIPDNA_2_FD_89702 | JGI IMG/M metagenome (GOLD analysis project Ga0123328, IMG submission 89702) | Anaerobic biogas reactor microbial communites from Washington, USA - Biogas_R1_A C12 SIP DNA | ecosystem: Engineered > Bioreactor > Anaerobic > Unclassified | place: Washington, USA...
ATGACCCGGGCCAAACGGATCAATCCATGCAAAAAGCGCGGATACACAGACCACCGACCGAACCCAATCAGAACTTACCGACTCCTCTCTCCCAAAGAGGGATCGTATAGCGCGGAGGTACCGCATGCAAACATCACGCCCCAAATATAAAAATGGATCGATACCTAACCCGTGCAACGGCTGTGCGGTGCGCTTCATTCCTGGTTGGTGTCGGCTACATGCTCGGTGGCGGGATCGGCCGTGCCGGGATCGGCCCGCCGATCGGGGGAGGGGGGACGCATGAGCGACACCAGGCAGTCAACCCGGATGCTTGGACCTGAAAGCACAGAGTGGTGCACGCCCCCGGCACCGCCGGCCGGGGAGCCCAAAAGCCCTGGCAAAGATCCGGCCGCATCGAAACGGGATGAGGACTCACTCCCCGCTGTGCCAACGTTGGCACAAGGGGAGGCCGTCGAACCTGGCGACGCTTGGACCCTGATCCCCGATGAGGAACTCACCACCCTGACCGATGAACAGGTCTATGACTGGATTGGCCGCCTTGTTGACGGCTACGGCATCAAAGCACCCAAGAACTACGATTTAGCACCCATTGAGAGCCTCCGCGAATGGGTCCAGGAAGCTGCCCGGTCGGAAGAGGTGCGAGCGCGACACGAGCGCCAGGAGCAGGAGCGACAGAACCGGGTTGCGTACCCAAAAATCCTGGATTATGTCGAGGTTCCGATACAGGGGGCAACAACGCTCCGGATAACCCCTTATGCCGGTGGGTGGGGCGTCTCGGTCTGGAACTCAAATCTGAAGCGTCAGATCTACAGGAGCGGCCACAAGACCCCACCGTGGCTGTCCGACAAGATCCAGGCCGACACCGGCGCGACGATCGCAACCGAGATGGCCCGGGCCGGGCTGGGTGCGGAGGAGGATATCAAGGGGTGGCTTCGAGGCGCCTGGGAGGCGCTCCACACCCAGATCCGGGATACCCTCACCGCCGATCTTGCCGTCCAAAGCCCCGTTGTCAAGAAAGCCCTAACAAATCTCGTGGAAGTGCGGATCGTGCGGGGGGAGACCACACTTACCGAAGTGATCTATGCCGCCGACGGCACCCGGGCTTCCCTGGAGTTCGATGCAGCAGCATACACGGGGACCGCCGCGAACCTGAACACGCGGTGGTATAATGCGTTTGCACCCGACGAACTCAATGCGAGCAAGAACGATTGGGCGCAGATCAAGCGGTTCTGGGGTGAGGTGGCAGAGATCACAGAGACAGAGGAGTATTGCACATGGGACGGGATCGTTGAACGGCTCCAGGACCACCTCAAAGGGCTCCATTACGGCCGAGAGTTGCGGGATCTCCTGGTAAGTGGGTTTGCCTGGTACAATGCACACGGAGCGTACCTAGATGAGCCCCGGAAGGGCGGGGTGCTATGGGTTCCCTCATCAACCGTGCAGGAGTTCGTGGACGCTCTCAGCGGGGAAGTTCGGAGCGTGAACGCGCTCGCAAAGGAGTTGAGGGATCGGGGGATCATGCTGGAGAAGACGAAGCCCCTTAAGGAGTGTTTTGATGGGGAAGTTGCGCAACGGAGAGCCTGGCCGTTCAACCCCGGGTTTTTGAACTACCGGCCGGAGTGGGCTGATGGTGGGGGGGAGGATCGGGAATGATGCCCCCCTCCCCCGTACCGCATGTACGCCAGGGTTGCTATGTACCCATACACGCGCGCGGGAGAAAAAACATGTGTGTGGGTAGACATGGTGTGTTGATAACACTCGTACATAGCGCACATAGCGTACATATGTTCACCAACCGTGCACCATATAACATTCCTAACTCACAGGATATACTCCCTTTTCACATACGCGCACGTTATAGGGGGTTTTCGAGTTGACGAAAAACACCTCGAAAACATGTACGGGTTCATCGATGGAAACCACCCCGATCCATACATGGCGTACACACCCCCACCCCAAACTTCACAGCTGGGTTGGAGGTCCCGGGACCGGGAAAACCGAGCATCTCATCTCTGCCTTCCGGAACGAGGTTGCATCCGGTGTGGTTTTCCCGGATATCCGGTACACGACGTTCACCAACGCACAACGGGACGATGTCATCGCCCGGTTAAACCGCGTCTACTCCAGGAAGAAAACCGTTCTCCGAAGAACCGTCAAAACCCTGCATGGTGCGGCCCTGGAATCCCTGAACCAGACTGAGTACGCCATCCGGGGCAATCAAGGAATCATCGACGAGGTCAAGAACCCCGGGCCGTACATGGTATTCTGTAAGAAGGAAGGACTCCCCTACTCCCCCGCAAAACCTCTCCGGGACGACGACAACGATGAATCCCTCTCTCCGGGAGAGCCGCCGCTTGGCAACGTCCTGTTTGCCATATCGCAGTATATCCGGCAACACTACGGGTGGTCTCCTGGCGATTGGGGACGGGCTAGCAACGCAACCGGCCTCTTCCAGATCCGCCGGCACCCGGACCCCGAAGCAGTCATCCAACGGTGGTGGGACTGGAAGAAGCAGAACAAACTCTTCGAGCACGATGATTACGTCAACCTAGCAATCGACGTTGGAGCCCCTGCCCCGGCCCCGGTGATCATCATCGATGAGTTCCAGGACCTCTCCCCCGTCCAGAATGCGCTCTTCAGGATGTGGCTCGATGATCCAATTGTTGAGCGTATCTACATCGCCGGGGACCCGAACCAGGCAATCTATGACTTCCGGGGTGCAGATCCCCGTTTCCTGGAAGAGGCCCATACCATAGCCCACGGAGGACAGATCCCCGACGACCGGCCCAAGAGTCACCGCTGCCTGGGAAACATTGTGGTCATGGCCGATCAAGTGCTTGGGAAGCAGTCACACATGGAGCCGGCGGGAGAGGGAGGGATCGCCCGTTGGCTCCAGGCGCGCAATGATACCGAATTTACCCGGGCCGTTGAGACCCTCCGGGGAAGGTATGGGAAGGTCATGATCATCTGCCGTTTCACGCATTACATGCAGTCTATTTCGAAGACCCTCCAGGAGGTAGGCATCCCCCACACCTCCCTGACCAACCGCCTGCCTGCCTGGACGGATGTGAGGATTCCGGGTTCCCGGGCTCCGAAGGATAAGAACGGAAAGCCCCTGAAGGTTGGTGTTTCGATGACCAACGTTCTTCAAGCCCTCCGAACCGTTGACCGATACATCGCCGGGAAGGATCTAGGGTTCATCCCGGTTGACGCTGCCAAGGATCTCCTCTACCTTCTTCCCATTCCCGATGAAAAGGTAACGAGCGCCCTCGCAGCGATAGACCGGAAGATGGTCAACTACACCGTTGACGATCTCATGTCCCTCTTCCCCCACCACCCGGGGAGCCTGGAGATTGCTGAACACCTGGAGATCCCCCCCCGGCGCCGGGACACCCTTGTACGCGCCCTGATCCGAGGCGGGGACACCCTCCCGGAACACATCGTTGTTGATACGATTCATGCCGCAAAAGGGCTTGAATCCCCTGCGGTTCTCATCCATACCGGGTTCTCCCAAAAGCGATGGCTCGAATGTATCCAGGACGAACAGAAAGCAGCCGCTGAACGGCGGGTCTATTACGTTGCCCTGACCCGGGCATCGGAAGCAGCCTATCTCTTCAGCTATGGGGCAACAACTCCCCACCCGGTGGTTGACGATATCCGGGGAATCAACTTCGGCGATTGGGATGGCACGAGGTACCCCCATGACAGGAATTAGGAACGAACCCCAACAGGTGCCCGTAGTGGGTTCATTCGAGGCATGGCGCGATATGATCGGCGGGTTCCCTCTCTGTGCAGGGCACTACGAAGCAGAGCGACGGCGGGTACTCCGGGAGGAGGTGGGACCATGACCCACCCCGTCATCTGCCCAACATGCGGCAGCCGCCGGGCATGGGTCACCGATAGTTATCTGGATTACGGCTATGCCGACATTGGCCATGGCGACATCGCCCCCGTTGTCAGAGGCGCATGGCTCGCCTGCGAGTGCCGGGACTGTCGTACAGTGTTCGATATCCAGGCAACCTCCTGGTCGGTGGGGGTTCAATCATGAAAGAAGCCAGGAACGAACCCCCGATCGACGTGCTCTTCTTCTGTGGGAACTGTCGCACCCGGTGGACCGCAAAGCACACCAAAGATCCGGTTTCATGCCCGGCCTGTCACACATACCGCCAGATCGGTATCGTCAAACGGTTCTCCCGTTCGAGGCGAACTCCATGACCCGACCATCCTTCCCCATGACCGAGGATCTCGAACTGGTGGATATGCAGGCCATGGCTCTGCTAACCTCCCTTGCAGAGCAGCACGGCGATACCTTCGGCCCCACCATGACAGCCGCCCTTCTCCACGCAGCCCGGCGACTATGGGAGTTCTGGAACGATGAGGACGATGACACCGATGAGGACGGGCCCCTGTCTATGGACGCCCGGGACGACCCCCGCCCGGGTCCTTCCTCCGGGGTCCTCGTAGAGGACATGGCGATGTTTCGGTGATATCACCCACGCGCGCGGGAGGCTCCCGGAAGTGGCCGCAAATGGAAGGATTTGCAAAACGGCTCAAGGAAACCCCCCTTGTGGATGCCTTTTGAGCCCCTCTCCTCTCTTCCCCGATGTTTCCCCTAGGCATGCCGGTGAACGTGCCTTAAAACGAATCCTCAAGGATGGTTTTTCCCGGGATCGGGGTGAAAAAAGATATGCTATGGTATTTTGCTTGGCGGAACGCGGTGGGGGGCTTAATACTGCTTGGGGGTATGGAGTTTCTTGAAGGCTCTCTCACGGGGTGGAACGTACCCCTCCAGGTAGATACAGGCGATGAAACCGCTTCCCCCGTCGCCAGCGTAGAGAGTGGTATATTCAGGCTTATACGCGTATACCGCGATGGTACCTTGTTCTTCCTCAGGCAACTTCTCATTCTCCTGGGTGTGTACCTCGTACACCTTCCTGGCGTCTTCCTCGTTGAACGCGATACCCTTCACATCTCCGATGTAGGTGCTGCTTCCCGGTGACGGTTCATCCCGGTCCATGATATCTGCAATAACGTAGATCACGGTGAACCACATCCTGCTTCACGGAGCACAGTCCCAAGCGGGTCGCGTTGGTCAAGATCTCTGAGGCAATCGGTTACCTCTGCCGGGTTGACGATATCCTGTGTGGTCAACCGTCGTATGAGTCCGGCTGACCATTGAACGGCCATCTCATCAATTACCACATACTGCTTCCTGCGAGTGTTCATATACTCACCGGCTACTTAGTAGCCACTGATAGTATACACTAGATACCTATATAATCTTTTGTATCCTATCTGTGTATTGTATGGAACCGTTCAATATCGCCCTCATGGGTTACGGGATAGAAGAGAAGATCCCGGTCAAGTCTGGTAATAGCTCAAGGATCTATCTCCCGGCAGCCTGGGCCGGGAAGAAGGTCCGGGTTGTCCTGGTCGAGCCTCTTGAAGACTGACCGCCACTTTTGAAAGCCCTCTAGAGCTAGTTGTGCGCGAACGTCGCCGGGCAAACGTCCCTCGACAACGTTTGTTCTATTAAATAGGGGGACCCCCCTATACCCCCACGTATAAACTTCCGGAGAAGTCTTAAGAACTTCTCTCTTCGATCTGTCCCGTCTCCACAGCCAAAAAGGACGCAAATCCCGGTAGATTTTACAGTCCCCGTGGGTGACTTGATGTCAACTGTAGAAAAGTGGGGCATGGACTAGGCTCTCTCACACCCAAAAGCAATAGAATCCGTTATATCTATGTATGACTATATAGGTAATGCCATGCTGCCCCCACTCCTCCGCCCTTTGCTCCGGCCTGCCACGCCGCAGCAACCGCACCCGTCGCCTGCTCCGTCTCCGGTGGAAGCCACTCTTCGCGTAGGGGTTGCCTGGGGCGGTCGTCTGCTTGATTCGGGTGCATCCCTCCTCCTCGCTCCCATCAATCGGGTCGCTCCTACCACCGCTGCCGTAATCCCTCTGGCACTCCGTTTCGGCAGTTCTCACATCCATCGACGGGTTGAACCCGTTGCCGATTGGGTTGGTGGTGCTGCCGGCCGTGTTGCGGACCCCGTTGGTCGGGTAGCTGCTGCCGGTGCCGACAGGATGGAGAGATCTGCAACATTTGCAACATCTCCAGCGGGTCTACATCTTGGTACCTCATTCCTCGGCTATGGTGTCGGGGCCGCGATTGACCCGGTCGCCGCGCCCGCCCGGGCTACCATTGCCCCTGATCTCCCTCTCGTCCGGGAACAGTTCGCCCGGCACCCTGAAGATATGGCAAAAGGTGCCCTCATCGGTGCCAGCCTGATATCCGCTGCCCTAGTTCCGGGAACGCTCTTCTTTGGCGGTAGAGGGGCCGCCGCAGCAGCAGGCCCGGCCACATCCGGAGCCATCCGCACCGGCGGCGGCGCTGCTATGGGGTTTGCCGCTCGCACTGCCCCCATCACCGTCCCAGAAGGCGCCATTTTGGGAGGAGCCGCCCTTGCCGCTGTAATCGGGAGCAGGGCCGCATCGCCTGCCTGGAGATCCGTCAACATCCCCAGTGGGCTCCCCGACTGGATGGACAAATGGAATGATCCCCACGGCGGCGCGGGGACTGGCGGGAAAGAGATCCCCCGCCCCGATTGGATGAGCGGGGACCCTGAGATTACCATCGATCCCGGTGTGGATTGGCGAGCTCCGGGAGAGAGTTTCCAGAACTATCTCCGGTACCGCCGCGAACTACCTCGCGAAGGGCCCCCCGGCACCGGGCCAACCCCGTATTATTCCGGTCCTGAAATCGCCCGGCCCGGGGCGGCCACCCGGTCCATAGACTCTCCGGAGCTCTTTATTGGCGGGAGAACGTTCCGCTCCCCAGAAATCAAGATCGGCGCAGGTAGTAGAACAATCCACTCCCCGGAGATCGAGGTCCGCGATCCCGCCCGGCGGTTTGGCTCTGAACTCCCTCTCCGCCCAGGCCGCGACATCTTCCCCCCAGAGCTCCCGAAGTCAAAAGAATACGAAGCGTTCAAGTTCCCCGGCGAGTGGGACCGGCGCCCCGGAGTAGACCGATTCATACCGGAGCTCCCAAAAACAAAGTATGCCGATGCCCTGCTGGCCGCTGGTTCCATGACAATCGGACGCGGGAAGTTCCGGAGGATCCCCCGAAACGTCCCCGCCCCCGGCAAGATCATCGATGGTCGCGATACCTACGACCTCGGGGGACTACCCCGGGACGCGCCGGTATTGGACGTCTGGGGAGAGACGTTGAAGGTAGAGGCCCTGAAGGATCTTAGCGCGGACACCGTATACGCCCGCATGCCTCGGGGTCCGGAAGTCGCGCCACGCTTTACCATCGATGTGTTCGGACGCCCGAATCGACTCCTCGAGAACCTCACAAGGACCTTACCGGATCTGGAATCCGGCACCCTCACGCGCCCCGACGCCGGTACGGTTACAAAGGCCAAGACCAGCATGGGGACAAGGACGGTAACAGTCCCATCCATCACATCCCTGGTATTCGGATCTTTCGCGCCCGGCCTCACGACCCTCAACGTCCCCGAGGTGGAGTACCCAGACCCCCCCCGCCTGAAGAATCCTACGGACTACCCCGTAGACTACCCCCCGCCGTTTGAATTTGAACTCCCATACGAATTCAACTTCTTGGATGAGACCAGACGCCGCCGGAAATGTAAGAAGGATGGGAAGAAGCGCGATGCAACCGCGACCCCTGGAAGTTTCGGGTTTGAGGAAACCCTCACCCTCCCGGACCTATCCCACCTCTGGAGGTTCTAATCATGGCAACGACAAGACCCACAATGCAAGAACGGGCGTTTTTCGATGCTCTTTTATCTCAATATATCCAAGCGCAGCCTGGTGATACCGGAACCTTCACGGTCTCGCAGGTGCGTCTCTACCACGGGATCCCGATCAAAGGGCGGGGGTTCTCGGGCCACATACAGCGGCTCATCGGCACCCCCAGCCGGGGAGATCGGCCGTTCGTCATACTCCGAGAGCAACGGGTGACCAAGGGCGGTGACCCGTACACGGTCTACCACTACGCCAAGAAAAAGCCTGACAGGAGGGTGAGCCCCTGGGAACTGGAGGGCTCTTCCCGGTGATCCATATGTCAGATCGTCATCCACAACCCTGGCGGTTCAGAAATCGTCTGTGAGTGTCAAGGCGAATTACTGGGGATTTTTGGCAGCCTGTATTATGAGGTCTCCATTTTGCGCAAGCACCAGCGTGAGCGTATCCCCTTTCTGGATGTTGTTTGCCCGGCACCAGAGTGCCGGCAACGCGATCGTCATCGACGCATTCCCAACCAGTTGTACCTTTCGCCGGCAGTTGCGAAGTTCCCGGAGGGGTGGGATCTGTGGCCTGTGATACATGGTCCTCTGTACGTAATCTGAGGCTATAGTGATCTCCCCGCGTGCGTGCGTGGGTGGCCGGACTATAGAGCCCCACAGCTTTTTGAGTGATGCTATTGAGAGCCCTATAGATGTGATTTGAGAGGGTCTAACATCCCGGAGGATGGATGTATCAGGGAGAGGTGCGATCGTCGGCTATACGCAATCTGTGAGGGTGTGTTTTGCCCCGCACCCTATCAATCGTTGACATACTCCCCACACATCGGGCACCACCACCCTATAGGGATCCAGGACCGCCGGCCGTCCACCTGCCGGCGGACGTGAGCCCGGTACATCTGGGAGGCGCACCGGGTGCAATGGGGATCGGCTCGAGGCATGGTATACCATTTTTCGACCGATCGCCATATATCTTTTTGCGTCCCTCCCGGATCCCCCGGTGCCGGCGGCTAATGACAAATTTGAGAAAACATTAGGATATCCTTCCCACAACCACCTTTGTACGAATCATAACCTGATGTTTAGGTATATTTTTATCATAGGGGGAACAATAGTGGTGCATGGCTAAGAGCACGCAGGACGGGGGGGATAGGCGGAGGCGGGCGCGGACCGTCTCGAAGTTCACCGCACACCGGCCGGACAACACAAGGCGCATGTATTGCGGCGTACTGGTCAAATTTCTCGATTTTGCCTTTGATGTTCCCGAGACGCGGCGCATCGGTGAATCAGTCAAATCGCCCGCAGATCTTGAGTTTTACGACGCACTTGCACTCGAATACCTGAACGACGGGAGAGATGAGCGTGATTTTGCCGACGACATGCGTGATTTCCTCCGGGCGAACCGGGATTTAGCCCCCAAGACTCTGGGAGGCTACAAATCCGTTGTAAACAGTTGGCTTATCGAAAATCATGTATACTTACACCCCGCGACGACTCGCCGGATAAAGGCGGGCGGACGGGCACGGACGCGGGACCGGATCCCGACAGTGGAGGAGGTCCAACGGATCCTGAACCACGCCGATTTGCAACTGAAAGCCTTCATTCTGGTTCTGAGTTCAAGCGGGATACGACCGGGGGAGGGGGTCCGGCTCGAATGGCGCGATATCGACCTGGAGCGCGGGATGGTTCATATTCGACCTGAGATATCGAAAACGAAGGAGCCCCGGGAGACGTTTATCAGCCTAGAGGCGATGCAGGCCCTCCGGGACTGGGAGCGGTACCACGAGGGCTATGCAGAGCGGGCCGCGGTCTACACGGCCGTGGAGGGGTTTGAGCGCGATCATGATCTCGTCTTCCTGACAACGTACGGCGCCCTCTTGGAGAAGTTCAACCGGGCGCTGACGAAGGCGGGACTTGATGAGCGCGACCGATCCACGGGCCGGTCGCTCATCCATCCGCACACCACGCGGAAATATTTCAGAACGCGACTGCCCCAAGGCGGCTGTTCGATCGACGCGGTGGAATGCCTGATGGGTCATGCTGGATATTTAGCCGAGGCCTACATCCGGTTGAGCCTGGAGGAGATCGAGGAACAGTATAGGGCAGCCGAGCACGCGCTGTGGGTCTACAAGACGAAGCCGATCAATGAGCAGGAGCTGAAGCAACTGGAGCAGGAGAACCGCGAGCTTCGGGTTGAATTGAGCCAGATCCAGCAACAGATCGCGACAATGAACGAAGCGACATCGATCGCGAACAAAGGTCTTGAAACTATCCTACAGAACCCCGATAAACTTGCCAAGTTGCAGGAACTCCTTGAAAATATTTAACCCCCCAATACATTATTGAGATACAATAGAGAACTATATATTTGTGGAGAGGGATATGAATATGTATGACCCGGGGCAGGACCGCACACGGATATAAACGCGGATACCGCGCCTGGGTGTAGATGTGTCGGTGAGCAGGTGTGGGTTTTCAATGGGCCGTATCCATAGGACGCAGAACTCGGGTGTTGACTCCTGCCGGAGTCGTGCTGCCTGTTAGTGAGATTGAGCTGCAATCTCTGGGTGAAAGACCCTGAATGCCCGGATGAGGGGAACAGTGTAGGCAGGCTACTCCACCATGTGCCCACACTACCGGCAAAACCGGGGAGGAGTTCGCAACCTCCCAAGGGGAAGCCACTCTGTGGCGATGATCCGAAACAGTCGCACTTGTTATACGGCGGTGCGTCCGAGGAGTTGCACCTTTGGACGCAGTTGCCAAATCTGTAAGAATAATTCGGTGTCCGGCATGTGGTTATGAATGGACACCGAGAGTTGAATCGCCCCGAGAATGCCCCGATTGTAAAGCCCGTCTCCGACGGCGGCTGAAAAGCAGCATGGAGGCGTAAGGGATGGCGGCGAATTCTCTTGCGGTGAAACAAGTGCCGATCGTCCCCAGAGAGGTTTTTGATAGACTCTCACGCGTACATCGGGCAGTGTTGCTCGTGATGGAGCAGGATGGCGATGTCCGGATAGGATCTGAAGGGCAGGGGAAGGAGATGAACCCCGCCCCACACAGGGGTGCGCCGTTATGACCCGGGCCAAACGGATCAATCCATGCAAAAAGCGCGGATACACAGACCACCGACCGAACCCAATCAGAACTTACCGACTCCTCTCTCCCAAAGAGGGATCGTATAGCGCGGAGGTACCG
>Ga0123328_1004734_pt1 | contig 10965 bp, 10 predicted proteins | sample BioC12SIPDNA_2_FD_89702 | JGI IMG/M metagenome (GOLD analysis project Ga0123328, IMG submission 89702) | Anaerobic biogas reactor microbial communites from Washington, USA - Biogas_R1_A C12 SIP DNA | ecosystem: Engineered > Bioreactor > Anaerobic > Unclassified | place: Washington, USA...
TCATAGCTCATAGCTCATAGCTCATAGCTCATAGCTCATAGCTCATAGCTCATAGCTCATAGCTCATAGCTCATAGCTCATAGCTCATAGAAATAATTGTATCTTTTTGGTTTGTCAAGTCTTTTCTTGCCACCTTTCAGCTATCAGCTTCTTTTCCTATCACTATGTACGGAACGGTCAGTGCCCGTTCCACTCACTAACACCTACAGACAAGCACAGACCAATCCAGATCGAAATTATTACTCATCCTTCCGGAGGAGCTCATCTCCCTGCAAATGAATCATGAAAAAACGTACGGAGGGGGTTTATCTCCCTCCGTGAATGTCTTTGTACGGAACGGGCACTGACCGTTCCAATCAACAATAGATATCGTACGGCGGATTGAGATGGTTTCATTTTTTCCGTCAAAGCTAACATTCCGCCCACCTCAATCTCGCTCTACCACTGCCCCCTTCTTTTCCTATCAGCTATCACCATCCTTTTCCTCTGGCACTCTACTTGCACCTACATTCCTGACCACCCTCATTGTTGGGTATTTTGTGATACTGGTTTCCACCAAACCAGGAGGATGTATGACACGAGCATTTGGAATCGACATCAGTAAAAACCAGGCTAACGCCGAAGGCACCAGGCGGGTTAATTTTGAAACGATCAAAAACAACTCCGAGCCTGTCAGTTTCATTGCTGCCCGCGCCGGTGTTTCCTGGGGTTACCGCGATCCGCAATTTTTTTATCACTGGACCCAGATGGGACAACTTCAGGTCGGTCGGATTGCCTACCATGTGCCCTACTTCGGCGAAAGCGCTGTCGCCCAAATGGATTCCCTCTTCAAAATGCTCGCAAATAAAAGCGACTGGGCTCACGACCGCATTGCTCTGGACCTCGAGGTCGCCGGCATCAACACCCGTGCCCGCATCACCTCAACCACACTCAATTGTCTCGAAATCTGCAAATCCCGCACTGGTCGTTACCCTATCATCTATTCTCGTGCAAATTGGGTCGATGTGTACCTGCAAGTGTCAGATCTCCCCAAGCTGGATTGGTGGCTGGCCACCTATCGCAGATCGGCTCCCTCACCTTTTTATACCAACGAGCACCCTGGTCCGCCTATTTTGCCCAAGGGTGTAAACACCTACCTGATCCATCAAACTGGTGACCGCTGCAAGTCGATTGGTGCTTTCAGTCGTTACATGGACTACAACCGTTGGAACGGCGACTTGGAAGCAGTCTGGAAATATTTCAATAACCCCACCGGTTACCTCGAGATTCCTGAACCCCAGATGCTTTTCCGGGCGAAATGCATGGTCAATACCCTGCGCAAGCGCTCAGGTCCTGGCGCCAGCTTCAAGGTGATCGGCAAGTTAAACCTGGGCGAAGTCGTCTCGGTTTACGAGGATAACAACGGTTGGTTCCGGCTGGATCCTGTAGATGAGGTCTGGTGTTCTGGAGCAGGCAATTACATGCAGCGAGTCGCGCCCGAAACGCCCCTGGTTTCGAAGGAAGAGCAGCGTGCGCAGTGCATCGTCAAAGCCCTTTTCCTGCGGGATGGTCCCGGCAAGAAATACAAGATCATCGGCAATCTGATCCGAAACGATGTTGTCACTGTCTATGAGGTCAAAGATGGCTGGTTCAGAATCTCATCCGATGGACAGATGTGGTGCTCTGGCGAGCCTCAATACATGCGGGTTATCGGTTAGGTGTTCAGGTTCTTTTTTGTGGTCTTTTCGTAGGCCGGCTTCCGTATCATCTGCCCCTGAGCGAAGCCTTTTTTCTGTCGTAGGCCGGCTTCCGCTGTTGAAGCCGGCTTCTTTATCTTTTCATAATCCACGTTCCGCTTCTGAACCCGGCATCCTGTATGGAGGAGACCTTCCACGATTTCCCGCCTATTGAATTACATAACTCCTTCGGGACGGCATGGCATCCGTCCCCTACGAATTACCCTCTTTTCATAATCCGGCTTCCGTATCACCTGCCTAGCATTTCTTCTTTCGTAGGCCGGCTTCCGCCCTTGAAGCCGGCTTTTTTTCTTCTCGTAGCCCGAGACAAAGTAGGGTCGAGGCCTGCCTCGACCATGTAAACGAGGAACAGGTAGGCCTGTTCCCTACTTTACTATCGAAAAATGTTCTGTTGGCTTCTTAAACCAAAAAGTTGACCTCGCGGTCAACTTTTCTCTTACTACTCTTTGATTTTTAGAAATCTTTCAACATCACGCCCAATGCCAACAGGACGAATGCCACAATCCACAGCCAGGGCATAGCCACAGCCAGGGCGCTGATCATGCCAAACTCGACCAGCAGGGCCAAAACAAACAATACTACTGAAACGATGAATACGATATTTGTTGGTGCACTTAATTTCATGATATCTCCTTGTAACTAGAAAACAATATATCCTTATTATACCAGCCTTTGACAAACCGCTTTTCTATACAAATGGAAGATTTGTAAGCTTATCGCATGGCTTCGATCACGCCCACCACGCTCTCCTGAAACTCCCCTAAAAAAGTCTTCACATACTCTATTGGGTCCAGACCTTTATCCTTCAACAGAGGGGTCATATCCATCCCAAAGTTCAATCCAATGGCGTTATCGGTGGCGTGAGAGGCAAAGAAGGTCGCGTTCGCAGCGCGCCTTCCCAAAATGGCGTCGGTATAATTCTTTCCGCCTTGCACCTGCGACACAAACACATCCACCAATTGGGCTTGCAGTTCCCGGTGCGCCGAAGCATCCATGATCACTTTTTTCTCATCGGACATCCAGTCCAAATTGCGCCACACTTCACAACCAATTAACTTCTTTGGCAACACTTCAGGCTCCAGTTCGCGCAAAGCTTCCAGCAAGCGCAACAAAACACCGACGTGGGTGTTATGCTTGTCCGCCAGGTTATGGGTATACAAGACTTCCGGTCGCGTCTGCCTGATCAAGGTTTTCAGGTCTTCTTTTAGCGCCTGGTTGCCAGCCTTCTTCACTTCGGCACTCGGATAGCCCAAAAACACCTGGGCAGAATACTTCCCGATCCGGGCAGCTTCTTTTTGCTCTTCCACCCGGATCTGCGCCATCTCATCATCGCTTACATTGGCAAATTTGCCGGCACGAGGCGATCCATGCCCGTCAGTCACACTGCAGCCGCTAAAATGGACATCCGGGTTTTTAAAGCCTTGCAAGATGCCTTCAATAGCCATGATTTCGATGTCATCCTGGTGGGCGGCAATACTAAGATGGGTCGTTCTTGCCAGCGCTTGGGTAGGGTCTGATCCATCGGGAATGTAGATTTCGGAATTTGATTGTGCGAACATTTTTATCTCTCCAGTTAAGGTTTAGACAAATAATATACCACTCAAACTATGGTTTTAATCGTCTTGCAAACCTTTCATCATTCTTACAGGTACAATAACAGAAATATTATTCGAAAAAAGCGATTAACATTATTTCTAAAACAGGAGTATCTATGGATAACGAACAGCAAACCCCTCAAGCACCCCCATCTGACAAAAAAAGCACCAATCCATTGGCAACCTTACTAAAAGTCCTGCTCGCCTTGGTGGTGATTTCCCTCATTCTGGTCATCCTCGCCTTCTCTTTCATCACTCAGCAGGTTGACCGTGCTGTCCAGCCTCTCCAGCAGGTCAATGCCGGTTTGAGCACCCAGGTATCCAAACTTCTCAATCCGACCCCCACCATCATACCCGACCCGGTTAGCATCGTACGTGAGGTTCAGACACTAGCTCGTCTTGAAACCATCCAATATTCTGTTGAAAAAATTATCACGGCTGAACTCAACCAGGGCGCTTTCGGCTCTTTGTTCGGTGACCGACTTTTGTTTGTAGCGCATGGCTATGTGATCGCTGGGGTCGATCTTTCCAAGCTGACCGCCGAAGACGTTCGCATCGAAGGAGACACTTTGTGGGTAACCTTGCCTGCTGCTGAAGTATTTGTCGCCACACTCGACAACGAGAACTCCTATGTCTACGACCGCGACACCGGTTTGCTCCGCCGGGCAGATATTAACCTTGAATCCGCAGCCCGCCGTGCAGCCGAAGCTGAAATTTTGCAAACAGCCACTGAAGACGGCATCCTTGAGCAGGCTGAAACGAACGCCGAAGCCTACTTGATGAGCCTCTTTAGTTCGCTTGGTTACTCCAGGGTCATATTTCAATAATCCCCCAAGATCACTGTAGATCGCAGAGAAAGCGCTTAGATACTACCTATGGAAATCATCGAAATCACCCACCACATCTCCGCTGACCAACAGGGACAATACCTGCTCGTGCCTTTCGCCATGCCGCCCTCAACCGAACGGATCGACATCGAATACACCTATCCACACACCGAAAACCAGCCGTTCACTGTAGAAAGCGGTCAATTCACCAAACACCAGCGCGTGAACCGGATCGACCTGGGGCTGATCGCCCCGGATGGTAGCCATGTTGGCGCCAGTGGTTCTAGCCGTGACATCATTTTCGTCTCCACCACGGAGGCAACCCCCGGCTACCAACCCCATCCACTCCCACCCGGCACCTGGCAAATCATGCTTGGTGCCTATGTTGTCTCTGCCGATGGTGCAGATGTGACCATCAGGCTGCGTTTCACCCCAAAAACCAGGCGTTGGCTGAAGGGCGATCTGCACACCCACACCCTCGCCTCTGATGGTCTGCTGCCTCTTGATCACCTCGCCCGGCATGCCCGTGAACATGGGCTGGACTTTATCGCCGTCACCGACCACAATCAACCGATCAAAAGGGCATCCCTCCCGAAAATTCCCGGTCTAACCATCATCCCCGGCTTGGAATGGACTCACTACAGGGGTCACAGCAACTTCCTGGGGGTCGAAGAGCCTTATTCCGGACCCTTCTTCACCAACACAGACGAAGAAGCCCACGATAAATTCCGGCAGGCACATCAAAACGGCGCGCTCATCAGTATTAATCATCCCTTGGAGAGCAATTTTGGCTTCCGTTTCGACTTGGAAAGCCTCCATTACGACCTGATCGAGGTCTGGAACGGACCGATGCGTCCCAAAAACATTGAAACCATCGCTTGGTGGGACCAAATGCTCAAAGCTGGCAAGCACCAGGTGGCGGTTTGCGGCAGTGATTATCATGAAGATACTATTTTTCAGCGCCTGGGGAATCCAACCCTCAATGTTTTGGCATGGTCAGCCAGTGAGAAGGACATCCTGGAAGCAGTCGAAGCTGGGCACAGCTATTTCACCTTCAGCCCCACCTCCTTGCACCTTGAACTGGACGTCGATGGCGGCAGCTATGGCGCGATCGTGCCCTGGCGGACTGGCATGGAGGCAAGATTGCAGGCATTCGCGCTTGAACCCGGTGATCATATAAAGCTAATTGACCAGGATGAAGAGCGAACTCTTTTCACCTCCCCCGACAAAGGCGATTGGCAGATTACCTTGCCAGTAGAAAAACCTGGCTACCTTAGAGTAGAAATATGGCGCACCTTCTTCCCTGGTCTGCCCCCCATGCCCGCCCTCGTCACCAACCCGATCTGGTTGGAGTAAAACCCATGCATCTTAAGTAGACCGGCTTCCGTTGTTTAAGCCGGCCTCTTTATCTTTTCCGAGCTCGAAACATCGTGCCTGCCCCATATGAAAGCAAACGGGGTTGAAGCCACCACTTTTATCTTTTGTAGGCCGGCTTCTTTTATCTTTCGTAGGCCGGCTTCCGTTCTTGAAACCGGCTTCTTTTTCTTTTCGTCCGCCTAAACATAAAGCCCAATTGCACGGAGAGGGTCATGATGCTGGTATCAAAGCGAGCATTATTCATCTCCCTCATCGAAAACCTATGTAGGGAACGGGCACCGACCGTTCCGGGTCGCATTTATTGCCTAGCCGTACGAAAGAGTTTAATCGCCCTTAGCCAACTAACCCAGCCACCTCTTTTCTTCTGCATCGGGCTTGACATTTTCACTAATTTTGCTACAATTTAGTTGACAAGTGAACTAGTTATCCGTAGGTAATCACTGGGGCGAAATGTCGCAAAAAACAATGAATCTATACGAATCTCTGAAGGCAATCTTCCTTCATATTGATAACCACGAAAAGACCTATCTATCCAATCATGGTCTCAATGTTCCTCGTTTTTATATTCTGCTGCATGTCTCCCAAAATCCCGGCATAAATTACATCGATTTGAGTGACCGCCTGCTCTGCACCAAGAGCAACACCACCCGTGTTGTCCAGGGCATGGTCAAAGATGGACTGATCACCCGTCAAAACGACCCCAACGACGGGCGCAGTTTTCAGCTCTTCCTGACAGAAACAGGTTCTGATCTGCTGGCTCGTGTTTACCCCGGCTTTGTCAATCAAATCGAATCCCTCATGTCTTGCTTCAACGAACAGGAAACCTCCAAGTTCCTGGAAGTAAGCCATTATATTGAAAGCAGCCTGTCTCCCGATTCATCGCTCAATCTTACCAACTCTCAAGTTCTAAGATGGCACAATGGACACCGGGAGGTAGGATGATTTTGCTCATACCTGGCAATTTTGCCAAACATTTCAATAGTTTCAAAAGGAGAAACCAATGAAGAAAAGTTATTTGTTGATCGCAATCGCTCTGATTGCAACTCTGATCCTGGGAGCCTGTGGCACCCCGGCAGAGACCCCCGTCGTCGAACCGGAACCCCCAGTGGTTGAAGAACCCACTGAAGAACCCGTTGTCGAAGAACCCACCGAAGAGCCGACTGTAGAAGTTGTAGAACCCGCGGCAACTCTGCGTATTTGGGCTGATGAACAGCGCGCTCCCGTTCTGTCCGAACTGGGTGCCTTATTCCTGGCCGAATACAACGTGGAAGTTGTTGTCGAGAATATCTCTGGTATTCGCGATCAATTCCTCGTGGCTGCCCCCGCTGGCGAAGGCCCGGACATCATTGTTCTTGCCCACGACCAACTGCCTGCCCTGACCGAATCCGGCCTGATTGCCGAACTCGATCTTGGTGCCAAAGCTGCCGAATTCGATCCCGAATCTCTGAAGGCTTTCTCCTACGAAGGCAAACTCTTCGGAATGCCCTATGCCCGTGAAAACCTCGGCTTTTTCTACAATGCCGACCTGGTCGAAGAAGTCCCCACCACCTGGCAGGGCGTCTATGACCTGAGCAGAGAACTCATCGACGCTGGTGAAATCCAATACGGTATCGTGTTGGCTGGAACCTCCTACGATGCATATCCCTGGATGACCTCTCAGGGTGGTTACGTTTTCGGCGTTGACGAAAACGGCGATTACAATCCCGAAGATGTTGGGGTTGGCTCTGAAGGCATGATCGCTTTTGGCGAAATGGCTCTGCAGTGGAAAGAAGACGGAATCCTGTCTGATAACCTCGACAACACCACCGCCAAATCCATGTTCCTGAACGGCGATGTCGCCTTCTTCATGAACGGACCATGGGAAATCAATAACCTGAAAGAATCCGGTTTGAACTTTGGCATCGCCAAATTCCCCGATGGTGGTTATCCTTTCCTTGGTGTCCAGGGCTTTGCAGTCAATTCAATGTCCGAGAACGTTCTGCTCGCGCAGTCCTTCCTGACCGAATTTGTTGCTACCGAAGAAGCTATGATGGCTCTCTACGAAGCTGACCCCCGTGGTTCCGCTTACCTGCCTGCAGCTGCTATGATTGAGGATCCTTATCTGCAAGGTATCGCTGAAGCTGGCGAGAATGCCGTCCCAATGCCCGCCATCCCCGAAATGGGTAAGGTCTGGGGTGACTGGGGCAATGCCCTCACCTTCATCTTCGACGGTTCAAAGACCCCCGAAGAAGCTTACACCTTTGCACAGGAAGCTATTGTTGCCGCTATCGGTTTGGATACCACCGGCATGATCAACCTGCCCGGTTCCTGGCAGTCAGCTGCTGGTTTCGCCTGCGAATGGGATCCCAAGTGCCCGGATACTGTCATGACCCTTGGTGATGACGGTCTCTATACCGCCACCTTCACAATCCCCGCTGGTGATTACATGGTCAAAGTTGCCCATGATGGTAGCTGGGATGAATCCTATGGTCTCGATGGTGGCGCGGAAGACATTCCCTTCACTGTCACAGCCGATGGCGAAGTAACCTTCGTATACGATCCCGAAACCCATCTTCTGGACATTCAACTGCCCTAAGATTTAGTCTGTCACGGAGGCTTGCACATGCAAGCCTCCTTTTTTACAACAGAGAAAGGAGAATTATGTGATGGATGCTAATAGCACGCCTACTACCGGCGAGTATGCCAAAAAGACCATCAAGGGTGCCGGGAATTTACTGACCTTTCTGATTGTTCTTATTGTCGATGTTGCCCTGGGATTTTTTGCCTTCAAGCTCTTTAGCCTTGGCTATCTTCCTCTGGGGGTTTGTTTCGTTCTTATCATTATCATGATCAGCGTTGCCTTCCTGGTCCCGAAGGCGTATATGTTCAAGTGGATGGCTGTTGGGCTCTCTGCCTGGCTGTTGTTTTCAATTTTTCCCATTGTTTACACCATCTACAACGCTTTCACCAACTATGGCGACGGTCACCTGATCACCCAGGCTCAGGCTATCGATCAAATCCAGGCTCAAACTTACCTGCCTGAAACCGGAAAAGCCTATCAATGGATCGCTTATCGTTCCGCAGATAACGAGTATTTGCTCTGGCTTAAAGACGCCGAAGGAAATACCTCGCTGGTCACCCAGGTTGATGTGGAAGGCGATGCCGAAATTCCACTTGTCACTGGAGAAAACGGCATTGGAGAGCTTGACGAGGAGGGAGCGCCGGTCACTATCGAAGGCTACACCCGTCTCAATCGCATTCTTGCTTCAACCGATAAAAACCTGACCAATATCAGGTTTGGCGATCCGGAAAACACCATCCAGGTGCGGTCTCCATCAGAAGCGGCAGAGCTTCAACCGCTCTTCTCTTATGACCCCGAAAACAACACCTTCACCAACCAAGTTACAGGCACGGAATATTTTGACCAGGAAGGTACCTATACCGCCCAAAATGGTGAACGCCTGATACCTGGTTACACAGCTGTTGTTGGAGCCAAGAACTTTGTCCAGTTTATCAACAGTCCCGGCTTGCGCGGACCGTTGGTGACCATCGTTATCTGGAACTTCCTCTTTGCCACCTTCAGCCTCCTGCTGACTTTTTCTGTTGGTTTGCTGATTTCCATCATTTATGGCGACCCGAAGTTCAAGGGCAAGAAAATTCTGCGCTCTCTTTTGCTGATCCCCTATACCATCCCCAGCCTGATCACTATTTTGATCTGGCGCGGTATGTTCAACCCCGATTTGGGGGTCATCAACCGCATGCTCGAAGCCGTCTTCAATATCTCACCGCGCTGGTTTACCCAGCCCTGGCTGGCTCGAGCCGCCCTTCTGGTTGTCAACACCTGGCTGGGTTACCCCTACTGGATGCTTGTCACCAGTGGCGCGCTCCAATCGATCCCGGGTGACATCTATGAAGCCGCAGAAATCGATGGCGCCAGCGGTTGGCAGAAGTTCTGGGGCATCACCCTGCCCCTCTTGCTGGTCAGTGTTGGACCGTTGATGATCTCTTCCTTCATCTTCAACTTCAACAACTTTAACCTGATTTATGCCTTCATCAATGGCGGACCGCCAATTCCAACCGCAACAACGCAAGCTGGCTATACTGACATCATCATCAGCTACGTTTACAATCTTGCCTTTGCAAGCGGACGCGGTGTGCAATACGGCTACGCTTCGGCAATCTCGTTAATTTTGTTCATCTTGATTGCGGTTATGTCACTGCTGCAATTCAAATTCACAAATATGTGGGAGGAGGTTGGCGAAAATGTCTAAACGACCATCATCCATCAAACGCAGTAAAACTATTGGTTTGGTTTGGCGCTGGGGTTTGGCGGCTGTGTTGATTCTTTTCAGCATCTTCCCGGTATTGTGGATAATTTCGGCTGCCATCAACCCCGTCAACGACCTGGCGAATCAAAAATTGATCCCTGACAATTGGAGTTTTGTCAACTTCCAGGAATTGGTGTCGAATCCGATTTTCCCCTTCTTCACCTGGCTCAAAAACTCGCTGATCGTCTCGACCATATCAACCTTGCTGACCCTTTCGCTAACCACGCTGGCAGCCTTTGCCTTCTCGCGTTTCCGCTTTAAGGGGCGGCAGAGTATGTTAAAAGCGATCCTGCTCATCCAAAGCTTCCCCAACTTGCTGGCGATTGTAGCGTTATTTACGATCATCAAACAGGTCGGCGATGTGATCCCCTGGTTCGGTCTTAACACCCACGCTGGCTTGATTTTGGTCTATTCCGGCGGTGCCATGGGTATGAACATCTGGCTCATGAAGGGTTACATGGATACCATCCCCCGTGATATCGACGAATCGGCTCACGTGGACGGCGCAACCGACTGGCAGGTTTTCTGGAAATTGATTTTGCCGCTCTTGCGGCCAATTTTGGTTGTCATATCCATTCTGAGTTTTATTGGCACTTACGGCGAATTTATTATCGCCAGAACCCTCCTGACCCAACGCGAAATGCAGACTGTTATGGTCGGCTTGCAGATCTTTACTGCCGGGCAATACACCAAAAACTGGGGTATCTTTGCCGCTGGCGCGCTGATCGCCGCCCTGCCCATCATGATCATCTACCTTATTTTGCAGGACCAAATCGTAGGCGGTCTTACCCAGGGCTCGGTCAAGGGCTAAACATTTCTTTCAACTGTTCTTTCATACGCCGGGTTCGAAAGAACCCGGTTTTTGTTATCTTTTCGTAATCTGGCATCTTTATTCTTTCGTAGGCCGGCTTCCGCAGTTGAAGCCGGCATCTGTATCCTTTCGTAGGCCGCGATTGGTGCTTTCCCAATCCGGCTTCTTTTCTTCTTTACCCCCTCTTAATGTACAGACCGGACACATAGGCAACAGGTGTTCGGACACATGGGTAACACATTAATTCTTTAACAATCCTTCTTTCGTAAGTCTATCATCTTGACTTTGAACTGGCAAAATCTAATCTCAAAA
>Ga0123328_1004737_pt1 | contig 10963 bp, 6 predicted proteins | sample BioC12SIPDNA_2_FD_89702 | JGI IMG/M metagenome (GOLD analysis project Ga0123328, IMG submission 89702) | Anaerobic biogas reactor microbial communites from Washington, USA - Biogas_R1_A C12 SIP DNA | ecosystem: Engineered > Bioreactor > Anaerobic > Unclassified | place: Washington, USA...
AAGACCGCATAGGGCTGGTTGCGCAGGTAGCGACGCATCAGGGCGATGACGCCCTCGTGGTCGTCGACTACCAGCACCACCTTTTGTGGGGCTCGGGCGAGGCGCACGGCCAGGATTGTGCGTCCGTCCGCATCCTCGGTACGCTCCCATCCCAGGCCCAGCGTCTCGATGATCTCGATAGCCACGGCCAACGGCCCGCCGTCGGCGGGGGGCTGGGTCGGAGGCATCTCGGTGACGATCTCGACGTGGATGCGGTCATCGCGCTCGGCCAAGGTGATCCCGACCGCTCCGTCCAGCGAACTTTCGATGGCATAGCTGAGCAGGTTCATATAGGCTTGTCGCAGCAAGACGCGTTGCGCGGCCACGCGCAGAGGTCCGCACTCGACCTCCATCTGCACCCGCACGCCGCAGGCTTTGGCCAGTGGCCGCAGGCTTTGCGCCACCTCGCGGAACAGCCGGCGCAGCTCCACATCCTGCGCTTCCATGCTCGCCAGGCGGGCCAGCTCTCCGCGCACGCGCTCGGCGGCGGCGGAGCTGTCGTTCGCATCAGCGAGGGGCACGGCGCCCCGGGCCGGGTCGCGCATCAGGTCGCAGAGGATCGAGGCGACCGCGTCGCTGGCTCGTTCGAGGGCATAGTAGGCCTTGCGCTCACTGATGCCCAGCTCCTCAGCGATGGCGATCACCGTTTTGCGCGCCACGGCGTACTGGTAGAGCACCTGAAAGGTGCTCGGGTCCACGTCGCTGGCATCGTGGGTGCCGTTGGGCTCTAGCGAGGCGATGACCAGGCGAATGGTGCGCTGCAGCGCCTGGCCCCGGCTGAGATCCGGCGTGTCGATGACGGCGCTCACCTGCTTGGCCAGGCCCAGGCCCTCCAGGTAGAGGGCGTCATCCAGGTGGCGCAACGCCCGGCGGATCTCTTGAGCGATGTCTTTGTCATCCATGACCTGCTCCCGGGAAAAGCGTGCAAATTGTTGCGGGTACGCAGGCTCCTCCCATGGCATAATGTTACCAGCAGGCGGCGCCGCGGGCAACCGGTCGCGAACTCGCCGTGTCGCCGTTTGCGGGCTTTGGGGTTGCCGGTAAGGCGTCCCCCGGGGCCTAGCGTTCATCGGGGAAGGAGGAGCATTCGGGCAGGAGGACGCCGCTCGCACGAGGTCGAGGGTCGCATGGAGAGCGCTCACAAGAGCGTGAGCAAACATCGAGGAGGACAGAGTCGTGGATACGAAAAAGCTGGATCGCCGTTCGTTTCTGCGCATGGCCGGGCTAGCGGGCGCCGCTGCAGTGGCGGCGGCTTGCCAGCCGCAGGTCGTCTACGAGACCGTGGAAAAGGTCGTCAAAGAGACGGTCATCATCGAGGGCGAGGAAAAGGTCGTCGAGAAGGTCGTCGTTGAGACCCGTGTGGTCGAGAAAGAGGTCGTCAAAGAGGTCGGCGAGCGAACCGTCATCCGTTTCCAGCCGCAGGGCTATATGCCGCTCGAGCGATTGGAGACCGACCGCTGGGAGCCCCCGACCTATTTCTGGGTGATCGAGTCCAAGTACGAGAATATGTTCCCCGACGTGGATATCCAGTTCGTCGAGGTGCCCTCCGGGCAGGGCCAGGACGAGTGGATGACCACCCAGTTGGTGGCTGGCACGGCCCCCGAGATCTTTTGGATTCAGCGTGGCTGGATCACCCGCGACTATAAGAAGGGGTGGCTGGCCAACCTGACGCCGTACCTGAACGAAAAGAGCCCCTACAACGACAAGTACGACACCTGGTACGAGATCTTCCAGGTGCCCTGCGTCGAGGCCGGCAAGGCCCCCGATGGCAACATCTACATGCTGACCGTCGACATCGTCGGCACGGGCCAGTTCTACAACAAGACGCTGTTCAACCAGATCGGCGTCGAAGTGCCCGAGACCTGGGCCCAGTTCGACCAGGTGCAGACGACCATCCGTGAGAATGGCGTGATTCCGTTCTCGATCAGCATGATCCTCCCCGGCGGCGTGGGCCTGTGGGGAAGCTGGAGCACCCGTATGCTCTGCGACGTGCTCTACGATGCCAAGATGGGCGTCCTCAACGACAACAAAGGCGGCACGGTGGAGCGCACCTGGAAGCCCGGCGAGAACCTATCGCAGCCCATCATGGCGCGCGCTATCCGCGACGGACGGTATGGCGCCAAGGATCCCGAGTGGGGCGAGATGTGCCGCATCCTCAAAGAGTGGTCGATCCACTGGCCGGAGGGCTTCTGGGCGGTGGATACGGGCGACGTCTACCGCCTGTGGGTGACTGGCGAGGCCGCCATCGACTGGGAGGGAAGCTGGCAGACCAAGGCCGTGTATAACGACCCGCTGCGCGAGTTCGAGTGGGGCGTGTTCCCGAACCTGCCGTTGATCACTACCGAGACGTCCGAGTTCGGCGGCAAGTCGTTCCCGGCCATGGCCGGCGTCGGTGGCGCGGGCCAGTACGCGGTGTCCGAGGCCGCTCGCGAGCGCGGCACCCTCGACACCGCCATCGACTGGCTGCGCTTTTTCACCAATCCGGACAACCTGGTACCGCTCATCAACGATCACGGCGGATTCGCGCCCGGCATCAAGGACACCGAGGGGGCGGACCCGAACATCGGTGTCTACATTGATCAGATGGTGGCCAATGGCACCGAGCGCATGGAGCCGTTCGACAGCATGCTCACCCGTGAGTTTGTCGATCGGCTCTGGGCCGACCTGCAGGTGTTCCTGGCGGGCGAGATGACCCAGGAAGCGTTCCAGGACAAGGCCCAAATGGACATGTAGGCCGCCGCGGCCGAAGTCCTGGCTGAGAACCCCGACTGGGATATCGAGGTCTAGGCGAGAGGCGATCGTTGCGAATCTGCTGGCACTGGCGGACCGGGCCTCGGCCTTGGGCCGCCAGTGCCAGTTGCGTCAACTGGTGTGATTTCTGAGCGATCGTCTACCCCTGCAACCGATAGCCTCCGGGAGGTAAAGAGAAGATGCACACGCTCGATCGTGACGTCGGCCAAGTCTCCGCCATGGATGTATCGACCAAGCCTCGCTCTCGCTTTATGCTGACCGTGGGGCGGATGCGGCGACGGAGCTTTTGTTACCTCTTCCTGCTACCCACCTTTGTGCTGCTGGCCATGTTCAACTACTGGCCGGCGCTCTCGGCTCTATATCATAGCTTTTTCCAGTGGAACGGTGCGAACTTTAAGGAGTGGTACGGACTCCAGAACTTTTTGCAGATCTTTCGGGATTCCGTCATGCGAACGGCGTTCAAGAACATGTTCATCATCAGCGGGTTCGGCCTGGTGATCAGCATCACCTTTCCGCTGGCAGCGGCGGCGCTGATCTTTCACCTGCAAGACCTCAAGTTCGCCTACTTTTACCGGGTGATGTATGTAGTGCCCATGGTGGTGCCCGGTATGGTCACCCTGATGATCTGGCGCTTTATCTACAACCCGCAGGTGGGCCTGCTGAACGCTCTGCTGGAGGCCATCGGGTTGCCCACGCGCATCTGGTTGGGCGATTTCCAGTACGCGCTGTACGCGCTGATCTTTATCGGGTTCCCGTGGGTGGCGGGGACGTCGATGCTCATCTACCTGGCAGGTCTGCAGGGCATCGAGCCGTCGTTGCTGGACGCGGCCGCCATTGACGGGGCATCGGGGCTTAAGCGGTTCTGGTATCTGGAGCTACCGCTGGTGGCTTCGCAGATCAAACTGATCGTGATCCTGACGCTGATCGGAGCCATCCAGGGCTTTCAGGGGCCGCTGGTGATGACCGGCGGTGGCCCCGGCACGACGACCATGGTGCCTGGCCTCTGGCTCTATAAGAATGCCATGAACTATAACAAGATGGGCTATGCTTGCGCCATCGGCACCTTTTTGTTCATTGTGACCATGGGGCTGACGTTCATCAACCTGCGCTTTGTCCAATCCAGCGCCGAGTTTGAGGGGGCCTGAGTCATATGAACACCAAGTTGCTCAAAGCAGACTGGCCCAAGCACGTGATCCTGCTACTGGCAGGTTTTATCACCTTTTACCCGTTCATCTTTATGGTGCAGACGTCATTCAAGTCTTCGTTCCAGTTCCAGCACGAGTTCTGGCTGCCGACTTTTCCGTTGCAGCCGCTGAACTATAAGGATGCCTTTAACCAGATTTGGCCCTATCTGGTCAATAGCTTTGTCGTAAGTGGCGTGACCGTCATTTTGGTGCTGGGCTTGGCGAGCTTTGCCGCCTACACCTTTGCACGGTACGACTTTCCTGGTCGCGAGATACTCTTTCTGGGCATCCTGGGGCTGCTGATGATTCCGGGCATCCTCACGCTGGTGCCGGCCTTTCTGCTGATCCGGGATTTCGGCTTGATCGGCACGCGGTGGGCGCTGATCCTGCCCTACCTGTCGGGCGGGCAGGTGTTTGCCATCTTTATCATGCGCAGCTTTATCGCCGGCTTGCCCGAGGAGCTGTACGAGTCGGCTCGCATTGACGGGGCCACCAACTGGCACATGTTCTGGCGCATCACCATGCCGCTCTGCAAGCCCATTTTGGTGACGATCGGTGTGATGAATATCCTTGGCACATGGAACGACTATATCTGGCCGCTGGTGACGCTGCCCGACGATCGGCTCTGGACGGTGACCGTTGGCATCGTCAAGTTCACTGGGCACTTTCAGGGCCTGGAGGCCTGGGGTCAGATGTTCGCTGGCTATGTCATCGCGTCGGCCCCACTGATTGTCCTGTTCGTGTTCACGATGCGAGCCTTTATTTCGGGTCTGATGTCGGGCGCCATCAAGGCCTAGGGACGCCGACGGTGGTGCTGCGAGGCAACCAGAGTTCGTGGTGCGCGTGCCAAGCCCGCGTCTCGTATGGCGCGGGCTTGGCCCTTGTGACGGTCTACTAGTAAAGGGACGGCGGCATGCGGCTGATTGATACGGCGTCGGGGCTCATCCGGCTTTCTATCAAGCGGCTACGCAGCGACGTGTGGCTCAGCATCGGGCTGATGATCGGCTTGGTGGTGGCATCGATGCTCACCGTCAGCGTGCCCATGTATACCGAGGCCGCCAACAACCGGCTGCTCCAGCAAGAGATGGTCAGCGTCGATCGGACGCTGCGCATCCCCTATATGTTTAGGGCCATCAACAGCTCGGGTGACTTGGGTGACGCGCAGATCAGCCTGGCCGATCGGGTCCTCACCGAGCAGGCCCCCGGTCTGGTCGGGCTGCCCCTGGAGATCACGGGCTTTACCGTGCAATCCGACTTTTTCGGGCTGTACGCCGCGGATGATGAGAGTGCGTACGCTAGCAGGCGCGATGACCTGGGCCGGTTCAAGCTGGGGGCGGTGCGTGACTTTCAGGATCACGTCACCCTGGTCGAGGGGCGCTGGCCCGCCGAGCACGACCCGGCGATGGGCGGCGCGCTCGAGGTTCTGGTCAGCGAGACGGCGGCGGCCGAGGCCGGGTTTCAGGCTGGCGAGGACTATGTGGTGTTCCGCGGGATTGAGGCCGCGGTGGCGGTCGATCAGATCCCGGTGCGGGTGGTCGGCGTCTGGCGGGCCAACGATCCGTCCAGCACCTATTGGTTCCTCTCTACCAAGGTCTATGATGGGGTGCTGTTGACCAGCGAGTCCTCCTACCGGGCCTTTGCGGCGGCGCGGCCGGCCGACCAGCAGATCTATTTCAACTATGCAGCCTGGTATCATCTGTACGATGGGAGCGGGCTGACGGCGGACCGCGTGCCGCGGATTCTGCGGGGCACCACCATCCTCAAGACGCGGCTGACGTCGGCCGTGCCCTCGATCGGGTTCCCGGTCTCTCCCGAGAGCGCTCTGACGCGGCATCAGCTGGCCGTGCGCTTGCAGACCACCCTGATGCTTTCGTTTGGGCTGCCGATCATCATCCTGGTGCTCTTGTTCGTGGCCTTTGTGGCAGGGATCGCCTCCAGTCGCCGCCGCGGCGAGCTGGCTGTGCTGCGGAGCCGGGGGTATGGCACCGCCCATCTCTTGATGATCACCGGCGTGGGAACCTTGGTCCTCGTGGCCATCAGCATCGCGGTGGGGCTGCTACTGGGCCCCTATGTGGCCCAACTGATGTGGAGCACGCGCTCCTTTCTCGAGTTCACGGGGCGAGAGCCGCTGGCGGTGCGCATCGTGCCCAGCGCCGTGCGAGTGGGAGCGTTGGTGGGCTTGCTGGCGGCTGTGGTCAGCGTGCTGCCCGACCTCGCCAGCGCCGGCCTGACCACGGTGGCTCACTGGCAGAGCTCGGCCCGCGAAACCGCCAAGCCTTGGTGGCAGCGCTACTACCTGGACGTGCTCCTCGCTATCATGGCAGCCTATGGCTACTATATGATCGTCAACGGTGATGCCATGAGCTTTTTGCTGGGTGGCGGCGGGAATCTCTTTGAGAACCCGCTGGTGCTAGTCACCCCCTTTGCGTTCATGCTTGCCGCCGTGCTGATCTTTTTGCGGCTGGTGCCCCTGCTTTTCAAGGTGAGCTCAATCGGGACGGGCTGGCTGCCCAGCTTGGTGCCCTTCCTGGCGAGCCGGCGCCTGGAGCGCGCGTCCGGCCGGTATAGTGGCGTGCTGATGTTGCTGGTGCTCTCTATCGGGCTTTCGCTTTTCACAGCATCCATGGCGTGGACGCTCGATCGTAACCTGAGGGAGCGAACCTATTTCGAGGTGGGCGCCGACGTGAGCGTCAGTGAGCGGGGCGTGGTGCTGGGCACTGAGGCGGGCCTGCAAGCCTCTGGTGGGCTGGGGGGCGAGACGACCACCGAGTCAGAGAGCGTCGACTCGCTCTTGGTCGCTGGTGCCCTGGTGCCGGTGGCAGAGGCGCTGGACGTCGCTGGCATCCGCGAGGCGGCTCGCCTCTACCGGGGATCGGTCTCGGTCCGAACGGGATCGGCAGCCCGCAAGGGAACCATCGTGGGGGTGGAGCGCCTGCAGCTCCCCAACGTCGCGTTCTTCCGGTCCGATTTTGGGCCTCAGCCGCTGGGCGCCCTGATGAACGCGCTGGCGGTGCGTAGCGATGGTGTGCTGGTCGATCCGTCGTTCCTGGCCGAGTCCGGCTTGGCAGTGGGCGATACCGTCTCCCTCCAGCTGGATGTGTCTCAAGGGCGCAGCATGAACTTTCGCATCGTGGGGACGGTCGCCATGTTCCCGACGGTCTATCGCGAAGACTATCCGCTCTTTGTCGCCAACCTGAACTATGTCACCGAGCAGTTGGGATGGCCCTTGACGGGGCATATCTGGCTTTCCGTTGCGTCCGATGCCGATGCCGAGACCATCGCAGAGGGGCTAACGGCGGAAGGGTTTGACATACGCGAGGTGTATGACGCCCGCGCCATGATCTCGGGCGAGCAGAGTCAGCTGGTGCGGGTGGGACTGTTCGGCTTTTTGTCAGCCGGCTTTGTGGCGACGTCGCTGCTGAGCATGCTTTCGCTGCTGATCTATTCCTTGACGTCGTTCAAGGAGCGGTACATCCAATACGGCATCCTCAGCGCCTTGGGCCTGACCAAGGGCCAGATCGCCAGCGAGTTTCTCTCGGAGCAGATGGGGATCCTGGGGCTGGGGATTGCCGCTGGCACAGGCCTGGGCGCCTGGGCTTGCGCGCTGTTCTTGCCGTTCTTCCAGGTGAGCACCGGCGACGCGGCTCCCATGCCGCCGATGATCGTAGAGATCGCCCTGCGCGATATCTGGAAGACCTATGCCGTGATCGGCGTCAGCCTGGTCGTGCTGATCCTCGGCACCGCCCGGCTATTGCGCAGCCTGCGCATGTTTGAGGCCATCAAGCTGGGGTCGCAGCTTACCGGCTAGGTAGCGACCAGACCCACGATGACGGCGACCATCGCCGCCCGCTACGCCTCCGGGACGCGGGCGGCGGTCTGCTGTAGACGCAGGCTCCACAACCCTCGCAGGCGGAGCGACACCAGAATGGCGTTGGTGATGATGCCGAACCAGAGCCAGCCGACCAGATCGGGCGCCAGTTCGAACAGCAGCCCCCAGCCCGGCACGCGGCCGGTGGCCACCGCCACAAAGCGTGGCAGCGCCAGCACCAACAGGCACAGCAGCAAGGGACTACCCGTCCCCAGTACGATGCGGGCGGTGCCGCGGTCGACCGCGTCCTTGACCCAGGACTGCACGCCCAGGATGCGGCGCACCGTGCCCACCACGTTGATGGCGATGGCGACGGTGAGGATCCAGCCCACCAGCACCAAACCAGGCCCGGCTACGGCGGGGCGCCCGAGAGTAACCTGGACGATACCCTGCAGCAACCGAGGGTAGACTCCCAGCGAGGGGATCAACCCGTTCTGGTTGATCAGCAGCACGATGCCGATGCCCTGCTCTGGCAGCAGGACCAGGTCCGCGTGATAGTTGGAGAGGTCGCCGCCGTGCGAGACCGCCGGCACGCCGCCCATCTCTTGGACGAACCAGCCCATGCCATACCCGCCCCGGGGATCTGCCGACGACGGGCTCGCCCCGTCGGTCGTCGCGGCGATCTGCATGGTGGCGATGCCTTCGGCCGAGAGTACCTGCCGGTCGCCATAGCGGCCGCCGTTCAGATGAGCGCTGACGAGTTTGGTGAGGTCTTGGGCGGTGGAGATGATATAGCCAGAGGGGAGATGGGCCCGCACGAACGTCTCCTGGCGCGGCACCGGCCAGCCCAGCACACACCCATGGCCACGGGCCAGGTTGGTGGCTAGGGCCGGGTCGGTTACGGTATCGGACATCTTCAGGGGCGCCAGCACCTGCTCCGCCAGATAAGCCTCATAGGTCCGGCCCGATACCTCCTGAACCACCATGCCGAGGATGTTATAGTTGTCATTGAAATACTGGAACCGCTCGCCCGGCTCTGCGATGGGACGTGCCTCTCTCAGGGCGCGGACGCTCTCTTCGATGGTTGCCTCGGTGCCGGGGGCCCAGCCCGGGTACCCTTCCTCGCCCATCCCACTGGTCTGCTGGAGCAGTTGCCGGATGGTAATGCGCGCCGCCGCCTCGGGATCGGCCAGCGTGAACCAGGGCAGGTAGGTCTGGACGGGGGCGTCCAGCTCGATGGCCCCTTGCTCGACCAACTGCATGACGGCCAACGCCGTGAACGGCTTGGAGACGGAGGCGATATAGAACTGAGCATCCGGTTCCATGGGGCGGTTGCGGCCCGCCTCTCCATAGCCGCGAAGGAACGCGATCTCGTCTCCGTGGACGACGCCGACGACCATGCCCGGCAGCCGGTTGGCACGCATCTCGGCCAAGAGGTAGCTATCCAGGCGCTCGGCCAGGTCATCTGGCATAGCGGCCCGCGCGGGCAGGGCCCAGATCACCGCCAGGCAGAGCCCCAGCAGCAGGCCCGGCCACCATGCCGCTGTCCGTCGTGCTACTCGCATGCCTCGTCCCCCTCCTCGCGTGGGCAGATCTTTTCCAGACACTCGGGACATAGCCCGTGGGTGAACGTAATCCCGCGATGGCTCTCTAGGTATGCCTCGACGGCCAGCCAGTAGCCTTGGTCATCGCGGATCCGTTTGCAGCAGGCGCAGATGGGAAGGAGCTCCTCCAGCTGCTCGACCTCGTCGCGGGCCTCTAGCAGGGCCGTCTGATCGTGAACAACCACGATGCGAGCGTTGCCGTCGCTGGCGTCAGGCAACTCTGCCAGCTGGGCCCGGCAGCGGCGCTTGCCCAGGGACGTCTCCCAATGGGCATCGAGCACGCCGACATCGCCGCGAACCAGCCACGTCACCAGGGCTGGTGCGCCCGCGAGCACTGCTTTGGCATCCAGCCCCAATAGGCTATCGGCTGGCATGCCCGCCAGCCGCGCCAGGGCTGGGTTGGCATCGAGGATATGGCCGTCCTGGTCCATGACCAGTACGGCAGCATCCATCATCTCTAGGATCTGAGCGCGGGCGATGGGTAGGATCTCTAGCAAGCGTAGGCGAAGGACCGCCCACGTCATGATGACCCCAGAGGACACAAAGCCGAGCACGGTCCAGTCAAGTCCGGGCACGGGGTTGATCGGGCTTAGGTAGAGCAGGTTGGCGAACACCGGCAACATGGCTGCGAGGAGCAGGGCGCCGATCTGGCGACGATTGGCGCCGACCTGATCGAGATGACGTAGGAACAGGCTCGCGCCGAGGCCGAGGTACAGGTAGGCGTGGGCCACGCCGACCGCGAACCAGGGCCCGTGCACATAGACGGCTAGGTTGCTCCGCGGCTGGATGGCGATCTCTCGCCAGAGCAGCCCGTGGGACGGGTTGGTAAAGGCCATGAGAATGGTGCCCAGCGGTGGCAGTGCCAACAACGCGACGACCCAAGGATGCAGCCAGGCGCGGCGCCGCGTATAGGCCGCCGCCAGCAGCAGATAGGCGAGAGGTACGGTGGTCGTGCCGATGTAGGCGATCTGTGACCAGAGCAGCTTGCCGCCGACCGTGGCGGCCGCCGACTCAAAGACGACGGCTACGGCCCACCAGACGATGGCCAGGAGCGCTAGCGCAAGGTAGCGCGCGGCGGGGAGCGATCGACGACGCCACGCCAGGGTGGCCGCCGAGAGAGCTACCAGGGCAGCCACCGCGTACGCCAGGCTGTAGAGGCTCCAACGGTACATGGCAAAGATCCCTCGGCGAGCTCGCTGGGTCAGAACTGCCCGCCATTCTACTCTGGATGGACAATGGAGGCCAAGCGCTGGGATCGGGCTGTACCTTGCTCGGCGGGAGAGCGAATGGTAGGCTTTGGTGGCACGGTGGGTTTCTGAAGGCGAGGTGACCGTGGGTGAGGTGGCGCTGTACGATGATCTGAGTGGCGACTATGACCGGTTCATCAACTGGTCTCGGAGACTGGCTCGCGAGCTGCCGGTGCTGGACGATCTCTTAACGCGGCACGGCGCGCGGCGCGTGCTGGATGCAGCGTGCGGCACGGGACGGCACGTCCTGGCTCTTTGTGAGCGAGGCTATCAGGCCGACGGCGCTGATCTCAGCGCCGCGATGATCGCCCAGGCGCGCGCCCGGGCCGA
>Ga0123328_1004738_pt1 | contig 10962 bp, 9 predicted proteins | sample BioC12SIPDNA_2_FD_89702 | JGI IMG/M metagenome (GOLD analysis project Ga0123328, IMG submission 89702) | Anaerobic biogas reactor microbial communites from Washington, USA - Biogas_R1_A C12 SIP DNA | ecosystem: Engineered > Bioreactor > Anaerobic > Unclassified | place: Washington, USA...
CCCAGCAGCACCGGCGGTTCACGCATGTTGCGGAAACTGGAATCTTCGATGCCGGGATCGCCAGACTCGCAGATCTCCCCGTGTGTTCGTTTGCGGTCAACCCAGCCGCGTGAGTCGCCGGGAAGCCATGTGCCGTATGTCGTCCACGTAAGGAAATAATTAGCGCCATGACCAGATCCTTATGAGTGCCTCGGGACGCATGAAGACATACACAGAGCACGTGATTACGTCAAGCGGAAATGCGCGTAAATAACACCCCGCTAGCGCAACGGGCACAACGGACGAAGCCCCGCATGGAAATGCGGGGACCTGACTGATATCGCGAAACGAATCCTCGCCGTTTCATTTTCTTGTGTTGTGCGATAATCCCGACGCGAATCAAACAGCAAACGGCGTGGTTTCGCTGCGCGAGGGTCGTTAGGTCCCCGCATTGCCATGCGGGGCTTCACGCGTCGCGCTGATTTCTACTCATGGGTGATATTCGGAAAAACAAATGCAACGGCGAGGTGTCGCTACGCGACTGAAGTCAGGTCCCCGCATTTCCATGCGGGGCTCCGGGCGTCGCGCTGGCTTCGGTGAATGGGTGGATTGCGGGGAATGGGGGGTGCATTTTGAAGAAACGTGAACGGAAGAAGAGTCGCAACAAGATGAGAAAATCACGACTGAGGCGGCTTATGGCAAATGGAACCAACCAACAGAATCAACCGGCGGCCAATAACGTCAAGACGTCACAAATCCCAACGGTAACAACGCCGGCGCCAAATGCCGTCAAACCGGCAGAACCGCCCGCAAAAGAAAAGAAAACCAAGTGCGAGCCCGAAAAGATGGTCTACGATCCGCATTCGCCAGAGTATGTCGAAGCAGGCGAATCAAAACCCAAGTCAACAAAGGCAAGCGCATCATCATCCAAGGCAAAGAATGCCGAGCTGGGCCGGCCGGACCTGGAAGTGGCGCAAATGGTCGATGAACTGGAAATCGCAACCGACCTTACCGAGGATGTCATCAAACGCATTCTTCGCTGGCTGGTGTGCGGCAGTTCGCTGACGGTGGCTGCCAGGGCCGCCGGGGTTTCAGGCAAGCTGCTGCAAGAGCGGATAGCGCAGGACGAGCATCTCAAAGACCGGCTCATGCAGGCACGCGCGGTGTTTCGCGCCCGGCTGCTGGGCCGCATCTCTCAAACTGGGGAATGGAAGGCGCAGGTGACTCTCATGGAAAAGGGCTTCTGGGGGAAGCTCAAGCCACCTGCTGAACAAACGGGGGAACAGGAAAGTGAAAACGACAGAGCTGTTAGAAGGGACCTCCTTAGACTGCTGGAGGAGGCTGAGAAAAATGAGGCGGCTGCCGAAGCTGCGCCACCGGGCGAGGATGCTCGAACAAAAATACGCAGAGAGCGGGCGTCGTATTTTCAGCAGTGGCCGATGGGGACTTCTGTGCTGGGTGAACCTGACCCTGTGGACGTACGACCCCAGACAGAGACAGACGAACCTGCCCTTCTTCACGTTCCCGGTTCAGAGCCGGGTGCTGATGAGCCTGCACGATGCGATGACGGAGGGGTATGACATCCTGATCGAGAAATCGCGAGACATGGGCGCCACGTGGCTAAACATCGCGGCCCTGGTGTGGTTCTGGCTGTTCTACGACAGGGCAGCACTGCTGATGGTCTCGCGAAAGGAAGGCTACGTCGATTCCTCACAGAACCCCGACACGCTGTTCTGGAAGGCGCAGTACCTGGTGGACACGATGCCGAAATGGCTGCGGCCAGACTATGTGCACACCATCATGCACCTGCAGAACTGCCACACATTGTCGGTGATCAACGGCGAAAGCACGAACGACAACGTATCCCGCGGCGGGCGGCGAAGGGCCATCCTGCTTGACGAGTTCGCCGCGTGCGACAGAGGCAGGCAGATACTGGCCTCCACCACCGACGCAACCGACTGCCGAATATTCAACAGCACGCCGCGAGGCATGGGAAACGCGTTCGCCGATATCCGCCACGCCAGGAAAATCAAGATCATCAGGATGCACTGGAGCCAGCACCCCATCAAGGGACTGGGCAAAACACTCATCGTCCGTGAGGGAAAACCACAGTGGACCTCGCCGTGGTACCGCGCACAGTGCCAACGCCGAACCGACAGACTCGAAATCGCGCAAGAACTGAATATCGACTACATCAACAGCAGCTCGCCGTTCTTTGAGCAGTCGATCATCATGCCGCTGCTGACCGGCGGGCGCCTACGAGATCCGGACTTCCGCGGCGATATCGCCTACGACATGGCCCGGCCGATTCCGGGTGCGAGCCCGCGAATAACCAACGCACGCTTCCGCCCACGCGACAAGGGACGCTTCGAGGTCTGGATGCACCTGGCGGACAACATGCCCCCCGCCGACCACTACGTGCTTTTCGCCGACATCTCGCACGGTGCGGGAATGAGCAACAGCGTTATCACCGTCGCCACCGTGAGAAACTGCGAAGTGGTCGCAACGTACGTCTCGCCGCACGCCGCACCGCATGAAATGGCCAGAATTGCGGCAGCAATCGCAACGTGGTTGCGAGGCAAGACGTGGCCGATGATCGGGTGGGAGTTCAACGGCGCCGGAGCGATATTCGGCAAGGAACTCAAACGCCTGAACTATCCCAATCTGTACATTGAGGGCAAGGACGCCGTACCGGGATGGCACAGCACGAGGCATTCCAAACAGGTGCTGCTTGGCGATCTTCGGCGTGCGCTTGCCCGCGGTGAACTGATTCTGCACGACCGCCCGACCGTTATGGAGGCGCAGGATTACCAGTGGTACAAAAACGGAGGCGTCGGACCAAGCCATCTCGCCGAGGAGCCCGAAGCCAAGGCGCCTCACGGCGACCGCGTGATAGCGACGGCAGGGCTTTTGCTGTGCCTCGAGAAGACGCCGCTGATCAACATGCCACGCCTGCCGGAAATCGCGGATGACAGCTACGCCGCACGTCAGATCGCCGACAGGGAATCACGAAAACACAAATCCGACGCGCTGTGGAATTGACATGGCGCGCACACAACGCAAGAAGCCCCGCATGGAAATGCGGGGACCTGACAACTATCGCGAAGCGAATCCTCGCCGTTTGCTGTTTGATTCGCGTTGGGATTAACGCACAAAAAACAAAATGCAACGGCGAGGTGTCGCTCCGCGACTGAATTCAGGTCCCCGCATTTCCATGCGGGGCTCCGGGCGATTGGATGATTTCGGTTCATGAGTCAGAAACAGGATAGGACCTAAATATGGAAAATTCTGCACGTCATCTTGCGCGGGCGGTTAAGGCGGCGACGACGGCGATGACGCCGATGAGAAATAACCGCCACATGTTCCTCAAACAATACGCCGGGCCGTACTTCGCGGTCAGGCAGGCAAAGGAGGCATCCGCCACGGCAACCCCGCTGAACATGATCCACTCGCTTGTCAGCGTGGTGCTGCCGCATCTCGTGAGCGGCTGCCCCAAGGCGATGATCGTCGCGCGCAGGCCCGAACTGAAGGAGGCTGCCGAGATCTTCTCGCTGGCGTGGGACCGCATGGCGGTGGATATCGACCTCGGTTCAACCATGCGCACCATCGTTACCGACGCGATGTTTGGCGCGGGCATCATCAAGGTTGGCCTGTGCCAGAGCGAAGAAAACGCCGCAGCCGCACAAGAGCCCGAAGGCTACCTGCACGACAACGGCAGGCCATTCGCCGATGCGATCGATCTTGACGATTACATCATCGACCCCGACGCCCGCGACCGCCAGGCGGCGGCGTTCGAGGGCAACCAGTACCGCCTGCCGCTGCAATACGTGCTCGAAAGCGGGCTCTATGACCGCCGGGCCGCCGGCAGGCTCGCGCCCGTCAACTCGCCGAAGGACGGCGCGATCGAGCCGATGGTTGAGCTTATCGACCTGTGGCTGCCGCGGGAAAACGCCGTCGTCACCATCAGCGCCGACACCGATTCACCGGCGGGCATCCTCCGCCGCGTCGAATGGGACGGCCCCGAGCGCGGGCCGTACGAGGTGCTCGGCTTCCACTGGGCGCCCAACAACGTAATGCCCATTCCGCCCGTGGCGATGATCTTCGACCTGCACGCCATGATCAACAAGATCGCCCGCAAGATCAGCAGGCAGGTCGAGCGCCAGAAAGACCTCGTCCTGTTCGACGAGCGCTGCGTGGACGAGGCGCAGCGCGTGCGCGACGCCGCCGACGGTGAACTCGTCGGCGTCCAAAGCGTGGACCGATACCGCCAGCTCTCGCTTGGCGGCGCGGACCAACGCGGCTACGAACACCTGGCGTTCCTCTTCGAGCAGTTCAGCAGGCTGGGCGGAAACATCGACCTGCTCGGCGGGCTGGCCACCCAAAGCAAAACGCTTGGCCAGGACGAGATGCTCTTCGCCAACGCAACCATCAGAATCGAGGACATGCGCCAGCAGACGCACCAGTTCACGCGGCGGTTCGGCGCAAAGCTGGCGTGGCATCTGTGGCAGGACCCGCTCATCGAGCTGCCGCTGGCCCGCAACGGCGTGATGGCGACGTTCCGCCCCGAGGAGCGCCGCGGCGAGTTCCTCGACTACATCTTCGACATCGAGCCGTACAGCATGACGCAGGACAGCCCCACCCGCCGCTACCGCCGAATCGTCGAGTGGATCGACCGCGTGGTGCTGCCCACCGCCGACATCGCCGCCAAACAGGGCAGGACGCTGGACGCGGCTGCTCTGGCGAAGGCGGCTGCGAAAATGCTCAACATCGACGAAGCGCAGCACCTCTGGCGCGACGCCGAACTGCCGGCAGCCAACCACTGAAAGGAACCACCATGCCGATTTACTGTCACCGCTGCCCCGCCTGCGGAAATGCCCCAGAGACGTTCGAGCATTCGCATCGCCCGCCGGGGCGGAAGAAATGCGAGGCGTGCGGGCGGATGCTTCTTCGCGACTACCGCCGCGAGCTGGCGTCAAGGCCGGCGGCGTGCGGCGAGATTCGAAGCGTCGCCGCCGGCGTAATGCCGCCGCAGGCGCGTCAGGCGACGGCTGCGATGCAACAACGAGGAATCAGCGGCGTCAGATTCGACCCGCGAACCGGAGATGCGATCTTCAGCAGCAGGGCCGACCGAATCAAGGCGCTGCGGGCAATGGGACTGCACGACAAGAACGAAATCAAAGGATGAAAGGACAAACAATGACCGACGAAAACCCCAACGTTATCAACCCCCCACAGCCGGCCGAGCAGGAGCAGCAGGAACCTGCGGCTCCGCAGGAACAGCAACCGCCGGCGCACCAGGACGAGCAGCAACCGCGGGATGAACACCCTCAGCCCCCGCACACAGAGCACGCGCTTGGCGCGCGAGAGGCGGCGGCCATCGAGCGGTTCGGCATAAGCGCCGACGATCTGGCGCCGCTTGGCCAGAAGGGCGCTGCCCTTGCCGCCCGCCTGGCCGACCTGCACGCGGAGATCGGAAGGCGCTACAGCAGCATTGGTCGAGCGGCCAAGTCGCTCAATCCCGAGCATGCCGCTGGGGGGACGATGCCGACGGATGCGAACCGGACGGCGCCTGACATCGCCGGCGAGCTTGACTCGCTGCGCCGCCAGGTTGCCGATCTGGTTCGCAACGTCGGTCAAAACCGCCAGTCGTCCGAGCAGGCCGCGGTTGAACGCTTCGCCGCGGCGCTGGACGCCGACGACTACCCGCAGTTCGCGGGCGAGGCGGGCAAGGTTTCGAGAGAGCAACTGGCCGCCAAGGCCGAGGAAATCCGCCGGGGCCACCAGATCGTTCACGGTAGCGACATGGACTTCGAGGAATCGCTCAAGGAGGCGCTGTCCATCATCTGCGCCGACACAATGGCGGCCGCCCAGCGACGCAAAATCGCCGCCGACATCCGCCGCCGCAACGACAGCAGAATCGCCCGCGCCGCCGGAAGGTCGGGCACAAGCAGCGAATCTCCACTCCAACGCGCCGTCGAGCAACTCAAACAGTGGGAACGGGAAAAGGGCGTCGAGTTCTTCGAAAGGTGACCACGCCCCGCACATTCTGAAATTCTTCATCTCAAGAAAGGCACACAATGACTACCGAAGTATCACTTAACGATCCGCGCGACTTGTCGAACGACATTCTCAGGGATCTGCTCAAGACCACCTGCGAGGCGCACCCCTGGGACGGCAAGTTCGAGAGCCTTCGCAAGTATCACGACTATCCCGTCTGCAACATGTGGTTCGCCGAGGACCGCGTGGTGTTCGACGGCGGCACGAGCATCGTTCGCAACGTGCAGCTTGGCGAAAACGGTTCTGCCAAGTTCACCCGCCCGTACGAACCGGCGTCGCCGACGGTGGTTGACGTCCAGGGGCGCCTGCGGGCTGAGTGGGTGCAGGCCACTGCCGACTACTCGATCAGCAGGCAGGAGATCATGCGAAACCGCGGGCGCGAACGCCTGATTTCGCTGGTGGTCAGCAGGCGCCAGGCAGCGATGGAAGACCTGGCCAACCTGCTTGAGGATTACGCCTGGCAGTCGCCATCGGGCCCGGCAGACGACCTTCACCCGATGGGCATTCCGTACTGGATATCGCCGATTACGGCAGCCCAGCAGACGGCCCAGGAGTACGGCCACCAGGGCGGAAACCCGGCCGGCTTTCTCAACTGCGGCGGCATCGACTGCTCTGATGCGGCCAACCAGCGATGGCGGAACTACAACGATTCGTGGGCGCAGGCCGGCGGCGAGATCGGCGACGACGACATCATCAAGATCACCCGCATGCTTCGCCGGCTGAGGTTCCGTTCGCCGGTGTTCCTCAACGACATCGATGGCGACTCGTACCGCAACCTGCGGCTGTACACCAACGAACACGTGCTCGAATCGCTTGAGGAATACGCCCGCCTCAACAACGACAGCATCGGCACGGACATCGGCAAGTACGCCGGGGCAACCGTCATCAAGAACCTGCCGGTGATCTGGGTGGAACAGCTCGACGCCGACGAAACCAACCCGCTCTACGCGATCAATCACGCGTGCTTCCACCCGTTCGTGATGGAAGGCGACTTCTTCCGCGAGACCGGACCGATGAACAGCCGGCGCCAGCACGACGTGTTCACCACGTTCGTCGACCTGCAATTCAACTTCATCTGCACCAACCGACAGCGGGCCGGCGGCGTGATCAGCAGAATCAACCTGTAAAGAAAGGAAACCACTCATGACAAATGTTACATACAACAGCGAAGACCTGACGCACCGCAAGGTGTATTACGCCGGCGAGGACACGCTCAAGGCGGGCTACTGCCTGTGCTACGACCGCTCGTTCGGCCAGGCGAACGAGGCCGCACCCGCACGGGCGTATCGAGTGGTCAAGCCGGCAGAGGGCAACATTCGATACTTCGCCGGCGTCGTCGCCGACGACCAGGACGGACGAACCGGACCTTGCTGGGTGACCGTCGTCGAACCGGCGCTGCCCGGAAGACTGGTCAAGGTGTTCACCAACCAGAACTGCACGCTGGGCGTGACGCGGCTGGGACTTGTCGCCGGAAGCTACGCCGCGGGCGCCGCCGGGGCCAGTTCGCCTGCAATCGCCCTTGCCATGCAGACGCTTGATTGCTCCGCCGGCGCCGCCGTGATGGCACAGCTTGAAGGCGCGCCGGCCCTGACCGTCAAACCGGCCGCAGCCGTGACGCAAACCCAGGTGCAACTCACCCACGATTACGGCTACGCGGACTTCGTGGTCGATGACGTGGGCGAAATCTTCTATCCGAGCCTTCTGAATAACAACTTCAGAGAGATTACCGTGCAACTGATGCGGATTCACGCGGACATCGCCGCGATCATCACGTCGCTGCGAAACGCCAACATTCTCGCGTAAAACCCCTGACGCGGGCGGTCCCACGCCCCGCCGGCTCACCACCCGGACAAGGCCGCCCGCGTCCACCCTTTTTCAAGGAAGACAAAGTGACACTGCAACTGACATTCGCCGATCTCCGACGCGAGGTGTGCAACTATCTCGGCGCGGGCGACTACCCCTCGCCGGCGCAGCTTGCCGCGGCCGGCCGCCTGGTGAACGAAGGATACCGCCGGTTCCTGCTGGGGCTTGACCCGCGGACGCAACGTGCTTACGCATGGAGCTTTCTGGATACCGCAAATCCGCCGCCCGCCCTTGCCGCAGACGACGACGTTCCGCTTGGCCCGGCGATTTGTTCCTCGGCGGTGCTTGCAGGGGCACTTGCCGCAGCCGAGCAGGGCCAGGCAAACGCACGAGGCCCGAACGCCGACGCATTCGATAAACTAATCTGCGCCGCAATCGATGCGGATGCAGCGGCGGCGGTCGACGACGATGAGGATTACGACGACGAACCCGTGGAATATGATTAACGACCTGCTAAATCTTCTTGCCCAGCTTCATGCGGACCAGGCCGGCAACCAGCCGGGGAAAATCCGCGCGAGAAACCAGCTTGCAAAGCTCGCCGGCGCTGGCCCCCATGCCAAGAGCCGCCGCAGCCTTCAACGCCAGGTCGTCCGCGAACGGGTAAAGCTCGTCCCACGAAAGCTGGACCTCGCGGAAGAAAATGTTCACGCCGACGTTGCCGATGCCCTTGAATTCGAGCAGCAGCTTTCGCTCACTGGCCGGATCTCGCCCCGCTGCCTCGCGAAGCCGGTTAAGGTCGCCGCCGTATTTCTCGATCATCAGGTCGCAGGTGTAGCCAAGGTAGCGGCTGGTGCTTTCGTCGTAGCGGGCGTATCCGTGCGTGTTGAGAACCTTGACCCGCTCTTCCCACGTTGCGGCGGCCATTTTCTTGGCGGTGGTCCATCCGGCGTCAAACAGGCCGCGGGTTGCCCGCATTGCCGCGTTGTGGCTGATACGGGCGCTGGCCAGCAGCGAAAACACCAGCGTCTTGAACAAATGGCCGGGTGTCATCCCCTCGGGGCTGATTTTCAACTCGCTACAGAATGTCACGCCGAATTCGTCAAGCACCTTGGAAGCTTTCGCCTTTTTCGAGTCACTCCCCATAAGGTATTGTAGGTTATGTTCGCCGTTTGGCCAATGGGTGTTGTTGGTGTTTTAAAGCCCTCCGGCGGCGAGAACGCTTCCTTTTTCACAGTCGCGGGTTTAATCTGCGGCTTTGCGACTTGCAGGAGACGCCGTGGTTGACAGCAACGAACATTCCGCCCCCCGGTTTACGGTGATAATGCCGCTGTACAATCACAGCGCGTACATCGACCAGGCGATCGAATCGGTTCGCAACCAGACGCTGGGCGACTGGCGGCTGATCGTGGTTGACGACGAATCGAGCGACGATTCGCACGATCGCGCGCTTCGGCACGCCGCCGACGACGAGCGGATAACGGTTCTTCGCCAGTCGAACGCCGGTCCCGCGGCAGCCCGCAACCGCGCCGCAGCCGCCGCGACGGGCGAATGGATGACGTATCTCGACAGCGACGACATGTGGTATTCGCACACGCTCGAGGCCTACGCCGACGCGATAGCCGCAAATCCGAACAGGGAGTTTTTCTACGGCAGGCGCGACCGAATTTCCGCCGACGGGCGGATCGAAAAGACGGCAGGCGAGTTCCAGTCCGGCCCGACGGGGGCGCGCGAGCTGCTGGGACGGATGTACTTATCCACAATGGTTGTCTGTCACACGCGTCGACTGTTCGAGGCGGTCGGCGGGTTTGACGCATCGTTGAGAAGCTGCGAGGATTATGATTTGTTTCTGCGAATGAGCATGCACACGTCGTTCATGCCCATTGGCAAGTCAACCGGCCTTCGCCGCCGGCACGGAAGCAATCTCTCGCGGCAGAGCGGGTTTTCGCGGTTCCAGGAGGCCGGCGTCATCTCGCGGTTCCTCTCTTCCGGTGGAAGCTCGCTTGTTCCGGCATGGCTTGCCCAGCGGCGGCTGGCGAAGTTGTATTACTCATCCGCTCGTCAGTATTTCAAGGAGCGTTCGATGTCGAAGGCCTGCGAGTCGATCTCTCACTCCCTTCGCCACCGCTTCACTTTAAAAGCCCTCGGCCTCGGCCTCCTGTGCCGCGTGCTCGCTTAGCACTACGCATCGCAACCAGCCCAACGCGCGAAGCCCCGCGCGGCCTTCGCCGAGAAAGTAGAACAGGAGATAGTAGATCAGTAGAGCAAATCCGGGACCAGCACCTGCGCGACACCATTCCTCTCTCCTGCTCTCCTTACTACTGCTGCTACTCTGCGAAGTACGCTACGTAGCACGAGTCTACCCTCTCGGGCGCAGCCCGACGGGGACCTGACCGATATCGCGCAGCGAATCCTCGCCGTTTGCTGTTTGGTTCGAATATCACCCATGAACAGTTTTATATGCATATTATACCCCATAATATCATATTCTGCAAGATGGCCAAATGCGAGGCAGCTCAAAATTCGGCGGCAAGAGAGTAGTTCGCATGGATTGGGCAGACAGTTTTGTTCTATTGACGGTTTATGGCGGCACGCTTATGCTATTATGGCTAGAGTAGTACTTGTCTTGATTGACAAAGTCCAAAGGCGGCTTTCAATGGCACGACGCGATCCTGTTCTTAAGCAGCGCATTTTCGAGGCCCGATACGAAAAGGGGTATCGCTTTCTTGACAGATGCGGCGACGCATTGATTATGCTCGAAGAAAGCTTGTCCAAATTGACTGATCACGTGTGGTTTCCCGAAGAAATGGCGCCAACAGGCGCGAGGCTGATTTGTCCCGACTTGGAGATCACCCTGGTCTTCAATGCCAGGCAACTCGTTGTGGACCAAACACCCATACCAAATATTGAGGCTGAGTTCAGCGACATCGCGGGAACCGCTTTTGGCCTCATCCGCGGCCGGTTCGACATCACAAAACTCAACCGGCTTGGGAGCAGGCGGATCAAGGTGATACCCATGGATTCTGTTGAGGAGGCGGAGACCCTCTCGACCAAGCAGGTCCCGATAAAGAACTGGTATAGCGCATGGCAACCGGCAACCGAAGGGTATGAGCCGCGAGCCTTTGA
>Ga0123328_1004740_pt1 | contig 10958 bp, 10 predicted proteins | sample BioC12SIPDNA_2_FD_89702 | JGI IMG/M metagenome (GOLD analysis project Ga0123328, IMG submission 89702) | Anaerobic biogas reactor microbial communites from Washington, USA - Biogas_R1_A C12 SIP DNA | ecosystem: Engineered > Bioreactor > Anaerobic > Unclassified | place: Washington, USA...
CCAACTGGGGCCCGATCTTGGACGGGCTCATCGAATCCGAGATCCGGTTAGCCCTGGCCAACACGCCGGCCGATCAGATCTATTTGTTCCCGATAACCGATAACGTCAACAGAAGGAAAGTGCAAGATGTCGAATTCACGCAGGCCTAGTCAACTCGGAAGCGTCGCCCTGTGCCCGAAGTTTCTCTACAAGGAGGACAAGGCCAGCACGGACAGCGGTGTCAACCTCCACTACGCCTACGAGACTGGGGACATGACGGGCCTCTCGGACGACGAGGTCCAGTTCGTCAACAAAGCCGTCTTGGTGACGAATACCATGGCGGCCAAGCTGTCCGGGATCACCGGGCAGCCCGTGGTCGAAGAGAAGGAACAGAAGGTCTTCATCAAAGCCTTCTCCATGCCGGGCACGCTGGATCGCCGGCTCCGGTCGGGCAAGATCGCCGTCATTCTCGACATGAAGAGCGGGCGCAAGGGCATCCCGTCAACAGCGGAACAGAGCGTGCAGCTGAAGTGTTACGCCTTGGCCACGCTAGAGCAGTTCCCCGAGCTCGACGAGGTCCGGGGCGTACTGTTCAACCCCCGGACGGGCGACCAGTCGGACAACCTTGTCGTGCTCCGGTCCGACATACCGACTGTTACCGCTGAACTGCAGGCGCTCATCGACCTCGCCGAGGACGCCTTCGCGACTCCGACGCCAGGCGAACACTGCGCGCGCTGCGCTAATGCGGCGAGGTGCTGGGCGCTGAAGCCCACGATCACGCAGACCGCGCAGGCCCTGTATCCCCAGATGCCGGACTGGTTTGTCGTCGGCCGGACCATCACTCCGGTTCAGCGGGCGCTTCGGAAGATCGCATGCACGGTGGTGTCGAACTGGGTGAAGGCCTGCGCGGAAGACGACAAGGCGTGGATGAAAGACAACGCGGAAGCCGGGTTGCCCGGATTCAAGAAGGTCAACAGCTCGACTGGCGTCAAGGTGCCCGAGGAGAACACAAAGAAAGCCGTCTGCGCCTTGCGTGACGCCGGTTTCGCGGACGACGAGATCTTTGGCGGCATGGAGCTGTCCATCAAAAGAACGGCCGTGGCCAACGCGGTCCCCCGCGGGGTCGCGGTGTCCCGGCTCGAAGCTCAAATTAAGGAAACATTAAAAACGTTGACAACGGAGAACAAGTTTTCATATTATCGACGCGACGATAAGGCGGTCCCCTTCGCCGATCTTCTGGCGCTGGCCCGGATCGAGCAGGAACGCCAAGCACAAGGAGGTACCCCGGCAATAGAAGCACCCAAGTAGTCCCGAGTTGTTCATAGTTTCCAAAATAGTAGTTGAGAGGATTAAAGTCATGTCTACCGCTAAGTTTGATCAGAACGCCCCGAACACCAAGGCCACCGTTGACGGCCAGGTTCCCGCCCAGACCCGCACCGTCATTCCATTCCACGACTGCGTGGGAATTCAGAAGGCCGCTCCGTCCGTCACCGTGATGCCCAGCCGCTGGCTGGAGATCTGTCACGGCAACGGCGAGCTCACGAAGTCCGGCCTGTATCCGGCCGGCGCCCTCGTGTTGGGCCGCGAGTTCATGGTCGCCAAGGCCAAGACGCCGTTGCGCTGCCTGATCATCGGCTACCGGCATTCGTTCCGCGAGTACCGGTTCCAGCAGGGCGTCCTGCCGCAGGAGTTCGCCACGGCGGCGGAAGCCATCAAGGCGGGATTCACCGTAGAGAAAGTGGGCGGTGTTCTTCCCACCGCGCCAGAGTGCATCACGCTGCGCGTGCTCATCGAAAAGCCGAGCAAGGATTTATTCTGCCCGGCCTTCTGCATGCGCGTCGGCGATCGCGACTACGCATCCGCCTTCGTTCGTCTGGAGAAAAGTTCCATGCGGCGCAGCGGAAAACGCGTCGACGAGATGATCGCCTACGCCAAGCTGAACGGCATCCAGCTGCCTCAGGTCGAATGGACGTTGATGAGCGACGTCTACAAGGCCCAGAGCGGACACGAACCTTGGGTCTTCGACATGCGGTATTCGTCCCGCATCCTCGACATCAAGGAATTCGAGGCCTTGGTGAAGACCTGTGTCGATAACGCCGCGGCCGCTCAGGCTGCCACGGAGAACGACGAGCCCGCCGACGATAATGGAGGCGCCGGCGGCCGGTAACCACAGTTAATCGGGCCCCGGGGCTCTAGGGCCCCGGGGCTTCTCTTACTTACGTGAACGCCTAGAAGGAGGGCACTCACTTATGCAGACGGACGTTGTCGGTATTGACACCGAGACCTTCTACGACTCGAAGCAGGGCTATTCCCTGAAGAAGATGACCACCAACGCCTACATCGAGGACCCCCGGTTCCGATTGTTGTGCGTCAGTCTGGCGGCGCCAGACTTGAACTACGCGGGGCCCGCAAGCGAAGCCCCATGGGATCGCGTGATCGGTCGGCCGCTTTGCGCGCATAACGTGCGCTTCGATCGCGCGGTGATCCGCGAGGCTGTGCTGCGCCACCACATTCCCGATCTCCAGACGCCTTGGTGGTTCGACACCGCCGACGGCGCCGCGTATCTCCAAGGGCCACGCGATCTGGCGGGGGCTTCCGACTATTTCCTCGGCGTCAAGCACAGCAAGCAGGTCCGGGCGGCCATGGACGGCAGGACGCTGGACCAGCTGGGGCCTGACGAATTGGCGGCCTTTCGGGAGTACGCCCTACAGGACGCCATGTTGTGCCGGCAACTGTGCGAGAAGATAGACCCCTTGTGGCCGACCACGCACCAACGGGTTTCGCGGCTCAACACGGAGCGTGGCATCCGGGGCATCCGGATTGACGTCCAGAAGCTGAACGAAGCCGTCGAGATGTTCGAGCTCGCCAAGTTCAACCTGATGCGATTGCTGCCTTGGGTGCCCGAGGAGGACGCGCTCTCGTTGCCCGCGGTGTGGGCAGAGTGCCGGAAGGCCGGCATCCCGGCTCCCGCCACGCTGAGAAAAGACGATCCCGTGGCGGAGGACTGGGAGAATACCTACTCGGAACAGCACGCGTGGGTGCGCGCGATCCGCGCGTTCCGACGGGTGGTCAACTTCCTGTGCAAGCTGAAGACGCTGAAAGACTCCACTTCGGCCGACGGTCGGTACCGCTATCAGCTCAAGTATTTCGGCGCGGCGGCGACGGGTCGGTTCAGTGGCGGCGGCGGCTTCAACCTACAGAACCTGCCGAAGAAACCGCTTGTGCTCTGCAAGACCTGTTGGACCTGTCACTTGGCGGATCCCGAGAAGCTCCATGCGTGCGCATGCGGGTCTTCGGATTTTTTCGTTGTCGACATCCGCAGCTTGTTACTCGCCGACGAGGGCTGCCTGTTCGTGATTTCTGACCTTGCGCAGATCGAAGCGCGGCTGCTGCTGTGGCGCGTCAGGGACGAGAAGACGCTGGCGTTGATCCGGCAGGGCTACAGTGTGTACGAGGCCCACGCCAGATCCACGATGGGGTGGACCGGCGGCGATCTCAAGAAAGAAAACAAGGAAGTCTATGCTTTTGCAAAAGCAAGGTGCCTAGGTCTCGGTTATCAGTGCGGGTCTGCTCGGTTCGTCGGTGTCGCCAAGAGCATGGCGGGCTTGGATCTGACGCCTGAGGAGGCCAAGGCTACGGTGGATGCCTACAGAGAAGCCAACCCGAAGATTGTCGCGCACTGGCGTTGGCATCACGGCTGGCTGCTCGACAGCGTCCGCAAGGGCGACGCCACGCATGACGTCGAACTCGCCACGGGCCGTGTGATCCACTACCACCAGCCGCATTGGGAACAGAATGACGAAGGCAGATACGATATCAAGGCGATGATCCAAGCCAACACGCCACGCTCGACCAAACGACTGCACGGCGGCGTGCTCACCGAGAACGAGATCCAAGCACTGGGCGCCGGTGGCCTGGTTAACTGGATCGTGGGCTGCGAGGACGCCGGAGTGCCTTATGTCTTCAGTGTCCATGATGAAGTCGTGTGTCAGGCGCCGGAAGACCGGGCGAAAGCGGCCGCCGCGGAAGCGGATCGGCAAGCCGCTCTTGCCTTCCCGTTCGCCCCGGGCTGTCCCATCGGGACCGAAACCCGGCTGTCGCCCCACTACATCAAGGACTGATGCCGCCGTGAAGTGGTTCAGCATTCCGAACTTGACGTCCACGTCGGTTAACGAGGTCGCGGATCCTCTCAAGTTGGAGCCGTATCCGTGGCCCGCCAACCTCACGAAAGACGAGATACACGACAGGATCTGGATGTCGCCGAAGTGTGAGCACCATTTTCTGTCGCCGGTGGAAGGCGTCGCCCCGAATGTCAGGGTGAGCTACGACACCGGCAATCTTCCGACCAAGCTGCACGGCCTCATTGTCGACTATGACTCCTCCGCGCTGTCGGGCACCCTGCCGGCGATTTGCGAGTCGGCTCCGGGCCCCTATCGCCCGCGGTGGGCCTGCAAATCGATCCGCGGCAACTACCGCATCGTCTGGGACTTCGAGGACGCCGTGCTGTTGCCGCCGTCCAAGAAGGCCACGATGCTGTTCCTGGCCCTTCTGGCTAAGCGACTCCGGCTCATCAAGTGGTGGCCCGGTTTCGACGTGGCGGCCTACAATCCGTGCCAGTATTTCGAGCTGGGCCGCGATTGGGAAACGCTGCCGAAGTACGACAGGATTCCCAAGGACACCCTTGACCTCTGGATGTGGGAAGCCACGAAGACCGCGCAGATCAGCGCCAATAAGCCGGACCAAGACATCCCGCTGGACGAGGTCGAGAGGGAAGTCCACAGCCGGTTCCCCGGGCGCTGGACGGGCCGGTTTGAACCCGGCGCCCGGGGGCCCCGCTTCTGGGACCCCACGGCGTCCAATCCGTCGGCCGCGGTTGTCCGTGAGGACGGCATGCAGTGTTTCAGCGGCGACCGAGGCTTCATGTCGTGGCGCGACATCTTCGGATCCAAGTGGGTTGAGCAGTTCGAGGCGTCGAGGATTAAGGGCATACTGGAGAGGACGCTCCACGACGGCCAGGCGTTCTGGGTCCTCGACTCGCCGGAAGCCGGGTGGACCCGGATGAATTCCCAGCACTTCACGAAGTGGCTGAAGTGCGCGGGTTTTGACTCCGTGAAGGACAAGGGCGCCACGGCGTCCGATACCGACCGCATCGAAGTGGCGGCGATCACGCAGCGCCACATCGCAGCGGCGATGCCGTTCCTCTACTACCCGCACGGGCCCATGGAATACCGGGGAGAGCGCGTGCTCAACACGTCGCGCGTGCAGGTCATGGCCCCCGCCCCGGCGACATCGTTCGAGAACATCGAGGAAGCCACGACGCAGCATTTCCCCTTCACATGGAGCTTCCTGTCGCAGTTCCTCGACACCATCGATGGCGAGCCCCGGCAGTTCCAGTACCTGCTGAGCTGGATCAAGCACGCCTACATGTGCGGGTTCCAGCAGAAGCCGCAGCCGGGGCACGCCTTGGTGCTGGCCGGACCGGCGTCGAAGGGCAAGACGTTCCTGGCATCCGTACTGCTGTCGAGGATTCTCGGCGGTTCGTCGGACGCCTCGGACTTCCTGGTGAAGGGCAGCCAGTGGACCGACCAGCTCGCCAAGTGGCCGATCGCCCTGGTCGACGACGAGAAGGGCAGCAGCGACTACGACAGCCACCGTGTGTTCTCCATCATGGTGAAGCGTCTTGTGGCATCACAGACCGTGGCGTTCAACGGCAAGTGGATGGCCACCGGCGAGGTCGCGTGGAACGGCAGGGTGATCATCTGTTGCAACGACGATGCCGAATCGGTCAAGCTAATTCCGAGCCTCGATTTCTCGATCGCCGACAAGATCAGCCTGCTTCGCGTGAACGCGACGTCCGCCTTCCGGTTCCCCGCCAACCGGTCGGAGACCGCGAAGATCCTTGATCAGGAGCTGCCGTTCTTCTGCAGGTTCCTCATCGACTTCAAGTACCCCGACGAACTGATCAACAAGCAGGACACCCGATACTTTCTGAAGCCCTTCAAGCATCCCGAACTCTACAGCATGGCATCGACTTCTGGAAACGTATACGCAACCTACGAGTTGCTGGTGATGTTCATGAAACAGTATCGGCAGACTCCGGGCGGGATGGAAAACGAAGCTTGGGAGGGCACGGCGTCGGAGCTGCACCAGAGCATGACGCAGTTCCTGCAGAGCAGCGTGATCGGCCGGCAGAACCCCCGGTCTCTCGGGAGTCAGCTTGGTCTGCTGCAGGCGCGCGGCGTCCCGATCGAGCGGCTGAAGCAGTCGCGCAATGGAACCTATAGGTGGAGAATTCCTGTGGACCTCGAGTGGGGCCCCAGTACAGCTGCAGACCTGCCGCCCGCCGGTGACATGTCGACAGCTGCGAAGACCGCAACACCGGCGGACAAGGAGATGACGATATGACAGCCGAGAACAGCACAGCGCCCGCAACCGCCGAAACCCCCGCCAAGAAAGCCCGGGCGCCGCGCCGCGTGACCACCCTCGTGGTCGGGCGGTGGAACGACGAAGGCCACTTCCGGCCGGCGAGCATCCAGCCGACAGGCAAGGCCCAGCGGGAGCAAGAAGCTCTCCGGGCATGGTTGCGGCAGGAGGCCACCGTCAACGCCCTGCTGGCCGAAGGCTTCACGCAGGTCAGCGTGGTCCGCAAGGAACTCGTCGAAGCCAGCTACAAGCAGTTCACGGCGACGAAAGTGAGCATCACGTGAGCCTGTCGAACTCCTTGCTGGAAGTCGCCCTCGCTCTGATCCCGCTGATCGAGGGGGCCCGCGGCGACCCGCGGGCCCTCAACCCACGGGAGAACGCGCTGGGCATCTACCAGATCACGCCGATCCTGGTGCGTGATCTCCGGGAGCGCGGCTACGATTTTACGCTGGAGGACCGGGTTGATCCGGCACGGTCCCGGCAGATGGCGGAGATCTACCTGCGTCTGTACGCTACGGAAAAACGTCTCGGCCGGCCGGCCACACTGGAGGATCTCCTTCTCCTCTGGTGTGCCGGTCCGGACGGGCCTCTGCAGCCCCGTAACCGCAAGATGGAAACCTACCTGAGCCGGGGACGACTCTATTACACCGAAGCTGTGAGGCGCGCCAACGCCAAGATGGCGATCGTGGGCGCCATGCTCCAAGGATCGGGGGTGTCGCCGTGACTCGGGCAGAAAAGAAAGCGTGGGACTTGGGATTCGAAGCTCACGACGCCGGTCGGGATCGCCATGATTTCCCGAGAACCCTGACAAACAGGGACATCGAAGCGTGGCTGCGAGGCTGGGACGTCGCGCGCCAAGAGGGGCGTGGGCCCCACGCTCCGGTGTTCAAGGAGAAAAAGCGATGATCTATGTCGCGCAAGACAACGGGAGCAGCGGCCGCTTGGCGGCGATTGACGACACCGGTATTGTCCGACATTTCTTAGACGTGCCCGCGCAGTCCGCGCTGGCCTACACGAAAAAGAAACAACATATCACCCGGATCGATTGGGTGGTCTTGCGTAACTGGTACCAGACCATCGCGGCGCGGGCCGGCGTGATGGACAATCTGCGGGTCTTCGTCGAGCGACCCATGATATTCCCAGGCCGATTCCAAGCGTCGATCTCCGCGGCTCGGGCGTTCGAGGCCACGTTGATCTCATTGGAGGCCGCGGGACTGCAGCCGACGAGGGTCGTCGACAGCAAGGAGTGGCAGCGCGTCATGTTCCCCAGCGGCTGGGAGAAAGGAGAGACCAAGAAGATGTCGCGAGAGATCGGCTGTCGGTTGTTCCCCGCATTTGCGGATGTGATTCTGGCAGCCAAAAACACCGACGCAGACGCTCTCCTGATGGCGGAGTGCGCCAGAAGGGAGAAGTGGTGAAGGACTCAGGACACCGCGAACGATTCAAGACCGGGGCCCTCAGGGAGACCCGCGGCAAGACGCCGCTCGACCTGATGTCCCCGTTCGCCGAGGAAAGGCTGGGTCTGTGGCTCCAGAAGGGCGCGGCCAAGTATAGCGCCCGCAACTGGGAGCGCGGGCTGCCCTACAGCGCCTGCATCGGTTCGATCATGAGGCACGTCAACAAGTTCCGACGGGGCCTGACTGACGAGGACCACCTGGCGGCCATCATGTGCAACGCCATGTTCCTCCTGCACTTCGATGAGATGATGGCGGCAGGTGTTCTGCCGTCGTCGCTGGATGACCGACCGAAATACATCAAACCGAGGAGACCGAAATGAGAGTGATCAGTGATACCGTGACCGCAACCGCCCCCGTGAACCTGGTCCGCACGGCCGTCGCCGGCGATTGGGTGGCCGGGGACAACGATATGAATGCTGTCTACCTGTCCATGCCGGGTAAAGATAAGTTTGTACCCGTCGTACAGGCGCTCTGGCTGTCGAAGTCGTCGTACAGGCCTGTCCTGCCGGGCGTCGTCGCCACGACGAAGCTGGCGAGCCGATGCTACTTGCCCTCGCTGGCCCGTCTGGCGGACGGCGGCTGCGTGCTGGCCTGCAAGTTCGGCTGCAAGGAGCCCTATCAGTCGGGCATCCCGCTGGATCGCCTCGACTGGGGATCCTACCTGATCTGCTTCAACGCGAATGGCTCCGTTCGCTGGCAGGGCCGGTACAACGCCCACAAGGGCAACGCCCAAGTGATCTCGGACCCCCACGTCACCCCGAATTCCGTGGTGCTCGTGGCGTCCACGGGCATCGTGTGGACCATCGACACACGGGACGGCCGGGTGACCGCGAAGTCCAAGGTTCCCATCGGCAACACCGGAGAAAAGAACACGGTGTCGATTAGGGAACTCCCCGGCAAGCCGGGGATCGTCACGCTGTCTTTTGTCGGGTACTCCAAGGAGCCCGCGGCGATCCTGCGTTGCGGCATCGACAAAGGCCCGGTGGCCGTGGCGTCCAAGCCGCCCTACGAGATGGGGCACGACGATATCTACTGCTCGACGGCGGCACCGCGGTGCCGACCCAGGGCGATCTGGTGGGCCGCCGTGCTGAACGGGGAGCTGCGGTACAACTACGTGGGGCCCAAGGCGACGCGGGCCAAGTGGGGCATCGCGAACCTGCCGTCGCTGGGGCCCGCGACGCGCCTCAGTCGGCACGCGGCGCCGCTGTTCGCGATGGCCGGCGACACGAACAAGACCCGGGTCGGCGTGGCCTACGTCACAGGTGGCGCCACGATCGTGCGACCGCTCACGGGAGTCGTCGACCGGATAGTCCGGCTGTCGGGGTCGTGGCCCGCCACCGAAGTGCGCCAAGACGGCGTCGTCCGGGTGCTGCGGTTCGACGGCGCCCGCCTGCGAATGGCGGAAGTCGAGTGCGAGTAGTGTGATATAAACACCCCCGGCGGCCCTCGATTTGTAGTTGACAGGGCCGCCGGGGTTCCTTACACTCTTATGGCAATGAGCCTTGACTGTCCCGAAATCACGTTAGACAAACTCGGCCCCAAGGATCCACCGGCCCGGGCACCACAAGATACCGCAATCATGGTCGTGCCGTCCGAGGACACCCGGTTATCCAAGGGGCCTTCACTTTTATCCCGCGCCGAGATCGACAAGGTCTACGAGCGGTTCGTGAGCGGGGCCGTCAGCCTGTCCGAAGTCGCCATCCTGCTCGAGCGGCCCGTCGTCGAGACCCTCATGCTGCTCCGCAAGTCTGGGCTGCTCCGGGCCCGCAAGACCTACGCCGATTTCCACATCACCGACAGCGTCCGCCAGGCGCGCCTCACCGCGGCATCCAACCGGATGAGCACCATCAAGGACCATATCGCGGCCGGCCTCATGCTGGAGCGCGCGGTGTCGAAGAAGATCGAGTCGCTGCTGGGGCCCGACAACGAGGCCATCGAGGACGTCAAGCCCTCGGATCTCAAGATGCTGGGCGATGCCCTGGCCTCGGCGGCCAACGTGCGGGCGCGCGCGGTGGGCCTTAGCAACAGGGGCGACGTGGAACCCGAGGAGGAACCCGTGAGCCAGCTGGGGACCGGGAACACCTTTGTCTTCAATGCAGCCCCGGGTAAGCCGGTCGGCCCGGAGCCCGAGGTTATCGACGTGTAGGCGGCACGGCCGCAGCGAAGGCCGCCTTGATAGCCGCCTCTTCTTCCGGAGAGACCTGCTTGTTTGCCAAGCCATAGCGACGATTGATGCTCTTGATTGCGCCGTCTACAGTGCCTCCCACGCGCAGGATTGCCGCCGCTAAGGCGTTCATCTTATCGACATCCTTGTCGCCCATGGCGCCCCAGAACTGCAGATACAGCGGGGAGAGCACGGCAGCCTTCGCGGTTGCCAGCGTCTCCTTCGGATCGTACCCATTCACCTCGAGCGCGTGTAGGATCTCTGACACGTGCTGGTGCGCGGCCTTGCGCGGATCGGGGCTGGCATGCCACTTGCCCCACGTGTCCCGGTCGGCCAAGGTCTTCAGCGCCGATGTCAGATAGTCGACCGCCTTCCCTTGGGACATGCCCTTCGCCGCCGGGGCGAACAGGGCCGCCGGCAGGGATTCAGGATCCGAGATCATGGAGCTGAGCGCCATCGGCATCATCTTCTGCACCGTGTAGCCAGCCCGGCTCTTGAAGAAGGATGGCCGGCCGTCGGCGTCGTAGGCGTAGAAGAGCCCGGCCATCCCCATTCCCTCGAACTCGTAGGACCAATCGGATCCGGGGCGACCGCCAAGCATCAGCTCGCACACCAAGGCGGCCGGAGCCGACAGCTTTCCTCCGAAAGTCCTCGTGAAGTCAAGCATCCAGCCTTGATAGACTTCCCACGCCTGCTTACCGAACTGGATGTACTGGCGCCGCTTGTTTGTGCGGCCGCCAACATACCACGGAAGATGCCGTGTGATCGGCGTAATGTCGATACGGGTTTTTCGTTCGATCTCGTTCTCGTACATCAGCATGCGATCGCCGTCGTCCGGGTCGCCTGCGATGAAGTAGATGCTCATCTGCGCCATCGCCGGGAACAAGTGCAGCACGAAGATGTTCATGATTATGGAGTTCGTGAGGACCAAGTGC
>Ga0123328_1004747_pt1 | contig 10945 bp, 7 predicted proteins | sample BioC12SIPDNA_2_FD_89702 | JGI IMG/M metagenome (GOLD analysis project Ga0123328, IMG submission 89702) | Anaerobic biogas reactor microbial communites from Washington, USA - Biogas_R1_A C12 SIP DNA | ecosystem: Engineered > Bioreactor > Anaerobic > Unclassified | place: Washington, USA...
CGCCACCCAGTGTATGGGCCGATGAGCTGACCCTCATCACTACCAACCTGACCGTGCGCTTCTGGGTCGACACCAAGGCCTCTGACCTGCTGCAGGTTCACTCCGACGCCGTTGTTGCACTCAACGCAGCCGTGCAGCGCCCTCAAAAAGCCGCATAGGTTTCTGAGTCGGGGTGCCAGGAACCCCTGCGATACGGCCATCCAGACATCCAGCCGCAGAGCAGCCACGGTGTATAATGCATCCAACGCTGGCTGCCGGCCGTAACCGGGGCGGGAGGAGCTCGGCTGGGGCAAGCACTGAGCCGTCATTGGCTATGTCCCGCACGAGGAGGTCGTCAGCATGAAAGCGCTTGTCGTCTACGATTCAGTATTTGGTAACACGGAGAAGATCGCGCAGGCAATGGCCCAGGCATTAGGGTCCGAGGCAGTCAGGGTGCCCTCAGTCACACCCCAGAGCCTTGCCGGCGTCACCCTGCTCATCGTCGGTTCGCCCACTCGCGCCTTCCGTGCCACGCCCGCGACGATGGCCTGGCTCAAGGCCCTGCCCGGCAACGCGCTCACCGGCGTCAAAGTCGCGGCGTTCGACACGCGGCTCTCCGCAGAGGAGAGCGGTTCGGGAGTCCTGAAGCTGATGGTGAAGGTCTTCGGCTATGCGGCGAAACCGATATTGGGTGCGCTGCAGAAGAAGGGCGGCCAGGCAGTAGCCACCGACGAGGGCTTCTACGTCAACGCTTCCGAGGGACCGCTCAGAGACGGTGAGCTCGAGCGCGCCGCCGCCTGGGCGGCCAAGCTTGCGGCCTGAGTCCCGGGCTTGTCGAGGCACTGAACGCAGTCCTTGGAGGACTTGTCCAGCCGCCCACACGCGATCAGAACCCTTGGCGCCTCACCTCACAAGCGGGGCGCCAGCCTTGAGCGCACGCCGTCGATGACCTCGGCGGCGAGATCATAGCGGTTGAATGCCGGCATCAGGTAAGCACCTTGCACCCAAGGGCGCACCGACTCGATCAGCTCCACCGCGATGCGCACGCCCTCTTGCGGTGCGCGCTCCCCTGCTCCCTCCAGCCGCGCTGTGATCTCCGGCGGGATCGCGATCCCCGGCACCTCGTTGTCGAGGAAGCGTGCGTGGCGCACGCCGTAGAGCGGCAGGACTCCCGCCAGCACCGGCACTTCCAGCGCCCCATAGCGGTCCACATAGGCGTCCAGCACCTGCCTTGCTGCCTCCACATCGTAGACCGGCTGCGTCAGCAGAAAGTCCACGCCTGCCTGCACCTTCCGCCGCAGCACCTTGACCTCGTGCGCCACGTCCCCGGGCGACAGGCTAAGCGCCCCACCGACGAAGTAGGCTGTCGGTTGACCGATATCGGCCCCCGCATGATCTACCCCCACGTTGAACCCCTGCTTGATCAGCTTGATCAGACCTGAAGGGACCACATCGTAGTCGTCCATCGCGTCGGGATAGTCGCCGATCGCTGTCGGGTCACCCATGACCACGAAGACGTTGCGCACGCCAAGCGCATGCGCCGCCAGTAGGTCGCCCTGCACGCGAAGCAGGTTTCGCCCACGCGTCGGAAAGTGCAACGTTGTCTCGATCCCCACCTTGTCCTGGATCAAGGCACAGACCGCCCAAGGGCTCATGCGCATGCGCGCCATCGGGCTGTCGGCAACATTGATCACGTCGGCACCTGCCTCACGCAGGAGCGTCGCGCCGGCGATTAACCGGTGCGTCGATAGCCCACGCGGCGGATCCATCTCGACTGCAAGTGCGAATGCCCCTGCATGAAGCTTCTGCGAGAGAAGTGAGTGCTGGTCAGGGGCAATGTCAACACCCACAACCGGTACCAGCGCGGGCTCACTTGCGATCCGGCTCTCCGCCGGCTCTCCCACGCGAATCGCCGAACGCATAGCCGCGATGTGTGCGGGCGTCGTGCCGCAACAACCGCCCACGATATCAGCCCCCGCCTTCCTGAACGCCCAGGTATACTCGCCAAAGTACTCCGGCGTCGCCGGGTAGCGAATGCGGCCGGAGACCTGCTCGGGCCATCCAGCGTTGGGCTTCACCCAGAAGCGCCCGTCTGGCACGGCAGCACGCATCTGCTCGAGGATCCGCAGCAGTTGTACCGGGCCACCCGAGCAGTTCACGCCGATGACGTCGACACCTGCCTCGGAGAGTCGCCGGGCCACGATCGCTGGGGCGTCGCCAAGCAGCGTGCGGTCATCGCGCGTGAACGTCATCGATGCGACGATAGGGAGTCCGGTTACGGCGCGCGCTGCCCCTACCGCCGCCAGGCTCTCCTCCAGGTCGGTCATCGTCTCGATCACCAGGAGATCTGGCCCGGCTTCTGCCAATGCGCCGATCTGCTCCACGAACGCTTCGCGAGCCTGCGCGACCTGCACCCGCCCGTAGGGCGCAAGCCGGACCCCCAAGGGGCCGATATCGCCGGCAACTAAGACTTCTCGAAAGGCCGCGAGCACGACGCGGCGCGCCAGCTGCACCCCAGCCCGGTTGATTGCACACACTTGGTCGGCCAGGCCGTGCTCATCGAGCTTGTAACGGTTGGCGCCGAACGTATTGGTGAGGATCACGTCCGATCCAGCCTCCACGTAGGCGTGGTGAACCTCGGCCACAGTCGCCGGATCAGTCAGGTTGAGCGCGTCAAAGCAGGTGTTGAACGCGACACCTCCCGCGTGCAACATCGTGCCCATCGCCCCATCCGCAAGCAGCGGGGCCCGAGCTGCGTCAAGGCGCGAGAGGAAAGCGCTGCTCGTCATAGTCACCCTCGAAAGCACATCATCCCTTACCACGCGAAGCGCTCCACACGCGGCGCCGGTCTGGGGATCGAATGTAGTGCGGGAGCGCTAGCGAGCATCCCCGCCATCCAACTCCGTCCGCAGCCGTACGACTGCAGTCACCATCGCCTGCAGCGACGGCAACACCTCGGCCCACGCGCGCGTCTTCAGACCGCAATCGGGGTTCACCCAGATCCGCTCTGGCGCCAGATGGCGCAGGAAGGAGCGCAGCTTCTCCTCGACGAATGCCGCGGTGGGCACCACCGGGCTGTGGATATCGTAGACGCCGGGTCCTACCTCCCGCGGGTATCCATAGGCCGCCAGCTCCCCGAGCGTCACATCGTCGCTACGGGCGTTTTCGATCGAGATGACGTCGGCGTCCAGGCCGTCGATCGCTTCCAGGATCTCACCAAACTCGGAATAACACATGTGCGTGTGCACCTGCGTCTCGGGCAGGGCCTTGCCCGTTGCCAGGCGAAACGCGCCGGTCGCCCAGGCCAGATAGGCGTCCCAGCGTTCGCGCTTGAGCGGGAGCCCTTCGCGCAGCGCCGGCTCATCGACCTGCACAGCCTTCGCCCCGGCGGCCTCGAGATCGGCGATCTCGTCACGCAGCGCCAATCCCAGCTGGTACGCGATCTCATGGCGCGGGATGTCCGTGCGCGGGTACGACCAGTTGATGATGGTCACCGGCCCGGTCAACATGCCCTTGACAGGCTTTTCCGTGAACGACTGGGCCACGGCGAACTCGCGCACGGTCATGGGCGTTGGACGCGCAATGTCGGCGTAGATGATCGGAGGGCGAACACAGCGGCTGCCGAAGCTCTGCACCCAGCCGTGCTGGGTAAAGGCGAATCCGGTCAGCTTCTGCGCGAAAAACTCCACCATATCCGTCCGCTCGAACTCACCATGGACAAGCATGTCGAGGCCCAGGCCGTCCTGCACGCCGATCGCATAGGCGGTCAGCGCGTCAATGCCGGCCTCGTACTCGGCGGACGTGATCTCCCCTCTGGTATGGCGCGCGCGAAGCTGGCGTACCTCACGTGTCTGTGGGAAGGAACCGATGGTCGTCATCGGCAGCAGGGGCAGCACCACCTGCAGCGGGCGACGCTCCTCGTAGGGGAGCACGCGTTGAAAATCGGTGGGCGTCAGGGCCGCGACCCGTTCCCTTACGACGCCATCAGCAGGGGCAAATGCCTCGAAGGTGGCCCACGCAGCATTCGCGCGGGCGACGTCGCCCCCGGCGAGCATCTCCAACTCCGCTAGCTTCTCATCTGCAAAGGCCAGCACGTTGCGCAACGCCTCCGGCAGTGCCGTCTCGCGAGCGGCACTGTGTGGGACGTGCTGCAGCGACGAAGAGGTGCTGAGCCGGAGCCTCCCTGCTGGCTGAAATGCCGGCAGCGCTCGGAGGCGACGCAGGACCGCGCCGACAGTGTCGGGGCGCACCCTCCAGATGCTTCTTCCATCGACCACACCGGCAGCCAGGACCTTGCCGGCGGGCCAGCCGTGTGTCTCGATGAGCGGCAGCGTCTCGCCCCGCGTGAAATCCAGACTGATGACATCGACGGGCAAGTCGACCACCCAGGGATAGGCCTCGCCGAGATCGTCAAAATACGTGACGAGGTTGAGGCGCACGCCGGCGTCCGCAAGGCCAGCGTAGGCCCGCTCGACATCATCGCGGAACGCCGCAACACCACTGAGCACAAGCGCCGGCTCGTGCATCTGAACCTCGGTCACGCCCAGGCGTGCCAGGGCAGCCAGAAGCTCGCGGTAGAGCGGCAGCAACCTATCGAGCATCGCGCCAAGGGGGGCCGCCAGGTGTGACAGTCGCAGGAACGTGAACGGACCCAGGACGACGGGCACAGCGCGCGCACCGAGCACGGCATACGCCCGCTCGATAAGGGCCAGGTAGTCTCCGAAATCGGCGACCGGCACCGCATCGGCGTCGACCTCGGGCACGAGGTAGTGATAGTTCGTGTCGAACCACTTCGTCATCTCGAGCGCCGGAACGCCGGGCAGGCCGCGCGCCATCGCGAACGTGCGATCCAGACCCGCGAGTCCACGGAACCGGTCGGGAATGAGCCCGAACCGGATGGTCCAATCGAGGACGTGGTCGTAGAGGCTCTCGCCGCCGACCGCGATGGCGTCGACGCCCGCGTCACGTTGGGCGATCCAGCCATCCTCCACGACGCCGTCAAATACCTCCAGCAACTTGGATGGTTGCAGCTTTCCGGCCCACGTGCTCTCGAGCGCGCGCTTCAGCTCGCGGTCCCTGCCAATGCGCGGGTAGCCCAACGTCTGGGTCTGCATTCGGTCGGTCACGATGTCCATTCTCCCCTCCAGGGCGAGCGGCCCGCACGAACGGGCCGCAACGAGATAACGCGATGTTCTTCTGGTAAATCCCAGTGTACCTGAAGGTGCCGCGCTGTCAATCAGGCGACGCTATGGCTTGCGGCCTCGGAAGTCTGGAATATACTCGAGATATGCCATCACAGGATGATGCGCGCCCGAACGTCCGCAGACCGGGGGTCTTGGTCGTCGACGACCTGCCCTCCAATCGCCGAATGCTCGCCCGCACGTTGAGCACGCTCGACGTGGAGGTCCTCGAGGCCGGGTCGGGTGCAGAGGCCCTGGACATCGTCGCACGCGAGGATCACCTCTTCGTCGTTCTCCTTGACGTTCGTATGCCCGGGATGGATGGGTATGCCCTGGCTGAGACGCTCCGGCAGATGCCCAAGGCCGCGGCCCTGCCCATCATCTTCGTCAGCGCCCACGATTCGGACACCTACCATCATAACCGTGCATACGAGACAGGCGCGGTCGACTTCCTCAGCAAACCCGTCTCCCCCCGCATCCTGCTGAGTAAGGTCAAGGTCTTCCTGGATCTCTACCACCAACGTAGCGAACTGGAAGACGTGGTCGCACGCCTCGACGCCGCGAACCACGCACTCTCCCGGCAGACGGTGCGCCTCGAGACCAGCGCGGAGGTGATCCATCAGGTCGCCTCAATCCTTGATGTGGACCGGCTGCTCTTCGAGATCGTCACGCTGATCCGCGAGCGGTTTGGCTACACCTATCTGGGCATCTGGGCGCTACGCCACGGACCGGAGGACGATAGTGTTGTGCTGCACGCGGGGCAATATGGCACGGACGCCCCGGTGCTCGAACCCGGTTCCGTATTGGACCTGACCACACCCCTGAGCATCATCGCGCACGTCTGCCGCACCGGAACCGCCTACCTGTGCAACGACACCCAGAGTGATCCGCGCTATCTGCCCGCGGAGGGGCTCGAGGGAATACGCTCCGAGCTGACCCTGCCGCTGCGGTTCGGCGACACGCTGATCGGCGCCCTGGACATCCAGAGCGAGGCTGTGGACGCGTTCTCCGCAGAGGATGTGGCTGCCTTCACCACACTCGCCGACCAGATTGCCGTGGCCATCCGGAATGCCCGGCTGTATGCCGAGGTTAAGTACCTCAACGACGACCTCGAGGCCATGGTCGAGGAGCGCACGCGCGAACTGGCGCGAGCCTACCGCAATCTGGAGTTGCTCGACCGCAACAAGACCGACTTCATCACGGTGGTGTCCCACGAACTGCGCACGCCCCTCACCCTGATCCACGGCTACAGCCAGATGCTCGCGATGGACCCGTTCATCGCTGATGACCAGCTACGGAACCAGGAGGTCCAGGGGATCGTCATCGGCGCCGAACGGCTCAGTGGGATCATCAACGCGATGCTCGATATCGTGAAGATCGACAGCGCAACGCTCCGCCTCAACGTGCGCACGGCATCGCTGGCCTACCTGCTCGAGACAGCCGTGGACCGGGTCCGTCCTGTCCTTACAGAGCGCAACCTCGGGGTGGAGACCGAAGGGTTTGATGGCCTCCCCGAGATCCCGGCGGACCCCGATGCGCTCGACAAGGTGTTTCAGGAGCTGCTGTCCAACGCGGTGAAGTACACGCCCGATGGAGGCAAAATCACGGTTGCCGGTCACCTGATTGAAGCCGACGGAAAGGGCAACCCACCCTACGTTGAGGTGGTGGTACAGGACACGGGCATCGGGATCGCGCCCGAGTCGCTGGAACTGATCTTCGTGAAGTTCTATTCGACGGGCGACATCACACTGCACTCGACCGGAAAGACAAAGTTCAAGGGCGGCGGACCTGGGCTTGGCCTCACGGTAGCCCGTGGCATCGTCGAGGCACACGGCGGGCGCATCTGGGCTGAGAGCCCTGGATACGACGAGGTCGCACTTCCCGGAAGCACTTTCCACGTCGTCCTTCCCGTGGAGCCGTGACGCCTCCGGCGGGATCTTGGCAAATCGCCGACTTGTGGCATACTCCCCGCCGTGCAGACGATTACCATCCAGACCACGGACGACCGTTACACCCTCCGAGAGACCCTGCGTCGCGTCGAAGCCAAGCAGGTCCTCATCTCCCTACCCTGGGACGTAGATCGCGGCTGGAGCCAGCCGCTGGACTACGAGGTGCCGCTGCGCGCTGCGCTCGAGCGCGGCCAACAGGTCGCCTTTGCCATACCCGATCCTGCACACCGGGCCGTTGCGCGCAAGGTGGGCGTGCCGGTCTTCCGATCCGAGGCCGACGCTCAGGCCTATCTGGGCCGTGAGGGAAGCTTCCCTCCGGTCAAGAACACGGCGCTCCCCGAACAGCCGAAATTGCCGTGGTGGGCGCCCGTTCCCCAGCGACCGAAGCCAGCCGTCCAGAAGCGTCCACCGCTCTGGTTGTTGGCGATCGAGGCTATCCTGTTGCTCGCTGTCGTAGGTGTAGTGGGGATCGCCTTTCTGGTGTCGGTGCCCTCGGCGACGATCGTGCTGACGCCCGAGACCCTCAGCTACTCACGCATCGTCACGGTTTCGGTCTCCCCCGATCTGGCAGCGGTCGATCTTGAGCGCAGCTTGATCCCGTCGAGCCGCATCGGTGATGAGTTTGATGGGTACGCCGAAGTCATCACCAGCGGGCGCGGCTATGATCTGACGGGCCGCGCCACAGGTCAGGTCCTGCTGACCAACCTGCTGGGACAGGACTACCCGGTCCCCTCTTCCACGGTCGTGCGAACCTCAGCCGGATCCTATCCCGTGCGCTACCAGCTCACTCAGGCCGTGACTGTGCCGGCTTTTGGCCAGGCCTATGCGCCAGTGGAGGCCCTGGTCGAGGGCCCACGTGGTAACATTGACGCCTACCAGATCAACCTCGTGGAGGGCGTTGCCGGCTTCGCCATCCGCGTGACGAACCCCGAACCGATCGCCGGTGCCCAGAGCACCACCGTACGTACCGTCTCAGAGGGCGATCGCGACCGCGCCTGGGACCTCGCGGCCCAGCAGGTGATGGCGACGGCCTACAACGGCCTGCAGGAGATGGCCGCAGAGGAGCCGGGACGGTTTCTCCCGCGCCAGTCTCTGGTCATCCAGGCGGCGCCACGAGCCGCCTACACGCATCTGGTCGGAGAACAGACCGATGTATTGGGGCTCTCGCTCCGCCTGCTGGTCACGGGCGAGGCCGTCGATGCGCGTGACGTACAGGAAGTCGCCTATCACCAGTTGCTGATGCAGCTTCCTGAGGACTACACGCTCACGGGCGCACAGTACAGCATTGGTGAAGCCGCTGAAGAGGACGTGGGGTATGGCCAGTTCACCTTCTACGTCACCGCCGAGGGCCTGGCCACGGCCAAGGTCGACGCCGAGGCTGCCAAGGAGATCGTCCTCGGCGAGCGAGTCGAGGACGCTGTGGCGGCTCTTGCGAGTGCGTTGCCTTTGGCCGCGCCGCCCGAGGTTACGGTGTCGCCGTCATGGTTCCCCTATGTTCCCCGGCTCCCTGTCCGTACTGAGGTCGAGGTCCGTGCTGCCGGGCTAGCCCCCTGAGGCAACGCGCGCGCCCCCGACCCCTACAGACGCCCCCCATCAGATCAGCCAAGATGCGCTACCTGGCCCTGGATCCCGGCGATCGCCGCATTGGCGTCGCGATTAGCGACACCTCCGGCATGCTTGCGCGCCCCTTGAGCGTGTTCACCCGGCGCTCACGTGAGCAGGACCAACACCACATCCAGACGCTCGTTGCAGAGCACAAGGTCGAGTGCCTGGTCATTGGGCTGCCGCTGAATATGGATGGAAGCGAGGGACATCAGGCTGCGTGGGTGCGCAGCTATGCTGGCGCCCTGGAGGCCGCCCTCGCGATTCCCGTCGTCTTCTGGGACGAGCGGCTCTCAACCCACGAGGCGATTGAGATCGCGCATGCGCAGGGCAGGTCGGCAGCCAAGGAGTGGATCGACGCCGTGGCTGCCGCCGTGATCCTGCAGAGCTATCTCGACGCGCAGGCGCGGCTCGCCGCGAACTCACCCTCGCCTGAGCAAGAAAGGAACGCACAATGATGAAACGAGGGGCTAGACTCCTGTTGCTGATTCTGGCAGCTCTGCTCCTGCTGGGCTGCGAATTGGAGGCGCTCTATCTCAACGCCTACCTCGAGGCAAACCAGGACGCTCTGGATTCGCCGATGGGCACAGATGAGACCCCAATCACGTTCACCATCGAGCCCGGGAAGAGCGTTGCCGAGATTGCCGGCAACCTGAAGGCGAACGACCTGATCTCCGATACCGAGCTCTTCCGACGCTATGTCCAGGCCAAAGGGCTGGACGCGGGAATTCAGGCAGGCACCTATGCCCTGAACCAGACCATGACGCTCCCCGAGATCGCGCGGACGCTGCAGTCGGGTGCGGTTGCCGAGCAGCAGGTGACGATCCCGGAGGGGAAACGGCTCGAGGAAGTGGCAGAGATCGTGGCAGAACAGACGAGCATCGCGTCCGCTGACTTCCTGGCGTTCGCACAGACCGGCTGGTCGACCACGACACTGCCTCAGGAGTATGGCTTCCTGGCACAGGTTCCGATCACGGGATCGCTCGAAGGATTCCTCTTTCCCGATACCTATCGCTTGCCGATCGATTCGACGGCTGCCGATCTGGTGGATCGGATGTTGGCGAACTTTGATGCGAAGGTGACCCCCGAGCTCCACGAAGCCTTCGCCACACACGGGCTCACCCTGGTCGAGGGCATCGCGCTGGCATCGATCGTTGAGCGGGAGGCCGTGCAGGATGCCGAGCGTCCCGTGATTGCAGGGGTGTTTCACAACCGGCTGCGTGACGGTTGGCCTCTCTCATCGTGCCCGACCGTGCAGTATGCGCTTGGCTACCGGCCTGACGAGGAGAGCTGGTGGAAGCGGTTCCTGACCTTCGATGACCTGGAGGTCGTGTCGACCTACAACACCTACCGCAATCTCGGGCTGCCGCCAGGACCGATTGCCAGTCCTGGCCTCGATGCCATCGCCGCAGCGGCGCAACCCGCGGAGACAGAGTTCTACTTCTTTATGGTCGATTGCTCCAAAGAGGACGGCAGCCACGTCTTTGCGGCGAACGAGGCTGAGCATTTGGCCAACTTCGACCGCTGTGGTGGGGTGATCACAGCGCCATAGAGCCGCCTAGCAGCGCCCGTGACTGGGAACGTAACGCCCCTTCACGCAAGACCAACTGCCGAACTGAATTGGCAATAACAAAGTGCCGGGAGCTCTGGCGAGCTCCCGGCACCGTTATCACCATACGGCTATCGCGATGGCTCGCCGTCAGGGCGTTCCTTCCGCAGGAGCCGCCGTCGGCGTGGGCGTGGGCCGCCAGTATGCGGTGTTCGTCGCCGTGCAGGGGTTGTAGTTGGCGCCCAGCACCACCTGGAAGTCGATGTCGCTTCCCTCGGTTGGCTGTGCGTTGATATCCCCCCCTTGCAGGCGGTACATGCTCGTGAGTTTCCAGAGCGGCGATCCCTTGGGCGTCGTCGTGTAGTCGATCACCTGGATGCGCGGTACCGGATCGACAGGTGTCACCGACGTCACCACGAAACCTTCCAGGGCCAGCCGGTAGGCCGCGACGTCACCCCAGCTCTGGTTCCAGGTGCCGTTGGACACGGCTACCCGGTAGGCACGTTGCGAAGCGCGACTGCTTGCCAGAGGACGCATCGCGTCCTGCACCAGGGCCCTGACCGCATCCAGGTTGGGCACGAGGACAGCGCCGCCATTCGGCGCAGTCCACCCCGTAATGACGCCTGTGCCGCGAATGAAGCTGTTGTGGATATCGCGCGTGTCGAGGCGAACGCCCACAGAAGCCA
>Ga0123328_1004754_pt1 | contig 10938 bp, 4 predicted proteins | sample BioC12SIPDNA_2_FD_89702 | JGI IMG/M metagenome (GOLD analysis project Ga0123328, IMG submission 89702) | Anaerobic biogas reactor microbial communites from Washington, USA - Biogas_R1_A C12 SIP DNA | ecosystem: Engineered > Bioreactor > Anaerobic > Unclassified | place: Washington, USA...
ATCTTCGTCGGCGGGGAGGTCGTCGGCGCCATCAACATCGGCTACGGCGACCCGCCCCGCGACGCCCTCCAACTGAAGGAGTTGGCCCAGCGCTTCCAGGTGAGCTTTGACGACCTGCAGCGCGGGGCCAGGGCCTACGAAACCAGGCCCCCCTTCATCATCGAACTGGCCAAGAAACGGCTCCGGGTTTCGGCCCGCCTCATCGGCGAGATCATCGAACGCAAACAGGCCGAGGAAAAACTCCAGATCTCCGAATCCCTCTACCATACCCTTTTCGATGCCACGCCCCTGGGGCTTTCCATCCAGGATTGCCGGGATTTCTCCTTCATCGAGGTCAACCAGGCCTTTCTCAACCTCCACGGTTTCAGCGCCGAGTCGGTCAAGGGACTCAAGCCCCCCCATTTCTGCACTTTTTTTAAGGCCGCCGACGAAGACCAGATCCGCGGCTACCTGGAACAGGTGACCAGGGGGGAAGTGGTCCATGCCGAGATCCGCGACCTCAACCATCGCGGGGAACCGATATGGATGAACAAAACCATCCGCAAGGTGACCCTCCACGGCGCGGAGCGGATCATGACCTTCGCCCAGGACATCACCGAAAAAAGGCAGATGCAGGATTTCATGATCCACAATGAAAAGGTGATGTCCCTGGGGGTGCTGGCGGCGGGCATGGCCCACGAGATCAACAATCCCCTGGGCATCATCTCCCAGGGAGTGCAGAACGTCCTGCGCCGCACCCGCGAGCCCCTGCCCGCCAACCTGGAAACGGCGGCGGCGTGCGCCGTTTCCTTCGCCGGGCTAACCAGCTATCTCGAAAAGCGCAATGTCTACCGCTCCCTGGAAGCCATCCGCGAGGCGGTCCACCGCTCCGCCGGCATTGTCACCACCATGCTCGAATTCGCCCGCAAGCCCGAAGCCAGCCCCAGTCCCCACGACCTCAACCGCCTCATCGAAAAGACCGTCGAACTGGCGGCAACCGATTACGATCTGAAAAAGAAGTTTGATTTCCGCAACATCCGCATCGATACCGATTTTAACTTGCGGGAGCCGGTCCCCTGCGTCGCCTCGGAACTGGAGCAGGTCTTTCTCAACCTGCTGCGCAACAGCGCCCAGAACCTGACCCAGGCCGCCCGCGAAGAACCGCGCATCATTTTGCGCACGCGCCGGGATGGGGGATGGGCGGTGGTCGAGGTGGAGGACAACGGCACCGGCATCCCCCCGGAGATCCGGCCAAAGATCTTCGATCCCTTTTTCACCACCAAGGAGATCGGCGTCGGAACCGGGCTGGGACTTTCCATCTCCTTTCACATCATCGTCGAACGCCATCACGGCGAGATTCGGGTCGAATCCGAAACGGATGCCTACACCCGCTTCATCCTCCGCCTGCCCTTGACCCAAAAATGGTGAACCCTGAATTGAAAAGGAAACCACTTTGCGAATAAAATATAAAAATCACCTGGATCAAGATAAAGGCACCGGTCCACTGCGCCGAAAAAAAACGGGAAAGGCGTCCTCCCGCCGGCCGGAGAAAATCCTGTGACCTCGCTTGCGGAATCGGCAGAAAAAAGAAATTTTTCGATCGGGAAGGAACCAGAATCAAATGCACCCATGGGAAAACGGCGAAAAAAGACTCCACCAGATCATGGCCGCCTCGCCGGTTGCCATTATTGTTTTTAATAAACAAAAACACATTGTCTACAATAACAGGGAGGCGGCCACCTTTTTCGGGGTCGACAGCGGCCACCAACCCCTTTCCTGCGGTGAATTCATCGCCTGCCGCCACCGCCACCGCGACCCGCGGGGCTGCGGATACTCCCCCCAATGCCCCTCGTGCCCCTTGGCCAACGGCCTGGAGAACGTTCTCGGAGCGGCCACGGACTCCCCGGTGGAAGGCGAAGAAAAGCTGTTCCGCGACCCCGGCCTTCCCCACCTCTGGATCAAATACCGGGTCAGCCCCCTGGAGATGAAAGGGGAGCCCTGGGCGATCCTCGTTACCGACGACATCACCGCCGCCAAGACGGCCGAAGAAAAGGTGCGGGAAAGCGAAGAAACCTACCGCGCCACCTTTCAATCCATCGGCGACGCCGTCATCGCCACCGACGGCGCGGGGCGCATCACCCGCATGAATCCCGTCGCCGCCAAGCTGACCGGGTGGCCGGAGCGGGAGGCGGCGGGACGGCTCCTGACCGAGGTGTTTCACATCGTCAACGCCCATACCCGCAAGCCGGCCGTCAATCCGGTGGCCAAGGTGCTGCGCAGCGGGCAGGTGCTCGGCCTGGCCAACCACACCGCCCTCATCGCCCGCCACGGGGAGGAATACCAGATCGCCGACAGCTGTGCGCCGATTCGCGACCAGGCCGGGCACGTGATCGGCACCGTCCTCGTCTTCCGGGACGTGACCGAGGAATACCGGCAACAGCGCCGCATCGCCGAAAACGAGGAGTTTCTGCGCACCACCATCCACGCCCTGACCAACCCCTTCGCCGTTATCAACATCGAGGATTACACCGTGGAAATGGCCAACGAGGCCTTTGGCAAGGACGCGGTAGGGCGGAAATGTCACCAGGTTTCCCATGGCCGGAACACCCCCTGCGGCAGCGACCGGCACCCCTGCCCCCTGACCGCGGTCCGGCGGACGGGCAAGCCGGCCATCGTCGAGCATGAACATTGGGACGAAGCGGGCAACCCCACCTATATCGAACTGCACGCCCATCCCGTTTTCAACAGCGCCGGACACCTGGTCCGCATCATCGAACAGGGCATCGATATCACCGCCCAGAAACAGGCCGAACGCCTCAACAACATCCGCCTCCGTCTCATCGAATTCGCCGCCGCCCATACCCTTGACGAATTGCTGCAGCGGGCCCTGGACGAGGTCGGCGCTTTGGTGAACAGCCCCATCGGCTTCTATCACTTCGTCGCTGCCGATCAGAAAACCCTGTCCCTGCAGCAATGGTCGACGGCGACCCTCACCCATTTCTGCAAGGCTCCGGGGAAAGGGCTCCATTACGCCATCGACCAGGCCGGTGTCTGGGTAGATTGCGTGCACCAGCGCAAGGCGGTGATCCATAACGACTACGCCGCACTGCCCCACAAGAAAGGGCTGCCCCCGGGGCACCCCGCCGTGGTCCGCGAGTTGGTCGTCCCGGTTCTCCGCGACAACCGCATCGTCGCCATTCTCGGCGTCGGCAACAAGCCGACGGACTATTCCGAGGCTGATCTGAAGGCCGTTTCCTACCTGGCCGACGTAACCTGGCACATCGTGGAGCAGAAACGGGCCGAAGAAAGCCTCCAGGAAAGCGAGGCCATGTTCCGCAACCTCTTTGAACAGCACGCCGCCATCAAGCTTCTCATCGATCCCGCCGACGGCCGCATCATCGACGCCAATGCCGCCGCCGCCCGCTATTACGGCTGGTCACAGGAGCAGCTCCGAAAGATGACCATCCAGAAGATCAACATCCTCTCCGCCGAGGAGGTCAAGGCGGAGATGGCCAAGGCCAGGGGACAGGAACGCATCCACTTTGAGTTCCGCCATCGGCGGGCCGACGGCGGCATTCGCGACGTAGAGGTCTTCAGCAGCCGCATCGAGACCAAGGGCAAGGTTCTGCTGCACTCCATCATCCACGACATCAGCGACCGCAAACAGGCCGAAAGGGACCTTCTCGAATCCAACCGGCGCCTCGCCGAAGCCACCGAAAAGGCCACCGAACTGGCCGCCCAGGCGCAGATGGCCAACACCGCCAAAAGCGAGTTCCTGGCCAACATGAGCCATGAGATCCGCACCCCCATGAACGGCGTGATCGGCATGACCGGCCTGCTCCTCGATACCGATCTGACCGACGAACAGCGCCACTACGCCGAGATCGTCCGCTCCAGCAGCGAGGTCCTCCTCGCCCTGCTCAACGACATCCTCGACTTCTCCAAGATCGAAGCGGGCAAACTCACCCTGGAAACCCTCGACTTCGACCTGTCCAACCTTCTCGACGATTTCGCCGCCGGCGTGGCGGTGCGCGCCCACGACAAGGGGATCGAGTTCAGCTGCTTTGCCGACCCGCAGGTTCCCCGCCTGCTCCGCGGCGACCCCAGCCGGCTGCGCCAAATCCTCACCAATATCGGCGACAACGCCGTCAAGTTCACCCCCGCGGGGGAGGTGGCGGTGCGCGTCGCGGTGGCGGCGGAAACCGCCGCCGAAGTTCTTCTGCGCTTTCAGATCCGCGACACCGGCATCGGCATCCCCGCAGAGAAGATGGGACTGCTCTTCGACAAGTTCAGCCAGGTGGATGCCTCCACCACCCGCCGCTACGGCGGCACCGGCCTCGGCCTGGCCATCGCCAGGCAACTGACCGGGATGATGGGCGGAGAGATCGGCGCCACCAGCGAAGAGGGAAAAGGCTCGGAGTTCTGGTTCACCTGTCGCCTGGAAAAACAAAACTCCCCCGCCTGCCTGCAAATGGCTCCCGCCGAGGAACTGGTGGGAAAGCGGGTGCTGATTGTGGACGACAACGCCACCAACCGGGAAATCCTCACCATCTGGCTCGGCGGTTGGCAAATGCGGCCGGCCGAAGCCGAGGACGGCCCGACGGCCCTGGCAACCCTGTACCGGGCCATCGAAGAGCAGGACCCCTTTTCTCTCGCCGTCATCGACATGCAGATGCCCGGCATGGACGGGGAAAGCCTGGGCCGCATCATCCGGGCGGATTCCCGCCTGGCGGGCATCCCCCTGATCCTGCTCACCTCCCTGGGGACCCGTGGCGACGCCCGCCGTTTCGCCGAAATCGGCTTTTCCGGCTATCTGACCAAGCCGGTGCGCAGTCAGGAGTTCAGAGGGGTCGTGACCCTCGTCCTGACTTCCGGAGGCGACGGAAAACCCCGCTCCCGCTCCATCGCCACCCGCCACCAGGCCCGCGACATGATGAACCGCTTCGATGGCCGCAAAGGACGCATTCTCGTGGCGGAAGACAACATCACCAACCAGCAGGTGACCCTCGGCATCCTTAAAAAGCTCGGGTTGCGCGCCGACGCCGTGGCCAACGGCGCGGAGGCGGTCAAGGCCTGCGCCGACATGCCCTACGATCTGATTCTCATGGATGTGCAGATGCCGGTCCTGGACGGACTGGAGGCGACCAGAAAGATCCGCGGCCTCCCCTTGGCAAACCGCGGCAGGGCGGTTCCCATCATCGCCATGACCGCCCACGCCATGCCCGGCGACCGGGAGCAATGCCTGGCCGCCGGCATGAACGACTATCTGGCCAAGCCGGCAACCCCCAAAGCCCTCATCGAAACGCTGGAAAAGTGGCTGCCGCCGGAGCACCAAGAACAGACCCGAAAGGCGGCGGACCCGCCGGAGAGGGTTCTTACCGGAAGGCCCCTTTGGGACAAGGCGGGAATGATCGCCCGCCTCATGGATGACCAAGACCTGGCATGCGCCATCGCCGGCGAATTTCTGCAGGATCTGCCCCGTCAATTCGACCTTTTGCACGGTTTTCTGGAAAAACAAGACCTTTCAGCGGCAGGAACGACGGTACACGGCATCAAAGGTGCATCGGCTAACGTGGGGGCGGAAACCCTCCGCGCCATCGCCGAGGATCTGGAGAAAACGGCCCAGGCCGGCCATCTGGAAAGGTCGAAGAATCTTCTGGCGAGACTCGCCTCCGAGTTTGACCGCCTGCGGGAAATGATGCAAAGGGAACTGGGTATATGATCACTGATCCGCCGCCGGAAACCGCCAAGGAAAAAACCTTCACCCATGGATACGGACAGCCGTAAAAAAGCCGAAAAGGATGCGGACCTGCGCCAATGGCACGCCATTTTTGACGCCATCACCGACGCTGTTTGTCTGATCGACACCACCGGCCGGATTCTGCGCTTCAACGCCGCCTTCAAAAAACAGTGCCAAAAAGGGGAAGACGAAATCACCGGCCGCCGGTGCCACGAAATAATCCATGGGCAGCGTTCCTTCATCGCCGACTGCCCCTTGACCAAGGTTCTGAAAAGCGGGCGGCGGGAGAATATCGATCTGGAGATCGAGGGCCGCTCCTTCCTGGTGAGCGTCGATCCGGTCTTCGATGAAACCGGCGCCATCACCAGCCTGGTCCACATCTTCCGCGACATCTCCCCGCAGAAGCGAGCGGAGGCGACGCTGCATTGCCGCCTGACCTACGAAAAATGCCTCTCGGAATGCGTGTCCATTCTGGCCGAAGCCCATGGCCACAACGACCTGCAGCAGGCGCTGAAAACCTTGCGCCAAACCGCCGACGCGGACCGCGCCTATATCTTTCAAAATGAAGAGGATCCCGAAAGAGGCCTCTGCTGCAGCCAGATTCTGGAAGATTGCGCCGCCGGAATCCAGCCGCAGATCACCAATCCCCTGCTGCGTCATATTTCTTACCAAGACCTGCCCTCCCTTTGGGCGGCCATGGGCAAACGGCTTCCCTTCGCCCATCGGGTCCATGAAATCGACGGCCCGGAACAGGCGCTCCTCGCCAGCCAAGAGATCCTTTCCGTGCTCGTCCTTCCCATCCACCGGGGGGAGGCCTTCTGGGGCTTCGTCGGCTTCGACGATTGCCGAAGGGCGCGCCTGTGGAACGAGGACGACATCCGCATCCTGGGCGCCGTCGCCGACAGTATCGGCGCCACCCTCAGCCGCTGGCAGGCCACGGAAGCGCTGCAATCCCGCGAAGAGACCTACCGGGCGCTGGTCGACGGCCTCCCCGACGTCGTGGTGCGCTTCGACCGCAACGGCCGCCACCTTTTTCTCTCGAAAAAGGGGCCATATTACAGCCCGATTCCGCTTCGTGACTGCCTGGGCAAAACCCATCGCGAGATCGGCTTTCCCGAGGAACAGTGCCGTTTCTGGGAACGGGCGGTGAAAAGGGTTTTCGACACCGGAGAAACCCGCGACGCCGAGATCACCTGCAACGGCCCCCTGGACACCCGCACCTACAACATCCGCATGGCCCCCGAAGCGGGCCATGGAGGACATGTGCGGTCCGTCCTCGCCCTCCTTCGCGACATCACCGAACACCGCCGGGCCGAACGCCACTACCGCATGCTCTTCAACGAGATGCTGAACGGTTTCTCCCTCCACGAACTCGTCTGCGACCCGGAAGGAGAGCCCAGCGACTACCGTTTCCTGGAGGTCAACCCGGCCTTCGAGAGGCTGACCGGCTTGATCCGGGAGCAGATCCTCGGCAAAAACGCCCTCGAACTGCTGCCGAATCTGGAACCCTTCTGGATCGAAACCTATGCCCGGGTGACCCGCACCGGAGAACCGGCCTTTTTCGAGCACTATTCCCGGGAACTGGGAAAACATTTCGAGGTGATGGCCTTCCGCTACGCGCCCGGCCAGTTCGCCACCATCTTCCAGGATATCAGCGAACGGAAAAACGCCGAGGAACGGTTGCGGCTTTCCGAAAATCTCTATCGCACCCTTTTTGACGCTACCGCCCTGGGGGTTTCCATCCAGGATCGCGACGATTTTTCCTACCTCGAGGTCAACCAGGCCTTCCTCGATCTCTACGGCTTTACCGATAAGGAGATCAAGGGATTCCTTCCCCCCCATTTCTGCTCTTTTGTGGAGATGGCCGACGAGAGCCAAATGCGCCTCTACCTGGAGCAGGTCGAAAACGGGGAGGTGGTTCAGGCCGAGATTCAGGAGCGGAACAGCCAAGGGGAGCCCATCTGGGTGAGCAAAACCATCCGCAAGGTGGTAATCGACGGCGCCGAGCGGATCATGACTTTCTCCCAGGATGTCACCGAAAGGAGGATGATGCAGGAATTCCTCATCCAGACGGAAAAGGTCATGTCCCTGGGGGTGCTGGCCGCCGGCATGGCCCACGAAATCAACAACCCCCTGGGAATCATCTCCCAAGGGGTGCAGAACGTTCTGCGGCGTACCCGGGAACCGCTCCCCGGCAACCTGCGCACCGCGCAGGAGTGCGCCATCCCTTTTGAAAAGATTCGCTGTTATCTGGAAAAACGCAACGTTTTCCGTTCCCTGGAAGCGATTCACGAGGCCGTCGGGAGGTCCGCGGCGATCGTTTCCAACATGCTCGAATTCAGCCGCAAATCCGACTCCCGGCCGGCCCCCCTGAGCCTCAACCGGCTCCTGGAAAAAACCATCGACCTGGCGAAAACCGACTACGATCTGAAAAAGAAGTACGACTTCCGCAACATCCGCATCGCCACCGATTTCGCCCTCGACCTCGAGGTCCACGGCGTGGCCTCGGAACTGGAACAGGTCTTTTTCAACCTGCTGCGCAACAGCGCCCAGAACCTGACCCAGGCCGGCCGCCGCAACCCGCGCATTCTTCTCCACACCCGAAGGGAAGGGAACTGGGCGGTGGTCGAGGTGGAAGACAACGGCACCGGCATTCCGCCGAAGATCCGGCCCAAGATCTTCGACCCCTTTTTCACCACCAAGGAGGTCGGTCAAGGAACGGGGCTGGGGCTCTCCATCTCCTTCCACATCATCGTTCAGCGTCACCAGGGAGAGATGCTGGTCGAATCGGAGCCCGGCGCCTGGACCCGCTTCATCCTGCGCCTGCCCCTCAAACCGCAACCGGTCATGGAAAGCGGGGAAGAGATGGCCGGTTTTTCCTGTTCCTGAACCCATACGAGAGCTTTCTCGTCCTTAAAACAGGCGGTCCCGGAACAAGACCCGTTGCCGCGTGATATCCTTGCTGGGGGAGAATTCGATGCCGGTCCATAAGGGAAAAAAATCAAGACTACTCCGGGGCCTGACGATCGGCCTTCTGCTCCTCTGCTGCCTGGCGTCCCTGCCCTCCCCCGCCGCCGCCCAAAGGGTGCTTGTCGGCCACTATGAAAACGCCCCCAAGGTCTTCACCGACAGCTCCGGCCGCCCCGCGGGCATCTTTGTCGATATTCTGGAACATATCGCCGGCGCCGAGAACTGGCAGCTGCAGTATGTTCCGGGAACCTGGATGGAGGGGCTCGACCGCCTCGCCCGGGGGGAGGTCGACCTCATGCCCGATGTCGCCTACACCCCGGAACGCAACACCATCTTCGCCTTTCCCCAGGTTCCCGCCCTGTCCTCCTGGTACCAGGCCTACGCCCCCAAGGGACACGGGATCAAATCGATATTCGACCTCAACCACAAGCGGATTCTGGTCCTCGACCGCTCGGTGCAGCAGCAGGCTTTCGCCCGCCTGAGCAAGGGATTCGGCCTGGAAACGGAACTCATCGGCGTCCCCGATTACCACACCATGTTCGCCATGGTTGCCAAAAAGGAGGCCGATGCCGCCGTCACCAACAGCTTTTACGGAAAGATGCATGCCGACAAGTTCGGCCTCGAGGACACGGCGGTCATTTTCGAACCTTCCGATCTCTTCTACGCCGCTCCGCCGCGGAATCCCAAGGGGCTTCTCGCCGTCCTCGACCGCCACCTCGCGGCCATGAAGAAAGATCCCAATTCCCTCTATTACCGGTCATTGAAACGCTGGACCTCGGAAAAGACCGAATTCGCCCTGCCGGCCTGGCTGCGGATCGCCGGGGCGGGTATCGTCGCCTTTGCCGTTTTCAGTTTTCTGGCCGGAGCCCTGTTCAGACGCCAGGTCCGTCTGCGCACCCAGGAACTGCGTCAGCTCAACCAGGAAATGGAACAGCGCATCCATGAGCGGACCGCCGAGCTGGCCCGCGAAAAAGAGCGGGCGGAAGCGGCAGACCGCTTGAAATCGGCCTTTCTCGCCGCCATGTCCCACGAACTGCGGACGCCGTTGAACTCCATCATCGGCTTCACCGGCATCCTTCTGCAGGGGTTGGCCGGCCCCCTCAACGGCGAGCAGAACAAACAGCTGGAGATGGTGCGGGGCAGTTCCCGTCACCTGCTCGCCCTGATCAACGACGTCCTCGACATCTCCAAGATCGAAGCGCAACAGCTGCAGGTCTTCCATGAGCCCTTCGATCTGCGCGCCTCCATTGAAAAGGTGGCGGCCAGCGTCGGACTGCCGGCGGAAAAGAAGGGCCTGGCCTTTCAGGTGAACATCGCTGACGAAATCGGTTCCTGGGTGAGCGACCAGCGCCGCGTCGAGCAGATCCTGCTCAACCTGTTGAACAACGCCATCAAGTTCACCGAAAAAGGCCGGGTCACCCTGACCGCCGAAATCCGGGAAGGGCGGCGGCTGCGCCTCGCCGTCAGCGACACCGGCATCGGCATCAAGGAAGAGGATATGCAAAAGCTGTTTCAGCCCTTCCGCCAGATCGACTCGGGACTGGCCCGCAAGCATGAGGGAACCGGCCTCGGGCTGGCCATCTGCCGACGGCTGGCGGAACTGCTCGGCGGCGAAATTCACATCCACAGCGTTTGGGAACAAGGAAGTACCTTCGAGGTTCTGTTGCCGGCCAAAGGAGACCTGGCGTCATGAAAGAAAAAATCCTGCTCATTGAGGATAACGATCAGAACCGCTATCTGGCTACCTTCCTCCTGGAGCAACGGGGTTACGGGGTTGAGCAGGCGGTGGACGGCCCCAGCGGCATCAGCCTGGCCGAAAGGATGCGTCCCGGCCTGATCCTGCTCGACATTCAGCTGCCGTTGATGGACGGCTACGCCGTCGCCCGGCAGTTGCGCCTCAATCCGGTTCTGGACCAGACCCCGATTATCGCCGTCACCTCCTACGCCATGGTCGGAGACCGGGAAAAAGCCTTGGCGGCCGGCTGTGACGGTTATATCGAGAAGCCGATCAACCCGGAGACGTTCGTCGCCGAGATCGAACGGTTCCTGCCCGCGGATACCGCCTGACGGGTTTTTGCTGGCAAAAAGCGGCGATCGGTTAGCCGCGGGCCACGGGCAGAAGGGATTTTGCACACCAAGCCACCGAGGAAGCTTTATATGACCCGAATCCTGATCGTCGACGACAGGCAGGAAAACCTTTACCTGCTGCGCGCCCTGCTGATGGGGAACGGTTTTACCACGGAAGAGGC
>Ga0123328_1004757_pt1 | contig 10933 bp, 7 predicted proteins | sample BioC12SIPDNA_2_FD_89702 | JGI IMG/M metagenome (GOLD analysis project Ga0123328, IMG submission 89702) | Anaerobic biogas reactor microbial communites from Washington, USA - Biogas_R1_A C12 SIP DNA | ecosystem: Engineered > Bioreactor > Anaerobic > Unclassified | place: Washington, USA...
AGCGGGTGCTGCATCCCAGATCGCCTGGACCTCGGACGGAGCGGTCGCCAGGCGCCCTCCGAGTAGGGGCTCCATGATCACCACGGCCAGTCCCCGACCTGCTGCCAGCTCCAGTCCTCTGGTGCCCGCCTGGAAATCCTCCCCCATGTAGTTGTACTGGATCTGGCACATGGCCCAGTTGTCATAGCCATTCAGGATCTGCACAAAGACGTCGTAGTTGTCATGAAAGGAAAAGCCGATGTGCCTTGCACGTCCGTCCGCCAGTGCACGATCGGCTCGTGCCAGCAGTTGGTGCTGCAGGACGATGTCCCAGCGGGGCGCTCTCAACCCGTGGAACAGGTAGACGTCGACATAATCCGTACCAAGCCGTTCAAGCTGCTGATCCAGCAGCCGGTCGAAATCGTCGGGGGAACGCACCTGAGCGACGGGCAGCTTGGTGGCCAGGTGCACTCGCTCGCGATACCCATCCCGCAGGGCCAAGCCCACGACCCGCTCGCTGTTGCCACCGTGATACGGATACGCTGTGTCCAGGTAGTTGACACCATGATCGATCGCATAACGCATCATGCGGATGGCTTCGGGCTCATCGATCGTGTCGCGATCGCCCAAGGTAGGCAGCCGCATAGCGCCAAAGCCCAACGCCGATACCTCCCAACCCAGTGAACCGAATCTGCGGTAATTCATGTCATGTCCCCTTTCTCCGCGCTCGCCGGGCGCTGAGATTCCCCGCGCACGGCGGCGCTGGCTAACGACCCGGCCGCCGGATCCGCCGGCGGCCCTGGGCGTGCTAGACGTTGAGATCCTGAAGGCGTTGGGCGTGCTTGACGAACGTGACGGCATCATGCTGTACGAACCCGGCTCGCGTGAGATAGGCCGTGTCCGACCGCCCGCTAACGCGGATCTCCTGGCAGTACGGCGGCCCTGGCAGCACATAGGGTGGAATGCTGTCGGCTGCCGTGGCCGCCTCGGCGGAGACGTCACGAATGAGATCCCGGGCATCCTCGGGAGACATGTGCAGGGCCAGTTGCCGTCCCAAACCCTGCTTGACCTGCGCGACGCGGATCTCTGGCACCAAAGCGCGTGCCTCTGCATCCATAGCGTCATCGCCGCTCACGAACACCGTGGGAACCCCCATCGTCCCGGCGAGCGCGGCACGGCAGCCAAACTCGCCCAACTCGATGCCGTTTATGTGATAGCTGGCGATGCTTTCGGAGGAGTAGGTATGGCACAGCGTGCCGTTCAGTGTCCCCGCCATCGCGTGCTGCCCGAGAAAGTAGAGCGCATCGAACGTAGAATCTAGAAAGTAGGGGGGCTCGATCGTGCCGCGATTGATAAGCCGCGCACCTCGGGGGAAACGCTCAAAATCGATGGCCCCGGGTCCGTGCGCGTCCCAGACCCAGATGTCGGCACCGGGCTCTACGGACTGGATCCCGGCGACACAGGCTCTCACCTCTTCAGTCAAGAGGCGCGTGGCCTGAGCGTATCCGGGCTGATCCGGCCCGGTCTGATCCCAACGGGCGACGCCCGACACGCCCTCCAGGTCGGTGATGACATAGATCTTCACGATACCCTCCCTCATTCTGAAGGCTGCGCGGGCAAGCTCACCGGGCACCCATACCGGGCGCCTGCCGCGACGATGCGCTCCCAGGCCGCTTCGGCGACATCGATTCCCTCGCACAGACGTTTCTCGCGGGTGCGCCACTCTTTCTCGCCCGGCGCAAAGACCTCAGCTACCCCCTCCGCCTTGCGAGCCGCGTGGATGGCGTCCACCAGGCCGTCGATGCGGGTGCGAAAAGCATCCAGCGGCTGGAACGCCTCCACACGAATCGCGCTCATGAGGAGCACGTACTCGCCGGCATAATCGGCAAGGGGGGCGCAACTGACACCTGATAGCGCGCCACACAGCGCCTCAACCAGGAACGCGAGGCCGGAGCCTTTGTGCTGGCCAAAGGCAACCAGCGTGCCGCCGTTCCGAATCCGCGTCGGATCGGTTGTGGGGCGGCCATCGACGTCCAGGAGCCAGCCCTCCGGAATAGAGTCACCCCGATCGATGGCGGCTTGGATCTTGCCCCAGGCAGCCATGGAAGTGGCAAAGTCCACATAGATGGCGGGATAGCAGTTGGCCGGGAGACCCCAACTCATGGGGTTCGTGTTGAACGCTGGGCTGGTCGCCCCAAAGGGAGCCACCATGCCACCCGCGCGAGGTCCGGCCGCCATGATCGAGCACACGAACCCCTCCCGGGCGGCTTGCACCGCGTATTCGCCCATCCGGCCCGTGTGCCCCACGTTTCGGAGCGTGACGATGCCGATGTCGTGCTCCTTGGCCTTGGCCATGGCCAGAGCCATGGCTTTGCGCCCGGCGATGATGCCCAGGCCACGGCGCCCATCGATGACGGCGGTGGTAGCGCTGGACCGAACGATCTCGCTTTCTGCGTTCGGATCCACGCTGCCGCTGCTGATCGCATCGATGTACGATCCCACACGTAACACGCCGTGAGAGTCATGGCCCACCAGATTGCTCTCGACCAGGGACTCTGCTACCTGGAGAGCCCGCTCGCGAGGCACGCCCGCAGCGGTGAACACGCGCTCAACGCACACCTTCAGATGCTCAGCCTGTATGTAAACCACTGGTCTTACCTCGCTGCCAAGATCTGAGGCTGATTGTACCATAGGGGCCGGGGCCAGTCAGCCGCCTGTGGCCGCGGGATGATCGACAAGCCGCACAAGCTGTGATAACGTAGCCAAGTAGCCCCACCAGGAGGCGTGCATGAGCGCGGATCAGCCGTTAATCGAATCCCGTGTGGATCTCTCCGCGGTTCGAGTGGTCATGGTGCAGCAGCTGTGGCGGCAGCCGGAACTCTCTGATGTTGAGGCGGCTACGATGGCCGCTTTGGAGCGCACCGGGGCACTGGAAAGGATCACCTCCGGCGACGAGATCGCCATCACGGCTGGAAGCCGTGGAATTGCGACACTTCCAGCGGTGCTCCGAACGGTCGTGCGCGCCGTCCGCGACCGCGGAGGAAAGCCGTTTGTCTTTCCGGCCATGGGAAGCCACGGCGGGGGCACAGCCGATGGTCAGCGGGCGCTGCTGGCGGACCTCGGGATAGATGAGCAAACCATCGGCGCTCCGATCCGCTCGGACATGTCTGTGGTTCAGATCGGCAGGCTGGCTACGGGCGTACCCGTGTATCTGGATGCTCAAGCCGCGCGGGCCCAAGGGATCATCGTGGTGAACCGCATCAAAAAGCACACGAGCTTTGACGCGGAGCGAGAGAGTGGGCTCTGCAAGATGGCGGTCATCGGCATGGGAAAGCATCGGCAGGCGGTGACCATGCACCGTTTCGGCAACCAGGGACTGGCGAGCTTGATTCCTGAGGTGGCGGCCTGCGTATTCGAGCGTGCGCCGGTGCTGGCCGGGCTGGCCCTGGTGGAGAACGCGCGAGGTGGCTTGGCCTCGCTCACCGGCCTGAGGCCGGAGGAGATCGTCCGAGCCGAGCCCGATCTGCTGCGGTATGCCAAGTCGCTCAGCGCCAAAATACCCTTTCACCGGATTGACATCGGCCTTGTGGAGCTACTCGGGAAAGACATCAGCGGAACGGGGATGGATTGCTATGTGATCGGGCGGAAGAGGGTGATCGCAGAGCCGGAGTGGCCGGAGGCACCGGAGATCCACTCTCTTGTGGTGCTGCGCGTCACACCAGCGAGCCATGGGAACGCCCTTGGTGTGGGGCTGGCCGATTTTACCACAGAGGCGCTCGTCCGGGAGATCGACTGGCCCGCGGTTCGCGCCAATGTGCTGGCTTCCGGGAACATGGAGAGGGGCAAGATCCCCTTTGCCTATGCCACCGATCGCGAGGCGCTGGAGGCTGCAGGCTTCCGCGAGCGGCACACATCACCGGGGGATCTACGGCTCGTCGCCATCCAGGACACACTGCATCTCGAGTACCTGCTCGTATCCGAGGCACTATTGCCCGAGGTTCTGGCCAATCCGGATCTGGCTGTGGTCTCTACCGCGATGGCGCTCCCCTTTGATGACGCGGGGCGCTGGCATAGCCCGTTCGCGCCCCGCGGGTAGGTGTGCCCTCACGCGACGAAATGGGGCGTCAGTATCGCTCAAAGGTCTCGGTGTTGATCACAAAGACGGTAGCCCGGTGCGGGGGATGCCCCTCCGGCGCGTTGCGCGTGTCTATCTCGGGTCCGGCGTTCGCGTCAATAATGCTCAAGGCCTGCTCGACCTGGGCATCCTCAACACCGATGAGGAATGTCACGTTGCCGCGACGCCAAAAGCCACCCGTCGTGCTCACGCGGGTGGAACTGAAGCCCTCGTTGGTCAATGCATAGTTCACGTCAGCGGCATAATCGTCGCGTACAATGGCCATCAGCAGCTTCATCGCCTTGCTCCTTCGCGTGCAGGTATGGTTGACTTGTGCTTCGATGCGCTCCCACGTGGGATGCTACTGCTGCAACACCGAGATTCGCCACTCATCGGACTCGCAGGTTACCATCAACGCTGGGTTCGGATCCGGAAGAAACGCCTCATCGTCCCAGGTTACCCCGATACGCACGCTCTTGCCAGGCTTGACCTCCACACGCTCCCGGGAGACGCCCAAACGGCGATCGGTGCTGGTGATGTCGACACGCGCCGTGGCCAGGCCCTGATTCCGCAGGATCAGCCGGCCCTGCCAGGCCGAGGATCCTTCAGCCCTCTTTAGCATAACGGGCTCCGGTTCCTCAAGAGCGGGTGTCCGCACGACCTGAACCCGAACGTCGATCTCGACGGTGCCTCCGTTCGTCTCTACGGTTACAATGCCGCGATCCTCAGAGAGGTCGTCAGCGAACTCGGCCATGTCGGTGTGAAGTTGGAGTTCCACTGAATGGCCCGTGTCGCACTCGAGCGACGTCCTGCCTGTCACCAACCACAGTCTATCTGAAATCGCAGTGCCACGCAATAAGCCGAGGCCCCGGTTGAACAGGCGAACGCTGGCGGACACATCCTCACGGTTCCGGCTGGTGCCGAGATCCACGAACGTCCGATCCGGCTCCAGACGTGGCGCGGCCTTGGCCACGCGCAGTGGGATCTTGAGGCGCCCGGCATCGCTGGAGATGGCCAGGATGGCCGTCGCTGTATCCGCGCTCGCTTCCATGCCCAGTGCATAGGCGGTGAGGGTGATAGACGATGCGCTTCCTTCCTCGCAGCGCCCCGATTGCGGCCGAATCTCGAGCCACTCGGCGTCGGTCTGGGCATACCATGCCAGGTCGCCGGTGCCCGTGTTGTGGAGGGCAAGCTCCACGCTTCCAGGGACCGTCGGCTCCAGGTAGCCAAAGTCGACGATGCCGGGCTCAACCTCCAGCATGGGCTGCAGCACGACGATGGCCACATCTACCGGCAAGAGATCCGTACCCGATGCGACTCGCAGGGCTGCCGAGATCTCGATTCGCCCGCCAGCAGGGACCGACCCCGTTGCAGCCGTGACGGTCACTCGGCGCGCCTCGCCGGGTTCACATCGGATGACGCTCTCTGCCGGTGAGATCCAATCGACTGCGCTGTTGATCACTGCCTCCATCGGGGCAGAACCGGCGTTGCGTATGGTCAACTCTCGCGAGGCACTGCCACCCAGGGATACCTGGCCAAAGTCCAGCGTTGAGGAATCCAGTTCAAGGCGGGGCGCTCTGATGTGCAGCCGGGCGGCAAGTATGGCCGTGCCGCCGTTGGATTGCAGTCGGACTGCTTGGGGCAGATGCAGAGGACCGTCACTCAGGCCAGCGGTATCGGCCAGCACGCGCAGGGTTGTCCGTTGGCCCGCCTCGACCTGCCAGCTCTCGGGCTGGACTCGAAGCCACGGGACCAGGCTGCGGGCATGCCCGATCAGTTGCCCGTCGCCGGAGTTGACCACAGAGACGTCCAGGGGAATCGCGGCCCCTTCCTGAGTGTCTCCCCAGTCCAGTACGCCGCTCGCAAGCTCCATCCTGGGATTAGGCGCCCAGGCCTCCGCGCCGATTCGAGCCTGCCCTCCGTTGGAGTCTACCATCAGCGCTTCTGCGACGTTCTGGGGTCCTGCTGGCAGCCTCTCCGGGAGGACACTCACCGATACGGCCCGGCTCTCGTTGGCGGCGAGTGCGAAGTCTGCAGGGCTGGCCTTCAGCCACGGCACACGAGAGACGATCTGGCCGGCCAGTCGCTGCCGCCCATCGTTATGAATGGTCAGCGCAAGCGTCCGACCCTCGTCCGACGGCACTTGCCCAAAGTCCAGGATTCGAGGCTCGGGGCGCAGCATTGGAGCGGTCTTGATCTCGACCGTGGCCGGGACCCACTGGCGTCCTGCGTTGGATTCGACCAGGATCGCGCGCGGCTCCGCGACCTTGTCACCTGGCAGAGAAGCCGGATTCAGCGTCAGGACGACGCGGGCCTGCTTCTCAGGGGCCAGGGTGACCAGCCTCGCGGGCGCCTTGATCCAGGAGACCTGGCTAACTACCCTGAACTCCAGGTCTCCCTGACCTGCGTTGCGCACGGTCAGCACCAGTCGCCGCAAGTCGTGAGGCGCCTGGTCGCGTATCTCGATCCGGGCAGGGTAGACGGACATCCGAACAGCCGCAGCCTGCGTGGGGGCGGCTTTGGCGGGCGTCGCCTGGCTCTCCTGGCGGCCGTATCGCGGGTCACGGGCGAAGCCGAGATCCTCCATCGTGCCGCCTTCGGCTGTTTTGGACGCCCGCCCGGCACGGCCGGGCGATGCGGCCCCTGTGCGCGAGGCAGCATACCAGCCGGAAACCGCAAGGCCCGCCTCGCGTTCAGGATCAAAGAGGGCCTGGCGCAGTTCGGCGACGGAACCATAGCGCTGATCACGACGGCTGGTGGCGGCCCGCGCAATGATGCGCACGAGTTGCGTGGAGATTCCCGGCACCGCCTGCTGCAGGCTCAGACCGCGGGGGAGCCCCTTTTCCAGGGGGCGATCAAGCAGAAGCGCGTAGAGCACGCGACCAAGGCTAAAGATGTCCGTGCGCGGATCGGGGCTCTGCTGAGCGAGATCTGGCGCGGCATAGCCGGGGATGCCGCCATAGGGTCCGAACCCTACGGGGCGGACGCGGTAACTGAGGCCGTGTCCGACGAGAACGACCCTGCCCTCCGGCGTGGCGATCAGATGCGCCGGACTGAGAAAGGGAACATGCATGGGTTCAGCGAGACCGTGCAGAAACGCCAGAAAATCGCACACCTGTGAACCCCAGTTGCGCACCAGATCGGGAGAGATACGGACGGAGGGATCGTTGAGGATCTGGTCTAGACTCCAGCCGTACACGTACTCGGTCACGACATAATACCGGTCGCGATCCTGGAAGCTATCCAGAATCGGTACGATGCCTTCGTGGCTCGCCTGAGACCAGCGCGCGATATCTCCGGAAATCGCCTGCTCGGCCTCCCTTTTTTCATCTGCGCGGAACAGGGAAACGGTCGAGAGTTCCTTGATCGCATACAGGCGTTGGGCGTCACGGGTATCCGAGGCACGGTACACGGTACTCACAGGCCCACTGGCAAGCGTTTCGAGGATAACGTAGCGGTTCCTGAGCGTCCCTGTGCGCGGCGCCTGGAACAAGCCGGTAAAGAGCGCCTGATCATCGGCGTTCACCTGGCAGTTCGGGCAACTGGCCACGTTCCAAGCGCGCAGTGCGCCGCAGTTCGGGCAGCGGCGCAGGAGCTCAGCGCCGCAGGAAACGCACGCGTGCGTCGCGGGATCATTAGGTTGGTTGCACTTGGGGCAGCGGCGATAGTCAGTCATTCCACATCCAGCCGGAGCGTCGCGCCGAACGGAGGCGCATCACGCAGAGTATCCTCGGGGTGTGTGCCATTATAGCTCGGCGGTTGGCCCTGTCAACCATCGAGCGCGTTCTTGAGTGCAGATATCAACAATAATGGGGCCTGGTGGGCACGAGCTCGCGCGCCCGCGGCGGGCAGGAGAATATACTCAGAATACACAGTCTCCCGCTCGCCAGGGATCGGGGTCTAGTAGTCCGGTGCGGCGTAGGCGCCCAAAATCTCGCCGTAGTAGAGCCGGTGATAATCCTCTCCACCGTAGAAACGCGCTTCGTAGGCCGGATCCAGATTCGCCGGAATCAGTTCGTTGTGATGGAGCGAGCGGCATTCGTAAACCATGGGGCAGGCGTCGATGGTCACCGTTCCGGTCAGTACGCCGGGACTCGTGCGTATCCCAAGAGCGGCGAACTTGTCCGTGTCCCTGCCGCTGCGCGTGCCGCAGAAGCCTACCCAGTGCCGCATCTCCGCTGTCGGCACGTTCACCGTGAATTCGCCGGCATCGTTGATCAGGCCGTACGTGAACCGTGAGGGGCGCACCAGCACGACAAAGACGGCCTTGCCCCAGACGATGCCGACGGTGCCCCAGCCGATGGTCATCGCGTTGCTTCGCCCGCTGCGATCGGTAGCGGCAAGGAGCAGCCCTGGATCGGCAAGCGTGGCCAGCGTCCTGCCGAGATGGTAGTCATATGGTACGGGAACGCGCCGCATCTATGCCTCCCCTGATGGTCCTACACCTGTGGTACGCCTCTGGCGCCATGATAGGGGAGTATCGGACCCTGTCAAGGGATCCGAGAGAGATCTACGTCTGTGCCGGGCGAATTGGTGCGCCAATCGGTCTCGCGCGGCACCGTGAGGCGGCACGCTGAGAGGCATTGTGCGCAACTTGACAACGCCGGATGCGCAGGATATGCTTTCATCAACTGAACAAGGCGTTGAGGGAGACGAGTACCTCGCTGAGGGCATTCAGAGAGCCGCCGGTTGGTGTGAGGCGACAGCCCCAGGGGGCGAAATCCACTCCGGAGCCGTGCGCACAAGGGCAGCGCCCGAAAGCGTCACCGGTTGGTTCCCGATATCGAACCAGGGCCCTGGGCCCAAGAGACCTGCTTCACGAGGGCAGGTAAAGAGAGGTGGCACCACGCACGAGCACCGGCGTCCTTTCGGAGGCGGTGCTCGTTTCGTTTCCTTACGACTTTCAGCCTGAGGAGGTCCTCCATGATCGACCTGACCCTGATTCGGGAGCAGACCGCCGTGGTGCGCGAGGCCATGGCGGCCCTGGGCGCCACCGACGCACCGATCGATCGCATCCTGGAGCTCGATTCCCGTCGCCGGGCGCTACTTGTTGAGGTAGAGAGCCTGCGGGCCGAGCGGAATCGCGTGTCCAAGCAGATCCCTCAAATCAAGGACCGTGAGGAACGCGAACTCCGCATCGGCGAGATGCGCGCCGTGGCGAATCGGATCGCCACGCTCGATGGCGATCTGGGGCCACTCGAGGAGGAACTTCAGGAGGCCCTGCTCCATGTGCCTAACCTTCCCGATGCCAGTGTGCCGGTGGGGGGCGATGAGCGTGAGAATATCGTGGTTCGCCAGGAGGGCGGGATGCCCGAACTGGGCTTTGCGCCCAAAGCCCACTGGGATCTTGGGCCTGCACTGGACATCATCGACTTTGATCGGGGGGTCAAGATATCTGGCTCCCGCTTCTATCTGCTCAAGGGCATGGGCGCGAGGCTTCAGCGCGCTCTCATTAGCTACATGCTGGACGTACACACCACCCAGCAGACGTACACCGAGGTCTACCCGCCCTATATGGTGAGGCGTGACTGTCTGGTTGGCACAGCCCAGCTGCCCAAGTTCGCGGACAACGTCTATGTGGATCAGGAAGATGACCTCTGGTTCATTTCCACCGCCGAGGTACCCGTCACGAATATGTACCGGGACGAGATCCTGGACGCCGCTCAGTTGCCCGTCCACCACGTCGCGTACACCGCCTGCTTCCGGCGGGAAAAGATGTCCGCAGGGCGGGATACGCGCGGAATCAAGCGGGGGCATCAGTTCGACAAGGTTGAACTCGTCAAGTTCGTGGAGCCTTCTACCTCGATGGACGAACTGGAGGGGCTGATCCGCGATGCGGAGGCCGTGCTGAAGGGGCTTGAGTTGCCCTATCGCGTGGTCCAAATGTGCACCGGCGACCTCTCCTTTTCGGCGGCGGTCAAGTACGACCTGGAGGTATGGGCTGCCGGCTGCCAGGAGTGGCTGGAGGTCTCATCGTGCAGCAACTTTAAGGACTTTCAGGCGCGCCGCGCCAACATACGGTACCGTACTGAGGGAGGACGCCCCGAATACGTGCACACGCTGAACGGTTCGGGCGTGGCCCTTCCGCGGACGCTGATTGCCGTCATGGAGAACTACCAGACGGACGACGGGCACATTGTTATACCCGATGTCCTGAGGCCGTATATGGGGGGCGTGGAGCGCATCTAGCCCGGAGGGATGATGATGGGGGCCGGCCTGCCTGTTGCGGCCGGCCCTCTTGTATCAGCGCACGAAGGAACGAAAGGCGCCCACCAGCGCCCCCGCGACGCCTGCTATACACACGCTTGCGACCACCACCGCTGGCCAGAGGATCAGCAGGAGGAGGGGTGGCAGCAGGATGGCCCCCATAACGATCTGAACCCACTCCTGGCTTGCGGGACTGATGCCAGACCAGGGCAGAGGGGCGGAATCAGTGGCGAAGGTAAGGAGGATGCCCGTTGCCGCGCTCACCAGGAGCCAGAGGAGCCAGATCAGCCACGGCTGCTTTCGAAACGGACGCGAGACGCGTGCGAAGGCCGTGCTGTGCGCTCCCCAGGTTCTCTTGACATAACGCCAACTCAGGGGGCCTGCGGCTGATAGAGCGCGCCAGAGGATGCGCCCCATCTCCCGCACCAGCGACACGTGGGCCTTGACGTGAATGGAGACGAGAGACTGCCCTTCCAGATCTGCCACAGATATCGTCCCACTCTGTTCGGCGCGGAAGGGAAGGTCCTCAGCGCGCACATGAATCCGCATGTACGAGGGAATGCCGGCCCAGAGGTGCATCTGCGGCGGGTGCACTTCGAGCCACGGCTCTGAAGACTGAACCTGGCCGAGGAC
>Ga0123328_1004761_pt1 | contig 10928 bp, 10 predicted proteins | sample BioC12SIPDNA_2_FD_89702 | JGI IMG/M metagenome (GOLD analysis project Ga0123328, IMG submission 89702) | Anaerobic biogas reactor microbial communites from Washington, USA - Biogas_R1_A C12 SIP DNA | ecosystem: Engineered > Bioreactor > Anaerobic > Unclassified | place: Washington, USA...
CGCTCGGACTGCAATCGAAGGCCGTAAACGGGCTCTTCTCTGCCGGTCAGATCAACGGCACGTCAGACTATGAGGAAGCTGCGGCCCAGGGTCTCATGGCCGGCATCAACGCTGCACTCAATGCTCACAACGAACCGCCCTTCGTCCTGCGCAGGGACCAGGCCTACATCGGAGTGTTGATCGATGATCTCGTGACAAAAGGAGTCGACGAGCCGTACCGTATGTTCACGTCGCGGGCCGAGTACAGGTTGCTGCTCAGGCACGACAATGCGGCGGAGAGGCTCTCACACCTCGGTCACGCCTTGGGATTGATCAGCGACGGGCAACTGGCGGCCGTCGAGGAGAAGCAACGGAAGATCGCCGAATACACGGAGTTGCTCGATTCCATGATGGTGCGTTCGGGGCAGGTGAACGCCGAGGTTCTTGAGGCATTGGGCACGCCCCCCTTGGAGGAGTCGCAGCCAGCGGCAAAGGTCCTCCGCAGGCCGCAGATCTCGTTCGCCGACCTCATTGAGCTGGTGTCCGGCGTCGACAGGGACCGCCTAGCCTCCGCTCCTCCGGAGGTGATCGAGCAACTTGAGATACAGGCGCGCTACGACGGCTACATCCGGCGCCAGACGGCCGAGATACGGAGACACGAAGCAACGGAGACCCTGATGATACCTGCGGAATTCGACTATTGGTCTCTCGAGGGACTCACGTTTGAAGCCAAGGACAAACTTGCTCGCATCAGACCGGACACTCTGGGCCAGGCCTCACGGATACCGGGGGTGTCTCCGGCCGATATCTCGGTACTTCTCATCCACCTACACCGGTCGCTTGCAGCCCGGGCAGCGATGTCCTCCAGCTCCGAGGGGCAAGACCTCCGGCAGGCTCAGTGCACCTAGCGCAGACAGCCACGTACACGGCCCTGGGGTTGGATGCCCAGGCGCAGTCCAAGCTGGCCGTTATCGGCGATCTCATCTGTTCCGCCGGGTTCAACATCACCGGGGTGACCGACCCCGAGGAGATAGAGCGCTTCCACTTACTTGACTCGTTGTCCCTGCTCAGGCTGGAGCCGGTCCTGGCAGCGCGGAGTATCGTCGACATAGGCTCAGGGGGCGGACTGCCGGCGCTGATTCTAGCGCTGGCGCTCAAGGATGCGCGCATCACAGCCCTGGAGTCACAAAGGAAGAAGTGCGCCCACATCGAGAGGGCCGCCGCGGCCCTTGATCTCACCAACGTGACCGTGTGCTGCCGGCGGGCGGAGGACTACGGACGGGCGTCGGGCCGAGAGGCCCACGACGCAGCCGTCACGCGCGCAGTGGCTGCTCTTCCCGTAGTGGCTGAGTACTCTCTGCCACTGCTCCGCCTCGGAGGAGTGATGGTGGCCATGAGAGGTGCGATATCAGACCAAGAGTGTATCCAGGCCCAGAAGGCCCTCGGTATACTGGGTGCCGACGGGCTCGACGCGGTGCGTCTGGATCCTTTCGCGGAGGCTCGCGACCGGTGGGCGTATGTAGCGACGAAGGTCCGAGCCACGCCCGAGAGGTATCCGCGACGTCCGGGGCTGCCTACGAAGCGTCCGCTAGGATGACCCACGAGGGTGTGCAGGCGCGACCAGCGTCTGGCGATGAGCAGGGCGATGATTGAGTCTGAGGAACGGGATGCGCTTCTCACGCGAGAGACTGACCAGCAGAAAGGGACAACGCTGATCTACGCCATCGCCAACCAGAAAGGCGGAGTGGGCAAGACCACGACTGCGATCAACCTGGCGGCCAGTCTCGCGCAGTCGGGGGAACGGGTGCTGATCATTGACATGGATGCGCAGGCGAACGCGACGCACGGACTAGGTGTGCGGCTTTCGGGCGAAGAGTCGAGCGTACTCGAAGTGCTGTTGGGCGAGGAGGGCATTGATGGAGTCATCAGAACTTGTGCGGTGCCGGGCCTGGACCTCGTTCCGTCGTCTCCCGACATGGCCGGTGCGAGCGTCCTTCTTCCCGAACTGGATGAACGGGAACGGAGGCTCAAACAAGCCCTCGCGAAAGCCGAGCATGTGCTCTCGAGGTACTCCTTCGTGTTCATCGATTGCCCGCCCTCTCTTGGTCTGCTGACGGTGAACGCCCTGGTGGCGGCCGACCGAGTGATCGTCCCGGTCCAGGCGGAGTACTACGCCCTGGAGGGTCTGGCGCAGCTGATGTCGACCATCGCGGCGGTGAAGGAAAGACTGAATCCGTCTCTTCGCATAGCCGGGCTGGTACTCACAATGATGGACCCGCGGACCACCCTGGCGCGTCAGGTCGAGGGAGAGATTCGGAGGCATTTCCCGACTCTGAGTTTCAAGACCGTGGTGCCGCGCAACGTCCGTCTGGCCGAGGCGCCCAGCCATGGCCTGCCGGTCTCGATGCTCGACGCGCGCTGCGCCGGATCAGACGCGTATTTCGATCTTGCGATGGAGGTCGCCGAACATGGCTAGGAAGCCTGGATTGGGCCGAGGGCTGGCTGCTCTACTTGGTGAGAGCAGCGGCTCCGCCATGAACCCGGAGCTTGGTGACACGATGCCCGGAGGGGTCGCCGCACCGGCTACCGTGATAGACCTGCCGGTCAGCGCGATACGCCGCAATCCAAGGCAGCCGCGCCGTGCATTCGATCCGGCCACTCTCGACGAACTGGCTATGTCCATCTCGGCCGTCGGCGTGGTCCAACCCGTGATCGTCAGGCAGGTGGATGATGGCTATGAGCTAATCGCCGGTGAACGTCGGTGGAGAGCGGCGCAGAAGGCCGGCTTCACGGCCATACCGGCCATCGTCCGATCAGCCTCTGATGTCGAAAGCCTTGAACTGGCACTCGTGGAGAACGTCGTTCGTCAACAGCTGAATCCGGTCGATGAAGCGTTCGCTCTCAAGGTGCTGCTCGAGGACCTGGGGGTCACCCAGGAGAGCCTTGCCGCTCGCGTAGGCAAGAGCCGCTCGGCGATTGCGAACAAGATCCGTCTGCTCGACCTGCCATCAGCAGTGCAGGACCTTCTCACCTCCGGGGCTCTCTCCGAGGGCCACGGTCGCGCCCTGCTGGGTGTCGCGGAGCGCGGCAAGCAGCTTCAGCTCGCTCGCCGCATCGTGGAGAAGGGGCTGTCCGTCCGCCAGGTTGAGGAAGAGGTGCGCCGTGTGGCCGAGGGTCCTCGGAAGGCTACGGAACACCCGCGCCTCGCCTTGGATCAGGGCACCGTAGACGAAGTGAGGGACGCGATCTTCGGCATTCTCGGAGTGACGCCTCGGGTGAAGAGCAAGGGCAGCGGCGGAGTGATCGAGCTGCCTTTCAGGGACGAGGCAGACCTGGAGGAGCTCGTGCGGAAGCTGCGGTCCCAACGCTGATAGTCCTGGGGCATGGCCCGACCCACGGCGGAACGCACCCAGGGTATGAGGCGTCCCAGGGGGATATAGGACTGGGCGAAAGGGGATGGGGATGCACTTGCACAGTGAGTCGTTCTGGAGCGGGAAGCGTCGGTTGGTGGCTATCATTGCGATTCTAGGAGGTCTCTCAGTGGCCATGTTCGCATCTGGATGTGATGGTTCCTCAGAGGACAAGACAGCCGCGACCTTCGTATCCAGCGCCGTGGCTGCTCCTAACACCATCACCGTCTTTGGCAAGGCGACTGTCACGAGTGCCCCGGATGAAGCGGTGGTGACTCTGACGGTGGAGAGCGACGGCGTCGACCCGGCGGCCGCGATGAACGCAAACTCGGCGTCTGTGACCGGGGTGATGGAGCGCCTCAAGACCGAGGGGATCGAAAGCGCGGCAATAGAGACGGCGAACGTCAGTGTGTACCCGAACCGCCAGTACAATCCGCAAACCGGCGAGGAGAAGCTGATCGGATACAGAGCCCAGAACACGGTCACCGTGACCCTGAAGGACGCGGCGGTGATCGGCGAGGTGCTGGCTGCGGCGGTCGAGGCAGGAGTGAACAACTTCTCGGGCCCGGTATGGAGACTCCGTGACGACAGCGCCGCTGTGTCCGAGGCGTTGACACAGGCCGTGGCTGACGCACGGGGTAAGGCCGACGCATTGGCGGCGGCCCAGGGAGTAAAGGCCGGCGACGTGATTATGATGAACGAGGGGTCAGTTCAGACGCCCGTTGCGCAGGCCTACTACGAGGCGTACGATCTTGGCGCCGGCGCCGCGAAGGTCGCGCCCGCTCCGATAAGCCCCGCCGCTTTGGACGTCACGGCCACGGTGACCGTGACCTACGCCCTCGACCGTTAGCGGCAACACCGACCTCCAAAGCTCTCAGCGGTCCCATGCTCTCAGGCGCCTGCGGATGAGAGCCCGGCCTTGTATACGGCAAGGTGGACTACGCCACCACCCGTCTGGTGCTATATGATGGAGTCATGGGCTACACGCTTGTGATCGAGCAAGAGGCGGGGTCGGACGCCTGGGTCGTCGTCCTTGAGGCCACGCTGACGAGAGCTGAGAGCAACGACCTCTTTCTTACCGGTGACTCCATGGTGTCGTGGCCCGTCGATGGCATCGAACCGACGGACGACCCGAGGTTGGAGCGTAGCAGCATGTTCGTGTCGGAGATCGCCGCCCGCCCAGGAGGACTGAGGATCCGTTATCGAGAGCGGACCCAGGCGGAACGGGCGGCCACCGTTCTTCGGATCCAGCTCGACCAGGTCGGGATCAAAGAGGAGACTTGAGTGGACGGACCCAAGGATTCCGCGCGGAGCGATCCGCTGCGCGACGCGCTCGCGGACTATCTCACGATCCCGGGTATGAAGGCAGCGATCCTTGTCTCAGACCAGGGACTCATGATCAGCAGCGTCGCGCATGAGGGAGTAGACACCGCCAGCATCGCGGCTTTGGCGATCGACACCGTGGCGTCCGTTCAGCGTTTTGGTCTACAGGTCCAGGCTGGGTTTCTCGACACCATGAGGATAGAGTTCGACAAACTGACGGTTGTTCTGGCCCCCTTCGCGACGGACGTGATGCTGGCTCTCGTGGCGTCGGCCGGTTCGCTCGGCGCGCTATCCGGCAATCTGACACCGAGCCAGCGCGGCGCCGGGGCTCAGCCGGGAGATGCGCCACGGAGCTAGTCTCAGGCGCTCAGAAGGTAAGACCATCAGTCCAATCCACACAAACCGCTTCGGCGGTCCCGTGGGGACCACCCCCAGACCGAGCGGCAGACGCGCCGACTGGGCTGTTCGGCCCAGCCGATGGCCGACCGGGCTGCCTCAGCGCGAGCCATAGGCAATTGGGCTGCTCAGCCCGAGCGATAGCGGCCCGCCAACTGGCCGCACGCGGCTTGTATTCCGCTCCCCTTGCTGTGCCTGACCACAGCCTCGACGCCCATACTGAGCAGGATCTCCCGAAACGATGAGACCTCCTGCCGGGACGGAGCCTCGAAGGCCGGATGCGGCGATGCACCGTCCCGCAACCCCGCGCGGACGGGTTTCCCGGCGGCACTCACTGAGCCTCCACGGCTCGACCAGCCGGGAACAGAATTCCACGTCAGCAGGTTGACCGTCACCACGTGGCCCCTCAGGAGGCCCGCGAGCCGCCGGGCGTCGTCTGCCGAGTTGTTGACGCCTCGGAGGAGGACGTATTCCACCAATAGCTTGCGGTGGGTGATGGAGAAATGCTCCCAAGCCGCCTCGAGGACCTCCGCGATCAGGTGTCGATGGGCCTTAGGTATGAGGATCGAGCGAGTCCGGTCATCCGCGGCGTGGAGTGAGAGCGCCAGGTTCACCTGGGGCTCGGTTCTGGCCAGCTTCAATATGCCGGCGGGAATGCCCACTGTGGATACAGAGAGCGCTCGATGACCCAGGCCAAGTCCTCTGGGGTCGGTGAGGATCCGGATGGAATCCAGCACAGCCTGCAGGTTCAGCAGAGGCTCCCCCATGCCCATGAAAACGACGTTGGAGAGTCTGCGGCCCGCCACGGCCGAGTGGCTCTCCGAGGCTGCATAGCCCTCCGCGGCCGGGTAGCCCTCCGCGGCCGAGTGGCTCGCCGCTGCGCGAACCTGGTCCACGATCTCCGCGGCGGACAGGTTGCGGGCAAAGCCCATGGACCCGGTCGCACAGAATGCGCACCCCACCGGGCAGCCCACCTGGCTCGATATGCATGCGGTGACCCGGTCGCGATAGGGCATGAGGACGGACTCGACGCACAGCCTGTCTCGCCCCGACAGCAGGAACTTCACCGTCCCGTCGCGCGCCGTCCGCGACCCCACGATCTCGAGAGTCGAGGCGCCCAGAGAGTCCAGTGTCTCCCGAGTCGCGGCGGGAAGAGTGGTGGCAGAGGCGAACGGCTGCGGGAAGCGGCGCAGGAGATGCTCGTAGACCTGGGCGTAACGGTAGCCGGGAGCGTCTAGGCCGGCGAGCGCCTGGGCGATGTCGGGCCGGTACAGAGCGAGCATCGTCTGAGGCGGTTCGGGCGCCGAGCCCTCCGAAGCCCCCGCCGGAGCCGAACGAGGGCCTCCCTTGAGAGTCGCTCGGCGTGGTGTTCCCGAACTTGGCCTGGAAGTCACTCGCACTACCCTGCGGCGAGCGATCCGCGTATCGGGGCCAGGCGCACCCTCATACCGCGTCCCACCGCCAGCAACTCCGCGGCGCTGGCGGATCTGAGAGCCAACGCCACCTGGCCCCACGAATCACAGAAGACGCCGAGCTCCCCCGGTAGCAGTTCCCCGTAGGTGTTGACCACCCGCGCCGTCCATTCGGGCAGGTCTTCTCCGACGATCTCCACCGAGTACCGGTCCGCTCTGGGAGCCAGGTCGGGAAAGCGAAGCGCGAGGCCAACGTTCCCGAACCGGTCCACCTCGATCACCTGGGCCACGGCACCCTCGGGGGTGATCTCGCACTGTGGCGGAGCGAGCCGCACCAGACCGGCCGGATCCACCGACGAGGCCACAGACGCAGCCTCGACCCCAGTGGCCAGCAGCGCAGCCGTCGGAGCGTAGACGTCGCGTCCCTGGAATGTAGCCGAGATCCGGTCCACCGGGAGCCCGGCCTCCGCTCTCACCCGCGCGGGGTCGACGACCCAGGACTTCCGCAGGCCGCCAAGGGCCATCGCCGCCCCGACGAGGAGACCATTGTCGGGGCCCACGAGGACGTCCCCACGCCCGGTCTCCACAGCCAGCGGCCGGCGGCTCGTCTCGACCCCGGGGTCGACGATGCCCAGATGCACGGCCGGCGGATAGAGCGGCGCGATTCTCTCCAGGATCAGGGCTCCGGCGGCGATATCGCCGGCCGGGACCTCGTGGGATATGTGGAAGACCTTGACTACGGGTCTGATGCGGGTGACAACGGCTTCGCAGACGGCCACATAGCCTCCACCCCACCCCGTGTCACTGACGAAAGTGATGATGCCGAGTCCGTTCATTGCCCTCCCCATCCGATAGAGGCGAGGCCCGCCGAATGGAACACGTGCTCTGTCACGCCTCCGCGAGCGATACGGACGGCCAGTCTCCGGTAGCCCGCGGCGTCGCCGGGGGCTACCAATGGCAACGACGCCTCGAGCACCTGCTCGTGCGCGGCCTGGGCTTCCCCCGAGAGATTGTCTCCCTGCACGAAGCTTACCTCCGCCCGCCCGTTCTCCGCCAGAGCCAGGCCGACGACCGTGTCCTCCGTCCTGCTTTGGTCGGTGATACGGATCTCGATGTCACGGCCGGCTAGACTCGCTGGGTGAGAGGGGGCCACAAGCACGCACAGCTCCCCAGAGCGCCAGCCGAAGCGCACTTCAGCGACGTCCACGGCGCCTGCCGGTCGCATGGTGGAGGGCAGCTCGGCGACCAGACGGCCCGCCACGTCCCACTCGGCCAGGCTGTCGATCAGCCCGTCGATGATAGGGGAGATCCCGCCTCGGGGTGGAGCCGGCTTTTCCGCCACCGATGGCTCCAGTATGGGCAACAAGAGTCCGGCCGGGACCGGCTCGCCCAGGCACCGGTAGATCTCCTGCAGATGGAGACGGAAGCCACGATCCCAGACATGGTCGAGTTCGGTGTGATGATGATCTCCGAACCACCAGAACCAATCGCTGCCTTCCGCGACCAGGACATGCCGCCAGGCGGCGGCCGATCGAGGGTCGGCCGGGCCCCGCCGTGAGGCGGCCAGGTCGCGAGCCTGATGCAGCAGGTCCCATGCCGTGTTGTGAGCTTTGTCGCCGCTCCAGGTCCTGAGGTCGCCTCCTATCCAGGAGCCCGTATGGAGCCAATCGAGCGACCTGTCGGGGGGCGACTCGCGTAGGTGCTCCGAGACCGTGACGCAGCGGAACGAATGATCGGAACTCAGTCCCTCATACAGGTATCTGAGGAAGTCGTGGCCATCGCGCGGGTAGTACTCCCACGCGTTCTCACCGTCGAGAGCGATGGTGACGAGGGTGGATGACGCGGGACCCGCGACACCCGGTGGCGCTCCGGCCAGGGAGGTGCGTAGCTCGGCAAGCCGTCGGAGAAGGTCGCCGGCGGCGTCGCGCGATCCCCACGAACGGTAGGTGAAACCGATGAGATCGGACAGGGTATGGTCGCGGAAGACGATGGCCATCTCTCCCTGCTCCCGCTTGAGCCTATAGGGAGCATAGGGGAATGTCTGAGCGGCCGCCGGATGTGGTGCAGACGTCGATTCGCTCAGAAAAGCGCCTCTACGGGGCGCCGACCCCGACACGGAGCGGGAGAGGACCGCCTCATCGGAGATGGTCCAGGAAAGACCTGCCTTGAGAAGGAGTCCGATGACGTCCTCCCCAACAGCCTGTTCCGAGCACCACATGCCACTCGGCCGCCTGCCGAACACCTGCTCGTGCTTCTCGAGTGCGGTCTCGATCTGCTCGGCGGCATCCTCCGGGTGCGCGAAGCGCCTTGTGGGCAGCAGCGTGTCCGAAGCGGATATCCGGGCGGCGTCGCTGTTCGCGAGCAGGGGCAGGATGGGATGGTAGTAGGGTGACGTCGTGAGCTCCACCTGGCCTCGTCGCGCCGCATCGCTGTAGGCCGGGAGGGTCCGGGCCAGGAGGTCGGCCTGTGTCTCTGAGATGATCTGCTTGTCGGCCTCGGTGAAGCCTCTGCCCCGGTCCACGAGTCCGCGCAGCGGCTCTCGCGATAGGGCCTCGGGGTCGAACCAGGCCAGATTGAACCACATCTGCAGGTCGCGCAGTTCCTCGTCAGTGAAGACGCGGGAGCAGCCTTCCCATCCGAGATGGAGGTGCGCCAGCCTCTTCTCTGCCAGCTCCAGGTACCGGGGGTGTGAACGTGCTCGCGGGTGGTCCGGTCGCTCGCACATCCGCTCTACCACGAACACGCGGGCCGCCGGGGTGAGTTCCTCGGCGGGCGTGAGCGTGTGTTCCCAGTAGACATCGCGGAAGCCCGGAGCGACATAATCCTCCAACTGCTCGACGAGGCAGGGGACGAGATTGAAGGTGGCATGGATATCGGGATACTCCGCGAGTATCTGCACCATGTCCAGATAGTCCTTGATCGCGTGCAGCCGCACCCAGGGCATCTCGAACGCGCCGGTGTGCGCCGCCCGGTAGTCGGGCTGGTGCATGTGCCAGACAAAGGCTACGTTCAGGGGCTCAGACGTAGGCATCCATCGCCCGTACGAAGTTGGTGTACACACGCTGCTGCTCGGTGAGGATGCGGTCCGGCCCGAGGTCCCACCACTCGTTCGGCGTGAAGTATGCAGAGACTTCAGCTTCCGATCCCGACCGACCCGCCCACTGGATGAGATGGAGGTTGTCCGACTGGAGCAGCCAGAGAGCCAGGTCGAGCAACGTGCGGTTCCCGGTCAGGCGGGCCTTGTGAAGTACTGAATGCATCAATCTGAAGATGGCCTGTTGTGATGCGTTGCCGAGGAAGAACTCCATCCCCCCGGAGCCTGCCCAGGTGGTGCCGAACTCCGGCAGGGGGAGGTCGGGCAGGTGCGCCTTGCCGAACCGCTCGATCGCCTCAGTGGGAAGAAGAGGCGTCACCCCCCGCCGCTTGAGCTGCGCAGGGAGCGCGCGCATGAACTCGAATACCCCGGTGTCCACGTTGTGGTGCTCGCCGAAGGTCTCGAAATCCCAGCCGATGAACACCAGATCGCCCCAGGCCTTGCGAAGGTTCGAGGCGTACATGTCGGCGTGGAGGGGGTAGCCGGCCCAGGTCTTGTTGCTGAACCGGTAGCCTACGTCGTCGGACAGCTCGTGGTGGCGGCAGAACAGCGCTAGGTCGCGCCGCCCGTGTCCGTAGAGATGAGTCGGCTCTCGCCACTCCATCACCCACGGCCGCCCGTCCAGCATCCCCGCGACGTACCCGGCCTGGTCGAGGGCGTAGAAGATCTCGTTGTTCATCACCATCTCGGTGGTGTCCGTGACGCGGATCTCTTTGTCGAAGAACTCCTCGGCATAGGCCTTGCCGCGCAGCATCTCTCTCTGGAACAGCTTGATGTCGATGGCGAACACGAAGCTGTGGTAGGGTTCCACGCCCACGAGTTCGCAGTTGGGATGGGCCACCAGTTCGCGGAAGCGCGCCGCCAACCTGCGGTCCCAACGGCGCAGCTGCCAGAGGAAGCTCACGGAGAAGCCGATGCCCAGCTTGAACCCGTCGCGCAGCATGTCCGCGAACATCTCGGTCGCCGGGTAGTAGCACCACTTGGCGACCTTCTCGAAGTAGCGGCGGTTCATCTCATCGTCAAAGAGATGCTGGGCTATGGAGCCCGGCTTGGTCTGAGCCGGGATGACGCGCGCAGGCAGCCGGATCCGGCGCGGCTGGTGGACGACACAATAGGTGACGAGGTTCTCAGCCATCCGCGCCTCTCAGTCGGTGCGCTTGTGGGTCTTCTTGTGACGGCGCCCGGCGGCTCTGTCGCCCGGGTCGCCAGTGGCGTCCACCGGCGCGGTCCGGTCGCACGGTTTGTCCGCGACCGGCAGCTGAGGCTTGACGGTCAGGCGTCTGCTGGTCGCCTTACCGCCGTAGGCGGCCGAGA
>Ga0123328_1004763_pt1 | contig 10927 bp, 6 predicted proteins | sample BioC12SIPDNA_2_FD_89702 | JGI IMG/M metagenome (GOLD analysis project Ga0123328, IMG submission 89702) | Anaerobic biogas reactor microbial communites from Washington, USA - Biogas_R1_A C12 SIP DNA | ecosystem: Engineered > Bioreactor > Anaerobic > Unclassified | place: Washington, USA...
GCGCCGCGAGTTGCACGCTCAGATACATGCACAAACCGTATCGCCGCCGTCGCGGCGGCGTCAAGCCTGTGAACTTCCCGTCGCAGCGGTGCGCGAAGTTCGAGGGCAGCGCTGAAGGGGAGAAATCCCAGCAATCGGGAGAGTGATGGTGCGACCATGGTGTCGGCTGCCGTGGAGGTTTTTGTGCCCTCCGATGCAGTCGCGCCGGAGGTCTCGGCACCCAGTGACGCCGCACGTCCTGGTGGAAGGGCGCGCACGAGGCGAACGGTCGGGCCGGCCTCCGGCGGGATTTCAGCGGCCGGCGACCAGTGCCCCGACGGCGGCGACGAAGTCGAGCAGCTCCGACTGGCCCTCGCCGGGGGGGTGCGGCAGCGTCACGGCGAGGGTGAGGTCGGTCCGGCCGGAGGGGTCGCGGGCCACGACGAGGCTGGCGTTCGCGCGCCGGCCGTCCCGATGCTCTCGAGAGGCGGCGAGCCGGCCGGCGCCGAAGGCGCCGGCGCTCTCGCCGCCCAGGCTCGCCACGCACGAGATGGCGCCGAGGGCCTCGCAGACCGCCTTCGCCACGGCGTCCAGCGCCGTGAACATGGGGCACACAACGACTTCCACATTGTCCACGTCCGCGACCAGCGGCTTCAGCGCCTCCACCAGCGCCACGCCCTCCGCGATCTTCAGGTTCATTTTCCAGTTTCCGGCGATGATCGGCTTTCTCACTACTGCATTCTCCCGCGGCGTGCGCCGCCTTGCTGCGTTTTTCCAGGGAAACAGACAGGGAATCCCGCCCCCCGCAACGCCTTCCAGAGGGGGCCAACGAGGCCCACCCCCAGGAAAACCCTGCGGACATTCGGCGGGATTGTGCCCCGCTACCGTATCACAATCAGGCGCGGCAAAACAACTTGCACCGCCTGAAACGGACCGCCAGCCCCCTGCCCAAACCCGGTCCCAGGGCGCCGGCGTCGTCGCGGGAGAGGCGGACCGTGCATCGCCGGAGGGGGAGGTCCAGACCGAAGGCGCGCCGGGAACGAGATGGCGTCACTGCGTTCGCCATGACGGCGTGGGCGATGGCCGCGTGATAGACCGACGGTCAACCCGCCATGGCGAGCGCATGCGACGCCATCTCGTGCCCGCCATGGCTTGGGCTTCTCCATAATCCCCAAACCGCGCGCCCCTGGGATCGCCAGGCTCCAGCCTGGCCTCTTTGTCTTCCCTCCCGTTCCGCGACGAAACCCCGTCATGTCAAACCCAGCGAGGCCATCTCGTGCCCGCCATGGCTTGGGCTTCCCCATCTCTCAATACCGCCCGTCTCCGCGTTGGGAACTCTTCCGGCACCACGTCAAAACCGGCGCTCAGGAGGGAAGACTCATCGCAGAGACGCGGAGAGCGCGGAGGGGGACACGCGGACAGGGGCGCATTGGCGCGAACGGGGGGGCTGTTGCCCCGCGCCGTGGCGGCCCGCAGGCAAGCCTGCGGGGCGGCTTGCCGCCGCCTTTCTTCGTGGGGACTTGCACGCACGGGATATCGGGATGACCGGCGTCCGGGCGAAGATTGGCCCCGGAATCAGTCGAATTTTGGCCGGATTTCGCCGACGGCCCATTTGGCGGCGGGGTCGGCGCCGGTCTGGACCACGCGGAGGTACCGGCCTTCGGCGGGGGGGAAGGGAATTTCAGTCACGGGGTCGGCGCCTGCGGCGGCGGCGACGGGGGTGCCGGGCTGTCCCGGCTCGGTGTAGACGTATACTTCGCAGGCGCGCGGGTACACCCCTGAACCTTCCGGCGCGTGCAGGATGACGCCGCAGACCCGCGCGGGACGGGTGAGGTCGAGCTCAATCCACGGGCCGGGGGCCTGCGGCCCGTCGGTCTGCCAGAAGGTCGCGGGGGTGCCATCGAGGACGCGGCGCGCCTCCATGATGTTCTCGGACACGGTGGCGGTGATGAACTTGGCGCGGAGGCGCGTTTCGGCGGCGCGGGCCTCGGCGGCGGTGGCGGGGTCGTCCTTGAGGGGGGCGACCAGGTCGAGGGCCTCCAGCAGGCCGCATCCGCCGACGGCGGCGAGGGCCGCGCGGCGCTGTTCGGGCGTGGCGGCCAGCGCCAGCACCTCGCGGTGGAGGGCGAGGGTCTCCTCCGGCGGCAGGCCGCCGCTCTCCCGGGCCAGGCGCACGAGGGCGTCGTAGGCGGCGGCCTTCACCTCCGGGCGGCGCTCCTTGACGGCGAGGCGGCGGAGCATGTCCAGCGATTCGGGGGCGTGCCACCCGCCCAGCGCGGCCACGGCCTCCAGCCGGAGGTCCTTCCGTCCCCTGCGGGCCGTTTTGCAGACGAGCGCCAGGGTTCCGGGGCACCGGGTGCCGCCCAGGACCCGCAGGAGCGCGGCGCGGTGTTCGGGCTTGCGCTGTCTGGCGTAGGCGGCGGTCAGGTGCGCGGCAAGGTCTTCGGACGGACCCCAGCGGCGGACGGCGTCCACGAGGGCGCGTTCGGCGTCGGGCCGCGAGTCAACGGGGGCGGACACCAGCAGGGCAAGAAGTTCCGGCAGGGCCTCGGGCGCCGCCAGCCCGCCCAGGGCGCGCAGGGACGCCGCGCGCAGCCCCGCATGTTCCGAGGCCGCATGGGCGAGCAGGACGTCCGCGCAGTTCGCCGCCCGGCGCGACACGGCGCAGGGGGCCAGCAGGGCGGCCGTCTCCGGCGGCGACTCCAGCAGGAGATTCCGCAGCATGCCATTGGCCTCGGGGTCGCGGATCGCGGCGAGGGCCGCCAGCGCCGCCTCCCGTTCCGGGCCGTCTTTCTGCACGAAGGGGGCCAGTTCAGTGACCGTGTGCGCGGTGCCGAGTTTGCCCATCGCAACCAGCGCGGCGAGCCGAACCTCCGCGTCCGCGTGCGCCGTCAGCGGCGTCAGCGCCGGAAGGGCGGCGGGGTCCCCCCGGTCGCCCAGGGCCGCCACCAGCCGGGGAAGGATCAGCGGATTGGCGTTCTCCAGCGCAGCCACGCCCGCCTCGGTGACGGGTGTGCCCGGTTCGGAATGCAGCAGGCCCAGGGCGGCGGGCCGCAGGAGGAAGTCCTCCCCCGAAAGCACGGTGCGCAGGCGCGCCAGGGCCCCGGCGTTGCCCAGCCGGACCAGCCCCCGGAATGCGGCGTCCCGCGCGGCGGGCGGCTCGCCAGGGGCGAGGAGGCCGGTGAACACCTGGTCCGCCAGCGCGGTGTTGCCGGATGCGGCGGCGCGGTCGGCGCAGGCGGCCAGCGCGGCGACCACCACAGGGCGCAGGCGGGCGGAGGCCTTCGCGCGCACCTTCTCCAGCGCGGCGACGGCCTCGGCTCCGCCGAGTTTCCCCAGTCCGTTTGCGGCGGCGACCGCCACGGCGACATCCCGGTCGGCGAGGTGTCCGGCGAGGACGGCCCCGTGGGCGGGGTTCCCCCGGTTGGCCAGGCTGTCCAGCAGGCCCGCCAGCGCCACCCCTTTGGCCTTCTCCGCGGCGGCCAGCAGCACGGCGTCCACCTTTGCCCCCGGCACCCGTTCCAGCGCATACCGGGCCAGCGGGGAGAGCTTGTCGTCCGTTAGCCACGGGCCCAGCGCGTCCGCCTCGTTCTCCGTGCAGACCTGCCAGAGCTGCCCGCAGAGGAACGTGCGCGCGGCGTCGTCCGCCCCCTCCAGTGCGGCGGCCAGCCGTGCGGCCACCTCCGCGCGGCGCGTGGGATCGCGGCCCGCGCCGGCGACCAGGGCGGCGATCTGCTCGCAGGCGGCGAAGTCCCCGCCGGGCTCCCAGGCCTGGAGCGCCGCCAGTGCGGCGGTGAGGGCGTCGTCCTGCGCGGCGGCGAACGGCGCGGCCGCCGCCAGCAGCAGGGCGAGGAACAACCGGCGTGCAGGCGTGCGCGCGGTCATGTGAGCTGCCACAGCGCGCGCATGGGTCGCTCCAGGAGGCGGTCCGCCTCGGGGTCGTCCACGAACGTTTCGCGCTCCGGGTCCCACCGCAGGGGGCGGCGCAGGAGCGAGGCGATGTTCGCCAGGTGGCACACGGTCGCCGAGCGGTGGCCCACCTCCACGGGGCAGATGGGCTCCCGGCGCGAGCGCACGCACTCCAGGAAATTCCGCCGGTGGTCCGCGCTGGCGTACAGGCGCGTCTCCTCCGGGCCGATGGTCTCATATTTCAGCGTCTCCGGCTCCGTCTCCAGGAACTGCCCCCGGTTCACGCGGACGCGGCCCGATTCGCCGACAAACTCCACGCCCGCGCCGCCGGCCGCGCCGCCGTGAAACATGCGGACGCCGTCGTCGTAGACATGCGTGAGCCGGGTGGTTTCCGGCGTGTCCGGCGAGGGCGGGATGATCTCCACGGGGCCGCTCCCGTCCCTGCCCAGCCCCCACTGGGCGATGTCATAGTGGTGCGCGCCCCAGTCCGTCATGCCGCCCCCGGCATACTCGCGGTAGTAGCGCCACTCCGGCCAGCCGCGGAACGACTGCGGTGGCGCGAGGACGGACGAGTAGGGCCGCCACGGGCGCGGGCCGAGCCACAGGTCCCAGTCCAGCCCCTCCGGGGTCGGTTCCCCGGGCAGGTTGTCCTCCTGCGGCGGGCCGCCCACGTTGACATAGACCTCGAGCACTTTCCCGATGCGGCCGTTCCGCACCAGCTCGCAGGCCGTGCGGAACGCCGTGTCCGAGCGCTGCTGGCTGCCCGTCTGGAGGATGCGGCCATACCGGCGCACCGCCGCCCGCAGCGCCTTCCCCTCGTTGATGGTCAGGGACAGCGGCTTCTCCAGATACACGTCCTTGCCGTTCTTCAGCGCCTCGATCGCGATGAGCACATGCCAGTGGTCCGGCACGGCGATGAGCACGACGTCAATGTCCGGCCGCGCGCACAGGGCGCGGAAATCGCCGTAGACGTCGCACGCGCTGTAGGACCCGCCGCCGTTGGCCCGCGTGTAATGGGCGTTGACCCGCCCCGCGTGGTACTCCAGCCGGTTCCGCTCCACGTCGCACAGCGCCAGCACCTGGCACTCCGCGTCGTTCAGGAACGGGCCGATGTGGTTCTCCATCATGCGGCCCATGCCGATGAGGCCCACGGTGATCCGGTTGCCCGCCGACACCGCGCCGTCCAGCCCGAGCGCGCGGCCCGGCGTGATCATGGGAAACACCGCCGCGCCCGCGGCGGCGGCGGCCGTCCGCCGCAGAAAGGCCCTGCGGCTGAGGGGGTGTTTTTCGCCTGGTCTGTTCATGGGGGGGAGTCCTGCGGACGCGTGCAGTCCATCGCGTCCCTGCCCAAGAGCATACCCTGCGGGCATCTCCGGTGCAAGGGCGGGAGGTCTGCAGATGACACAGATGTGCGCAGATGGGGAAGGGGGCGGTGGGGCGAATCATCATCCGCCCTCTTCGAGCCGGGGGCTCCCGCGGGGACGGTGCCGCACCGCGGCCCGCGCGCCTACCGGGTGAAACGCAGCAGGACCGCCTGCTCCGGGGCCAGCGCCAGCGGGATGGTGGCGTTGTCCCCCGGGGCGGTGTCGGCGCCCGACAGCATCTCCGTCACCCGCGGGGGCGTGTCCCAGCCCAAGGCGGCGAGGTCCACGGTGATGTGCGCGGTGCGGGGCTCGGGCGAGTCGTTGAGCGCCGTCAGGTAGACGGTGCCGTCCCCGGGCTCCCCAAACCGCTCCAGCAGCACCGCCGGGTCGCCGCTCGCGGCGCGGGTGACGGGCTGCCATCCCGCTCGGGCGATGGTCCGGATCAGGGGGATGTACTTCTTGAACAGGGGGCGCGCGGGCTCGTACCACTCCGGTTTGGTGAAATAGCAGTCCGTGGAGGCGTTCTCGGAGAAGAATCCGGGGAACATGCCGTAGGCGAGGGCGCGCTGCATGTACCGCTCCGTCAGCTCCAGGGTGAAGTCCGCATAGTGGGTGTTCATGAGGAAACAGTAGGGCTTCCGCGCGGAGAGCGCGCGCCGGAAGCACAGCTCCGCGTCCGTCATGGGCTGCCAGCGGCCGCCGGGCATCCAGTTGGTCTCGGTCCCCAGCACGTCCAGGAACGGCGCGGCCAGGTCGTAGCTCGCCAGCGCGCCGTTGGCCATCATGTGCTTGCCCATGCCGTGCATCCGGCGGGCCAGCTCCTTCTGAAACGTGAACACGGAGAACACGGTGAGCGCCCCGACACGGTGGGACTGTGCGTCGAAAACCAGCGGGATCTCCGCGGAAACGAAATGGTCCGCGCAGTAGTCAATGCTGTTTGCCCAGAATTCATAGGAGTCAATGTAGGCTCCGTCGGCCACCGCGCCGTCCACGGGTTCCGTGACGGCCTTCTCCAGCCGCGCCAGCTCGTCCTGTCCGCGGTTGAGGGGGCGGCTCTCCGTGGTCGGGAGTCCCGGATCGGGGTTCAGGGCGAAGACGCACCCGTCGCACCACGGCGCGTTCACCACGGACAGCACATTCTTTCCCGACGCGTCGAGCACGCTGGACACGGCGATGGCCGACGCGCCGCCGTGCAGCGGATGGGCCGGGTCCGCCAGCAGGGCGTTGAGGTGCCCGACAGCGCCGTCATGGGTTCGGGGCGCGCCGGGGTCCAGTTTCAGCCAGGTGGTCATGGGCTCGGTGTAGGGAAAACTCAGGATGCCGTGGGCCTCATCCCAGACGATGTTCGGCGCGCCCTCCTGGAAGGCGAAGCCAAAGTCCTCCGGGCCGGGCAGCGTCGCGATGTCCGTGAAGGCCATCCACAGGCCCTCGGTGGGAATCCGTTTCTCGAACGCGGCGGGAAACATCCGGTAATACCGTTCCAGCGCCCCGCGGAACCCGAGGGCCGGGTCGGCGGCGCACAGCAGCAGCCTGAACGACGCCGCGCCGGGGAAGATCCGCGTGGCGGGGCTCAGTCCGAAATCGAAGGCGGCGAACAGCAGGTCCCGGTCCGCGTCGTACACGAGGCGGTGGTGGCGCGGTTCGTCCACCGGCACGGCCAGCATCAGGCCGTCCCGCGGCCCCGTCAGCACTGCAAGGGGATAGGACGCCCGCATGCCCGTGGCCCCCGCGCCGGTGCGGAAGCTGTTCTGGCGCACCCCGGCGGCGGGGACGCTCCGGCGCATGTCCTCCCACCAGGTCCAGTCGCCCGCGACCGGAAACGGGACATACACCGTGACCGCGCGCTCCGCGCCTTTGAGGTCCGTCACCGTGCCGTCCACCTCCAGCCGGTCCCCCCGTGGGCGGAGCGTGACCTCCAAGCGCAGCCGGAGGGCGGCGGACTCGCCGGTCAGGGAGATCCCGTCCCCGGCGGGGCTGACCGACCAGTCCGGCGCAACGAACTCACCGTCCCCGGCGGCATCCCGCACAAACACCGGCAAGCCTCCCGAGCCCAGCACGCGCCCCTCAAGCGCGAGAGAGGACAGCGCGCCGGTTTCAGCGTCCACGGCCAGTGACAGCCCGCCGCTCAGGGAGATCCCAAGCGTGTTCTCAGAGGTCTCCGGCGCCGGGGCTTTCCGGACGGGAACGCCCTCGAACAGGCCCAGATCGTCCGGATACTCCTCCAGGGAGAAGTCATCGAACCAGACGGTCCCGTTGTGCCCCCGGAACAGCGCGTGCACCGTCAGCGAGGCCACCGGCCGGTCTGGAACCACCTGAACGCAGCGCCGCTCCCAGTCATGGGTGCCGGTGGAGAAGGCCGCCGTCTGTCCCCACAGATGCGTTCCGTCCGCGTAGTTGACGTCCACATACACGGAATACCCGTTGTCCGCGGTGCCGTCCACCCCCTCTGCGCGGCTCCATCCGCCCGCGGCGACGGGGCGCGGACGCTCCTGATTGAGCATGACCAGTTGGCCGGCCCCGTGCTGCTCCTCCGTGCTGGTCGCCGCGCACCGCACCCCGGGCGACCCGTCCCGCCCGCCGCCGTCCTCCGGGGTGAACCCCAGCTTCCAACCGGTCCATCCGTTCGCGCCCCCCGCAAACCCGGGGTTGACTGTCCGGTTCACCGCAACAGTGCTGTCTGTTTCCCCTTTGGACATCAGCACGACATCCGCCTGGGCAGCCGCGCACAACAGAAACGCGCACGCCGCCGAAAGGATGTTTCTCATGTCCGGACTCCTTGAGTTTTCGCCAGGTGGAATCATTCTCTCCTGTGCTGGATAATACCCGGAAGGAGACTGTCCATTCATGGTGCCCGAGCCGCTTCAGAGCCGAGACATGCAGACGGGGGCTGGGACTTCCCCCTTTCCGCACACGGCGGCGTGCGCCGCCGCCTTCGCCTGCGCGCTTCCCGTTGTCTGGATTGGCGCGTGGCTGCTGGAGCGCGCCCTGGAGGGGAACACGTCTTGGCTGGACGAAAGCGGTGCGCGGTCCCTCTACTGGCTGGGGATGAAGCTGCTGCTCTGGATCGCCCCGTCCCTGGTGCTCATCCGCTTGTCGGGCCGCTCCGCGGGCGGAGTCATGGGCTTGTCCCGGGTCCGCGAGATCATCGTGTGGGGGGGCGGCGTCGGGCTCGCGCTGGGGGTGACGGCCCTCGCCGTCAAATGGGCGGGGCACCGGCCGCTGTTCGCGTCCGCGCCGGGCTGGCCGCTGTTCAGCGGCGTGGTGGTCGCGCCGCTGGTCGAGGAGTTCACTTTTCGGGGCGCGCTCATGGGCGCGCTGGCGGGGCGGTTCCGCTTCTGGAGTGCCAACCTGCTGACCGCCGCATTCTTCCTGGCCATCCACCTGCCGGGCTGGCATTTCCAGGGCTGCCTGCTGGATAATCTGAAGTCGCCGGCCGGCGGCGCGCTTTCCATCTTTCTGCTGGGGCTTGTTTTCGGGTATGTTGTCCACCGGACGCGTTCCGTCGCGGCGGGAACGCTTGCCCACGCCCTGAACAATCTCTTCAACGCCTGAGTCTGGACAAGGAGGCGGAATCATGAGCAACGGAAACACCCCCTCGCGGCGCGGGTTTCTGGCGGGGGCCGGCGGGCTCCTGACCTCCGGGCTGTGGCTGAGCGCCGCGGAGGCGGACACGCCCATCCTCCCGGACGATCCGCTGTTCGCCTCGTGGACCCACCAGACGCTGGAGGCGGATGTGGTGGTGGCCGGCGGCGGGCTGGCGGGGGTCTGCGCTGCCATCGCCGCGGCGCGCGGCGGGGCGCGGGTCGTGCTCATCCAGGACCGCTCCCGGCTGGGCGGCAATGGGAGCAGCGAAATCCGCATGCACGTGCTCGGGGCCAGCGCCCTCAAGGGCAACCCGCTCTGGCGCGAGACGGGGATCATCGAGGAGCTGAAACTCACGGAGGCGGCCCTCAACCCCCAGCGCTCGTTCGAAATGTGGGACATGGTCCTTTACGACAAGGTGGTCTCGGAGCCGAACATCACGCTGCTGCTGGACACGGCGGTGGTCGGCGCGGCGGTGGAGGGCGGGCGCGTGGTCCGTGTGACCGCCGCCAGCGCCCTGCTGGAGGAGCGGCACACCGTCTCCGCCGGGTTCTTCCTCGACTGCACGGGCGACGCGTCGCTGGCGGCGCTGGCCGGGGCGCGCTATATGCGCGGGCGGGAGGGCCGCGCCGAGTACGGGGAGTCCCTCGCGCCGGAGACCGCCGACCAGAAGACCATGGGCAACAGCCTGCTCTTCATGGCGCGGCGGCACGACCGCCCCATGCCCTACACGCCCCCCGCCTGGGCGCGCAAATTCACCGAGGAGGACTTCAAGCACCGCCGCATCCGCAGCTGGGAGTACGGCTACTGGTGGATCGAGTGGGGCGGCGAGCTGGACACCATCAAGGACAACCGCCGCATCCGCCACGAGCTGTTGCGCATCCTGACCGGCGTATGGGACCACATCAAGAACAGCGGGAAGCACCCCGAGTCCGAGCGCTGGGCCCTGGAATGGGTCGGCATGATCCCCGGCAAGCGCGAGAGCCGCCGCATTCTGGGCGGGCACGTCATGGTGCAGCGGGAGCTGGAGGAGGCGGTGGCCTATCCCGACCGCGTTTCCTACGGCGGCTGGCCCATGGACGACCACCCGCCCGGCGGCATGGACGACCGCGACCTGCCGCCCTGCGTGCAGATCGGCCTGAAGAAGCCCTATTCCATCCCCCTGCGCTCGCTGTGCAGCGCGGACCTGCCCAACCTGCTCATGGCGGGCCGCAACATCAGCGTGTCCCATGTCGCCCTCACCTCCACCCGCGTCATGGCCACCTGCGCCGCCATGGGGCAGGCCGCGGGCGCGGCGGCGGCCTTCTGCGCGGCGGAGAAATGCCTGCCCCGCGACGTGGCCGCGGACCCCGCGCGGATGGCCCGGTTCCACCAGTGCCTCCTGCGCGAGGACCAGTCGCTGGTCGGCGTGGTGAACGCCGACCCGGCCGACTTGGCGCGCGGCGCGCGGGCCACGGCGTCGGGGCAGGCCCCCGGCTGTCCGCCGGAGGCGGTGCTGGACGGCGTGAACCGCGACATCGGCGACGGGTCCGCCCACCAGTGGCGCGCGGAGATGGGGGGGGAGGGGGCCTGGCTCTGCCTGGAATGGGGGAAGAAGCAGACGCTCCGTCAGGTGCAGTTCACCTTCGACACGGGCCTCCACCGGAAACTGTTCCTTAGCGGCGAGGACGGCACGCTCACCGGGCAGGTGCGCGGACCGCAGCCCGAGACGGTGCGCGACTATGTGCTCGAGGTGAAGGACGGCGGGAAGTGGCGGGAAATCGCCCGAAACACGGGCAACTTCCTGCGCCTGGTCCGCCACGGTTTTGAGACGCCCGTGAAGACCAGGACGCTGCGCCTGCGCGTGCTCGCCACCAACGGCGACCCGCACGCCCGCGTTTTCGAAATGCGCTGCTACTGAAACCCGGACGGCGGTTCTTTAGCCGCGTGACGCGCCGGACCGAAGGCGTTCCGACGAGAGATTTCCGCGGCAGATGGGGCATTGGCGGGCACGAGATTGCTTCGCTTCGCTGCTAAGAAAGTACTTCTCCGGAGTTTTCCACAATGAGCTGGCAACCCATTCTTGTGGCTTGTCTTGCGAGATTTTTGAGCAA
>Ga0123328_1004765_pt1 | contig 10924 bp, 9 predicted proteins | sample BioC12SIPDNA_2_FD_89702 | JGI IMG/M metagenome (GOLD analysis project Ga0123328, IMG submission 89702) | Anaerobic biogas reactor microbial communites from Washington, USA - Biogas_R1_A C12 SIP DNA | ecosystem: Engineered > Bioreactor > Anaerobic > Unclassified | place: Washington, USA...
CGGCGAGTTGAACCTCTACCGGCCGGCCGACGGTGACGTCTCCTACGTCTACCGCTGGGCCGATGGTGGTGGGCACATCAGCGCCTGCAACGGCCAGGGACAGCAGCGCCAGGCGGAATGGCTGCGGCGCAACCGCGACTTCGGCCTCGGGCGCGACGGCCGGCCGCAGGCACTCATCCCGTCCGGCAACGCGATCCTCTGGGCCCAGGCGCGCCTGACCGGGCAGTTCCACAACCTGCTCGAGCAGCTCCAGCCGCGCCTCGCCCCCGACGCCTGGCAGCGCGCCAGCGCGCGCCTGGCCGCGGCGTAGACAGCCGCCGCCCGCCGCCGGCGAACGAGGGGTGACGGCGAGCACCTTGCCGTGTCCCGTGGTCAAGGCGAGGATCTCACCGCGGAGGGCGCAGAGGACGCAGAGAACGGAACGAACAGTACTGACAACGCCTTCTCCGTTCTCCGCGTTCCGTGCGTCCTCCGCGGTCCATTCCGTAGAGGAGATCTGTTCTCCGCGTTCTCTGCGTCCTCCGCGGTCCATTCCGTAGAGAGAGCCGCTCAGTCGCGCGGGAACTGCAGGATCACGCCCATCTGGCTGCCGCGGTCCGCGATCAGGTCGGCGTAGGCCTTCGGGTCGTTGTCGCCCCGGCCGCGACGGAGCGCGGCCCTCCACTTGCACGGACGCCCCGGGCGAGGACGCCCGGGGCGACCCGTTGGGAGGCGCGCGTCCGTATGGATCCGTGTGCGCCCTTGCCGCGATCCGATGGTTCGCCTACGATGGACGGGAGGCCGGGCGCGGCCGGAGGCGGCTGCGCGCGCAGAAGCCGTGTGTCCGCCGCCAGGGGGTGCGAACCTGTGAAACGAAGACGCGTCATCCAGTGGTGCCTGGCACCGGTTGTCCTCGTGGTGATCGGCCTGGGGTGGAAGTACCCGTTGCTCGGGTTCGCCGTGCCCGTGGTCATGATCACGGGGATGATCGCCGCCCTCTTCCGGGGCCGCTACGTCTGCGGGAACCTCTGCCCCCGCGGGGCGTTCCTCGACCGCGTCATCCGCCCGCTGAGTCCGCGCCGGCCCATCCCCGACAGGCTCCGCAGCATGGCGCTGCGCTGGGTGCTGCTGGTCCTGCTGATGGGGTTCATGGTCTTCCGCATCTCGCGGAACCCCGGCGACGTCCGCCACTGGGGGCACGTCTTCTGGCTCATGTGCGTGGTCACGACGGCGCTGGCCGTCGTGCTGGGGCTGCTGGTCCACCCGAGGGCGTGGTGCGCGTTCTGCCCGTCCGGCACGATGCAGAACGTGCTGGGGGGCGGGCGGCGGCCGCTCCGGATCGACGCGCAGTTGTGTATCGACTGCAAGAAGTGCGAGAGGGTCTGCCCGTTCGGGCTTCTCATCCGACAGGACAAGGGCGTGGGCGCCCTTCAGACGCGCGACTGCCTGAAGTGCGGCGAATGCGTCGCCGCCTGTCCCAAGGACGCCCTGGGCTGGTAGGCAAGGGGCCGGAACGCGCCCGCAGGTCAGTCGCGCGGGAACTGCAGGATCACGCCCATCTGGCTGCCGCGGTCCGCGATCAGGTCGGCGTAGGCCTGCGGGGCGTTCTCAACCGGCTCCCGTCGCGTGGCCAGGCTCTCCACCTCCACGTCGCGGTTGGCCAGCATGTCGGCGAACAGCTCCCGGTCGCGCAGTTGCGTCCAGGGGTTCCCGAGGCTGGCGGTCAGCGGATGGGAGCCGTTGTGCGCGCCGATGATCGTGTGCGACGGCCCATTGCAGAGGTCGTGGAAGTCGAAGGACTTCGTCGGCCGCAGCGGGCTGGACAGGACGACGAAGCGCCCCTGCGGATGCAGGAGGTCGAACTCCTTCGGGAGCACGTCGCCGTTGCCCGTCAGCTCGAACACCAGGTCCGCCAGGCGCCCGGCGGTGGCCTCCGAGACGGCCGCCTTCGGGTCGTTGTCGCCCCGGACGCGCACGTAGCCCGGCTGATCGGGCAGGAAGCCGAGCCGGTGTTCCGAGATATCGACGCCGAGGACCGGCCGCGCGCCGGCGAAGTGACAGAACCGCGCCGTGAGCTGGCCCAGCAGGCCCATGCCGTAGACGACGGCCGACTCGCCGAACCTCAGTCCGCTGCGCCGCACGCCGTTCAGGCAGATGATGGCCAGGGTGCTGAAGACGGCGGCCTCGTCCGACACGTCGTCCGCGACGGGCCAGAAGCTGTCCACGCTCTGCTTGACGACGGCGGCGTGGGGCGCCCGGCTCGCGACGCGCCGGCCGAGGAGGTCCCCGGACACGCCCTCCCCGACCTCGATCACGGTGCCCACGTTGCTGTAGCCGGGCCGGATGGGGTACTTGCCGTACTCGGTCCAGATGCCGCCGCGCGGCTGGTCGCCCAGCAGGGCCGACAGCTCGGTGCCGGTGCTGATGAGCGTGCAGTGGGTGCGGATGAGCGCCTCGCCGGGGCGGAGTTCGGGCATGGGGCGGTCCTCGACGACCACCTGCCGGGGGGCGGCGAACACGACGGACGGGTTGGCGGCCATGGTGCCTCCTGCGGTTCGGGGAACGGCGTTCGGTGCCGCGCAACAGGATAGCGGGTGCCCCCGCGATCTTCCAGCACACGGGGCGGCGCCGCGGCGGCACCCGTCCGCCTGCCGGCTCACTCGTCCGCCCGACGCAGGATCGCCTCCACCTCCGGAGGGCTGTCGCACGCCAGGAGAGCGGCCCGCACCTCCGGGCGCACGACGATCCGGGCGATCCCGGAGAGCACCGTCAGGTAGTCGTCGTAGAACCCCTCGGGGCTGACCAGCAGGAAGACGAAGTGGACCGGCGGGGCGTCCGGCGGGCCGAACGGCACGCCGTCCGGGCAGATGCCCAGGCAGCCGATCATGCCGGGGAAGCCGCGGACGGTCACGTGCGGACAGGCCGTCGCGCAGCCCACGTGGGTCGATCCGACCTCCTCCCGGGCCAGCGCCCGGGCGATGAGGCGGTCGCGCCACTCGGTCGGCACCTGGCTGTGCGTCACGAGCGTGTCGACAAGCTGTTCGATGGCGTGCGCCTTGTCCCGGGGCCGCAGGTTCACCCGGATCATGCTGCCCCAGAAGACGTCGCGCAGCCGGATGCCGCTGCTCTTCTTGCTCAGGACCATCGCCAGCGGGTTCGCGACGACGCCCGCGATCCGGTCCGGGATGGAGCCCTCGAAGTGCTGAACCGCCCGCCAGTGGCTGGGGGCGCCGAGCACGACGAGGTCGCGGGCCCGGATGTTGGCCACGATCCCCGAGACGGCATCGGCCGCCACGGAGACGTCCACGGAGTCCTCCACGCCCATGGCTTCGGCGTAGATGCGGGCCAGGTCGGCGGCCGGGCCGGAGCCGTCGCCGCCCGGCCGGACATGCACGGCATGCAGGCGCACCGCCCGCGCAGCCGCCAGTGCCCGGGCCACCCAGAGCTGCTGGAGGACGTGCGGGCCGCCGCTCATGGGGATCAGCACGCGATCGGCAGCCTCGGGGGCCTCCGCACGAACCAGCACGGCCGGCACCTCGAGCTTCAGCGCCTGGGCCATCACGTGCTGGAGTTCGTCCGGCGCGGTCCATCCGGCCACAAGCATGGCGGGCGAGCCCTCCGGGCCGGGCGGGGCCTCGCCGGTCCCGCGCAGGTTCCGCACCCGCGCCCCGGCCGCCGCAGCCAGGGCGTCGGCGCACCAGCGCAGGGCATGGTGGGGGTGCCCCTCGGCCAGCAGGTCGATGACCGGCGAGCCGGGCCGAAGTCTCAGCCTGGCCATGTCACGCTCCGAATCGAAAGGGCCGGCCGGATCGTCTCAAAGCTCGACCTCGCCGCTCGCCTCCGGCTGGTGGACCAGTTCCTCCACCACGAACCGCCGCTTGCCTGCGGGCACCTCCCACTCGATGGTCTGCCCCACGCGGCTGCCCAGGAGCGCCAGACCGATCGGCGCCAGAACGGAGATCTTCCCCTCCGTGAAGTCCGCCTCCCCGGGCCACACGAGCGTGCAGACCAGCGTGTCATCCGAATCAAGGTCGCGGATCCTCACCGTGGACTTCATCGTCACCACGTCCGCAGGCACGCGGGCCGAGGGGACCTTGCGGGCCCGCTCCAGCTCCCCCATCAGGAGGTCCGCGTCGCGCGCCATCGCAGCGTCGGCCGCGCTGCCGACCTCCACGGCCAGGTCGGACAACCGGGCATGGTCCTGATCCGTCAGAACGATCTTCTCGGTTGCCATAGACACCACCTTTCCGCCAACTGTCTGAAAGACGACCCTCACCGATGATAATCGCCGGCCGACTCCGGTTGATAGAGGAGACCGGCGATCTCATACCGCCGCTCCTCGTCCGATCCGTCGGCCCGGACGGTGTCGCCCACACGTCGGCCCAGCAAGCCCGTGCCCAGCGGCTGGAGGACGGACAGGTTCTCCGGAGCGTCGTCCTCCTCGGTGGGGAACACCAGCCGACGCACCGTGCTCCGCCCGGAGGCCGTCCCGACCAGGCGGACGCGCGAGTTCATCGTCACCACGTCGGGCGGAACGGCCCGCGGGTCCACAACGCGGGCCGCCGCCAGTTCGCCCTCCAGTTCGTCCAGGTAGGCCGCGCTCTCGGCGCCCCCGAAACTGCGCGCAACCGCCGCCAGCTCCCGCACGCGCGCCAGGTCGAAGCTGGTGATGTAGACGGCCCGCCGCCGGGCGTCCGGCACGGGCCGCGTGGGCCCGAGGCCGGCCATCCGCATGAACGTCTCCTTCACGTTGCGCACCTGCCGGGCAACGTCCCGGGCCCGGCCGGGCGGCATCCAGTAGCCGACGAACGCGCTCAGAACCCCCTCGAAGCTCAGGGCCAGGTGCAGGGGCTGCAGCCGCTCGCCGGCGCCCTGCTCGATGCCCCGGTCCAGGATGCCGGCCACCATGTCCAGGTAGCGCAGGTAGAGGCTCCGCACGTCGTGCGACAGCGCGTCGGGGTCCGGATACGCCCCGGGGGCCTGCTCGCACGAGAACAGCACCAGCAGCAGGCGGTGCCGGCGGAACTCCGCCAGCCGCCAGCGGATGAGCGCCTCCAGAGCGGCCTCCGCATCCGGCTGCGGCAGGAGCGACTCCTTCAGGTGCTTCAGCATGCCCTGGGCCACGTCCCGCACGACCGCCGCGTAGACCCTGTCCCTGTTCCCGAAGAGGTTGTAGACCGTCCCGACCGACACGCCCGCGTGCCGCGCGATCTTCTCGGTCGTGGTCGCGTGGTACCCGTCGGACGTGAAGACCTCCCCTGCCGCGTCCAGCACGGCACGTCGCCGCAACTCGGCCTCCCGCTTCCTGCGCGCCCTTGTTGTCGGCTTCTGGACCCGCGGCACCGCGAGCGCCTCCTGAAGACTTCCTCAATGAATGACACACTCTTCATCATACCCCCTGCCCCACCCGTGTCAAGTCCGCCGCGGCACGGACCAACACGGACGGACACGCCCGCGGCGCCACGGCGCCGGAGGGGCACGCTCCGTCGTGCCCGGTCCGTGCGTCTGCCCGTCCCGTGCTTGTGCCCCCCCGGCCATCCCCGGCCGCGACGGAGCGCGGCCCTCCACTTGCACGCATGCGACCACGCCGTTGGAGGGGCACGCTCCGTCGTGCCCGGCCGTGCGTCTGCCCGGCCGTGCGTCTGCCCGTCCCGTGCTTGTGCCCGCCCCGGCCATCCCCGGCCGCGACGGAGCGCGGCCCTCCACTTGCACGGACGGACTCCGTTTGTGCCCGGCCGTGCCCGCTCATACACGCCCCGCTCCGAAGCGCGCCGGTCCATGTTCGTCTGCGTGTGCGCGGCAGCGCCTTGACGGTGGCGCGGCGCGACGGTACTCTGGCGGGCAGTGTCTGCGGGAACGCAACGGACCATCAGCCCCCGGGAAATCGCCGCATGTCGCGACGCCGAACCTCACTGCGAACCGCGGCCCTGTTGACGCTCTGCGCGGTTGCCTTCGGCTCGGTCGGCTGCAGCACGCTCCGCCAGGCCGGACGCACGGCCGGCCGCTATCTGAAGTATCGCGCCGAGGACTGCGCCGACACCGTGGACATCGGCCTGACGTTCACGCGCAAGCCCAGGCTGGCGGTCTACGGCTGCTTCGCCTCGGTCTGGTGCCTGGGCTACGCCAACCTCGACGCCCGCTTCCTCGGCGTGGGCGGGGGCTGGGTCGGGTCGGTGAAGCTCAAGGCCAACTGCCGCGGGATGTCCTACACCGGGCGGGAGCAGATCATCTGGTCGAAGAACGCACGGTGGCGTCACTACTCGCATCCGATGGGGCTGGACGCCGTTCTGGCGGGCACGCGGATACCGCCGCCGGCCTACTTCCCCGCCTGCACGCACTACATCCATGTGGGCCCCGTCGGCGCGGTGGCGAACCTCCGGTACGCCGAGATGCTGGACCTCATCCTGGGCTTCACCACGTTCGATCTGGCGTGCGACGACGGGCTGGAGAGGGGCGACTGGTTCTTCTACGATTAGGCTCTGTCTGAGAATTCGTCGTCGGCCCGAGGCCGAGCGAGAAGCCGGCCGGAGCCGGAGGGATTCTCAGACAGAGCCTGACCACCGGCGGCCGGTCCCGGCACCTCCCCCCTCAGTAATCGCCCCGCCAGGGCCATCGGCTCATCGTGCGCCCGTCGTCCCGGGCCAGGTCGATGTACGCCCAGCCCAGCATGAAGTCCAGCATCTCCATGTAACGCGCGTTGGCGACGACCCCGAAGAACCCCACGTGAAGGTAGTGGATGCAGGACGGCATGTAGGCCGGGCGGGACTGCAGGATTGCGAACGTCGGCAGCCCCAGCACGCCCACATACTGCCGGTTCAGGGTGGTCGGGTCGCCCTTGTTGAAGTCGCCCCACGCGTGCGTCTCATGGCCCAGGACGAACAGCCCCCAGCAGCGCTGGTAGTGCCGCGTGAAGCCGAGCCGACCGCCGCCCAAGCCCAGGAAGTAGCCGTCGACGTAGCTGAGGCCGCCGGGGGAGACGGAGACGCCGTTGGCGTAGAGCGCCAGCCCGGGCTTGATCGAGAGGGTCACCCCGAAGTCGCCCAGGTCCAGCAGGTCCTCGCCCCGATGCCGCAGGTAGGTGCAGCCCTGCGACAGGGCCAGGACGAGGGCGAGCGCCGCGGCGAGTGCCGCGCGACCGGCCCGGCGGTGTCCGTCCATCGTTCGTTCCCTCCGTCGAGTGTCGCGTCCGCTCTCTGCATGCACGCGTACCGCCATGGTAGGAACCGGCGGCGGGCAGAATCAAGGGATGCGTCCCGCAGGCCGCCTGGAGGCCCGGAACGCCCTGGACGCAGGCGGTGGAATCCGGCAGAATGTCCCGCGTTCTCGCGTCACAAGTGCAGGGGACTTCGCATGATCCGAATCGCGATTGTCGGGACGGGCGGCATGGCCAACACCCATGCCCGGGCCTATGCGGACATCAAGGGGTGCAAGCTCGTCGCCGCCTGCGACGTGGTCCCCGAGCGCGCCAGGGCCTTCGCCGAGCGCCACGGCATGCCGCACGCCTTCAGCAACCTGGACGAGATGCTGGCCGAGGTCGAGTTCGACGCGCTCAGCAACGTCACGTCCGACGCCGCCCATGCGCCCGTCTCGCTCAGGGCCATCGCGGCCGGCAGGCACGTGCTCTGCGAGAAGCCGCTGGCGACGAACTACCCGGACGCCCGCAGGATGGCGGCCGCTGCAAAACGCAAGGGCGTCGTCAGCATGGTCAACTTCTCCTACCGCAACTCCGCGGCCATCCACCGTGCGCACGACATGATCCGGCGGGGCGACATCGGCCGCGTCATGCACGTGGAGGCGAGCTACCTGCAGAGCTGGCTCACGTCGAGCCACTGGGGCGACTGGCGTTCGGGCAGCGCCTGGCTCTGGCGGCTTTCGACCGCGCACGGCAGCAAGGGCGTGCTCGGCGACATCGGCGTGCACATCATCGACTTCGCCTCCTACGCGGCCGGCGACATCCGCTCCGTCAACTGCCGCCTGAAGACCTTCCCGAAGGCCAGGGGCGACCGGATCGGGGAGTACAGGCTGGACGCCAACGACTCGGCCGTCATCACCGTCGAGACGGCCGACGGCGCGATCGGCACCATCCACACCACGCGCTGGGCGACGGGCCACAAGAACTCGCTGCTGCTGCGGGTCTACGGCGAGGAGGGCGGCATCATCGTCGACCTGGACAGGTCCTACACCGAGCTGCAGGTCTGCCGGGGCAGGAACATCCGAACGCAGGAGTGGTCGACCGTCCGGTGCGCGGCCACGCCGACGATCTACCAGCGGTTCATCAAGAGCATCCGCACGGGCGTCAACGACCAGCCGGACTTCGCCCGCGGCGCCGCCGTTCAGAAGGTCCTCGACGCCTGCTTCGAGTCGGACGCCGAAGGCCGCGCCGTCAAGGTCTGAACGGCCCTTCCGCTCCTATTGCACGTCCCGCACAAAGTGCTCGATGATCTCCAGCGGCAGCGGCGGCACGTCCATCGGCTCACTCCCGTTGCGGAGCGATGCGGCGGCCTGGCAGCCGGCGGCGACGCTGAACCGCGCGGCCACGGGGCTCGTGGAGACCTTCGCACCGTCGCGCACGTAGCGCACGAACTCGTCCACGATGGCCGGGTCCGCGCCGCCGTGTCCGCCGGACACGGCCGGGATGGGGAAGCGTTCGTCGCCTTCGCCGTTGTAGTGCGCCCGGCGGTTCCAGAGCCGGACCTCGCAGTGCCCCGGCGAGTCGCCGAAGTTCTCGATGCGGCCCTCGGTGCCGATGATGGTGTAATTGCGCCAGCCGTCCGGTGCGTAGTGGCATTGCTGGTAGGAGCAGAGCACCCCGTTGTCGAGCGCCATGAGCATCATGTTCAGGTCTTCGACGTCGATGACGGGATTCAGGCGCGTCTGGGACAGCGGGGGCCAGTTTTCCATGCGCCAGGACACGTCGGGCGGCTCCTCGGGGGACCGCCGATCGGTGATGCGGTCGTAGAGCGTCAGGGCGCCCATGGCCGTCACGCGGCACGTGTAGCCGCCGCAGAGCCAGTGGAGCACGTCGATGTCGTGCGCGCCTTTCTGCAGGAGCAGGCTCGTCGACTTGCTGCGCTCGGCGTGCCAGTCCTTGTAGTAGGCATCGCCGCCGTAACCGACGAAGTGCCGGCACCAGCCCGTCTTGACCTCGCCGATGGCGCCGCCGTCGATCAGTTCCTTCATCCTCCGCACGAACGTCATGTGGCGCATGTTGTGGCCGGCGTAAACCTTGCGGCCGGTTTCGTACGCGGTGCGCAGGATGCGGTCGCAGCCGGCGATGGTGATCGCCATCGGCTTCTCGAGGTAGACGTGCTTGCCCGCGCAAAGGGCGGCGACGGCGTGCTCCTCGTGGAGGTAGTCCGGCGTGGTCACGAACACCACGTCGACGTCGTCGCGGTCCAGGATCCGGCGATAGTCGTCGGTGACGAAGGTCTCCGGGCCGCAGCGCTCCTTGAGTTGTTCGAGCGCGGCCCGCCGCACGTCCGCCCCGGCCACGATGCGGACGCCCTCATCCGGCTTGTGGGCGTGCCAGGCCAGCCGGCCGCGTCCGCCGGCGCCGATGACGCCGATTCTGAGTTCCGTCGGTGGCATCGATCCTGATCCTCCGTTCGATCGGGCCGTCAAGTTACCCAGAGCGAAGACGCTACCCGGACGCGCAACGGCTTTCAACCCTCCTTCTCGCCCGCGGGCGAACGCTTGGGAGCGCCGGGCGGGCGGGGACGGCCGTGCCTGCCCATTGGGGCCGGGCACGACGGAGCGTGCCCCTCCAGCGGCGTGTCGCGTCCGTGCAAGTGGAGGGCCGCGCTCCGTCGCGGCCGGGAGCGTCAGCCAGCGCGGGCACGACGGAGCGTGCCCCTCCAGCGGCGTGAACCGTCCGTGCAAGTGGAGGGCCGCGCTCCGTCGCGGCCGGGGATTGCGCGGGGGATCCGTTCGGTTTACATGCGGCCGTCCGGTCCGCTATCATGGTGCGTGACCCACCTGCGGGCTCAGGGTCCGCGCGCGACGGAGAGACAGATGAACAAGGGTGTCTGCGAGAAGTGCCGAGGGCGGGTGCCCATCGAGCACGTGATCGAGGACGGCAAGGTGTACGTGCGCAAGAACTGCCCGGACTGCGGCCCCACGCAGAGCCTGGTCAGTTCCGACGCCGAACGCTGGCAGTGGAAGCGCCGTCTGTGCCGCTACGAGGCCCCCGAGACGCTGTCCTGCACCCTCCACTGCGAGTCGTGCGGCCTCGACCATGCGCCGCGGCTTGTGTTCGTCGACGTGACGAATCGGTGCAACCTGAACTGCCCCATCTGCCTGGCGAACGTGCCGGGCATGGGCTTCGAGTTCAGCCCCCCGCTGGAGTACTTCGAGCACCTGTTCAAGGTGGTGGGCACCTGGGACCCGCCGCCGCGCGTGGAGCTTTTCGGCGGGGAGCCGACGGTACGCAAGGACATGTTCGAGATCGTGCAGATGGCGCGCGACAACGGCCTGCCGATCTCCGTCGTGACCAACTCCATCCGCGTGGGCGACGAGGACTACTGCAAACGGCTCTGCGAGGCCAACATCGACCTGCTTCTGGCATTCGACGGGCGCGACCCCGAGATCTACGAACGCATGCGCGGCAGCACGAACGCGTACTACAGGAAGCTCGACGCGCTCGAGAACGTGCGGAAGCACTCGAAGCGGAGGCACACCGTCGTCTGCACCCTGGCCCGGCAGTTGAACGACGACAAGATGCGGGACCACTTCGAGTTCCTGCACGGCTACCGGTCCGTGATCCGCCGCCTGTTCTTCATCCCGCTGGCCGAGCTGTGGGAAGGCGACAAGTATGAGACGCGGGTGATGACGACGCTCGAGGACGTCGAGCACATCCTGGAGGACGCCCTCGACTGCGACGACATCCAGTTCCTGCCGGTGGGCGCGTTCAGCTTCTTCGAACCGGCGCACCGGTTCTTCAGCGACA
>Ga0123328_1004767_pt1 | contig 10920 bp, 11 predicted proteins | sample BioC12SIPDNA_2_FD_89702 | JGI IMG/M metagenome (GOLD analysis project Ga0123328, IMG submission 89702) | Anaerobic biogas reactor microbial communites from Washington, USA - Biogas_R1_A C12 SIP DNA | ecosystem: Engineered > Bioreactor > Anaerobic > Unclassified | place: Washington, USA...
ACGTCGATCCAGGCCTTCGACCCCTCCGAGCCCCTGCTCGACTATGCCGCGACGAAGGCCGCGCTCAACAACCTCATGGTCAACCTCGCCTCCGAGCTCGGGCCGAAGGGCGTCCGCGTCAACGCGGTCGCACCCGGGCCGATCTGGACCCCGCTCATCGTCTCGACCTTCGACGCCGAGAAGGTCGAGGGCTTCGGGAGCGACACCCCGCTCGGGCGGCCCGGGCAACCGGTCGAGCTCGCGCCCGCCTACGTGTTCCTCGCCTCGGACGAGGCGAGCTACGTGAGCGGCACGGTCCTGGGGGTCACGGGCGGCAAGCCGGTCTTCTAGGACAGCAACCCCCGCACGACGACGGGCGCCCGAGGGATCTCTCCCCGGGCGCCCGTCTGCTGTCTCGCGCGGGTTCGGCTAGTGCGTGCGCCGCGCCCGCACCGCCGCGGCGAGCTCGTCGAGGAGCTCGGCCGTCGTGCCCCAGTCCATGCACTTGTCCGTCACGGACTGCCCGTAGACGAGCCCGCTCGGCGCGGGAGCCTGGGCGCCGGCCACGAGGAAGCTCTCGAGCATGAGCCCCGTGATGCCCTGCTCCCCCGCCGCGAGCCGGGCGGCGAGCTCGCGCACGACCTCGGCCTGGCGCACGTGGTCCTTGCCGGAGTTGCCGTGCGAGGCATCCACGATCACGCCGTGCGCCGCTGCACCGTCGAGCCCTGCCCGCTGTGCGAGCTCAAGGGTGCGGGCCACCACCTCGGCACCGTAGTTGGGGCCCGAGCGTCCGCCGCGCAGGATCACGTGGCAGTCGGCGTTGCCCCTCGTCGCGACCGCGGCGGCCCGGCCGCGGGAGTCCGCACCGAAGAACACGTGCTCGGCCGCGGCCGCGACGCACGCGTCGACCGCCGCCCCGACGTCACCGTCGGTCGTGTTCTTGAAGCCCACGGGCATCGAGAGCCCCGAGGCGAGCTGGCGGTGCACCTGGCTCTCGGAGTTGCGCGCCCCGATCGCGCCCCACGTCACGGCGTCGGCGAGGTACTGCGGGCTCGTGGGCTCGAGGAACTCGCACGCGGCGGGCACACCCGCGTCGAGCACCCCGAGCAGCACCTCGCGCGCGAGCCGGAGCCCGGTGAGCACGTCGTGCGAGCCGTCGAGGTGGGGGTCGTTGACGAGTCCCTTCCACCCGACCGTGGTGCGCGGCTTCTCGAAGTACACGCGCATGACGACGCACAGCTCCTCGGCGCGCGCGTGCGCGACCTCGGCGAGCCGGCGGGCGTAGTCGAGCGCAGCCTCGGGGTCGTGCACCGAGCACGGTCCCACGATCACCAGGAGGCGGTCGTCCTCGCCCGTGAGGACCTCGCGCACCTCGCGCCGGGACTGCGCGACGAGGTCACCGCGGGCGGTCCCCAGGGGCAGCTCGGCGAGCAGGTCCGCGGGGGCGGGCAGGGGGTCGAGGGCGCGGATGCGCAGGTCGCTCACGGGAGCCTGGATCTCTGCGCGCGCGGCCTCGGGCGTGCGGGTGGATGTGGCGGTCGTGCGGGACATCGGGGTTCTCCTGGTCGGGTCGGTTCGCCTCGACGGACCCCGCACCGCTCGGCCGGCGCCCGTCTGAACGACGAAGGCCCCGGACGCTGCTGCGTCCAAGGCCTGGGGCTCCGGTGGGGTTCGTGGGGTCAGGCGTGCACCCGCGGGCTCCCACCAGGAGCCTGCGTCAAGCGCCAATAGCCACGAAGGTGCGTCACGCGCAGCACCGTACCACCGCTTCTCACCTGCTGGTCACGGCATATCGCTCGACGAAACGGCGCAGGATCGCGTGCGCGGTCGCGAGCTCGGCTCCCGCGGCCCGCGCAAGGATCCCCGCGGCCTCCTCGGGCGCGAAGTAGCCGTACGAGCGGTACGTCTCGACACGCAGGCGCAGTCCCTCGTGGTCGAGCTCGGGGTGGAACTGGGTCGCATACAGGTTCGTGCGCACCCGGAACATCTGCACGGGGCAGTCGGCCGAGGTCGCGAGCAGGACGGCGTGCTCGGGCAGCTGGGCGACGGCCTCCTTGTGCCCCACGAACGCGGCGAAGCGCTCCGGGAGCCCCGCGAGCAGCGGGTCGGCCTTCCCCTCGGAGGTGAGCGCGATCGTCGTCGGCCCGACGGGCTCGGAGAAGGTCGTGTCGATCACCGCGCCCTCGTGCCGGCCGAGCGTGCCGACCCCGTAGCACGCGCCGAGGAACGGGAAGTCCCGCTCGACGAGCTCGTCGAGCAGGGTGTGCAGCTCGGCCTCGACGCGGTGCTGGACGGGCGACTTGAGGTCGTCGTCGTCGGAGGAGTTGAACGGGCTGCCGCCCACGATCACGCCCGAGAAGTCGTCGAGGTCGATCTTGGGCATCGGTCCGGCCTCGAGGCGCACCCGCACGAGCTGCTCGGGGCGCAGGCCACCGTGGCGCAGGACGGCGGCATGCTCGTCGTCGGCCGCGGCGTCCTCGGCGCGCGTCGCGAGCAGCAGGAACGGCTTCACGGCTCGAGCGTAGGGGCACCGGGACGCCCGCGCGCGGCTGTCCACAGCCGGCACGTCGGCGCGGGCCGGGCGCCTACCCTGGACGGGTGGTCGAGACCCTCGCACTACGCACGCTCGACGCGCCCACGTGGCGCGCCGCGGCCCTCGCGCACGCCGAGCGGGCCGACGCGCTCACTGCGGGACGCCGCGACCGGCGCGCGCGCGGCGAGAAGCACCCGATCGACGACTTCCTCTACGAGTACTACGGGCTCAAGCCCGCACCCCTGCGCCGCTGGCACCCCGGGGTCGGGACCGCGCTCGAGCTCGCCGACGACGACGTCCCGCACCTCACCTGGCGCTGGTACCGCAGCGAGCGCGACGTCGTGACGCTCGATGTCGAGGCCTTCCTCGCCGACCGTGGCGACACGGTGCGCTATGTGCGCGAGCTGCTCACCGCGACGGCCGCGCGCCCCGCCTTCGCCGGGTGCTTCGGGCTGCACGAGTGGGCGATGGTGTACCGGCAGCGCGAGCACCGGCACGACCTGCCGCTGCGGCTCGGCCAGGACGGCACGGACGCCGTGGTCGAGGCGCACCGCCTGCGCTGCTCGCACTTCGACGCCTTCCGCTTCTTCACCCCCGCCGCCGCCCCGCGCAACGCGCTCCAGCCCACGCGGGCGAGCCAGCCCGCGCTCGAGCAGCCCGGCTGCCTGCACGCGAACATGGACCTGCTCAAGTGGGCCCTCAAGCTCGGGCCCGCGGTGCCCGGCGAGCTCCTCCTGGACTGCGCCGAGCTCGCCCGCGACGTGCGCCTGCTCGACATGCAGGCCTCGCCGTACGACGTGTCCTCGCTCGGCGAGCCCGCGGTCGCGATCGAGACGCCCGAGGGCAAGGCCGAGTACGTCGCCCGGCAGCGCGGCTTCGCCGAGCGCGCCGCCCCGTTGCGCGCCCGGCTCGTCGAGGTGTGCGAGACGCTGCTGGCCTGAGCTACTCCCAGCGGAACAGCCGCGCCGCGAGCGGCACGAGGATCGCGGTCCACACGACCGAGACCACGAGCTGGTGCAGGGGGAACCCCTCGCCGAACCAGCCCTCGTTGAGCGCCTGCGCGACCGCGCCGAGCGGCACGTACGTCGCGATCGTCCGCAGCGTGTCCGGCATGAGCGCGACCGAGACCCACACCCCGCCGAAGAACAGCATCGGGAAGTACAGGCTCATGCCCATCGCGCTCGCGGCACCCGTGCTCGGGGCGAGCGCAGTGACGAGCGAGCCGAGCGCCATCATCGACACCGCCCCGAGCACGAGCGCGAGGACCACGACGAGCGGCTGGGTGGGCGCCTCGACCCGGAACACCCCGAAGGCGACCACGAGCGCGAGGGCGACCCCGACCACGAGCGCGACGAGGTTGACGACGATCTCGGCGACGAGCAGCCGGGACGCGGGCATGGGCGTCGTGCGCAGACGGCGCAGGACACCCTTCTCGCGGTAGATCGCGAACACCTGCGGGTACGTCGTCAGGGCGATCGTCGCGACCGCGAGCGCGAGCACCGCGGTCATGTACAGGTCGACCGGGCGCACTCCCGAGCCCGCGAGCGCGCCCTCGGTGATCGGGTCGCGCATCCCGGGGATCGCCAGACCGATCGCGAGCAGCAGGAGCGCGGGGAACAGCAGCGCGAAGAAGACGTTCGCGGGCTCACGCAGGAACAGGCGGGCCTGGGTGCGCAGGATCACGGTGTTGGCGTTCATGTCAGACCTCCTCGTGGGAGCGGGTGAGCTGGACGAAGGCGTCCTCGAGGCTCGTGCGGGCGACCTCGACGTCGACGGGTCGGACCCCGGCCTCGGCGAGGGCGAGCACGACGTCGACGACGACGTCCTCGCGGCCGCGCACGACGATCTCGCCGCGGTCCACGCGCGCCCCCTCGACCGAGTCGAGGCCCTCGAGGAGCGCGGTGACCCGGGCGCCGTCGCCGTCGGTGCGGAAGCGCATGACCTGGCCGCGGCGTGCACCGACCGCGAGCCCCGCGGGGGTGTCGGTCGCGACGACGCGGCCCGCGTCGATCACGGCGATGCGGTCGCACAGCCGCTCGGCCTCGTCCATGAAGTGGGTGACGAGCACGATCGTCACGCCCTCCTCGCGCACCGACTCGACGAGCTCCCACACCTCGCGGCGGGCCTGCGGGTCGAGGCCCGTCGTGAGCTCGTCGAGCACGGCGATCTCCGGCTTGCCGATCAGGGCGAGCGCGACCGCGAGGCGCTGCTTCTGCCCGCCCGAGAGGTGCCGGTACTGCGCGTCGAGCTTCTCGGCGAGACCGAGGCGGGTCGCGAGGGCGACGCCGTCGGCGGGGTCGGGGTAGAACGAGGCGAACAGCTCGAGGGCCTCGCGCACGCGGATCTTGGGGTGCAGCTCGCCCTCCTGGAGCTGTACGCCGACCCGCTCACGCAGGGCCGCGCCGTCGTGGGCGGGGTCGAGACCCAGGACGCGGATCTCGCCGTCGTCGGCCGCACGCAGCCCCGTGAGGCACTCGACCGACGTCGTCTTGCCCGCCCCGTTGGGGCCGAGGATCCCGAAGATCTCCCCGCGGCGGACCTCGAAGGAGACGTCGTCGACGGCGACCTTGGCGCCGTAGGTCTTGCGCAGGTTCTTGACGGTGATGACTGGGGTCACGGTCGACTCCTTCAGCTCGTGGTGGTCGGTCGGACGCGGGCGCCGCGCAGGGCGAGGTGCGCGAGCCCCCAGAGCGCTGCGCACACCGCGAGCGCGAGAGCGAGGCCCGCGGGGTAGGGCACGGTGTCGACCGCGTTGCCGAGCTCGACGGGCTCGACGTGCGCGACGAGCGCGGGGACCACGAGGACGGGCCCGGCCGTGACCGGCAGGGCGAGGGTGCCGGCCCACCCGCCCCAGCGATAGAACACCGCGGCGACCGCGACCCCCGACAGCGCGAAGGTCGCGAGGACGACGGCGTGGTCGACCGCGACGAGCGCCCACGGGCCTGCGGGCACCGCGCGCCGTCCGTAGACCGCGACGTGATCCCAGCCGCGCGTGAGGAACAGGGCCCGTTCGGCCGCGTGGACGAGGGATGCGACGAGCCCGTAGCCGAGCGCCGCGAGCACCGCACCGGTGCACACCTGCCGCGTGAACGAGCGCCGGGTCATGCCGTGCGCGACGCTCGGGCCGGTGCTCGCGAGCACGATCACGAGCAGCATCACGAACAGGTACCAGCGCGGCCCTTGGATCGCGGTCGACAGGACGCTCAGCGGGGTGCCGCCGTAGTGGCCCACGAGCAGCGAGATCCCGAACGTCGCGGCGATCGCGATCGCCCACACCCAGGTCCCCTGCCGCAGCGCGGTCCGCGTGACGACTCGCGCGAGGACGGTGTCGGGGCGGTGGCCAGGTCGACGGGTCGCTGGGGTCGAGGCGGTCATGGTGGCTCCGTCCTGGTTCATCGGATCGCACCGACCGGGCGCGCGGGCGCGCCGTGCGCGAGCCGGAAGGCCATCGCGAGGGACACGAGGGCGAGGACCGCGAGGACCGCGAAGGTTGCGGGGGCGTCGAGCCCCGTGACGCCGAGCGCCTCGCCGAGGCCCGAGCTTGCCCGCAGCTCGATCACGGCCGTCGCGGCGAGAACGGGCAGCGCGGTGACCGCGAGGGCGTAGGTGCCGCCCCAGCCGCCCCAGCGCCGATAGCCTGAACCGATCGCGACGCCGCCCAGCCCGAGGGCGAGGTTGAGGGTGAAGGACTCGGCGAGCACGAGCCCCACCTGCTCCCCCGAGGTGAACACGTGGCCGGTGTTGATGACCGCGGGCCAGCCGTTCGCCGCGTAGAGGGCCGCCTCGATCCGGAAGGCGGCAGCCAGCAGCACCGCGTAGGCGGCGGCCATGAGCACCACGGCCACGGTCGTGGTGCTCACGTAGGAGCGCCGCGTCCCACCCGTCGCGACGTGCGGGAGGAACCAACCGACCGCGAGCGTGATCGCGAAGCCGATGATGAAGTTCCGTGGCGTCATCGACATCGAACCGATGACGCTCTCGGTGATCCCCATGGTCCCGAGGTTCGAACGCGTCACGCCCCACGCGACGAGCGTGATCCCGCCCCACGCCCACATCGAGGCGAACGCCGTCCAGCGCACGAGACGTGCGAGGAGGCGACGGTCCACCTCGGTCGGGGCGGCGACGGGGTGCCGGGAGAGCGCCGTCGTCATCTCCTCTCCCCCTTCGAGGTGAGGTGGACGAAGAGGTCCTGCAGCGGGACTGACCCGAGCTCGAGCCCCGCCTCGACCGCGCGCTGCTCGGCGCCCGGGGGGAGGTCCCCGACGACGGTCACCTGGAGCGTGCGGCCCAGCTGGGCTCGCCCGACGACGCGCAGCCCGGTGACGAAGGCCTCGACCTCGTCCTGCGGGCCCGTCACGGTGCGCCCGCGCGAGCGCAGGTCCTCGGCGTCCTCCTCGAGGAGCACCGTGCCCTGGTCGAGGATGATCACGCGCTCGAAGAGCCGCTCGACCTCCTCGATGAGGTGGCTCGAGAGCACGATCGTGCGCGGGTGGGCGGCGTAGTCGGCGAGCAGCGCGTCGTAGAACGCATACCGCGAGGGCGCGTCGAGGCCGAGGTAGGCCTCGTCGAACATCGTGAGCGGGGCTCGGGAGGCGAGGCCGACGACGACGCCGAGTGCCGAGCGCTTGCCGCGCGAGAGCTGGGTGGGCTTCTTGTCGAGCGGCAGCTCGAAGCGGTCGACAAGCTCGGCCGCGAGCTCGGCCGACCAGTGCGGGCGCAGGCGCGCCGCGAAGTCGAGGACGCCTCGGACCTTCTCCTCGGGGAAGTCGCCGCCCTCGCGCACGAGTGCGATCCCGGCCATGACGCGCGCGTTCTCGTAGGGGTCCTCCCCGTCGACGAGCACGCTGCCCGAGCTTGCGCGCTGGAAGGCGGCGATCGTCGACAGGAGCGAGGTCTTGCCCGCCCCGTTGCGACCGAGCAGGCCGTACACGACCCCCGGCTCGAGCCTCAGGCTGACGTTGTCGACGGCGGTCGCGCGGCCGTAGCGGACGGTGAGGTCACGGACCTCGACGGCGAAGCTCATCGCGGATCCTCCTGGGGGTGGTCGGGGGCCGAGGGCGCGGCGGCGCCGTCGTCGGCGGTGTGCGACGGGTCGCCGTCGGCGGCGAAGCGCTGCTCGAGGCGTGCGACGACGTCGGCGAGCGGGATGCCGAGCACGCGCGCCTGGGCGGCGACCGGGTCGACGACCTCGGCGAAGAAGCTTGCGCGACGCCGCTCGAGCAGACGCTCGCGGGCGCCGGGCGCGACGAACATGCCCAGGCCGCGGCGCTTGTAGAGAACGCCCTCCTCGACGAGCTCGGCGAAGGCCTTCTGGGCGGTCGCGGGGTTGATGCGGAACGTCGTCGCATATTGGGTCGTGGACATGACCTGCTCGTCCTCGCCGAGCGCGCCGGAGACGACCTGCGCGCGGATCTGCTCCGCGATCTGCAGGTAGATCGGCTCGCGACCGTCGAACACGCGACGCCCTCTCGGTCTATGGGTTCATTACTCCACTAATGAACCACACACCCTCCGCCCCGCGCAACCCCGATCCCCGCCCCCACGACCCTGCCCCGTGGCCACCTGGCCACCTGGCCCCTCCTCCGCCCGCCCCACACACTCAGCTCGGCACTTTGCCGCCAAATCGGCACTGCGCACTGCCGATCCCCCGGCAAACTGCCGCCCTCACGGGCGAGGACGGGTCGTCCCACCGGTTGGCCGGGTGGGCGAGGCGGCCCGGCGAGGTGGACGAGCTGGCGAGGCGGCACGGCGGGGCGCAGCGGGGCATAGCGGGGTGGGCGGGGCGGCGGGGCGCCCGCCCCACACACTCAGCTCGGCACTTTGCCGCCAAATCGGTACTGCGCACTGCCGATCCCACGGCAAACTGCCGCGCTCACGGGGCCGTGCGCGAAGGGGCGGCGGCCCGGTTGGGGGGAGCGGGGTGGGCAAGCGGGACGGGCTGGCCGGCGAGCCGGGGGCGGGACGCGGCGAGGCCGCCACCCGGAATCAGGTGGCGGCCTCGTCGAGCGATGCGGCTAGAGGGACTCGGCGACGAGCTCGGCGATCTGGATCGTGTTGAGCGCCGCGCCCTTGCGCAGGTTGTCCCCCGAGACGAAGAACGTCAGGCCGCGCCCCTCGGGCACAGTCGGGTCCTCGCGCAGCCGGCCCACGAGCGACACGTCGCCACCCGCGGCCGCGAGCGGGGTCGGCACGTCGACCAGCTCGACCCCGGGCGCAGCAGCGAGCACCTCGCGCGCCCGCTCGACCGAGATCGGCCGGGCGAACGCGGCGTTGACCGAGAGCGAGTGCCCCGTGAACACCGGGACGCGCACGCACGTGCCCGCGACGAGCAGCTCGGGCAGCCCGAGGATCTTGCGCGACTCGTTGCGCAGCTTGCGCTCCTCGTCGGTCTCCCCCGAGCCGTCGTCGAGCAGCGTGCCCGCGAGCGCGACGACGTTGAACGCGATCGGCGCGACGTACGTCTGCGGCTCGGGCAGCGTGACCGCCGAGCCGTCGGTCGCGAGTGCCGTGAGGTCCTGCTCGACGCCCGCCCGGACCTGCGAGTCGAGCTCGGCGACACCCGCGACGCCCGAGCCGGACACGGCCTGGAAGGTCGTCACGATGAGCCGCTCGAGCCCTGCCTCGTCCGCGAGGGCCTTGAGCGGGGGCATCGCAGCCATCGTCGTGCAGTTGGGGTTCGCGATGATGCCCTTGCGCGCCTCGCGCACTGCCTCGGGGTTGACCTCCGAGACGACGAGCGGGACGTCAGGGTCCATGCGCCACGCGGAGGAGTTGTCGACGACGACGGCGCCCGCCTCGGCGAAGCGCGGTGCGTGCGCCTTCGAGGTCGCACCCCCCGCAGAGAACAGCGCGAGGTCGACCCCGGCGAGGTCCGCGGTCGCGACGTCCTCGACGACGACATCCTGCCCGCGCCACGGCAGCGTCGTACCCGCGGAGCGCGCGGAGGCGAAGAAGCGGATCGAGGCGACCGGGAAGTCGCGCTCGTCGAGGAGGCGGCGCATGACGGCACCGACCTGACCGGTCGCGCCGACGACGGCGACGTTCACCTTGCGTGCCATGTCAGCGCCCCGTCCCTGCGTAGACGACGGCCTCGCCGTCACCGTCGAGCCCGAACGCGGTGTGCACCGCACGCACGGCGTCGGCGAGCTGGTCGGCTCGCGTGACGACCGAGACCCGGATCTCCGAGGTCGTGATCATCTCGATGTTGATCCCTGCGTCGCGCAGCGCCCCGAACAGCTTCGCCGAGACGCCCGGGTGCGACTTCATGCCCGCGCCCACGAGCGCGAGCTTGCCGATCTGGTCGTCGTACTGGACGGACTCGAAGCCGATCTCCTCCTGCGTGGCCGCGAGCGCCGCGGTGGCCTTGGCACCGTCGGTCGAGGGCAGGGTGAAGGAGATGTCGGTGAGCCCGGTCTTCGCGGCCGAGACGTTCTGCACGATCATGTCGATGTTGACGTCAGCGGCGGCGACGACCTCGAAGATGCGCGCCGCGGTCCCGGGCACGTCGGGCACGCCGACCACGGTGATCTTGGCCTCGCTCGCGTCGTGCGCGACGCCCGCGATGATGGGCTGCTCCATGTCTTCTTCTCCTTCGGGCGGCAGGTCAGCGACCCACGTGCCGTCGCGCCCCGTGAAGGACGAGCGCACGTGGAGGGGGACGGCGTAGCGCCGCGCGTACTCGACGCAGCGCAGGGCGAGGATCTTGGCCCCGCTCGCCGCGAGGTCGAGCATCTCCTCGTAGGTGACGCGGTGGATCTTGCGCGCCGAGGGCACGATGCGCGGGTCGGCCGTGAACACGCCGTCGACGTCGGTGTAGATCTCGCACACGTCGGCGGACAGGCCGGCCGCGAGCGCGACCGCCGTGGTGTCCGACCCGCCGCGCCCGAGGGTCGTGACGTCGTTGGTGTGCTGGGTCACGCCCTGGAAGCCCGCGACGATCGCGACCTGACCCTTCTCGACCGTCTCGCGCACCCGCGTGGGCACGACGTCGACGATCCGGGCCTTGCCGTGCACCGCGTCGGTGATGACGCCGGCCTGCTGGCCCGTGAAGGACTTGGCTCGCACCCCGAGGTTCGTGATGGCCATCGCGAGGAGCGACATCGAGATGCGTTCCCCTGCGGTGAGCAGGATGTCCATCTCCCGTTGCGGGGGGATCGGGGTGATCTGCTGGGCGAGGTCGATGAGCTCGTCGGTCGTGTCGCCCATCGCCGAGACGACGACCACCACGTCGTGCCCTGACTTCCTGGTCGCCACGATGCGCTGGGCGACTCGCTTGATGCTGGCGGCGTCAGCCACCGACGAGCCGCCGTACTTCTGCACGACGATGCCCATGGGATTCCTTGCTCTGGGGTGCGGTGAGAACACTGGCGACGACGCCACGCTGCGCCGCCCGGCCATTCTACGCGACT
>Ga0123328_1004772_pt1 | contig 10913 bp, 9 predicted proteins | sample BioC12SIPDNA_2_FD_89702 | JGI IMG/M metagenome (GOLD analysis project Ga0123328, IMG submission 89702) | Anaerobic biogas reactor microbial communites from Washington, USA - Biogas_R1_A C12 SIP DNA | ecosystem: Engineered > Bioreactor > Anaerobic > Unclassified | place: Washington, USA...
AGCGACTCGGCGCCAGGAGAATCGAGAATGACGCGCGAGTCCGTCTGCGACGTAACCGCAAAAGCGATGCGGGCCGGCAGGTTGGCCTTGATCAGACCGGTGACGACATCCACCGAGGGGCGCTGCGTAGCGACGATCAGGTGAATGCCCGTGGCCCGGGCCAGCTGCGCCAGCCGGCAGATGCTGGCCTCGACGGCATCGGCGCTGACCAACATCAAGTCGGCCAGCTCGTCGATGATCACCACCATGTAGGGAAGCTGCTCTGCGGGCGACTCTCGGACAAGATCGTTAAAGGCCTGTATGTTCCGAGCGCCCATCCGCGCCAGGAGCTTGTAGCGGCGATCCATCTCGTTGAGAACCCACTGTAGCACGCCGACGGCTCGCTCCATCTCCACAATCACCGGCGCCGCCAGGTGAGGTATCCCGCTGAATGCTGAGAGCTCCACTCGTTTCGGGTCTATCATGATTAAGCGGAGTTGCTTGGGTGTGTTCTGGCAGAGCAGCGATGCAATGATACCGCTCAGGCAGACTGACTTGCCCGAGCCAGTGGCGCCCGCCACCAGAAGGTGCGGCAAGCTGTGGAGGTCGTCCACCACGGGGCGGCCGGCCACATCGCGGCCAAGCGCCAATCGCAGCGTCCCAGGCAGCTTCTGAAAGGCCGGCGTCTCCATCACGCCGCGTAACCCGACCATCGAGGGGCTGGCGTTGGGAACCTCGAGGCCCACCACGCCCTTGCCAGGCACCGGCGCCTCGATCCGCACGGGCGAGGCCGCCAGGGCCAGCGCGAGATCGTTGGCCAGCGCGGCAATGCGGCTAACCTTGACCTTGGTGCGCTGCGTCGAACCGTTCTTGTCGCGACGCTCCAGGTAGCCTGGCTCAAGACCAAATTGGGTGACCACAGGACCCGGGTTGACCTCCACCACTGTGGCGGGCACACCCAGGCTACGGCAGGTCTCCTCAATGACCCGGGCGCGGTTCCGAAGCTCTGCCACGCTGACGGCGACCTCAGTCTCGGTGTCCAGCATCCGGTCCAGCGCCGGCAGCTCCCAGGGCAGATCTGGATTGCCCCCTACCACCGCGTCGTCATCCTCCGCAGCGTGATCGGACCCAGAAGGAGGCGGCTTGGCGATGGGATGGGGAGGCGCCTTGCCCGGCGCCGGCTCGGGGTTCGGAGCCTCGGCGGCGGCGCTTAAAACCCTAGCAGGCGTACCCAGCTTGCCAATTGCCAGGCCGACGCTCCGGACCAGCCCAGCCATCGCCTTGCTAGTGGCGACCAGCCATCGCGCAACCGGCCCGAGCACGCGCCCCGCAGCGGCGGCCATCGATGACAAGGGGGCCTCCAGGGCAAAGGAGAGGCCCAGTACCCCCAGCACCAGCGCCATAGCCACACCGCCCACAGAGCCTAGGAGCAGCGCGAGGCCGTCGCTCAGGACGCGGCCCACTAGGCCCCCTCCGCGGCCAACGGCGGCGTCGGTGACCTCTTGGGCAAACCTGTGGGTCAGCGCCAACCCCATAGCAAGCAGGAGCAGGATGCCCACTGTCCGCACCCAGGGGAATCGCGGTCGTTTGCCGGCTCCCCAAGCGATGAGAAAGGCGCCCAACCCGCCCAAGCATAGCGCCAGTGCGTACAGCCCCCATCCCAAAACCCGCGTGGTCTCCTGGGCGACCCAGGTGGTGACGCGACCTTCGCCCCCCGCCAGCGCAGATACGATCACCAACGCCGCCAACCCCATGAGCAGCCCACCAATCCCGCCGACGAACCAGGGGCTTGCGAGGAATGCCCCAACCCTTTGGCGGATGAGCTTCCAGGTGATGCGTTTCTTGCGTGACTTGTGCTTGGTCATTCGTCTATGCTTTGTGCACGGTCGCTACCACCATAGGATACCTACCAGTGGTGGCCAGGGCGACCTTGGCGAGAACGCGCGAGAGTCGAGCATCCAGCTCGCTGCGGCTGCCTCCCTGCTCGACCGCGCGGCGGACCTCGGCTCGGGCCGCCTCGAGAAACGTTGGCACCTCGCACTCGTAGGCAAAGCCTCGCGTCTCGATGGTCGGCTCCTCGAGCAGCCCGCCCGTGAACTTGTCCAGAAGCACGGATACCAAGACGGCACCGTTGGTGGACAAGCGCTGGCGTGCGGCCAAAACGTCTCGTCCGACGTCACTGATGCTGCGGCCGTCCACCAGCACATAGTCGTCACTAACCCGATCGACCACGGTGGCGCCCTGAGCATCGAGCTCGAGGATATCGCCGCTCTCGATGATCACGGCGCGCGCTGGATCGATACCACACTCGACGGCCAGGTTGCGATGCAGCACCAGATGCCGATAGTCGCCGTGAATCGGCACAAAGAACCGCGGCCTGACGAGGTTGATCAGCAGCTTTTGCTCTTCGCGCCCGCCATGGCCCGAAACGTGGACGTTGAGTACTTCATCATAGTAGACGTCGGCACCGAGGCGAAACAGGTCATCGAGCGTACGGTGCACCAGCTTTTCATTGCCAGGTATCGGCGTCGCCGAAACGATCACCGTGTCGCCAGGCTGGATGGCCAACTGCCGATGATCCCCCCGCGCCATGCGAACCAGGGCCGAGGTCGGCTCTCCCTGGGTTCCGGTGCAGAGCAACACCGCCCGGTGGGGATCGAGCCGGTCCAGGTAGTCGGGCGTGACGAGCAGATCCTCGTGCACGCAAAGATACCCCAGGTCGCGCGCGATGCGCACATTCGTGACCATGCTCCGGCCGACCACCGCGACCTTCCGATCGCCCTCTGCCGCCAGGTCCATCACCTGCTGCATGCGCGAGATGTTGGAGGCGAACGTGGCCACGATCACCCGGCCCTCTGCGCCCTGAAACACCCGCCCCATCACCTCGGCTAGCTCTCGCTCCGACGGCGTATAGCCAGGAGTTTCGGCGTTGGTGCTATCGGAGAGCAGCAGCAGCACGCCCTCACCACCCAGCGACGCCAGCTTGGCAAAGTCGCTGCGCCAGCCGTTGGCGGGGGTGTGATCGAACTTGAAATCCCCCGAATGCACCACCAGCCCCGCCGGCGTCCGAATGGCCAGCCCCACCCCGTCGGGAATGCTATGCGTCATGTAAAAGAGCTCGATGACAAACGCACCGAGGCGCAGCACGTCTCCCGGCGTCACCGTATGGAGATCGGCCCCCTGAATGCCGGCCTCGCGCAGCTTGCCCTCGATCAGGCCGCGAGTCAGCCGGGTGGCGTAAACGGGCGCGTCCACCTGGGCGAGGAGGTAAGGCAACGCACCGATGTGGTCTTCGTGCCCGTGGGTCACAATCACGCCGCGCACCCGATCCCGCCGCTCAAAGACGTACCGCATGTCGGGAATGACCACGTCCACGCCCAACATCTCGGAATCGGGAAACATGAGCCCGGCATCCACAACGATCAGCTCGTGCTCGTACTCGAACACCAGCATGTTTCGCCCGAACTCGCCGAGGCCCCCAAGGGCGACGATGGTAAGCTTTGAGTGGGTCAACGCGCCCCCCTAGAACAGCGACAGTTGCTCGGGCGGGGCCGGCTCGGACTGGTCAGAGAGGGCGTGCAGATCAGAGAGGATCTCGGGCAGCTTTTTGATGTCTTGTTCGATCAGGCTGCGGTACCGAGGTTGGTGCAGAGCCGCCGCCGGATGGAACATCGGAAAGTAGACAATGTCGCCGACCCGCTTGGGCGTGCCATGCACCCGGCTGATGGTCGCTCCGGCGTAGGCCAACCGCATAGAAAAGCGCCCCAGAGTGACCACGATCTTGGGCTGGATCAGGGCTATCTGCTGATCGAGATACGGCTGACAGGCCTCGATCTCGTCAGGTTGGGGATCGCGGTTGTCCGGAGGGCGGCACTTGATGACATTGGCGATATAGACGTCCTCACGCGTGAGCCCGATGGTGCCGAGCAGCTCGTTCAGATAGTTGCCGGCGGCGCCCACGAAAGGCTTACCCTGCTGGTCTTCATGATAGCCGGGCGCCTCGCCCACGAACATGATGTCGGCATTGGCGGGCCCTTCTCCAGGCACGGCATGCGTCCGTCGCAGCCCAAGCCGGCACTTTTGGCAGTTGCGGATCTGTTCGCACAGTTGCTCGAGTCCGGTCACCTGGCCCTCCCCTCTATCGAGATGGTGTCCATGTCTCGCGATTATATGTCGAGCTGGGGGCTTTGTCGACCGGAGGTCGTCGCGCTTTGACCGATGCCGCCTTCTGGACTAGCCTTGGATGAAACCGAAACGCTGCGGCTCTAGAACACCGAGGTGACCATGCTGGATCTGGCCAAAGCAGCAGCCCAGGCTGCCGGGCACGAACTGCGCTCGCTCTATCATCAGCCGATGACCGTGCGGTCCAAGGGGCTGCGCGACCTGCAGACCGAAGCCGACCTGGCGGCGGAGAGGGCGGTGGTCGCCCTGCTGCGCGAGGGTAGTCCCGATGCGCTGATCGTGACCGAAGAGGCGGCAAGCCGGCCCGAACCGGAGCCAGGCCAGTTGGCCTGGTACATCGATCCGCTGGATGGCACCACCAACTATGCGCGTGGCTTGCCAGGGTTCAGCGTCTCTATCGCAGCCGCACGTGATGGCATCGTCCAGTGCGGCGTGGTGTATGATCCCCTGCTGGACTTGGTCTTTGGCGCACAGCGAGGACAGGGCGCCTACTGCAATGGCGAACGCCTGCACGTCTCACAAACGGCTGACGTGGGCAGCTCCTTGGTGCTGCTCGACTGGCCGCGCGATCCGGCACCGCGTGAGGCTATGGCGGATCTGCTTAGCAGGGTGGTCCCGGTCGTGGATGCCGTCCGCTCTCGGGGCAGCGCCGCCTTTGGCATGTGCGCCGTCGCCGCCGGCTGGGCTGATGCCTATTTCCAGCTGACCCTCCAGCCATGGGACGTGGCCGCTGGCTGGCTGATCGTAGAGGAGGCCGGCGGCAGGGTGACGGACCTCGCAGGAGCATCGAGCGCGCTATCCTGCGGCGACTGGCTGGTCACCAACGGGCTGGTCCACACTGCCTTTTTGCCGTACACGCAAGCGGCCCGAGCCGCCGGGGTGGCCGAGCCGATGCGCCCATAGCCCGCGATACTGCTACCCGGACGCATGGAGGGCTGCTTGGCTAGAGCGCGACCTTGTCCTCGGGCAAGTACGGCCACTTGATAAAGATCATCTTGAGATCGCGCTCGCCAGCGTTGCGGACGGCATGACCCTCACCAGGCTCCATCCGCAACGCTATTCCCGGCCCAGCGATGGTCTCTTTTCCCTGCGCGGTAAAGGCCGCTTGGCCCTCTAGCACGTAAAACGTCTCCTCCACCTGGCGGTGATAGTGTCCCTCGAGCGCCTCGCCTGCCTTGAGCAGGATGACGCCCCAATCCAGGTGGGGGCCGCGCATCAGGTACTTGACTCCGCTGTCGCCCCCGCGAAACGATAGATCAGCCTCGCTGACCAGTTCCACATTGACCTCCTACAAAGCGCTCTCAAGAATCGCGCGGACGTCATGGGCATCCAAGGTACGCGGGTTATGCTTGAGCGAGCTTGACGGCAGCGAGGCCTGGACGATGGCATCGAGATCCTCAACACGCACGCCCAGCGGCCCCAAGCGAGCCGGGATACCCACCGCTCGCATGATAGCTTTGACGCGCTCCACCGCGGCTCGTCGGAGCTCCTGATCGCTCATGTCCCTAGACGCGACGCCCAATAGTCGGGCGACTTGCGCGTACTTGGCCGTTTCGGGCTCGTTATAGGCCATGGTATAAGGCAATAGAAGACCACAGACCAAACCGTGCGGCAAGTTAAAGGTTGCCCCTAAAGGATGAGCCATGCCGTGTACAGCCCCTAGCCGCGCGTTAGAGAGGGCCATGCCGGCCAGCAGGCTGCCATAGGCCATCTCTTCGCGAGCAGAGAGGTCATCGCCATGCCGGTAGGCCCTCTCAAGGGAGCCGCCGATCAGGGCAATGGCTCGCTCGGCCATGGCGTCGGTAACGACGGTCGCGGCGATGGACGTATAGGCCTCGATAGCCTGGCATAGAGCATCGCTTCCCGAGCTGGCGGTGACGGGCGCCGGCATGGTGATGCCCAACTCGGGATCCACCACCGCCCACCGAGGATACCAGCGATCGTCGCGGATGGACGCTTTGGCGCCCGAGGCGCAGTCGGTGAGCACCGCGTTCTTGGTAACCTCGGCCCCCGTGCCGGCTGTGGTGGGCACCGCCACCAACGGGAGCGACGCCCCATCGACCGGTCGGCCCGCGAAATAGTCCGACGTGGAGCCCTCTAGCGAAGCGAGGCCCGCCACCGCCTTGGCTAGGTCCATGGCGCTGCCGCCACCCAGTCCGACGACGACGTCGCACGCGGTCGCCCGCAGGAGGGCCACGGCCTCATCCACCATGGAGAGGGTGGGCTCCCGCCCGGCCTCGGCGTGTACCGTAAGCTCCAAGCCCTGAGACCGAGCCATCTCCTGAATGCGATCGACCAAGCCCTCGCGAGCCGCGTGTCTCCCGCACACCAGCAAGACTTTTCTTCCACAAGAGGCGCAGATGTCACCCACCTGCTGGAAGCTGCCCCTGCCGGTGACAATGCGGGTGGGGAGGTAATAGGTCTTGGCGCTCATACCGCCTCCTCGGGCCCAGCGTGATGTCGCGCAGGCACGATGCCCGCCGTCAACGTCAGATCATCCTCGTCAGCAGCCTGGTCGCCATAGACGCCCAGGTCCAACTGCGGCGCGCGGTACTCGAGGAAACGAGTCATCAGGCGCGCATGCTCGCCTACCGACGCCACAACGTCAGCGCCCACATCCTCAAAAAACCGTAAAAAGATAGTCTCTTGCCGAGACCGCGTCCACCAGCCCCCAATGACGCTACCGTCCAGCCAGATGGTCCCACCCGGTTCGCCGGCCCGATCCAGGACGCGGTCGCGGTCGTCCCGGTCAACAAGGCGCTGCGTATCGCCATAGGCAGCCAGATAGCTATCGTGCGGGGGCAGCAGAGCCACCCTGCCGGAAGGCAGCCGGCGATCGCCCATCTCCTCTAGATGGTCGCGAAGCATCACATAGTCACCGCGGAGGCCGCGAATCTCGAGGTGCCAAAGCTCATCCTGCAGATGCAGCAGGGCGCCCGCCACTTGGCTCCGTGGGACGCTCCCTAGCCAGAAGAACATGTCCCCAAGAGTCACTGGACCATACGCACGGACAAAAGCACGGAGGGTCTGCTCGACAGCCTCCTGCCAGGAGACGCTGTCGGCGTCCAGATGGGAAAGCCAGGAGGACACGGCGGCGTAGCGGTACTGCTCGCTCCGCCAGCCACCCTTGCTGCCGGCCCGCACTACCAGCCCACGGGCTTCCATGGTGGGGATGAGCTGCCGGCCCAGGCGGACGCCCGCGTCGCCCGATGCTCCCCCGGCGTAGGCCGTCACCAGCATGGTGTCCAGCTCGGCGATGGTGGCGGGGCCTCCCGTCGCCAGGATCTCGAGCACACGCTGCTCGAGTGCCTGGCAATCGAGTTCGTCCTGTGCTGGCGACTGGCCCAAGAGCTCGCGTATCTCGTCGCCAAGCGCCGTAAGGCCGTTTCGGAACTCACTGCGGGCCAGACGATAATACGCTGGTAGGTGGGACACGGGGACGATATAGAGCTTGCCACGGATGCCACGAACGCTGGCGAGGCTGCGCTCCTGGAGCAGGGCGTGCTCCAGATGGCGGTGGCGAAAGCCAGCCACGCGAGCCCACAGCGAGAGGTAAGAGCTACGGGCGGGCACAGCTCGGATGGGGCCGGTCTCTATGATAATTGAGGTCAGATCCTTGGTCTTGGCAGGCGTGGCCAGGTGCTGCTTGAGGAAGCGATAGCGGTTGACCCGTTCCTTATCAAAGCGAAACGGCATAGCTCTCCATGGATACCCCTCGGACCCAGCAGTTCCCCGACGTGATTATACCACAGCCTCCATGCTGATCGGCCAACGCTTACGCAAAGCGCAGCTGCATGGTGCCATCCGGCGCAGCGTGATACTCGCCATAGATGATTCCCGGACGGGTATCGTCCAGCAGCAACGGGAGCAGCGATGGCAGGTCCTGGACCATCTCGGACCAAGGAAGGCGCTTCAGGTCATACCACGTTGGCTCGCCCTCGGGGCCAGCGCATACCGAGCGCGAAGGCGCACTCCCCAGATAGACCATCAGGAGCACGCCGGGCTCGTGATGGTCCGACGAGATATGGATAACGGCGCGCAGCCCAAGCTCGACCGGGATGACGCCAGCCTCCTCGCGCAGTTCCCGATAGGCGCCCTCAAGAGGCGTCTCGCCCGGCTCGATGTGCCCGCCGATGCCGTTCAGCTGGCCCGCCCACAGCCGCTTATCTGGCGCGCCTCGTAGCAGCAAGAGATGATCCTGATGCCTCACAAAGCATAGGGTTCGCGGGATGACCGTGTGGCGCCGCCGCCCCTCGGTACCCTGGTCGCTCCACTGCATCGCGACCTCACCCTGGAAGCTTGGCGTAATGCAATTGGCTATAGACCGCCCCGGATAGCTCAAGATCACTCCGCATCAGGCTGATCCCTGCTACTCTGATGGTCTGCTCGCGCGTCAGATCAAGCAGGCTCTCGCTGGCCAAGGGCGCCACCCGTGAGGGCGGGGCATCCCGACGCACCCGGCCAAGCGTTAGGTGCGCGGCAAAGGGTCGCGCCTCCCGCTCGAAACCGACCCTTGCGAGAGCGTCTTCCAAGTTCTCGACGAGAGTCTCCAGGCGGTTATTCGGGTCGCCCACACCAACCCAAAAGACGCGCGGCCGCCGTGCGTTGGGAAAGCAGCCCAGATCCCCTAGCGGCAGATCGAGCGCCGAATGAGCGGTAGCCACGCGATCGAGGGCGCGGCGCAACACATCGATGCGCGACTCGTCGACATCGCCGAGGAACTTGAGCGTCAGATGGATCCCGTCCGGATCCACCCAGCGAACGTCTTCGCCGCCCTCCTCGGCACACAGTCGGTCGATACCCCGCCCTAGAATCGATCGGATACCGGCATCCAGCTCGACGGCTACGAACGATCGAATGCTAGGCATGGTTCTCACCTCCGGCTTGGTCGAGCCCAAGAAGACGGTCCGCATTCCCGCCCAGCAGAGCGCCACGCCCTGCAAGATCCTCCGGCACGGCGGCCAGGCACCGCCGCTGCGTCAGGAGGGGATAGTCGCTGCCAAAGAGAATCCGTCCGGGAGCCCAGCGCAGTGCGTCCGCGTACAGATCAGGCTCGTACAGCAGCGGTCCGGCAGCGGTGTCATAGTACACCCTGGCGCAGGCGCGGCGCACCTCGGGCATCCGCTCGTAAAAGATCAGCCCGCCGCCCCAATGAGCCAACACAATGGCGTTCTCGGGATGGCGCGTGATCAAGGCGAACGCCTCTCGTGGCCCTTGCCAGCCCTTGCCGACATAGTGATGGCCCACCTGCTCGTTGACGTGCAGCAGCACCGGCACATTGGCATCGCGCGCCAGCTCCATGAGCGGGCGCATCGCGCGCTGGTCATCGAGCGCATAGCCCTGTCCGTCGGGGATCAGCTCGCCCAGCCCCAGGGCGCCAGCCTCCAGCGCCCGCCGGGCCTCGCCGATGCCCGTCGAAAGCCGTGGATTGGACACCGCAAAGGGGAGAATGAGCCCAGGATTGCGGCGCGCCGCGTCCAGCACGTAATCGTTGCAAGCGCGACAAAGGCTCACATCCTGAAAAGGAAACCCGAACGCCACCGACGCGGCCACCCCGGCCCGGCGCATCTCATCGACGAGCGCTTCGGCGGCCACCAACCGTGCTGAAGGCGACGCGTACAGCTGGCCAAACCAAGGCTCGCGTTCGCACAGCTCGTCTCGGCAGGCGATGAGGTCAGGAGGCATGATATGGGTATGAAAGTCGATGATCCGCAGAGCGCACCTCACAGAAGGCACTAGAAGGCCTCGCATTGGCCCCGGCTACATTCTTGTTGGGCGCGAGGCTGTTGTCAATACAGATCGAACGAGCTTGCCTAGACAGGCCCACGATCTGCGGGTATAGTCGCAGCATGAGGGCACAACTGATCGTCAACCCAGCAGCTGGTACCCACCAGACCGATGATCTCGTCGGCGACGTGGTCGCCTTCTTGAGAAAGCAGGGCTGGGATGTCCAGGTCAGGCACACCTATGGGCCTGGCGACGGCACCACCTATGCGCGCGAGGCGGCCTCCGCGGGGATGGACGTGGCCATCGCCATGGGTGGAGACGGCACCCTGGGAGAGGTGGCCTCGGGCCTCGCCCATAGCGACTGCACGCTGGGACTGATCCCCATGGGAACAGGTAACGTCTGGGCACGCATGGTAGGCATCCCCACCTGGTCGGTGCGGGGCAAGAGCAATATCCTGGACGCCACCCGCATGCTGGTGGAGGGCCAGAGCCGCCAAGTGGATCTCGGCAAGGTGGGGAACCGCTGCTTTCTGCTGTGGTCGGGCATCGGCTTTGACGCGCAAGTGGCCGAAGAGGTGGAGCGCCACCGAACCCTGCGGCGCAGCGTTGGCAACCTGGCTGACCTGGTGGCGGCCTTTGTGGTTGGCGCCAGCTTGAGGGGCACACGAACAACGGTGGTGCTGGATGGCAAGGCTATGCGCCAACGTATCGTCTTTGCGCTGGTGTGCAACGCGCAGCTCTATGGCAGGGCCTTTCGCGTCGCCCCAGGAGCCAAGCTGGACGACGGTATCCTGGACGTGTTCCTCTTCAAGGGCGGGAGCATGCTGGACGCACTGCGCCATGCCGGCTCGGTGCTCGTCAACTTGCACGCCAAGGACCCCAAGATCGAGTATCATGCCGCCCGCGAGATCGAGTTGCGCAGCGAGCGTCCGTTGCCGCTGCAGTTGGACGGCGACGCCGTGGGGCATACGCCGGTGACCATCTCGGTGGCCCACAAGGCCATTTCGGTGCTCTTTCCCAAGTCA
>Ga0123328_1004774_pt1 | contig 10910 bp, 6 predicted proteins | sample BioC12SIPDNA_2_FD_89702 | JGI IMG/M metagenome (GOLD analysis project Ga0123328, IMG submission 89702) | Anaerobic biogas reactor microbial communites from Washington, USA - Biogas_R1_A C12 SIP DNA | ecosystem: Engineered > Bioreactor > Anaerobic > Unclassified | place: Washington, USA...
CGGGGGCCGGTTCATCGGCCATCCCTGGTGCCAGGAGTTCACTGTGCGCGTGGAGGACACCGCCCATCCGGCGGTCGCCATGCTCGGCGAGTGCTTTCGGGTCCGGGACGAGATCTACGTCCACGACGACTGGGACCGCAGCAGGACGCACGTGCTGTTGTCGCTGCAGAACGAGTCGGTGGATATGTCCAGGGGTCCGCGGGAGGATGGCGACTACGCGCTCGGGTGGTGCCACACCTGGGGCCGTGGCCGGGTCATCTACTCCGGGTTCGGGCATTTCGAAGACCTGTGGGAGGAGCCCTGGTATCTGGAGCACCTGCTGGGATGCATCCGTTGGGCCGCCCGCCTTGCGTGAGTGCAGGGACGGCGGGTTCCGATTCGTAGCCCCTCCGAAGAAACGGCATTGCCGATGACGACCGGTACGAACATGCGGGGCGGACGCCCCACGATCGCCTGCACGCACGGAGTCGTGGCCTCACGGCACTACCTGGCGTCCGAAGCCGGCCTGCACATCCTGCGTTCGGGCGGCAATGCTGCGGACGCTGCGGCCGCCACGGCGTTCGCGTTGACCGTGCTTGAGCCGCATCAGAACGGATTCGGCGGCGAGGCCCCGGTGCTGATCCACAGCGCCGCCGAGGGCCGCGTCTGCGCCGTGAGCGGTCACGGAACGGCCCCGGCCGCCGCCACGATCGAACGCTTCCGGGAGCTTGGAGTGGACGAGGTCATCCCGGGCGACGGCTTCCTGGGGGCGGTGGTGCCCTCCGCACCTGCCACGTGGATCGCCGTCCTCGAGCGGTTCGGCACGATGCGCCTGGCCGACGTGATGGCGCCGGCGCTGGAACTCGCGGCGGGCGGCTTCCCGGTGGGCCAGGCGTTGAACCGGGCCATCGCCGAGCACGCGAAGCGCTTCCGGGAGGAATGGCCGTCCTCGGCGCGGGTCTTCCTGCGCGACGGGGAGCCGCCGCGGCCGGGCGCGGTGTGGCGGCAGCCGGAGCTGGCGGCCACGTTCCGCAAGCTGATCGAGGCCGAGCGCGGCCACTCCGGCCGGGAGGCCGGCCTGCAGGCTGCCCATGCGCGCTTCTACAACGAGGACATGGCGGCGGCGATCGTGGAGTTCGGGGCCGGAACGCCGATCCGCGATGCGTCGGGACGCGCGCACACCTGCCTGCTGACGCGCGAGGATCTGGCCGGCTTTCGCGCGCGCATCGAGGAACCCGTGCGCTACTCCTACAGGGGCATCGAGGTGCACAAGTGCGGGCCGTGGACGCAGGGGCCGGTGATGCTGCAATCGCTGAGCCTGCTGGCCGGCTTCGACTTGCGCGCGATGGGGCACAACTCCGCCGACTACATCCACACCGTGACCGAGTGCATGAAGCTGGCGTATGCGGACCGGGAGTTCTACTACGGCGATCCCGAGTTCGTCGAGGTGCCGTTCGACCGCCTGCTCAGCGAGGGCTACGCGGCCGAACGCCGGGCGCTGGTGGATGCCCGCACGGCGTCGCTGGAACTGCGCCCCGGGGGCTACCCGTCCCTGCGGGCCGAGCGCGCGCACGACGTGGCGCGCGCCATGGCGTCGGGCGGCCGATGGTCGGACCCCCGGGGCGATACCACGAAGTTGGACGTGGTTGACCATGCCGGCAACATGGTCTCGGCCACGCCGAGCGGCGGGTGGCTCATGTCGTCGCCGATCGTGCCGGGGCTCGGCTTCCCGCTGGGCACGCGCGGGCAGATGTTCTCGCTCGTGCGGGGGCACCCCAATTGCCTGGAGCCGGGGAAGCGTCCGCGCACCACGCTGACGCCCACGCTGGCCCTGCGCGACAGCCGGCCGTACATGGCCTTCGGAAGCCCCGGCGGGGACTGCCAGGACCAGTGGGGGCTGCAGTTCTTCCTGAATGTCGTCGAGTTCGGCATGTCGCTGCAGGAGGCGGCGGAGGCCCCGACGTTCTTCACGAAGCACTTCCCGAACTCCTTCTACCCCCGCGCGGCCGAGCCGGGCACGCTCTGCCTCGAGGCACTTGTCCCGGAGGACGTTTGGGCGGACCTCGCGGGCCGTGGGCACGTCGTCCGCTCCGAGAATGCCTGGTCCTCGCAGAACGCCGTGTGCGTGCGTTCCGAGGGCGGCATCCTCAGCGGAGCGGTCTCACCGCGCGGCGAGACAGCGTACGCGCTCGGGTGGTAGCTTCCGGGATCGCCCGGCGCGGACGGTGTGACGAACGAACCGGACAGGACCGACTTCTGCGGAGGATCGCGATGGCATCGGCACGGCGGGTGGCGTCGATCATGCTGGCGGCGATGGCCGTTCTATGGGCGCCGAGCGTTTCGGCCGACGGGCTGCTGGAGGAGAACTGGTATGCCCTCTACCTGATGGGGCAGAAGGCGGGGCACCAGCACGAGACGTTGGCCGAAGAGGAGGGGCCGGACGGCCCTCTGTACCGGACGACCGTGGAGATCGCGTTCACCGTCAAGCGGCTGGACATGCCGATGACGTTCGCAATCGAGACCGGGATCCTGGAGGACGCGACGGGGCAAGTTCGCGAGTTCCGTCAGTCGATCGAGGGCGCACTCTCGTTCGTCCAGGAGGGCCGGCGCGAGGGCGACGAGATGCTGGTCAGCCGGCGCGCCGGCGGTGTCCCGACCGTTTCCCGAATCGCTGCGCACGACGGACTGGGGCCGTGGGGACTGCGTTGCCTGCAGGAGCGGATGGGCCTTGAGCCCGGGACGACCTACACGGCCGAGGCGTTCGTCCCCGACGCGCCCGGGCTGCCCGTGCCGGTGCATGTGACCATCCGGGGGCAGGAGGACGTGCAGGTCTTCGAGGTCCGCAAGCACCTGCATCGGGCCGACACCCGAATGGACCTGATGGGCGGCCTGACGTCCTCGACGTGGTTCGACGGCGAGGGCACGGTATGGCTGGCCACCGTCGCCATGCCCGGCAACATGACGCTCGAGTCGCGCAGGACCACCCGAGTGCTGGCGCTGGGAGAGAACGACCCGGCGGACATACTGGCCGCCTCGTTCGTGCGGCCGGACAGGCCCATACCGAACCCCCGCAGGGTGAAGCGCCTGCGCCTGCGTCTGACCTCCCCGACCGGCGAGGCGGCGACGTGGGGGCTGGAGTCGGGGCCGTTCCAGCAGGTGGAGGCACGCGAGGGCGGATGCGAGGTGACGCTGCGGCAGGCGACGGGGTCGCCGGAGCGCAGTTACGCACTCCCTTACGCCGGCGCCGAGTATGCGGATCTCCTGCAGGCGAATGTGTGGATGGAGACCCGTGACCGCCTCGTGCTCCGCATGGCCCGCAAGGCGGTCGGCGCGGAGACGGATGCACTGGCGGCCGTCCGGCGGATCGAGGCGTACGTGCGGGAGGCGATCACCGGGAAGAACCTGAGTCTGGGGTTCGCGACGGCGGCGGAGGCGGCCGAACAGAAGGCCGGCGACTGCACGGAACACGCCGTGCTGGCGGCCGCGATGGCCAGGGCGGCCGGCATGCCGAGCCGTGTGGTCGGCGGGCTGGTCTACGTGGACGAGCTCCCGGGCACCGGAGGCGGCGGCTTCGGCTACCACATGTGGACGGAGGTCTTCGTGGGCGAGTGGTTCCCGATCGATGCCGCGCTGGGCGGGCACGACGCCACGCACCTGGTCCTCGCGCGAAGCGCCCTGAACGGGACCGACGAGTTGTTCATGCTCTCCGCCGCAATCTCGCGCGTGTTCGGAGGGTTGGCCGTGGAGGTTCTGGAAGTGGAGTGACGGACAATGAGGCATGGAGTGCCCGGCAGCCGCCGGTGGAGGCATCGATCGGTCATCGCGGTGGTTGCCGCTGTCGGCGGAGTCCTGATCGCCATGGTGGCGCTCCGGATTCTGGCCGCAGTGCTGGTCGACTACTGGTGGTTCGACTCCCTGGGCTGCGGATCGGTCTACGGCCGAATCCTGCTGGCCCGGGTCGTGCTCTGGTGCGTGGGGTTTGCGGCATCCTTTGGGGCGGCGGCCTCCGGGTTCCTGATCGCGCGGCGCATCGCACGGAGCAGCGACCGGGGGCGTCCGCAGTGGGGACGCCGGGCGTCTCCCTTTGCCCCGCTGCAGCAGATGGCCTGGCCCCTGTGCTGGGCCGGCGCTGCCTTCGCAGGCGTGGTCGGCGGCAGCATGCTCTCGTTGATGTGGCACCGCGTGCTGCTCTTCCTGTATCGGATGCCGTTCGACGTGGCCGATCCCATCTTCGGGAAGGACATCGGCTTCTTCGTGCTCGTTTACCCGCTGGCCGTCCTTCTCCGCCGCATGCTGCTTGCGCTCGTGTGGGTCTCGCTGGCCGGAGCGGCGGCGTGGCACACGGCATCGGGTGCGTTTCTGGGCGGGCGGGACGGGCTGCCCGCGGGGGTGTTCAGCCATCTGAGCCGCACGCTGGGCGTCGCGTTCCTCCTGGTTGCAGCCGGGCATCTCCTGGATCGATACGGCCTCCTCTACAGCACCGCCGGGGCGGCGTTCGGCGCCGGCTACACGGACGTGCACGTGCGGCTGCCCGGGCACTGGCTGATGGCCGCAGCCGCCCTCGTCGCGGCGGTGCTGCTGCTGCGCGCCCGTTCGGTCAGGGACCTGCGGTCCGTCCTGATCGGCCTGGGTGCGTGGCTGGGCTGCGTGGTGCTGGCCGAAGGGCTGCTGCCGCCACTGGTCCAGTCGCTGCGCGTGACGCCCAACGAGCTGCGCCTCGAAGAGCCGTACATACGGCACGCGATCGACTTCACGCGGCGCGCCTACGCTCTGGACGCGATCGAGGAGATCGAGTACCCCGTCGTCGACGACCTCCGCTACGAGGACGTGGCCGCCGACCGGGCGACGGTCGACAACGTGCGGGTATGGGACTGGCGGCCCCTGCGCGAGACCTTCCGGCACCTGCAGACGATCCGGTCGTACTACGAGTTCCTGGATGTGGACGTCGGGCGTTACGAGACGGAGGGCGGCACGACCCAGATGCTCCTGTCGGTGCGGGAGATCGCGCCCGACCGCCTGCAGGCGAGTGCGCAGAGCTGGGTCAATCTGCGGCTGAAGTACACCCACGGCCACGGCGTGTGCATGAGCCCGGCCAACGCGTTCACGGAAGACGGCTTCCCGGTCCTGACCGTGCGGGACATCCCGCCGGTGACCCCGGAGTCGATCCCGCTGGACCGCCCGGAGGTCTACTACGGCGAAGCGACGAACGGCTACGTGTTCGTGCGGACGAATGAAGACGAGTTCGACTATCCCATGGGCGACGAGAACGCCTGGACGCGGTACGAGGGCTCGGGCGGCGTCCCTGTGGGGACGTTCCGGCGGCGGCTGGCCTTCGCCGTTGAGTTGCGGGACCCGAAGATCCTCCTCTCAACCGACCTGACCTCCGAGAGCCGCATCCTCTACCGACGTCAGGTGGTGGAACGCGTTCGCCGTCTGGTGCCGTACCTCACCCTCGACCGCGACCCATATCCGGTCGTGCACGCCGGGCGGATCTTCTGGATCCAGGACGCCTACACGCACACGCGCCTCTACCCCTACAGCGAACCGGCGGCCGGCGGGCGGCTCAACTACGTCCGCAACTCGGTCAAGGCCGTCGTTGACGCGTATGAGGGGACGGTGACCCTCTACGTCGCGGACGGATCGGATCCGCTGGTCCGCGCCTATGCCCGGATGTTCCCGGGACTCTACCGGCCGCTGGAGGAGATGCCGGAGGGGCTTCGCCGCCACGTGCGTTACCCGGTCGACCTCTTCGAGATTCAGGCGGAGAAGTACAACGTCTACCACATGCGGAGCCCGCAGGTCTTCTACACGAGGGAAGACATCTGGGAGGTCGCCCAGGAGAAGTACCACGGCCAGCGGCAGATGGTGGAGAGCTACTACGCCGTGATGCGCCTTCCGGACAGCGAACGGCCCGAGTTCCTGGTCATGCTGCCGATGACGCCGCGCGGGCGGGCCAACATGATCGCCTGGCTGGGCGGCCGCTGCGACGGAGAGCACTACGGCAAGCTGGTGGTGTGCGTGTTCCCCAAGGGGAAGCTGGTCGACGGCCCCCTGCAGGTTGAGAACTACATCGACCAGGACCCTCTGATCTCGGGGCAGGTGACGCTCTGGAATCAGAGCGGCAGCAGCGTGCTGAGGGGCAACCTGCTGGTGATCCCAATCGCCGGCGGCCTCCTGTACGTGGAACCGCTCTACATCCGGGCCGACGCCGAGGCGATCCCCCAGATCAAGCGGGTCATCGTGGCCGCCGGCTCCCGGGTGGCCATGGCCGAAACCCTCCAGGAGGCCCTGCGGCAGTTGTTCGAGGTCAGCGGGCCGCCCGATCTCCCCGCCCGCGACGGGCCGGCATCCCCGCCCGGGCGGGACGCACCGGCCGTGTCCGCCGCCGTGGCGGAGGCGGTCCGGGCGGCGAACGCCGAATACGGCGCCGCACAACGTGCGCTGCAGGAGGCCGACTGGCAGCGCTACGGCGAACACATGAACCGGCTGGAGGTCCTTCTCGGCCGGCTGTCGGAGGCCATGGCCCCGGCCGGCGAGTAGGCCGCCCGGCCCGTAGTCCGGAGACGCCCCCATATGACTCTGCCGCACATCCTGCTCATCGCGGTCGGCCTGGCCGCCGACGCGTTTGCCGTCTCGCTGGCCGAGGGAGTCGCCCTCCGGGAGGTCAGCGTGGGACACACCACGCGGGTGGCCGCGCACTTCGGCGTCTTCCAGGCGGCCATGCCCGTGGTCGGCTGGCTGGCGGGCAGCGCCATGCAGAGCTGGCTGGCCTGCGTCGACCACTGGGTGGCGTTCGGGCTGCTTGCGCTCATCGGCGGGAAGATGCTGCTGGACGCGGCAACGAACTTCGAGGCCGAGAGGGTGCGGGAGCCGAGCTGCGGCGCGCGGCTGCTCTGCCTTTCGGTCGCCACCAGCATCGACGCGCTGGCCGTCGGCATGAGCCTGGCCATGCTGCAGGTGCGCATCTGGGTTCCGGCGCTTGTCATCGGGTTGGTTACGGGGGGCCTCAGCGCCCTCGGGGTCCAGATCGGCGACCGGGTCGGGCGGCGTCTGGGGCGATGGGCCGAGGCGGCGGGGGGCATCGTGCTGTGCCTGATCGGGTTGGAGATCCTCGTGCACCACATGCGCTGACCCGGACCGGGAGAACGCGCGCCGGGCAGGGGCTTCCGGCCGCTTGATTGCCGGGCGTGCGAACGCGATAATGCCGGGCCGGGGCAGACCAGGTGCATCGGCCGGAGGCAGCGCCGGCCGCACGGCGAGGAGACTCGATGATCGTCCGAACAAGGGCCTACGCGCGTGTCGGATTCGTTGGCAACCCGTCCGACGGCTACCACGGTAAGACCATCGCCTTCACCATCGGCGACTACTGGTCCGAGGTGGTCCTGTATGAGAGCCCGGAACTCGAACTGCGTCCCAGCCCGCAGGACCAGGCCGTCTTCGGCAGCCTCCAGCAGTTGCTGGACGACGTGCGGCAGAGCGGCTACTACGGCGGCATCCGCCTCCTGAAGGCCGCCACGAAGGTCTTCGCGGAGTACTGTGCGGAGGCCGGCGAGGCGCTGCCCGACCGGAACTTCACCATCCGCTACCGCACGAACATCCCGCGGCAGGTGGGCCTGGGCGGCTCCAGCGCCATCATCACCGCCGTCATGCGCGCCCTGGCTGCCTTCTTCGCCGTCGAGATCCCGGAGCCGGTGCTTCCGGCCGTGGTGCTGCGCGCCGAGACCGGCGAACTGGGCCTCACGGCCGGGCTGCAGGACCGTGTTGTACAGGCCTACGGGGGCGTGGTCTACATGGACTTCGCGCGCGACTACATGGACGCCCACGGCCACGGCCGCTATGAGCGGATTCGACCGGAGCTTCTGCCGCCCGTCTACCTGGCCTATCGGCGCGACCTGGGCAAGGAGAGCTCGACCGCCCACATCCGCGTGCGGGAACTCTACGAGAGCGGGGACGCCACGGTGGTCTCCACGATGGCGGAGATCGCCGCCCTGGCCGACGAGGCGCGCGCCTTGATGGAAGCCGGCGGCTATGAGGGCCTGGCGGCGGTCATCAACCGGAACTTCGACCTGCGTGCGCGCATCTTCCCCATCCGGCCCGAGGACATGAAGATGATCCAGTCCGCGCGGGCGACCGGCGCCAGCGCGAAGTTCTGCGGGTCCGGCGGCGCCATCGTGGGCAGCTATCGTGACGAGGCGATGCTCGAACGGCTCCGCGACGCCATGGGCCGCGACGGCTACGAGTTCCTGGTGCCCCACGTGGCGCCGAACAACCGACCTTCGCATACCTGACCGCGGCCGTGTGTCAGCGCGGGAAGAGCCGCTCGATCGTCTCGGCGTCGGGCCGCCCGCCGTACTCGCACAGCTCGAACACCTCGCCGCAGAAGACCCGGCGACCGTGTTCCTCGCCGTAGCGCTGCACGAACGCCTCGCGATACTTGTCTGCCAGGAAGCCGAGGCGCCGCTTCATGCGCTCGACGTGCCACTCCCAGCGCTCGGGTTCGGTTGCGGGGACCTGGTCCAGAATGCCGCCGTTGTACGGCAGCCATTCGAAGAACTGGCTCTCGTGGCAGGCGGTCATGCGGCACTGGGCTTCGAAGTACTCGTCCACGTCGACAACGACGTCCGCACGGAACGGCAAGGGTTTCGTGTAGCCGTCATACGTGTGGGCGATGACGGGCACACGTTCCAGGATGGGCACGTCCGGACGGACGAGCGGCACGGTCAGCAGATAGGACGCGTCGATGACCAGTTGCCCGACGGCGCGATGGTCGGGGTGGTAGTCGAACGGCCGGGGAGCCAGCACCACGTCGGGCCGGTAGGCGCGGATCATGCCGATGAGTTCCTCGCGGACCTCCACCGAGGGCGTCAGGCGTGCATCCGGATGGTCCAGCACGACGTAATCCACCCCGATGACCTCCCCCGCCCGCCGGGCCTCTTCCTTGCGCCGCACGGCCAGCGCGTCCGGCGCCATCTCCTGATGGCCGGCGTTGCCGTTCGTGACCGATACCAGCATCGCCTCGCCCCCGCGCTCGACGTAGCGGGCGGCGATCCCGCCGGCCCGCAGATCGGCGTCGTCCGGGTGAGCCCCGATCATCATCAGCTTCATGCGTCCATCTCCTGGTGCGTTTTAGAGGCACGACGGTTCACGGCAGGGATGATACCAGAGGCGCACGGCACCTGCCAGCGCTACGGCACCCGTGCCGCGGATGCGACCTCCAGCAGGCCCCAGAGGGCCGGCTCGGCCGTCGGGGCCCAGGTGTGCAGTTCCGTGAAGAGGTCGCCGTCGTTGTCCCACACGCCGACGTTGAAGCGGACCGTGCCGGGCGGAGCCTCCCGCCCCAGAAGCGTCCGCCAGGGGACAAATGCCTCGCACGACCACGCCCGGGCGCCACGCGCCCGCAGAGCAGCCAGGCGGACGCCGTCGGCCGGGACGCCTTGTGGCCGCCTCTCATGCCATGGGGCGAGCAGGGCCTCCGGGCGGTCGCCGAAGGGGTACAGCACGACGGCGGAGGGGACCGCATCGGCCGGGCCAGGCGCAGCGGCTACAAAGAGGGCGTCACAGAGAACTTGCTCCCCTCGGAAGTCCGACACGCACGCGTCTTCGGCCTCGACGTGGAGGTAGAGGCCGTCCGGCGCCGACAGGATGCGCACGGTCGGCTCCGGCTGGCCCGTCTCGTAGGCGCTCGCGCGCCACACGGCCGTGGTCAGTACGGCGGCGTCGGCCCAGGCCGGCTCCTCGGCCAGTCCGTCCACGACGACAGCCGACCGCGCCGGAGCGGCCATTGCGCGCCGATGCAGCGGCACACGGCGTCGGAGCGCGATCGGCACCCGCCGCCCCTGACGGTCGACATACTCGTAGCACACCTCGACATCCGGAGGCACCAGTGCCCATGGACGGACCGCCTCGGCGTGCACCGGCAGGGACATCTCCACGGTCGCGCCGGCTTCGAGCGTGGTCGAAGGCGGCGGGGCGCCGAAGTCCCATCCGGCTCCGCGCGACAGGCCGCGGAGCGACACGGAGAGCGGCCGGTCCAGCGGGTTGTGCACGCGCACGCGCAACCGGTCGTCCACAGGCCCTCCGTCGGGGCTCGCGAGGGCCTCAGCGATGCCGGTCTCGCGTTCGGACTGGAAGCGGAGGGTCTCCGTGGCCCGGAAGTCGTCAAGCATCACGAAGTCGTCCCCCAGAACGGCGCCCGGCCTGACGAGCGTCAAAAGGTAGCCGCCCGGCAGGATGCGGAGCAGGGAGTAGTGCTCGAGTCCGCCGGCGGCCTCGGGCGAGTAGCGCTTCCCGCCGGTCGCGCCGAGGACGTAGTGCTGGATGCCGTCGCGCGTGTGCGCCTTGTAGTAGTGATGGTAGTGACCGGCGAAGACGGCCCGGACGGGATGGCACGTGAGCAGTTCGTGCACCTCCTCCCAGCCGGAGTCCTCGTAATCCCAGAGGGGCTTGTGCATGAAGACGAAGACCTGCGAGGCCGTGGCGGCCGCCAGGTCGTCCCGGAGCCAGTCCATCTGGGCGCGGCTGAGTCGCGCGCGCGACTGCCGTTCCTCATCGCTGTAGAGGCAGACGAAGTGCGTGTCGCGATGGTCAAAGGAGTAGAAGAGCGGCCCGAACGCACGCGCATGCATGTTTTCGCCGCGCCGGTCCGCCGTGTCGCCGGCGCCGGTAATGACGTCGTGGTTGCCGGGCACGGGGAAGAACGGCGCCCGCAGAGCGGCGAGTATGGCACGGGCCTGGTCGACGTCCGCCTGCCAGTCCGCCATGTCCCGCTTGTAGCCGGGCACGATGTCGCCGATGTGCAGCACCAGGTCGGGGTCGAGCAGGTTGATCTCCTCGACGGCCCGGGCCAGCACCGTGAGGCTGGACTCGTCGCCGTTGGTCTGGTCGCCGATGATGGCAACCGTGAAGCCCGGCGCACGCGAGGGGGCGCGCAG
>Ga0123328_1004775_pt1 | contig 10906 bp, 8 predicted proteins | sample BioC12SIPDNA_2_FD_89702 | JGI IMG/M metagenome (GOLD analysis project Ga0123328, IMG submission 89702) | Anaerobic biogas reactor microbial communites from Washington, USA - Biogas_R1_A C12 SIP DNA | ecosystem: Engineered > Bioreactor > Anaerobic > Unclassified | place: Washington, USA...
CAACAGGAAGTACATAATCGGATTCAGCAACAAGCCAATCACACCGGTGATGCCCGCGCCACGACGGTTCAGCAAACCATAAACAAAGATGGCCAGAATACCGGGGGTCACATAGCCTTGGAATTCCTGAATGAAGGTGAAGACGCCGCCGAATTTGGGGTTGGCGATGAACGGCGCGACGAAGCAGCCAATCACCACGAACACGCCAATGCAGATACGGCCGACTTTGACGAGTGTTTTTTGCGACGCGTTCTTCTGGATGTATTTGTCGTAAATATCCATGGTGAAGATTGTCGATGCCGCATTGAGGATGGCCGCGATGGAGGACACAATCGCGCCTAACAGGGCCGCCAACAGGAAGCCGAGGAGACCATTGCCGGGCGAAACCAGTTTGCTCAGCAGTGTGCTGAAGGCGGAATCGGTGTAGATACCAACAAGCTTTTTGCCATGCTCGGTGACTTCGACATTCTTGGCGGCCGCGTCAGCCTTGACCTTTGTGTTGTACTCATCAATGGCCACTTTGGCCTGCTGATTCTCGGCGGTGTCCGAAGCGGAACCCCAGTAAGAATCGTATGTGTAAACGACGAAACCTTCGGGAGCCGGCGAGGCTTTGGCCGCTTCAAAACTGGCAAGAATCTTCTTGTTTGATTCTTGGATGGCCGGGGCTTTGCTCGCGCTTTCGACCATGCTGTCCTTGTAGAGGTTGAACGAAATAATGCCGGGGAAAACAACGATGAACGGAATCAAGAGTTTCAGGAACGCAGCGAAGATAACGCCCTTCTGGCCTTCGCGGAGCGAGGCGGAACCAAGAACGCGCTGCATGATGAACTGGTTAAGTCCCCAGTAGTAGAAGTTCGGAATCCACAAGCCGACAATCAGAGCCGTGTAGGGCAGAATCTTATCGGAGGCCGGTAAGGCCATATGCAGTTTGGATTTGTTCAGAGCCAAGAACTTGGAGAATGACGAGGCGTTGTCCGCGAATGTTCCGGCCGCAACCGAGCTGCCGTCGGACATGGTCAGCGACTCGACAGGGGCGAGACCCAGTGCCTTGAATGCAAGGTAGGTGACGATAATGCCGCACAGAATCAGCGCCGAACCCTGAATCAAATCGGCCCAAGCGCACGCCTTGAGTCCGCCGAAAGCAACATAGATGGCAGCCATAATGCCCATCGCCCAACAGCATGTCGTCAGGCAAACATTGACGCCATAAACTCGGAAGAGTTCGCACATCGGAATCGCGCCCGCATAGATGACCGCGACTAACGAAACGCACACGAGAATGAACATCATCATCGCCGCCATGAGTGTACGGCAAAGTGAGTTATAACGATACTCCAAGAACTGCGGGATGGTGAAAATGCCTGTCCGTAGGAAATAGGGAAGGAAGAAGAACGCGACCACAACAAGCACAACGGCCGCCATCCACTCATAGCTAGCGATTGCGAGGCCAAGATAATCCGCTGCCTGACCGGACATGCCAACGAACTGCTCGGCCGAAATGTTGGCAGCGATCAATGAGAATCCAATGAGCCACCACGTCAGGCCACGACCTGCCAAAAAGTAATCTGCGGTTGATTCGTCCGAACCACCGGCGATGCGGCGGCTCTTAATCATTCCAACGCCGACCACCGCACATAAAAAAAGGACGAAAACAATTACATCGAGAACGCCTATACTGCTAACCATATAAAATGCCTTTCATTATTATTATTTTTCAAAATCAATTTTTAGCTTTCCCAAACCGATATTCAGTCATACTGCGGTACTCGTCGCCCGGTTGCAAAATCACCGATGGCATTCGCGCGTTATTGACCGAATTGGGGCAATGCTGCGTTTCAAGCGCAATTCCACTGCGTGGACCATACTCTCCGTGTTTGCCGGACAAGCCAGCCGGAATCCAATTCCCGCTATAAACCTGCATGCCCGGTTCTGTCGTCCAAACCTCCATACTCAAATTATCCGGAGCTGTCAACACAGCACCTTTTCTCAAGGTTCCGTCCCACGCGTCAATCGCGAAATGATGGTCGTACCCTTTGCCGTAACCAAGCTGTTCGTTTGCACTGTCAATCCGAGCACCTATGCAACAGGGCTTCGTAAAGTCGAACGGAGTCCCGAGAACCGGTTCCGGATTGCCAAGCGGAATGAGCCCGGGGGTCACCGGCGCATAACGTGAAGCCAAAACCTGAAGTTTATGATATAGGATATCACGACAGGTGTCTAATTGCAAGGAAAAAATAGCGTGTTGTGTCAAATTTATAGGGCACGCTTTGTCCGTCGTGACAAAGTACTCGATGCGCCAAACATTCTCGGTGGTCAATGTGTAGCGAACGCAGAAGGCCGCGTTGCCCGGAAAGCCATCGGCGCCGTCCGGCAACTTGAGGCCGAAGATGACACCGACACCTGTTGTATCGGTGAATGGCTCAGCCTGCCATATATGGGCATTGAGGCCGGCATTCCCGCCGTGCAAACAACAGGGGATTCCACCGGGGTCATTGTTTAAGGGCAACACGTACTCCGTATTGTCAAGCGTGAAACGGCCGCCGGCGATGCGATTGCACACACGGCCGACAACGGGACCGAAATAGGGCTGCTCAAGATAGGTCGCTATGTCGCGAAATCCAAGCACAACATCCCGAACAGTGCCGTCGTCAAGCGGAATGCACAGGCTCTGCATGATGCAGCCATAGTCGAGAACCGTCATGGAAGCGCCGTGGCTGGCTCTCAGCTCGTAGGCGTGAACGGCGCGGCCGTCCGGCAGTTCTCCAAAGACACGAATATTGATTTGTTTTTCCATACAAATCTTTACAATCTAATCTCTTTTCTTGTGAAGATTTTAGAACCTTATTGATAATACTATTCGAGCATTTTGTGTTATTATATGCCATTATCTCAAATCCCATAATAAAATGAAACGACATATGCCATTCTTAAGACTTATGACCGCGCGGTTGACAACGGTAGGACTACGTATCGCCGCCTTAGCAACAGCAGCATTACTTCTGCCAGTCAATGGGCAAACACAGTGCACCCCGGCAGCGGATTCGATACTCGATCAGAATTTCTCGCTTGCAACGTTGTGCAGTTTAGTCGATAAAGATTCCACAAATCCCCGACTTCTGAAGCCTATCCCCCTTGGCGAAAACTGGGAATTGCAACCGGGTGCGAAGATTGAGTTGCGCAAGGAAATCCGCACAAACTTCAATATGCAACACATCGAAGGCACACAGACTTACGACAAGCCGCGTTTCCTGTATGGTCTGATTAACGCAATGATAACCAACAAGAAAAAAGACAAGTCGATATTCTTGGAGCTTTACGGGGTTTATCCTAATAATTATAATCCGGCATGGGACCCCTACGAATCGTGCGAACGTGGTTTGTTGCAAGCGTGGTATGAGTACAAATTTCCGAATTCTCCGTGGTCTGTCAAGATCGGGCGTCAGTGTCTGCCTAATATGGGCGAGATGCGACTGATGGGCGAAGGGCGCTACTACTGGCACTACAACGCGCATGACGGCGTTGTCGCGACACGCAAAACCGACAAGATGGCGACCTACCTGATTGCCGCTTACATGTACACCTTTAAGGGGCGCGACGAGTACACCGGGCGAAACTTTGGGCAGCAGATGCGGCCGGCAAACAAGTTCCTCACCGGCGTCTACAACACGTGGTATCTGCCCAAGAAATACGAGTTCGACCTCTATAACCTCAATGTGCATACCTTTGAGGCATCGCCCTACAGGAGTAGCGATGGCACCACGGGACGGGCACAGATGTACGGTTTTGGTTCGAGAGTTCGCGGACCACTGTATCACAAGAAGGACCTCGGAACGCTTATCTGGGGAACGGAAGCTATGACACAGGTGGGCAATTACGGCGGTGATTCCAAGGTATTTACCTATATGCTCCATGGCGATTTGATATGGAAATTCGACAAGCCATGGGACCCGTCGATAATGCTTTTCGGCAATATCGCAAGCGGCAACAAGGACCCTCTGTCCAATAAAATCAACCGCTTTGATGTGCAGCTTGACCCAAGCCATTACGCCTATGGACTGGTCAATGTCGTCAAGCTGACTAACATGAACGAAATCGGCGTTGCCTTCCAGGTGCAGCCCAACAAGAAAACGACGATTCGCACGAGCGCTCACCAATTCTGGCTGAACTCGGCGAAGGACGCTTGGATTGGTGCTGACGGCCGCACAATCGCTTGGGATGTCACCGGCAGTAGCGGACGCGACTTGGGACGCGAGCTTGATTTGATGGCAAAGTACGAGTTCAACTCGCACTGGAGCATCGAATGCGGCGGAGGCTATTTCTTTACCGGAAACTTCGGGAAGAATGTCGGTCACGGCGCGGATAGTTGGACTGTTTACTGCCACCAGATTTTCAACTTTTAGCAGGAAGCGCGCGAGCCGAGTTAGTTCCCGACACTTTCGTGTGAATTATCTGAGATTAGGCACTGTATATGTTTCTCGTATTGCAGAGGCGCGGTACGCCAAGAGTACCCGAAAGGGAAAAGGGGCTATCGCCGAAGCATGAAGCGCAAGCTTCTTGCTGGGACCATGCAGAATATGCATGGCACTGTCAAAAACGGTTTACCCGACCGTTCGCGGAGTGCTGGAATACATTGGGTAAGAATAGACATGAACGATTTTGCCATGAGCTGGACTTACTGCTCATGGCAGTTTTTTTTAGGGCTGTTCCGTCCGATGTGTTGCGGTATCCCACTCAAAGATACACATATTATCTATACCAAGAGGGATAAAAATGAGTATTTTTACAGGAGCGGCAACGGCTATCGTTACACCCTTCGACAACACCGGCGTGAACTACACGAAGTTCGGAGAACTGATCGACTGGCAAATCGAGTCCGGCATTGATGCCCTGATTGTCGCGGGCACAACAGGCGAGGAAGCCACATTGTCGGATGCCGAGCATAAGAGCGTGATCGAATTCGCCGTGAAACACATCAATAACCGTGTCCCCATCATCGTCGGCGCAGGTAGCAATGATACCTTGTACGCCCTGCAACTGGCACAACACGCCGAGAGCGTTGGCGTCAACGGACTGTTGATGGTCACCCCTTATTACAATAAGTCGACACAATCGGCCATCGTCAAGCACTACACCTACTTGGCCGACCGACTCCACACACCGATTATTCTTTACAATGTGCCCGGACGCACAGGCTTCAATATCGGCGTGAACGCGGTTGTCGAGCTGTCGAAACATCCGAATATTGTCGGCATCAAGGAAGCAAGCGGAAATATCAGTTATGTCGCGGAAATCGCGGCACGAGTCGAAAAGGACTTTGACATTTACTCCGGAAACGACGACATGATTGTGCCCGTGCTCTCGCTCGGAGGCAAAGGCGTCATCTCTGTGCTCTCCAATGTTTGCCCGAGAGAAACGCACGACATCGTGACGAACTATTTGAACGGCAACATCTCGGCGGCACGGGACGCGCAACTGCATCTTTTCCGGTTTATCAAAGCTTTGTTCATCGAGACAAACCCGATCCCAATCAAGACTTGCATGAATTTGTTAGGTTATAATGTTGGCGATTTGCGCCTACCTCTCGCCGAGATGGAAGAGCAAAACAAGGCTGTGCTCATTCGCGAAATGGAACGAATTGGGCTGATGCCTACACAAAAGGAGACGACAAAATGATTAATGTACTGTTGGTCGGAAGCAACGGAGCTATGGGCAAAACCATGCAAGAACTCGTTGAGGACACGCCGGATATCTCAATCATTGCGGGGATTAACGCTGTCCCGGTGGATAACGCGCCATTCCCCACTTATCAAACTTTTGGAGCAGTGAACGAGCACCCGGACGTTCTTGTGGACTTTTCGCATCGCTCGCTGTTAATGGATATTCTCTCGTATTCAATTTCGGAAAAAGTGCCGGCCGTTCTGGCAACCACCGGGTATACGGACGACGACGAAGCACTGGTGCGGCAAGCAGCCGAGAAAACGGCAATCTTCCGCAGCATGAATATGTCCTACGGCGTGTTCATCATGAACGAACTGCTGAAGAAGGCAGCTGTTCTGCTAGAGGCCGGATATGATGCCGAGATTATCGAGGCGCATCATAATAAGAAACAGGATTCGCCCAGCGGAACCGCGAAAATGCTGCTGAATACGCTCAAGGCAGAGGCCTCAAAAACAGACCTGAAGCCGGTTTACGGACGCTCGCCGCAGTCGGGCAGACGCAAACCGAATGAGATTGGGATGCACTCTCTACGAGGCGGAACAATCGTCGGCGAGCACTCGGTTGTGTTTGCCGGTTGCGATGAAATCATCAAAATCGAACATACGGCGCTGTCTAAGAAAATCTTCGCCAGCGGAGCAATCAAAGCGGCACGGTTCCTCAAAGGCAAATCAACCGGACTGTATTCTATGAGCAACATATAATCGGAGAACATCATGACTCAATCCATTCAGAACGACCCCTACGTGCTTGCACGCTATATCAAGGAGGCCACGAAGACGACCCCAGTGAAGCTATACATCAAGGGCAACTTGACGCAGCTTGACTTTGACGGATTGCGCGTGTTTGGCGATTCCAAATGCGCCACCGTTTTCGGCGAGTATCGTTTGGTCAAGAATCTTCTCGATTCTTTCAAGGAGTTCATCGACGATTACGAACTGGAATACGATCGACGCAATTCAGCGATTCCCATGCTCAACACAAACGAAATCGATGCCCGCATCGAACCGGGAGCTATCATCCGAGATAAGGTCACGATTGGAAAATCCGCGGTCATAATGATGGGTGCCGTGCTGAACATCGGCGCCGAAATCGGTAGCGGAACAATGATTGACATGAATGCCGTTGTCGGCGCGCGGGGCATCATCGGGAATAATTGCCATATCGGCGCAGGCGCTGTGATTGCCGGTGTGCTCGAACCTCCGGGAAAATCGCCTGTCATCATCGAGGATGATGTCCTCGTCGGAGCCAATGCGGTTGTGCTCGAAGGAGTGCATATCGGCAAGGGCGCTGTCGTCGCGGCCGGAGCAGTTGTCACGGCAGATGTCGCGCCGAATACAGTTGTCGCCGGAATGCCCGCTCAGAAAATCAAAGAGAAAGATGAACTGACAGCGGCTAAAACGGAGATTCTCCAAGACTTGCGTCGTTGAGTGAGAACGCTACCGGGGATTGTCTCCGTCGGTGCTTTCATCGTCAGACACAATCTTGAATGCGGCAGGTTTCACGCGCACGCTGATGAGCTTCCACCCCTGAAAGGTTTTTTTGAAGCAATACTCTTCCGTGCGCTCGTGACCTTGCAGGCCATTCACCGTCTCGCGTCGGCGGCATGTCACCTTAGCTACATTATGCGATTCTTTGCTTTCTAAAGAGATAATCTCGCTTGACGGTTTGCCTGCCGCCTCATACGCATCCTGACGGCGGCGCTCATACTGAGCGCGGTCAATCCCGGACGTCATCTCGGAGTCCTGAATATCATACTCAAGCCCGAACTGTCCTTTTGGCGCCGCATTGAGATACATCTCCAGCAAGGCTTCGGGTTTTGCATCCTTGAGCGACACCGGCTCCGGAGCTGCGGGCTGCTTCGGCTCTGTGACAGAAGCTGCGGAATCCGTATCCACGATGGGCATGGGCTCTTTCGGTTGGGGCTTATTGTCAGGGACAATCGAGCGAGGGAACGCAGGCGCCGCGGCACGTTGCGCTTCGGCATCAGCCACGGAGCGCATCATCACCTCGACGCGCCCAAGCAAGGCAAGCGGGTCAAAGGGCTTGAACATGAAGTCATCGCAGCCGAGACCTTTCATCCAGAATGCCTCGTTTCGCCCTGCGCTCATCGAGGTATCGCAGACAACCAAAATCGGAATCGACTTCAGATTCTCATCTCGCTTGCTACGGCGACAGAATTCCAAACCGCTCATGCTATTCATCTGCAAAGCAACAATCGCGAGCACAGGTGGGTCGGGACAGTTCATCTCATCCCAAGCTAGCCCGCCATCGATAACATCAACCACATCATAACCCTTGGAACGAATAACTGCTTTCATATAAGCCAACGCGGACTCATCGGGGTCAGCAATCAAAACTTTTCGCGATATGAACATTCTCGACACCTCCATTATTCATGTTGCAACAAAACGACTCGTGTTTGTAACTTAATTACAATGCGAAGTGATTGCCTATAAAACTTTTGTCGTAACATATATATAGAATTTACAATGACTGAGAACACACCCGAAAAAAACGAATCAATCTATTCGCCACAAACGATTTCTCTTGAGTCCAATCTTGCGGATGAAGAGCGAATTGTTCATGTGCAAAGCGATACCGTTACCGCCGAGGATGCCCCGACGATTAAGTTAGAGACACCTCCTGTACACCCCACTGCGCCAACGCCTGTGGTAACGCCGGACAAGCCAAAGACGCAGGAGTTTTTCCAATTCGATGTTGTTTCGGGCATAGCGCCTTGGCTGTTCATTCTCGTCGTTATTGTTGCAGCCTTATTCTTCTTCGCGTTCGATGAGAGCGTTCTTCCGCTGATAATCATTCTCGGGTCGTGGACGACAAAGTTCGAACTCGTCGGCGCAGGCCCATTGTGGTACTGTCTGCTGGGTGGATTAGTCGTCACACGCCCGTTGCTGCGACGCACCAACGGATTGAATCTACTCGAGAAATGGCTCTTGCGTGGTGCAGCAGGGATGGTCGCGATGTCCTGTGCATTCTTTCTTGCATCGGTCACAGGATTCCCGCTTGCCAGCACTCTCGCCAAAGGTGGGATTCTCTGGCCGGCCGCTTTCTGTGTGGTGTTCGCGATAGAATGGCGGCGGCGCGTCAAGCGTGTCATGCCTATCGACAGAGAAAAATGGACGGTGTGGCAAATGATTCTGTCCATCCTCCTGACGCAAGCGGTTCTGCTTACCTTTGCAGCCGTGCCCGCGCCATCGCTCTTGTATGATGTCACGGAGTACCATCTCGGTGCGCTTGCCGACTATGGGCTGACGGCGCTCAACAACACACCCCGCTATGTCCCCGTTCCTAATAATATATTCGCACGTTTTCCGTTCCCCATCGAAACGCTTTATCACGTTTCGGCAACGCCCAAGATGCTCAACGCCCTTTGCGTGTTAGCATGCTCCCTGCTTGTCTACACGTGGCTTGAACGCGCCTCCGTTCGCCGTGTGTGGCGATTGCTGGCAGCCTTCCTTGTCGTGGGACATCCTGTCATGCTACAGGTCAATCATGACGCGATGATTGACGCCCCCGTGGCGTATCTTGTGCTTGCGACAATCTACGCCATCATGCTTTCGGGCGGAATTGTCGACCACATCGTGCGTCTCAAGATTGTTATCCTCGCCGGATTCCTTGCGGGTGGAGCGCTATGCACCAAATACACAGTGGCGCAGGTTTACCTGTTGCCGGTTGCCATCTTCTGCATGATTCCATTGACGCGAATGATTCGTCAGAACAAGCAGTGGAAGTATCTTATCGCGGGAGTCTGTGCCGGAATTCTGCCCATTGCGGTCTGGTACGGCAAAAACATAATCTGGTACAACAATCCCGTCGAGCCGTTCTTTCAATGGTTCTTCCAGTCTCAGGACACACTGGCAGTAGCCCGCGAACAATACTACTTGCTCTCGCATTTTCCGCAGTCATTTATCAGCGCGGAATACTGGCTGACACTGCCCACCCGCATCGGCGCTATTAGTTGGCCGCTGTTGGCGTCTCTGCTAGCCTATATGATGCCCATTAACATTTACTTCAGACGCGACGGATGGCGGCTAGCGATTATGGTGATTGTGTCGCTGCTGCTATGGAATCTTGTTCGGGAAAGTCAGGCGAGATTCCTACTGGCGACTATACTGATGGCGATTATCGCGGGAACTCTCGCGATGCACAACATCTGGCATGCCGCCAAACGAAACGCGGATTTCCTGTTCGTGAGAGCTTCTGTCATACTCCTTGCTGTCCTCTTTGGCATGACAGCCACAGCGGCGACGATGAAGCAATGGTATCAGTTCTCACGCATGGACTGGTTGACATATGCGTTCGAGGTTGGGATGGGGCAACAGGATCTCAATCAGGGTGACAGCGCTTTCTATCAGAAAAACCTTGGAGCGCTGGGGCGTATTCTGACTGAGACGGCCACAACGACAACCGTTAATATAGACAACAAAGGCAAGCTGCTACTTGTCTACGAGGCTCGGCCGTGGCTGTGGCTGCACATGATGCCCAACAGATGGGGCGGAATTGTTTATAACACTGTCTTTGACGAGAGCGAACTCTTGCGGATTGCCAATGGTGCCCGCACTCCTGCCGAAATCAATAAGCGGTTGCGTGACAAGGGAATCCGGTACATACTGGTCAACAATGAGGAACTGAGGCGGTTCACGCAGCAATACGCGCGGCCAAAGGAACTGCGGTCGAAAGGGGTTACCGACCTGATGGCGCAATGGCCGAGCATCCGTGAGCCGGAAGACTTCTATGCGCCGTTCTCACGCAACGAGAAATGGGCACAGATGCGTGAACCCATCATCACGTGGATTAGACAGATGCGCTCAAAGGCGATTATCTCTGCCGCAAATGACCCCACCGTCGACATTTGGATTGCCCCAGTGGAATAGTAATTAGGGGACGTTGAATCGTTTTTCGATTGACTTTTCTCGTTACGAACGAGCAAAATAGTTATGATATTGTTTTGAAAGGTTATTTTTATCATAATGAAAAAGACATTATTCGGAGAATGCGTCTCAGAATTCATCGGTTCATGGCTCCTTATTTTCATTGGCTGTGGTTCCGTGGCATCGCTGGTTCTGGTGGGCAAAGACATCGGTCAGTTTGATCTATCTGTTATTTGGGGACTCAGCATCGCTATGGCTATTTATATCACCGGCGGTGTCTCGGGCACCCACATCAATCC
>Ga0123328_1004776_pt1 | contig 10904 bp, 8 predicted proteins | sample BioC12SIPDNA_2_FD_89702 | JGI IMG/M metagenome (GOLD analysis project Ga0123328, IMG submission 89702) | Anaerobic biogas reactor microbial communites from Washington, USA - Biogas_R1_A C12 SIP DNA | ecosystem: Engineered > Bioreactor > Anaerobic > Unclassified | place: Washington, USA...
CGGCGCGGAGGGCGAGCAGCCGCCCGAAGATGGTAGCGCGCCCGCCGCCGAAGCTGAGGCCGCGCCACCGCCGAGCGAAGAAGAAGCGGAAGCGGTCGCCGCGCCAGAGCCGCCGGAAGGCGCGCCCGGCAAGACCGAAGACAAGGATGAAGGCGAAGCGCGCCCGCAGCCAGCCGAGGGGCTGGCCGAAGCGCAAGCGGACGAGGGCGAAGGCGAAGATCGCGGGATGATCAAAGCCAGCCCGATCGCGCGCCGCATCGCGGAAGAGCGCGGGATCGATCTGCGCCGTGTAAAGGGCACCGGCCCCGGCGGGCGGATCGTTAAAAAGGACGTCGAGAGCTACGAACCCGAGGCCGCGCCTGCCGCCCCGGCGGAGCGCGCGCCCGCAGCGGCGGCCCCTGCCGGGCTGCCTGGCCCGAGCATCGGCGAGGTGCCGTCCGGCCCGGATGTCGAGGTGATCGACATCAGCCGTCTGCGCCAGCGGATCGGCCAGCGCATGGTCGAGAGCAAGCTCTACGTCCCACACTTCTATGTGACGACCGCGATCGACGTGACGGAACTGCTCGATTTGCGCAAGCAGTTGAATGCCAGCATCACCGACGAGGAACGCAAGATCAGCGTCAACGACCTGGTGGTGAAGGCGACGGCGCTCGCGCTGCGCGCCTACCCGAACTTGAACTCGCACTACTATGGCGACAAGATCGTGCGCCACAACCGAATCAACATCGGGATCGCGGTCGCGTTGCCTGATGGCGGCCTGATGAACGTCGTCGCGCGGGACGCGGACAAGACCGCGCTCGGCACGATGGCCGTGCAAAATCGCGACATGATCGCCCGCGCGCGTGAGGGGAAGGTCCGCACCGAAGACGTGACTGACAGCACCTTCAGCGTCAGCAACCTCGGCCCGTACGCCGTCGAGCACTTTTCGGCAATCATCAACCCGCCAGAGGCGGGCATCCTGGCGGTCAGCACCGCGACCAAGACGCCGGTCGTGCTCGAAGACGATACCATCGGCGTGCGGATGATCATGCGCGTGACGGTCAGCGTCGATCACCGCGTAAGCGATGGCGCGGAAGGCGCGGAGTTCCTCAAAGAGTTGAAAGACCTGCTTGAAAACCCGATGCGGTTGCTGATGTAGCGCCCGGCATCGTACTGATTCACCGGACCGGGAGCGCATCGGCGGCTCCCGGTTTTTGTTTTCCACGTGCCGCCGCTCACTTTGGGCGGGGGAAGCGGTGATAGATGATACTATTTGGGGCCGAGGCAGGCGTGTTATACTGCCCACGATATAGCCGTTAGTCGTTAGCGATTTGCGAAAAGCAGAGTTAAGACGCGTAGAGTATTGAGCAGCGCCCAACACAGTAGTCCGTTGTGGCGCCGACCTGCTATATTCCTGACTAGCCGTAGCTCTTAGCTGGCCGCTAACTGCTAACCGCCCATAGCTTACAAGGAGCTTTCCATTGGAAACGACATCGGTCGACGTCCTGGTCATCGGCGGCGGGGCGACAGGCGCAGCGGCGCTTTATGACCTGGCGCGGCGCGGTGTGAAGGCGCTGCTCGTTGAGCAGAACGACCTGACGACCGGCACATCCGGGCGCTATCACGGGCTGCTGCATTCCGGCGGGCGCTATGTTATCAGCGACTTCGACACCGCCGTTGAGTGCATCACCGAGAACACCATTCTGCGCCGCATCGCACCGTTCGCGATCGAAGACACCGGCGGGATGTTCGTTGCTACCTCGCAAGACCCAGAAGACTTCCCTGCGCGGTGGGCCGCTGCCTGCGCGAAAGCAGGCATCGCTGCCGAAAAGCTGACACCCGATCAAGCGCGCGCCATCGAGCCGGCTTTGACGCACGACATCGCGGCGGCGTATCGCGTGCCGGATGCATCCTGCGACTCGTTCGACCTCAATCACGGCTTTATCACCGCGGCGCGCACCCTCGGTTCGGATGCGTGGATTTACCAGCGCGTGACCGGCTTCCTGCGCGATGGCGACGCGGTGGTTGGCGCGGAACTGGTCGATACGCGCACGGGTGAGCAGCGCCGCGTCCACGCCGCCTGCGTTCTGAACGCGACCGGCCCCTGGGCGGGCGTGGTCGCCGGGCTGCTGGGGCTGGATGTGATGATCCGTCTTGACCGCGGCTCGATGGTCGCGATGAACATCCGCTGGGTGAACACGATCATCAACCGGCTGCGCCCGCCTTCCGACGGCGACATCCTGGTGCCGGTCGGGACGGTGTGCGTGCTGGGCACAACCTCTATCCGCACTGAGGACCCGGCGGATAAGCACGTCGAGGTGTGGGAAGTCAGCAAAATTCTGCAGGAAGCCGACCCGGTTGTGCCGGGCGTCCGGCAGGGGCGCGCGCTCCGCGCATGGGCGGGGGTTCGCCCGCTCTACGAGCCGCCCGCCGAGCTGGCGCAGCTCGAAACCGGGCACGATGTCAGCCGCCGCTTCGCCGTGATCGACCACACCGAACGCGACGGCTTGCGCGGCTTTGTGACGGTGGTCGGCGGCAAGCTGACGACCTGTCGCATGATGGCTGAGCAGGCGGTCGATGTCGTCTGCCAGCAATTGGGTGTTAGCGCGCGCTGCACGACTGCAGACGAGCCGCTGCCAGTGCCTGAATCCTCGCCGCGCCACTATCACCAGTTGTCACATCGCGTCGACCGGCAGGAGCATGGCGCGCTGCCCGGCGCGCTGATCTGCGAGTGTGAGGTCGTCACGCAGCCGCAGCTTGAGGCGCACATCGCATCGTATGGCGATCAACCGGTCGCGCTGGACGACCTGCGACGAGACTTGCGCCTGGGCATGGGGCCGTGCCAGGCAGGCTTCTGCGGCTATCGCGCGGCGGCGATCTTGCAGGCGGCGCACCAGTCCACGCCAGAAGAGGCCACGCGCGCGCTCGGCGATTTTGTGAACGAGCGCTTCCGGGGCGTGCGGTCGCTGCTGTATGGCCACCAGCTTCGCCAGTTTACGCTGGACGAGCTGATTTACCGGCGTACGCTCGGTCTCGACGCGCTGCTGGACCTGGATCAACCGCAAGCTGAGGAAGTGCGTGATGCCGCCGAATAAATCCGTGCGAAACGGGCTTCAAGCGCACACGACCGTGCGCGAAGATGTCGATGTGATCGTGATCGGCGCGGGGCTGGCCGGGCTGATGGCCGCGGTGCACGCGGTCAACGCCGGGGCGCGCGTCCGCCTGATCGCGCAGGGCTGGGGCCAACAGATGGTTACGCCCGGTTGGCTCAGCGTCTGCGACCGCGCCGAGGACGATGTGATCGCCGAGGTGCGCGGCTATGCGGCGCTGCACCCGGAGCATCCTTACGGGCGGGCAGGCGATGACGCGATGGTCGCCGGACTGGAGAGCTTTCGCAGCGCAGCGGAAGCGGTCGGCTTGCCGTATGCCCAGCGCAAGAAAGACGGGCACAACATGCGCCTGATCACGCTGCTCGGCGGTGTCCAGCGCGCTATGATCGCGCCACGCGGTATCGCGGCGGGCGATCTGACGGACCATCACGGGCCGCTGCTGCTCGTCGGGTTTGCGGGCTGGCGTGATTTCTACGCCGAAATGACCGCCGCCAACCTGCGCCGCCAGGGGATCGACGCGCGCGCGCTCGCGGTTGAGCTGCCCGATCAGGATCGCTGGTGGGACCTCTGGCCGGGCGATCTGGCGCGCCATTTCGACGCTGCGCCGTTCCGCGAGATGATCGCGCGGCAGGTTGCGCCGCATGTCGCGGGCGTGGCGCGTGTTGGCTTTCCGGCGGTGTTGGGTATGGCCGAGCACCCGCATGTGCTGGACGACCTCGCCCGGCAGATCGGACGCCCGGTGTTTGAGATTCCGACGCTGCCCGCCAGCACTGCGGGCGTGCGCCTGACCGACCGGCTGCGCCGCTGGCTGCTGCGCCAGGGCGCGCGCGTGCAGATCGGGCATCCGGTCGTGCGCGGCGTGGTCGAGGGGCGGCGCTGCACAGGCGTCGAGGTTGCGTCGCTCGGGCATCCGACGCTGTTCCGCGCCGATCAGTTCATCCTGGCGACGGGCGGCGTGTACAATGGCGGCATCCAGACCGACGAATCGGGTCGCGTCTGGGAGCCGCTGTTCGACCTGCCGGTCGTCACGCCGGAAGTCGAAAGCCGCGCGGACTGGTATCACGACACGCTGCTGATCGAGCGCGGCCACCCGATCCACCGCCAGACCGGCCTGCGCGTCAGCACCGATCTGCTGCCACTGGACGCGGCAGGCGAGCCGGTGTTGGATAACGTCTATGTCGCCGGTCAGCTACTGGCCGGGTTCAACCCGCTGACGGATGGCTGCGCCGAGGGGATCGCCCTGGCGACAGCCTATAAAGCCGTGCACACGGCCCTTGAGCTGGACGCCTGATGAATGAGACAAACGCTGTTATGAGCGACCATTCGCTGAGTTTAATTGAACTCACGCCATTCACCGCCGATCACTGCATTAAGTGCAACATCTGCACATCCGCCTGCCCGTACGCGAAGGTCACGCCGCTGTTCCCCGGCCCGAAGGTAGTCGGGCCGCAGTGGCAGCGCCTGCGCGATCCAGATGCTGACTCGCCCGATCACTCGCTGGATTATTGCTCAAGCTGCGGCATCTGCACGCTGGTCTGCCCGCACGGCGTCAAGGTGATGGAGATCAACACGCAGGCCAAGGCCAAGATGGTCGAGACGCACGGGCTCTCACCTCGCAACTGGTTCCTGGCGCGTAACGAGCGCTGGGGCCGCTGGGGGACGCCGTTCGCGCCGCTGGCGAACTTCGCGCTGCGCAACCGGCTGATGCGCTGGGCAGCGGAGAAGGTGATTGGCGTGTCGCGGCGCGCGCCGATGCCGGGCTGGGCCGGGTACACTTTCCGCGGTTGGTGGAAGAAGCAGCTCCGCGATCACCCACGCCCGGAGCCGGTGTCCGACGCCGACCGGGTGGTGTACTTCCACGGCTGCTCGACCAACACCTACGAGCCGCATATCGGCAAGCTGGCGATCGCGGTTCTGGAGCACATCGGGCTGCATGTTGAAGTGCCGGAGCAGGGCTGCTGCGGCCTCCCCGCGCAGTCGAATGGCGATTTCAAGGGCGCGCGGAACTATGCGCGCCACAACATCGATCATCTGAGCGACTATGCGCGGCGCGGCATTCCGATCGTGGGTACATCGGCAAGCTGCATGACCGCCATCAAGGGCGACTATCAGCACGTGCTCGGCCTCGAAGACGACGACGCGCTGCTGGTGGCCTCGCAGACGTATGATTTCATGGAGTTCCTCTGGAAGCTGCACCAGGAAGGCCGCCTGCCGCTGGACTTCCGTCCGATCAACCAGGAACTGCCCTACCACGCACCGTGCCAGCTTAAGGCGCACGGCTTCGGACGGCCCGCGATGGACGTGCTGTCGCTGATCCCGGGCCTCAAGCTGTGGGAGATCGATGCGGACTGCTGCGGCATCGCCGGAACGTACGGCTTCAAGGTGGAGAAGCGCGAGATTTCTGAGGCGGTCGGCTGGCCGATCGCGCAGCAGGTGCACGAAGCGGGCGCCGAGGTTGTCGTGTGCGACACCGAAACGTGCCGCTGGCAGATCCAGGCGCTGACGGGCGGCAAGTCGATCCACCCGGTCGAGCTGCTGGCGGAAGCCTACGGTATCTCAGTGGAGAACTATCGCCCGCCTGTGCAGGCAGAGCGCCGCCGCGCGCCGGCCCAGACTACCCCGGGCTGGTAAACGCAGTCATGAGCGGTGAGCGATTGGTATGTCGTTGCTCACCGCTTTTTGTTTCACCGCATAAAGATTTACGTCGCAACTTAGTTTTGAAAGGAAGAGCATATGCAGCATCAGACGTTTGGCGCTCCGGCGGCGCCTGCCCGGCGCACCGCTGCTTCCTTCGGATATTACGTCGCCATCCTCACTGCCGCGCTGACCCTGTTCACCTTCGTGATCGCGTTTCTGACGCCACCGCTGTCCGGCCCGAACTGCATCGCCGACACGTGCTATGAATACCCGTTTGCCGACATCGCCTCACGCTTTCCGAGGGACTATTGGTGGATGTACCCGGCCATGCTGCTGGCGCTGCTCTACTTGGCGCTGATGGCCTGCATCCATCACTACGCGGACGAAGGTCGGAAGCTTTTCAGCCAGATCGGCCTGGCGTTCGCGGTGATTGCAGCGGGGATACTCGTCGTCACCTATTTCGTTCAGGTGTCGGTGATTCCGCCCAGCCTTGAGAATGGCGAGACTGACGGAATCGCGCTGCTGACACAGTTCAACCCACACGGGCTGTTCATCGCGCTGGAAGAGATCGCTTACCTGATGATGGCCGCGTCGTTCCTGTTGGTCGCGCCTGTATTTTGGGGTGCGAACCGCGTGGAAAGAGCGCTTCGCTGGCTGTTCGTGCTTAGTTTTGTGCTGGCGCTCGTCGCGCTGGTTGGTATGACGATCGCGTATGGTATCGAGCGCGAATACCGGTTCGAGATCGCTGTGATCTCGATCGACTGGATCGTGCTGATCGTCGCAGGGATTCTGCTGGCTGCTGTCTTCTGGCGGGCGCGGACTGCCAATTAGCGGGCTTGCCGCAAGCAAGAGCCAGCTGCTGCGTAGTGGCCGGACTGTGCGCGTATCACACCATTGGTTGCGGTGTGGCCTCTCTAGCGCTTGCCGTCTTTCGCTTTCTGCGCGATCTCCGGCGTCAGCATCCAGCGCACAGACCACGCGCCATGATCGTACTCAAAGCAGGCGGTCGCGGCGGTCGTGAACCACAGCGGGCGGTGGCCGCGCTCGCCGGTCAGCAGCGCGCTGGCGAGGTCTTCCATGAACGGGTTGTGCCCGACCAGCATCACCGGCTCTTCTTCCAGGTGCAATTCGCGCGCCAGCGGCTCGACTGGGTCCGCATAATGCAGCCCGGCAACCGCGATCACGCCGCCCGGCGGGTTGAGCGCGCGCCCGAGGATTTCGGCGGTTTGCTCGGCGCGGACAAGCCCGCTGTGCCGGATCTGCTGCACGCTGAGGCCCGCCTTCGCCATGCGCCGCGCGATCCGCTCGGTATCCGCTTTGCCGCGATCGGTCAGCGGGCGGTCGGCGTCGTGAGCGTAGCCGCCGCGCGCTGCTTTGCCATGCCGCACAAGATACACGCGCATCACCACCTCCTCTATTTGGCGCTTACCACAGGTCTAGCTCGCCGGGCGGGTTCTGCACCGCTTCCCAGAACTCGTCGAGCGTCAGCGGCGTGAACGACTTCGGCCCGACGAGATACGCTTTCTTCTCCATCCACAGGAACAACCGCTCGCCGCGCTCCCGCTTGAGGTTGACCGCCACGTTCGGGAGTAGCAGGTCGTCACGGAACTCGTAGCGCCCCTTGACCTCGACCCAGGTGTGGAAATCCGGCAAATAGAAATCCACAAGGTAATGCCCCGCGCCGATGCGTTCCAGCTCGTAGCGCCAGGTGATGCCGCGCTGCTCCAACTCCTCGGCGAAGCGCACTTCCAACTGCGAGCGCATTTCGACGCCCTTCACCACGCCCGGCAGCGAGACGATCCGGCGCTTGCCCCGCCGGGGAGAAGGCCCGCCACGGCTGAGAGGGGTCATCGTGTCTCCTTCCGTCGATCGCTGGCCGGGCGTGTCACTCCTGCGCGCGGCGGCTGCGGCGGCCAGCGCTGCGCTCGCGCTTGCGCTCGCGGCGCAGAGCGAATGGATCGGGCGTGTAGTTCGGATCGTCCACGGCGCGCGGCGGCACCCACTGCGCGGCAGGCGCCGGTTCGGCGGGCACAGGCTCGACAGGCGGCTCTGCAGGCGACTCAGCGGGCGGCGCCTGGGCAGCTTGCTGCGTTTGCCGGATAGCGCGCGGCGGCGGCATCCCGCGCTGTAGCAAGAAGAACAACTGCAACGCTTCGTCGAACGGCACTTCGAGATCGTCCGCTACGTGCTCGATCTCGCGCAAAATTTCGGACTGGCTCCGCCCTTGGACTGGCTGCGTCCAGATCGCTTGATAGGCGTCGCGCACAGCTGGCGGCGCGATGACGGTCACGGTGACCGGGCGCTCGGCAGCAGGCAGTAAGCCGTACGCCTCGTAGGGCGCAAGTTCTTCTACGATCACGCTTTCGAGCGTTTTCACGTCGAGCGGGACCGGATCACCACCGATCAGGCGCAGGCGTGACAGATGTTCGTAGACGATGTCGCGCGCGCTGTCGGCGATCAGCGCCTCGAACTGGTCTTCGTGTGTGAAGCTGCGCAGCGTCTCATACAGCGATTCGTCCGCGTATGTGGGGTTAAAGCGCAGCGATAGCGCGATGTCGAGGTCTACGGGCAGCTCGTCGGAGTCCAGCACATTCTCGACGCGGGCGGTCAGCCGCAGCGTGTTGAAATTGACATACGGGACGACGCGCGTGTTCCAGCGCCAGGGCACGATCATCCGCCCCGGCTCCAGATATTCGAACGTCGTGTCGCGGTCTTCGACGACGTAATACCAGCCCGGCGGCACGTTCACGATCCAGCGCGCGGTGACGGGCGCGGCAAGGTAGCGCAGAAAGACGATCACGCCACCGATGATCAGCGCGATACCGACTCGTCCAAGCCATTCCAGATCGGCGGCGACGCCGACCACCAGCAGCCAGATTAGGCCGAGCAGCGCCAGCCCAAGCCCGATCACCAGCCCTTCGACGACCAGTAACGCCCACCACATAATGCTGTTGGCGGCGGCGCGCTCTCGCAGGGAGCCCAGGCGCTGGCGCCAGCTTGCGCGCCCGGTCCACGAAACGTCGAACGCGGGCGGCGTCGAGCGCCGGGGCGTGAGCCGGTCGGAGCCGGGCCGGTTGGATGGCGCGCCTTGTGTCATTGCGGGTCCTCGCGCTTTCTGTGCGAGCAGGCTGTGTCTTTCTGTTTTCGCTTATCTGCATTCTAGTGGCAATCCGGCGCGGGGTAAAGCAGATCAGGGGCGGCGTGTGCCGTCCGATACTTTGCAGAACGCCGCCGCTGGCGTATCCTTAACAGACACCCATGGGAGACGAGGCGCAGCCCGCACACGCGGTGCGCGCTGCCTCGGCGGGGGAAAGGAAGCCAAATTGTCCAGCGGAACCGCAAGCCACAGCCCGCGCACCTGGCGGGCAAGACTGGCCGAGCTGTGGCCGCTTCTGGCGGTGGCTCTAGCGGCGGGCGCGCTGTTTTTTGCGTGGCAGGCAGACCGGCGCGCGGCGATTGTTGTCAGCGACGAGGTGACGCCCGGCGACGCGACCGCTCTGCTGGAGCGCGCCAACGACGCGGTGAACTTCGCGGACAGCGTCCTCAGCTTTTTGGAAGGCGCGTCGGTGGTGCTCGGCGTTATGATCGGGCTGGGCGCGTGGATGCTGCGCAGCAGCGTGCAGGACCAGATCGCGACCATTCGCGCCGAAAACGCCGTCACGCAGCAGCGCTTTGCAGAGCGTGAAGCCGCGCTGCGCCAGCTTGAGAGCGACGTGCGCGATCATCTGGACGAGGCGCTGGCGAACACTCAGCGCGAGATCGAAGACGCTCGCCAGCGCGCTGACCGCTCGTTCCGCCTGTTGAATAACCTTGTGCTGGCCGAGCAGCAGGTCCGCGCGCACAACCACGCCAGCGCGCTCAATATCCTGAACGACGCTGTCAAACAAGAGCCGGATAACTACGCGATCAACTACCTGCTCGGCTACCTTTACTCGCTGCGCAAGGAATACGACCGCGCGATTCAGCACCTTGAGCACTCGCTGGAGCGAGAAGATGGCTTCGCACCTGCGATCGCGGCGCTGGGGCTGGCGTTGCGGCGCAAGGGGGACAGCCTGCGCGACGACGAGGTACGCCCGCAGCGTAACAAATACTGGTCCGAAGCGGAGATGCGCCTGCTCAGCGCGCTAGAGCTTGACTCGCACCTGACCGACGCCGAAGGCGAATCGTACTATGGCTCGCTCGGCGGGCTGTACCGGCGTCAGGGCCGTTTCGACGACGCTATCGAGGCGTACCGGCAGGCAGAGAAAGTCACACCGACCTCGTCCTACCCGTTGATCAACCTCGCCAGCCTGTACTGGCATCAGGGCGCGGTGGACGAAGCGCGCGCCTATTTCTCCCGCGTGCATGACGCGGCTCGGCTCAAGCTGGATATGAATCCGCTTGACAACTGGGCGCGCGCGGACTTCGCGCAGGCGCTGGTCGCGCTCGGCCAGCGGAACGAAGCGCTGAAACAGATCGAGCTGGTGCGCGCGAACCACCCAGAGCCGGGCTTGCTGGCGACCATCCGCGACGGTCTGGCGTTCCTGGCGGAGTCGCCCGCCCCGATCGACGGCATGGATGAACTCCTGGCGGCGATCGATCAGGCGCTGGCGGAGCCGCCCGCTTCGACAGGTTGAGCGTAGCGGCATGAGCGACCACCCCTCGTCCGAGATCGAGACCGTTCTACAACTGGCTTTTGGCCGCCCCGTGCCGACAACCGCCATCCCGCTACCGGTCGGAGCCGCGGCGCATACCCTGGCGTTTGCGCTGGACGATCCGGCCCTGCCACCCAGCGTGCTCCTGCGCCGCTATCCGCCGCTACACCAGTCGCGCGGGTTCGCCGCGTTCACCGCGCAACAGGCGCTACGCTCGGTGAATTTCGGCGTGCCGGACGTGTATTACCTGGGTTGGAGCTATCACACGCGCTTCTTGCTGGTGCTGAGCGAGTACGTCGAGGGGCGCGGGACAGAAGGGCAGCTTCACGCGTTTTTCGCGCGTGTCGGGATCAGCTTCGCGCAGACATTGGCGCAGCTTCATGGGCTGCATTGGAGCGAGCTGCCCGATCTGCCGGTCAAGCCGCGCGGCTTCTTGCTGGAGAGCCTCGCCAGTGCCGCCGAGTCGCTTGGCAACCCGGAACTGCGCGGTATCCTTTCCTGGCTGGAAGCGCGCGCGCTTTCTGCGCCAGAGCATCCCCAGACC
>Ga0123328_1004777_pt1 | contig 10903 bp, 8 predicted proteins | sample BioC12SIPDNA_2_FD_89702 | JGI IMG/M metagenome (GOLD analysis project Ga0123328, IMG submission 89702) | Anaerobic biogas reactor microbial communites from Washington, USA - Biogas_R1_A C12 SIP DNA | ecosystem: Engineered > Bioreactor > Anaerobic > Unclassified | place: Washington, USA...
CGTGGAAGTCCTCGATGCCGCGGGTGCGCTCGCCGATCCACAGCTGGTGCGCGGACAGGTCGTAGAGGCGGGTCTGGCCGTCCTCGTCCTCGTGCAGGCGCAGCATGGCGCGCTCGTAGTCAACGAGCAGTGCCTCATGGGAGCAGTAGATGTCCGAGGTGCGCAGCGACTCGTCGCTGACTCCACAGGCATCCATGAAACGCAGGCCGCGCTCGATCTCCGCGGCGAGGGCCTCGTAGCGGGCGCCGGCCGGGGACTGGGCGACGAACTCCTGGTTCCACTCGTGGACCTTGTTCAGGTCGGCGGTGCCGGAGCTGACCAGCGCACGGACCAGGTTCATCGCCGCGGAGGAGTTCGCGTAGGCACGGATCATGCGGGCCGGGTCGTGGCGACGTGCCTCCGGGGTCGGCTCGACACCGTTGACGATGTCACCGCGGTAGTTCGGCAGGCCGTTCTCGTCCAGGTCCTGGGAACGCGGCTTCGCGTACTGGCCGGCGATGCGGGCCAGCTTGACCACCGGGGTCGACGCACCGTAGGTCAGGACGACCGCCATCTGCAGCAGCGTCTTGATGTTCGAGCGGATGTGGGGCTCGGTGTTCGACTCGAAGGTCTCGGCGCAGTCACCGCCCTGCATGAGGAAGGCCTTGCCGAGTGCGACGTCGGCGAGCTCCTTCTTCAGGCGGGTCACCTCCGGGGCGACCACGGTCGGCGGCACCGACTCGAGGATCTTGCGGACGGTCTCCGCCTGCGTCCGGTCCCAGCTGGGCTGCTGCTTGGCCTCGCGGGAAATTACGTCCTCGAACCGCTCCTGCAGGCCGGCGGGAAGCGGCGGCAGGTCGGGGAGAACCTCTTTGGGAATGTCAACAGTCCAACTCACACCCATATTCATAGCACGGCTGTCCAGTCAAGTAACCCCCTTGGGGCAGGAGGAACCTCAGTTCTGCACCCGGTTGCGCCGTGTCAGGGGGAGCGCCTCGGCGCAGATCCGGAACTTCTCCAGGTTGTGGCGGGCGTCCACGAGCGCGTCATGCGAGCCGTCCGGGGTCTTCGGCAGGTAGGGCCGACCGGCGAACTCCCAGTACTGCTTGAGCTCCCGGGTGTAGCGCGGGATGGCCCGCGGCAGACCGGCCATGTCTCCCCACAGCTGGGCCAGGACCACGTGGTCGTAGGCGCCGACCCAGGCCCACAGCTCCGGGTCGCCGTCCCGGGCGGAGGTGAGGAACGCGAGGACCTCCTCCCGGATGGTCTCCAGGGACTTCCACACGGGGTCCCCCGGGTTGGGCAGCTTGTCCAGCACGTTCTCCCGCACCCAGGCGTTGGCGCGGGTCGCGTCGAAATCAGTGGAGACGGCGTAGTACTCGCGCCCGTCCTCCGCGACGATGCCGATGGAGACCAGTTCGATGGTCCGGCCGTCCTCGATGAACTCGGTGTCGTAGAAGTAGCGCACGCCAACAGCCTAACGTGTGACCTCCCACGCCTGGGTGCCGGGTGCCGCCGGTTATAGTTTCAGCCGTGAGCACCACTTCTCCTGCCCCTGTGCTGTCGACCCGTCGGAACCGGACGTGGACGGTGATCGCTGCGGTGGCCTCCGTGGTGGCGGTCCTCCCCTGGCTCATCGACGGCGGTCCCTCCATCCGCTACGCCATCGACATCGACGTCTACCGTGCCGGCGCCGCCGCGCTTCTCGACGGCGATAACCTCTACACCCGCGGCTACGAGGTCGGCGGCATCACGCTGCCCTTCACCTATCCCCCGCTGGCGGCGATGCTCTTCATCCCGCTGGCGTTGGTGCCGTACGCGGTGGCCCTGGTGACCTGGACCCTCGCGTCGGTGCTCCTGCTGTGGTGGTGCCTGGTCATCGTCCTGCGCCACGCCGCGCCCCGGCTGGCCGACCACCGCATGATCGCCACCTGGATCCTCCCCTTCGCGCTGGTGGCCGAGCCGGTCCGGGAGACCATCGGCTTCGGGCAGATCAACATCCTGCTCATGACGCTGGTGCTCGTCGACACCCTCACCCGCCGCCCCTGGTTGCCCCGCGGCGTGCTCATCGGCCTGGCCGCCGCGATCAAACTCACCCCCGCGGTGTTCATCCTCGTGTTCCTCGTCCGCCGGGAGTGGCGGAACGCGGCGGTGACGTTCCTCGCCGGCGTCGGCTTCACCCTGGCGGCGGCGGCCGTGCACTGGGAGAACTCCCGGACGTACTGGCTGGACACCCTCCGCGACACCGGCCGCATCGGCGGCGAGTCGTACTCCTCCAACCAGTCGCTCCGCGGATTCCTGGCCCGGCTGGCAGAGCCCGGCGAGTCCGCCGACTCCCTGGTCTGGCTCATCCTGGTCCTGCTGGCCCTGGGCCTGGTCGTCTGGGCGATGGTCCGCGTCGACTCCCTCCTGTGGTCGGTCCTGCTGGCCTCGACCGTGGCGCTGGTCTGCTCGCCGGTGTCCTGGTCACACCACTGGGTGTGGCTCGTGCCCATCGCGGTCACGCTGGGCATGACGGCGGGCAGGCTCCCCCGGGTCCTCGCCGCGGCGGTGGTGCTCGCGGTCCTCACTTCACCGCACTGGCTGCTGCCCAACAACAACGGGGCCGAGCACGCCTGGCCCTGGTGGGCGCAGGTGCTCGGCAGTTCCTACCTCGTCGTGACGCTGGCGGTCGTGGGGGCCGCGGCGGTGGCACCGGCGGCGCTGACGGGGCGTCGGGAAGCAGCGCCCAACTGAGGCGGCATGATCGTCCACCGCAGGTAGGGGATGCGGGTGATGAGGTACAGCGCGAGCGAACCGACCGCGGAGATGAGCAGGCCGATGACCATCCACAGGGAGGTGCTCAGCAGCGCGGACTCCGCGTCACGGCCGATCGGCAGCTGCCACCCACGCACGTTGTAGTGGTACAGCACCGTCAGCGCGATGGGGTGACCCAGGTAGATCACCAGCGTGTGGCGTCCGAGGAAGGCCAGGACGTCGTTGAGCACCGGGACCCGGCCGAGCAGCACCGCCACGATGACGGCCATGGGCAGCATGAGCAGCTGGACCAGTGAGTTCACCACGAGGCGCACATCGGAGTAGCCGATCGTCTCCGCGAAGGGCAGCATCCACGGGAGGGACACATCCGCGACCGTGTTCCACCAGGCCCACACGGCGGCCAGGCTGAAACCGGCCGCGTAGAGGATGGTGCCGCGGGTGAGGTGCCGCAGGCTGGTGGCGGTCTCCGCGAACTCACGGATGTGCCGACGCAGATGCGCACCCAGCAGGAAGGCCGGCAGGTAGAGGACGGCCTTGCCGATCATGTGCTGTTCCGCGTGCAGCGGCAGGATGAGGATCGGGGCCAGACCGACGAGGAGACCCGCCCACCAGGGGAGCTTCCGGGTCAGCCAGAGGATGACGTTGAAGATGACCAGGGCGTAGAGGAACCAGTACATGTTCCGACCCTCGATGATGTGCTCGAGGTAGCGGTCGACGCCCGGCATGGGCTTGTCGTCGAAGCGGTGCCACTCCTGGAACTTGAACCACAGCTCGATGGGCACCCACAGGAGGTAGGGCACGAGGAAGAACCACAGGCGCCGCAGGAAGAGGTCCCGGAACGTGAAGCCGAACACCTTCGCCGAGAAGAATCCGCTGACCATGAAGAACAGCGGCATACGCAGCGGGTCGAGGAGGCTGTTGATCTGCGCCGCCGTGGTGCTCATCCCCTCGGGGACGGCGAGGCTGACATGCAGCAGGACGACGCCGATGATGGAGAGTCCCTTGGCCACGTCAGGCCAGCGCATCCGCGTTGCCGGGGTCGCCTGACCCGCAGCCGTCCTACTGTTCAGCGTCATTCGCCACGCCCCTTCACGTCACCGGTGATCCAGCGGCTGAGTATATAAGAGGAACACCCCAGCGGCGAACAAGGTTCCGGTCAGGTGACCCCTAGGAACGTGCCGGTTCCGTCCCCTTGGGCCAGCCGCGACCGGCGGCCAGGGAGGCCTTGACCTCGGAGGCGTACATGTCGACGTAGGGCTGACCGGACAGCTCCGTGAGGATGGCCATCACGTGGTCGGTCAGCGGGCGGGCGGCCTCGCGGGAGTCCGGGTCGATGCCCAGGGACTCGACGTAGGCGCGGCCGTCGATAGGCTCGCCGACCTTCATGCGCACCTTGAACGGGCGCGGGATCCACGTGCCGATGGGGTTGGCGTTCCGGGAGCCGATCATGGCCAGCGGCACGATCGGGGCGCCCGTGGCCAGGGCGATGCGGGCCATGCCCGTGCGTCCCTTGTAGACGCGGCCGTCCGGGGAGCGGGTGCCCTCCGGGTAGATGCCCAGGACGCCGCCCACGTCCAGGACGGTGCGGGCGGCGGCGAGGGTGGCGTCGCCGGCGTTGCTGGCGGTGCGGTCCACCGGGATCTGGCCGATGGAGGTGAAGAACCAGCGCTGGATCGCGCCGATGACGCCGGTGTTGGTGAAGTACTCCTGCTTCGCCGGGAAGGTGACACGGCGGGGGCTGAGGGCCGGGAAGTAGAAGGAGTCCATGACCGACTGGTGGGTGGAGGCGACGATCGCCGCCCCGGTGGCCGGGATGTTCTCCCGTCCCTCCATGGTCGGGCGGTTCCACACGCGGAGGAAAGGACCGATGAGAACGTTCTTGTACAGCCAGTACCACTGCTTTTGCATCGGTGTCTCCCCTTAAGAATGCGTACGCGCTAAATCTGCCACGCCAATCATACCCGCGGCGGGGCCGAGTTCCGTGGTTCCCACGACCGGGAGTGGCCGGTGTCCCGCGCCGACGATGTTCGCGGCCATCGCGGCCTGCGCGTCCGCGAGGAAGAGGTCGGCGTCGACCGCCACTCCCCCGCCGAGGACGATGAGTTCCGGGTCGAGCACGTCCACCACCGTGGCCAGGCCCTGCCCGAGCCACGCGGCGAAGTCCGCGATGACCGCCTCCGCCCGGGCGTCTCCTGCACGGGCCGCGGCCATCAGCGCCGGTCCGCTCATCCCGGGCGGCAGGCCGTGCTCGACGGCGGTGTCGGCGAGCTCGGTGCCGGAGGCGTAGCGCTCCAGACAGCCCCGACGGCCGCAGGCGCAGAGCCGTCCCCCGGGCACAACGGTGAGGTGCCCGAACTCGGGGGCGGTGCCGTAGGCGCCGCGGAACAGCTGCCCGTCGATCATGAGTGCCGCGCCGATGCCGGTGCCCACCGCGAAGAACACCCAGGTCCCGGCGCCGCGGGCGGACCCGAAGCGGTACTCGCCCCAGGCGGCGGAGTTGGCGTCGTGCTCGAGGACGACCGGCAACCCCAGCCGGTCCTGCAGGCGTGCACGCACGGGTACGTCGCGCCACGGCAGGTGCGGGGCGAAGCGGACGGTCTCGCGCTCCGCGTCGAGGAATCCGGCGACCGCCAGTCCAACGGCCGCCGGGTCGTGCTCTGCACGGAGCTTCTCGACGAGCCCCACCACCGCGTCCTCCAGCGCCGCCTCGGTGTCCGGGGTGGGCACACTCAGCGTCGTGAGGATCTCCCCCGCCGCCGACACCACCGCCGCCCGGCACTGCGTCCCACCGATGTCGAACCCCACCGTCGGGCGGGCATCCGCCTCACTGAGCTTCATCAACGGAGTATATCCCGCAGCCGGGCACCCATGATGTCCCAGGTCCAGCTGTCCGTGACGTGCCGACGCCCCGCCTCCCCGAGGGCGGCGGCGTGCGGAGGGTCGTCGAGAAGCTGCAGGAGGGCGGCGGTGAGCTCCTCCCCGCTGCGGCCGTCGACGACGATGCCGGTCTCGGGGGTGACGGTCTCGGGTGCCCCGCCGGAGTCGCCGGCGATGACGGGCACGCCGCAGGCCTGCGCCTCGAGGTAGACGATGCCGAGGCCCTCGACGTCGAGTCCCCCGCCGCGGGTGCGGGCCGGCATGGCGAAGACGTCCGCGGAGGCCAGCAGCGAGCGGAGGTCAGGAGTGGACAGCGGGCCGGTGAATGCGACGGCGTCGCCGAGGGGGGCGGCCATCCTGCGCAGCACAGCCTCGTGCGACCCCGAGCCGACGATGAGGAGCCGGGCCGTCGGATGCCGCTCGAGGACCTGCGGCCAGACCCCGATGAGCATGTCCTGTCCCTTGCGCGGGACCAGACGGGAGACGCACACCACGAGCGGGCCGGTGCCGTGACGCTCCCGGGTGTCGGCCCTCTCCTCCGGGGTGGCGGGGCGGAACCAGTCGACGTCGACGCCCGAGGGCAGGTGGCGGAACTCCGGGTGCGGGCCGAAGGCGCGGCGGACGCGACGCAGGGTGTAGTCGGAGATGTAGGTGACCACGTCGGCGGTGTCCCCGATGCGCCGCAGGACGCGGCGGGCGCCGGGCAGCATGGACCAGCCGACCTCGTGGCCGTGGGTGCTCGCGATGATGCGCGTCGCCCCCGCCCGGCGGGCCGCGGCCCCCATGAGTGCCAACGGGGCGGCGGCGCCGAACCACACGGTGTCGATGTCCAGTTCCCGGATGATCTGGCTCATGGCCTCCGCGGTCGTCGGCGTGGGCAGCATGACGTGCCGGGGCCAGCGGATGACGCGGTACGGCAGCCCCGCGTCGTGGGCGGCCGCGGCTGCCCGGTCCTGCGTCGAGGCGAAGACCACCACCTGCTCCGGGTCGAGGGTGGACAGGAAGTCGCGCAGGTACGACTGGATACCGCCGACGGTGGGCGGGAAGTCGTTGGTGACCAGCAGCGTCCGGGACATGTGTCAGTAGCGGACGGCGCCGGCCCACGGCATCGAGTCGACGGACACGACCTGCACCGGGATGCCGTAGTCGGAGGCGTGCACGAGCTGGCCGTTGCCGATGTACATGCCGACGTGCGTGACACCCGGGTAGTAGCCGACGATGTCACCCGGCTGCAGCTCCGCGCGCGACACCGGCCGGCCGCCGGCGAGCTGGGCCTGCGAGGTGCGCGGGATCGACTTGCCCTGCTGCTGGTACGCCCACACCATGAGCCCGGAGCAGTCGAACTGGTTCGGGCCGGTCGCTCCCCAGCCGTAGGGCGAGCCGAGCTTGCTCAGGGCGGCGCCGACCACGCCGCTGGCGTCGCCGGTGAGGATGGGGGCCAGCGGGTTGTTCTTGTTCTCCCAGGCCAGGCGGGCCGACTCGTCGAGGGAGGCGACCTTCTCCTCGATCTCCCGGATGCGGATCTGCAGCTCCTCCTGCTGCTCGGCGAGGACCCGGTGCTGCTTCTCCAGCTGGGACTGCTTGAAGTTGGCCTCCGCCACCATGCGGGAGGCGTCGGTGTGCTCCCGGCCGGCGGCGGCGGTCGCCTCCGCGAGCTTCTCGACGGTCCGCTCCGTGTGCCTGGTCAGCGCCCCGAGGTAGGACGCGCGGTCGATGGCGTTCTGCGGGTTCTCCGCGGAGATGGCGTTGGTGACCGGGTCGATCTGCAGGCTGCGGTACTTCGCGCCGGCGAGTTCATTGACGTCACGCTGGTAGGCGTGCTGCGCATCGCGGGCTGCGGTGGCCCGCTCCCGCGCGGCCTCCGCCTGCTCCCGCAGGGTCCCGAGCCGTTCCTCGCCCCGGGTGAGGTCGTCCTCGAGCTGCTTGACCTCCTCGTTGCGGGCGGTCGCCTCCTGGGAGACGTCCTCCAGGGAGGCGATGAGGGTGTCCAGGTCCTCGTCGGCAAGTGCCGTGGGAACGGCGATTCCGGAGGTCAGCAGGACAGCGCCGAGGGTGGTGGCGCCGGTGATTCGCAGGGTGCGGGGGAAGCGCAAGGTCACTCTTTCAGTAACGGAGGCCGGTGTTGTCCAGACACCACTATAGACCGCGCCCCCTCCCCCGGTACAGCCTCCCCACCTGCTCTTTCCTCTTTGCCAGGAAACGCGAAGACCCGCCTCGGGGGCGGGTCTCGGAAGGGGGTGCGGGTCGCTTAGAAGCGGACCGCGGAGTGGATCGGCTGGAAGTGCAGCGGACGCTCACCGACCGGGGTGCCGGAGTTCAGGGCGTCGACGATCATGCCGTTGCCGACGTAGATGCCGACGTGGGTGGCACCACCGTAGTAGGCGATGATGTCGCCCGGCTGCAGCTGGTCCAGCGGGACACGCTGGCCCTGGGCGGCCTGCGCCTGGGAGGTGCGCGGGATGGACTTGCCGACCTGCTGGTAGGCCCAGGTGGTCAGGCCGGAGCAGTCGAAGGCGGACGGGCCGGTGGCACCCCAGGCGTAGGGGGCACCGATCTTGGAACGCACGGCGTTGGCGATGGCCTGGCCGGTGGAGGAGGCGGCCGGAGCTGCCTGTGCCGGGGCCGGGGCCGGAGCCGGGGCGTTGTTCACGGCTGCCACGTAGGAGTTGGTGGCCTGCTGCAGGGAGGGGACGAACTGCTCGACGTTCGGGACGCTCTCCAGGCCCTGGACGTTGGCCAGTGCCGGGACGTCGACGCGGATGTCGGTGTTCGGGATGACGACCTCAACGGCGTCGGCGACCGGTGCGAGGATGGTGGCGCCCATGACGACCGCGGAGGCGGTCGCGAGACGACGGGTAGCGGTCTTGGTGAGGCGACGGTGCTGAGCCACGAATGTTTCTCCAGATCTTCCTTGTGCCTACCGGGTTAGCTGACGGGTTGGGAGCGGAAGCTTCCCTCCCCCACTCCACGCCCCACACTCTGGTGTGCGGCGCTCTTGCGGAGGATGAACCCCAGAAAACGCTGTATGGTTCCCCGGCTCCCCTGACGGGGATTAGGCATTCTTTTCAGTTCAGTCATTCGGCGGCTTCCTTGCGAAGCCCCGCAATGTCTCGATCAGGTTACGAAACGACAACGAAGCTTGTCCAACGCTCACCTCCGGCGTGTCGCCGTTATCGCACTGTTATCGAACAGGGGCGCTCTCCCCGACCCGAACGCGTTCGGGGACAAATCAACTATCGACGACCGCCCATATGACCCCCTGACCTTGCGGTATCCAGCCTTGGAAGGTTCCGTCGACATGGCCCGACCACACCTCGGGAAAGGCGATCTTCGCCACCCCACGATTCCACTGTGATTTAGCGCACTTTTCGACGTTCCAGCGGAAACCGGGGCGTTATCTCCCCGGTCCCGACCGGATACTCCCAGGGGTACTTCTCCCCTCGGGGCGTCGAGAAGGAGGAGACAGCAACCGGGATATGCCGTGAGGGGCTCCCGTCACTGTCGCCGGGAGCCCCTCGCGGCATTCTTTGGTTGCCGCTAGGGGCCGGAGGCACCTACCGGCTCGGCCATCACCCGCGCCACCCTGATACCCAACCCCTCAGAGGAACGCCTCCAGAACGGCGCGTGGGGCGTCGAGAAGCAGGAGACAGCAACCGGGATATGCCGCGAGGTGCCGGAGGCACCTGCCTGCTCCGCCGTCACCCAAGTCACCTGATACCGAAACCCTCAGAGAAACGCCTCCAGAACGGCGCGTGGGGCGTCGAGAAGCAGCAGACAGCAACCCGGACATGCCGCGAGGGACTCCCGTCGACAGCAACGAGAGCCCCTCGCGGCATTCTTTGGTCGCCGCTAGGCACCGGAAGTGCTTGCCCGCTCGGCCATCCCAACCCTCAGCCCGGATCCAGAGCTCGGTAGCAGTCTCCACCTCGGACTAGCACCCCCACCCGTGAGAAATGAGGAGGTACACCGAGACGGCAGCCGAGACGACGGTGATGCGTCGTTCAGCCAAGCCAGAAGGGGTCAGAGTCCGTGCTTGCGCCCACACGGACACACAGGCCCGCAGAAACGAGGAGACCCCGCCTCCCCCAGGTACCGGGGAAGCGGGGTCTCAACTCGTGAGCGCAGTGGAAACTGCAGGCGTGGCCTAGTCGAGCAGGCCGGCCTCGCGGTCCTTCGCGCGGTTGGCCTCCTGGAGGTTCTCCAGCATGGCCTTCTCCTCACGCTCGTTGGCGTGTGCGGTCTCGACGGCAGCGTCGGTGAAACGCTGGTCGTCGGCCTTGATGAGGGAACCACGGGCGATGCGGTCAGCGAAGCCCAGCTGGTTCATGCGCTTCGGGACGGTGGCGCCGGCGTATGCCAGCGGAACCGGGTGGCCGTGCTCATCGACCGGGCCGAGCGGCTGGTGGATCTCCACGAAGGCACCGTTCGGCATCTGCTTGATGACACCGGTCTCGATGCCGTGCTCGAGCACTGCGCGGTCAGAACGCTGCAGGCCGACACAGATGCGGTGGGTGATGTAGTACGCGATCGGCGGCAGGATGATGACACCGATACGACCGAACCAGGTCATGGCGTTCAGCGAGATCTGGAAGAAGTGCGCGATGTGGTCGTTACCACCGGAGATGGTCACCAGCAGGAAGAAGGTGATGGCCATTGCACCGATGCCGGTACGGACCGGAACGTCGCGCGGACGCTGCAGCAGGTTGTGGTGGGCGTAGTCGCCGGTGGCGTTCTTCTCGATCCACGGGTAGGCGAACAGCAGGACAACCATGGCACCACAGACCAGTGCGACCCAGAAGGCGGACGGGATGGTGTAGTTGCCGATGTACAGCTCCCACGCCGGCATGACACGGGCGACACCATCAGTCCACAGCATGTAGACGTCAGGCTGGGAACCTGCGGAGACCTGCGACGGGTTGTAGGGGCCGATGTTCCAGATCGCGTTGATCGTGGTGAGGCCGGACATCAGGGCCAGGACACCGGCGGTCAGGAGACCGTAGCCGATGGCCTTGGTCGCGAAGACCGGCATGATGCGGACACCGACGACGTTGTTCTCGGTGCGGCCGGCGCCCGGGAACTGGGTGTGCTTCTGGTACCAGACCAGCGCCAGGTGGGCGGCGATCAGGCCGAGGATGATGCCCGGCAGGATCAGCACGTGGGCGATGTAGAAACGGTCCAGCATGAGGTCGGACGGGAAGTCGCCGCCGAAGATCAGCCAGTGCAGCCAGGTGCCGATGATCGGGAGGCCGATGATGATCGCGGACATGATGCGCAGGCCGACGCCGGAGAG
>Ga0123328_1004781_pt1 | contig 10896 bp, 7 predicted proteins | sample BioC12SIPDNA_2_FD_89702 | JGI IMG/M metagenome (GOLD analysis project Ga0123328, IMG submission 89702) | Anaerobic biogas reactor microbial communites from Washington, USA - Biogas_R1_A C12 SIP DNA | ecosystem: Engineered > Bioreactor > Anaerobic > Unclassified | place: Washington, USA...
TACCGGCGGTTTGCCGAGGCGTCCAATATCACGCTAGCGGCGCTGTTCGGGCCGGAGCATGGCTTTGCAGGCATGGCAGCGGATGGCGCGCCGGTCGAGGATGCGGTTGATCCGCGCACGGGCGTCCCGCTCTACAGCCTGTATGGCGCGAACATGCGCCCTAACGGGGCGATGCTGCGCGACCTCGACGCGCTGGTGATCGACCTGCAGGACATCGGCGTGCGCTATTACACCTACGTCTGGACAGCCACGCACGTGTTAGAAGCGGCGGGCGAGCACGGCGTCCCGGTCGTCATTCTGGACCGGCCCAACCCGCTTGGCGGTGAGGTGGTCGGCGGGCCGCTGCTGGAGAAGGCGTATTCCTCGCTGGTGGGACGCTTTCCAGTCCCGATCCGGCACGGGCTCACGCTTGGCGAACTGGCACAGATGGCGAACGCGCTGTGGAACCCGACACCAGCCGAGGTTGAAGTGATCACGTGCGAAGGCTGGCGGCGCGCAATGACAGGGGACGAAACGGGCCTTCCGTGGGTCCCGCCGTCGCCTGCTATGCCGCAGCTTGCGACGCTCTGGCACTATCCGGGCGCGTGCCTGGTCGAAGGGACGAATCTTTCCGAGGGGCGCGGCACTGCGCTGCCGTTCGAGATCGCAGGCGCGCCGTGGATCGACCCCGAGGCGTTGGTCGATCACTTGCGCGGCGAAACATGGGGTGCAGCGTTCGGCGCCGGATTCCGGCCCCATACGTTCCAACCCGTTGACAGCAAGTGGGCCGGACAGGCTTGCCAGGGCGTGCAGGTGCATATCCTCGACCGCGCGCGCTGGCGGCCGCTGGAAGCGTGGCTCGGCGTGCTAATTACGATTCGCGCGCGTTATCCCGAGCGTTTTGAATGGCTGCCCTCTTACGCCGCCGACGCGGAAGGCGCGGTCTATCACTTCGACCGGCTGATCGGCGGCGCGTGGATGCGCAAAGAGATCGAGGCGGGCGTCCGCGCGGGGCAGGGTGCGGGCACGATCCTGGGGCGGTTCGCGGCGGAGTGGCTGGACGACGCCCACGCTTTCGAGCTTCAGCGCCAGCCCTATCTGCTATACGAGTGAGACGTGCTGTGACCCGCGTACAAGAGCTAGCCAGCAGCGAGGCAATCAACACGCTGGCGCCGGACGTTGCGCGCGCGCTTGAGGCGCTGATCGCCGCGCATTTGGGCGATACGTTTCCTGCGCTGGCGATTACCGCGATCCACCGGGGCCGGGTCTTAGTCAACCAGAGCTGGGGCTGGATCGACCCGGTGACGCGTGAGTATCCTATCGGGCCGGATGCGCTGTTCGACCTGGCGTCCGTCTCGAAGCTGTTCACGACTACTGCGTTTTTGTCGCTGGTCAGCGAGGAGCGCGCCGCGCTGGACGATCCTCTGGTGGCAATTGTGCCGGAGTTCGGCGAGAGCGGCCTGCGCCCGCTGGATGGCGGGCAGGATCCGCACAGCAAGGTCCGCTTGCCCACGCCGCCAGAGTTGCTTGGCAAGACCGCTGATCCGTCGAAGGTAACCCTCCGCATGCTGCTAACCCACACGTCAGGGCTGGCACCCTGGCGGGATGTGTTCAACGCCGCCGGTCCGCCGCCCAGCTCACCGGACGAAGTGGATCCGCTGCCGCGCGCGGAGCGGTGGGCGAACGCCTTGCGCGCGCTGTGCGCGTATCCGTTTGTCGGGCAACCGGGCGAGGGCGTGGTGCGCTACAGCGACCTCGGACTCATGTTGCTCGGCGAGGCTGTCGCGCGGCTGGATGGTTCGGGCGATCTGGCGGTCGCGGTGCGGCGGCGCGTGACCGAACCGCTGGCCCTGCCTTCAGTGACGTATAATCCCCTGCAGCACGGACGCGCGCGGGCGGCCATCGTTCCCACCGAAGACGACCCGGCCTGGCGTGGACGTCGTTGCTGGGGAGAGGTGCACGACGAAAACGCGTGCGGCGTGGGCGGCGTAGCCGGGCACGCGGGCCTGTTCGGTGTGGCGCGGGATATCGCCGCGCTCGGTCAGGCGTGGCTGGGAGGCGATCCCCGGCTGGCGATCGCGCCGGGTCTGCGAGCCGACGCAGTTCGCGAGCGGGCGGAGACGGACGGCACGCGGCGCGGCCTGGGCTGGATGCTCAAAGCGCGCGAAGGGTCGTCCATTGGCGAACAGTTTCACCCGGACGCGTACGGCCACTTCGGTTTCACCGGCACGTCACTGTGGATCGACCCGGCGCGCGAGCTCGTTGTTGCCGCGCTGACCAACCGGGTGTATCCCGGGCGGGAGCATCCGGGGATTGAAGACTTTCGGCGCGGGCTGCATGATTTGCTGGCAAAGGCGGTTGACGAGGTATGAAGATCGTTGGGTTGATATCAGGCACGTCGGCAGATGGGATCGACGCGGCGCTGTGCGAGATTATCGGCGCGCCCCCGGCGCTTGAGGCGCGGATTCTACACGCCATCTCGCATCCCTATCCTGATGCGCTGCAAGCGCGCGTGTTGACTGCGATCCGTCCAGGAAACGCGGACACGGTCGAGGTCTGCATGCTGAACGCTGCTCTCGGGGAGCAGTTTGCGGCGGCGGCGCTGGCCGTGGTCGCGAGCGCGGGGATCCAGCCGGACGCGATCGATCTAATCGGCTCGCACGGGCAGACCGTCTGGCATCAGGTGGACGAGGACGGCTCCGTAAGCAGCACGCTCCAACTAGGCGAGGCGTCGACCATTGCGGAATGCACGGGGATCACGACCGTCGCCAACTTCCGCCCGCGCGATATCGCCGCTGGGGGGCAGGGCGCGCCGCTGACCAGCTACGCGGACTGGCTCCTGCTTCGAGCGCCGGATCATTGGCGCGCGGTGCAGAATATCGGCGGGATCGGCAATGTCACCTTCCTGCCGCCGCTCAGCGACACTGCCAGCGCGCCGCTGGCATTCGACACCGGGCCGGGGAATGCGTTGATGGACAGCGCGATGGAGCAGATCACCGGGGGGGCGGCGCATTACGACCGGGACGCGGCGCTCGCCTCAAAGGGCGCGGTTGACGAGGGCTGGCTGGCGGACCTGTTACACCATCCGTATTACGAGCGGTGCCCGCCCAAGACGACCGGGCGCGAGTTGTTCAGCCCGGAAATGGCGGCGAGCCTGCTGGACGCGGGGCGCGCGCGTGGTCTGGACGATGCGAGCATCCTGGCGACCCTCGCCGCGCTGACTGTCGAGACAATCGCCGGCGCCTACCGGCAGTTTGCTCCGGGGCAGGTGCGCGAGGTCATTCTCGGCGGTGGCGGGGCGCGTAATCCACTGCTGGTGCGGATGCTGCGCGAGCGCTTGGTGCCCGCCGAGGTGAAGACGCACGAAGATATCGGCGTGGATAGCTTCAACAAAGAGGCGTTGGTCTTCGCGCTGCTGGCGCATGAGACGTGGCATCACCGACCGGGCACGCACCCGGCGCTCACCGGCGCGCATCACGCGTCTGTGCTCGGGCAGATCACGCCGGGCGCGAACTACGTCGACCTGCTGCGGCGGACGTGGTGCGCATGAGTGGCGACCGCTGCCTTGTCGGGATCGACGGCGGCGGCAGCACCGTGCGTGTGGTCGTTGCGACCCTCGCGCTGGACGTGATCGGCCAGTCCGAAGGCGGCGCGGCGAATCCTAGCGCGATCGGGCGCGAGGCCGCTGCAGCGACAATCCAGGCCACGCTACGGGCGGCGCTGGATGCGGCAGGCGTCCTACCGGATCGCGTCGCCTCTGTCGGGATCGGCGTGGCAGGAGCGGCGGCGAGCCACTCCGCCGCGTGGCTGCGCGAGGTGGTTAGCGCCGTGACGTCCGGCGCGCTAATCGTGCCGAGCGCCGACTACGAGATCGCGCTGGTGGGCGCGCTCGGACGCCGGCGCGGCGTGCTGGTTCTGGCAGGGACCGGCAGCCTCGCGTATGGCGTCAACGCACGCGGGCGGAGCGCGCTGGCCGGTGGCTGGGGCTACTTGCTCGGCGACGAGGGCAGCGGCTATTGGTTGGGCCTGGAAGGATTGCGCGCGGTCGTCCGTGCTTCAGATGGGCGCGGCCCGGTGACCGCGCTAACCTCGCTTCTGCTGCGGGAATTGGAACTGCCCGACGCTCGGGATCTAATCCCGTGGCTGTACCGCGCCGAAACCCCGCGCACGTCCGTGATCGCTCAGGTGGCGGAGCACGTGCTGTCCGCTGCCGAACAGAGCGACACGGTGGCGAGGCAACTCGTTGATCGGGCAGCGGACGAACTCGAGCAAACGGCGCGGACAGTCATGCGCGCGTTGAACATGCGTTGCCCGGCGATCGCGTTCGCGGGCGGCTTGCTAAGCGCAGACAATCCACTGAGCGCTGCGCTTGTCGCGCGCCTGGGTCTACCTGCGCGGCCTGTTCCGCGCTATTCACCTGTGATCGGCGCTGTGCTGCTTGCCCGCGAGCGGCTGGCTCCATCCGTGACTCTTTCCGACGACGATTGAGGGCGCTATGCAGACTGAAGAATCGAACCCCAGCACTGCCGAACTGGATAGCTACTCCGCGCTGGAGATCGTGCGCGCGATGAACGAGGAAGACGCGACCGTGGCTGAAGCGGTACGCGGCGCGTTGCCCCAGATCGCACGGGCAGTGGACGCGATTGTTGAGCGGATGCGCGGTGGCGGGCGCCTGATCTACATTGGCGCGGGCACCAGCGGGCGCCTCGGCGTGCTGGATGCGGTCGAATGCGTGCCGACGTTCAGCGTCGAGCCTGGGCTGGTGATCGGGCTGATCGCGGGTGGGGAAACGGCGCTCACCATGGCGATCGAAGGCGCGGAAGACCAGCCCGCTGGCGGCCAGCGCGATCTAGAAGCGGTCCACGCGAGCGCGCAGGATGTGGTTGTCGGGATCGCTGCCAGCGGGCGCACGCCGTACGTGCTGGGCGCGCTGGCGCACGGTAACGCGATCGGCGCGCTGACGGTGGCGATCGCGTGCAACAATCCCGCGCCAGTGCTGGACGAGGCGCAGATTGCGATCCCGGTCGTGGTCGGGCCCGAAGTACTGGCCGGGTCCACACGCTTGAAAGCCGGAACCGCGCAGAAGATGGTTCTCAATATGCTCAGCACGGCGGCGATGGTGCGTCTCGGCAAGGTCTACGGCAACCTGATGGTCGACGTCAAGGTGACGAATCAGAAGCTGGCGGAGCGCGCGCAGCGGATCGTCGGGCGGGTGGCGGGCGTGGATCAAGCGGAAGCAACGCGGCTGCTGGCACAGACACAGTATGAGGTCAAGCCCGCGATCGTGATGGCGGCGCGCGGCGTTTCTGCTGAAGAAGCGCGGGACCTCTTGCGCGCCGCGAACGGGATGCTGCGCGATGTAATCGGCTGACGCCGTATTAGCCGGATGGGTCTTCCAGGCGCATGAGGTCGTCCCACGTTTCGCGCCGCCGCACCACGCGCCACGCAGCGCCCTCGACCAGCACTTCCGGCGGGCGAGGGCGCTGGTTGTAGTTCGATGCCATCACCATGCCGTACGCGCCAGCGACCAGAATCGCCAGCCGGTCCCCTGGCGCGAGTTCGGGCAGCGGCGCGCCGCGATGCAGGATATCCGCGCTTTCGCACACCGGCCCCGCCACAACCGCGGGGCCAATCGCCTCTGCCGCGTGCAGTGGGGCGATCGGATGCACCGCTTCGTACAAGGCGGGGCGGATCAGTTCGGTCATGCTGGCATCCACAATCACGAAGCGCGCACCGCCTTGTTGCTTGACGTACAGCACACTCGCCAGCAGCACACCCGCGTCCGCTATGATCGAGCGCCCCGGCTCCAGCTTGACCTGCCAGCGGTCAAGCACTGGCGCGAGCGCGGTGGCAAACTCATCTGGCGCGGGATAATGCTCGTCGTCCGTGTAGGCGACCGGGAAGCCACCGCCGATGTTCAGCGTGCGCAGCGCCGGGTAGGGTTGGGCGAGCGCTTGCGCTTCTCGCACGGCGCGGATCGTCTCTGCCACGCTGCCAAGCTGGCTCCCGATGTGGACGTGCAGCCCCGCGATTTCGACGTGCGGCGTGGCGTCCTGGTGCGCGAGAATGTCCGCCACTATGTCCGGCGCGATGCCAAACTTGGCGCCGAAGTGCCCGGTCGCGATATGGCGATGCGTTTGCGCGCTGATGCCGGGATTGAGCCGCAGCGCAACACGAGGACACACGCCGCGCGCTGCCGCCAGCCGGTCAAGCAGTTCTAGTTCGGCGCGGCTCTCCACATTGATCCAGCCGATTCCCTGATCCAGCGCGTAGGCAAGTTCGTCCGGCGCCTTGCCGACCCCGGCGAACACAATGTCTTTGGGCGCGACACCCGCCCGCAAGGCGCGCGCGATCTCGCCGCCGCTGACCGCATCCATGCCCAGGCCGAGGCCCGCCAGCAGCCGCACAATGGCGAGGTTGGCGTTGGCTTTGAGGCTGTAATGGATGTCCGCGTTCAGTGGGGCGAAAGCGGCTTGCAGCCGCGCGACGTTCGTCTGGATGCGGCGCGCGCTGTAGACGTAGACAGGCGTGCCGGCGGCGTTGGCGATCGCTTCCAGTGGCACGCCATCGCACCACAGCGCGTTGTCCCGCAGGGTGAGCGTGTCATTGCGCGGCATGTGGCACGACTCCCAGCCCCGGACGCTCTGGCAGCACAAGCCGGTCGCCATCCAGCGTGACGCCCTCGAACGGGTCGTTGGCGATCAGCAGATTTGCGTCCAGGTCCGCATAATCGACCAGGGGCGCGATCTGCGCTGCCGCCGTGACCGCGATCGAGCTTTCGACCATGCAGCCGATCATAATTTGCATTCCGTAGGCGCGCGCCAGCCGGATCATGTGGCGCGCGGGGCGCAGGCCGCCGCACTTGGCGAGCTTGATGTTGATCCCGTCTGCCAGCCCAGCCAGCGGCGCGACGCTGCTGACACCCTGTACCGACTCGTCGGCGAATAGGGGCGGGTGGTTGGCAGGCAAGGCGCGGCGGACAACCTGCCAGCCTTCAAGGTCGTCGCGCGGCAGCGGTTGCTCGACAAACACCACGTCCAACTCGCCCAGCCGGGGGATGATCGCCTGCGCCGCTTCGCGATCCCAGCCCGCGTTCGCATCGACGCACAGCGCGGCATCAGTTGCCTCACGCGCGGCCTGAACGCGTCGCCAGTCGCTTTCCCAGCCTGCCGGGCTGCCGAGTTTCAGTTTCAGCAGGCGAAAGCGCTCCCCAGCGGCGCGCACGCGCTCGCGGTAGGCGGCTTCGTCATCATCCATCGCGATGGTGAATGAGGTTGGTGGGATGCGGTCGGGCTTCAGATTCCACAGGCGGAACAGCGGCTTGCCGAGGTGCGCGCCCCAGCGATCATGCAGCGCGATGTCCAACGCGGCGCGCGGAAATGATGATGGCGCCGGCGGCAGTGCGTCGAGCGCCTCGTCCAATTGTGCGGGGTCGCGGTCGACCGCCTCGCGCACGCGAGGATCGGTCAGGTACGCCCGGACGCGCTCGGTTGTCTCGCCATAGTAGGGGACGACTGCCGCTTCGCCGAACGCGACGTGATCGCCGGTACGCAAACGGACCAGCAGGTTTTCGCGGACGTCGGTGGTGCCATACGAGAGCGTGAACGGCGTGCGCAAGACCAGCGAGAGCGGTTCAACGTCGATCGTGGTTGCCATTGTGAAATATCCCTGGGTGAAGTCGCGGCGCTGCCGGGTGCATTATACTCTTGATGCGGCGGCTTGGCAGTGGGCAGATCGCACGGAGAGGGTAGCAGACGATGACTACACCGTTTGATGGGCGTTTGCTGTGGTGGCATTGGCGCGGCGGCGCGGTCGAGCAGCGGACGATCGGCGAGCTGGCCGAGTATGTGCGCGCCGAGACGCCTAACGCCAGCGGGATCGCGATCAAGACCAGCAACGGGCGCGACTGGCAGGGCGACTATGACGACCCGGTGCGGGCGATGGCGATCACCGGGCCTCGGTCGATCGCAGCGTGGGTGGATGAGCTCGACCGGCGCGGGCTGGAGACGCACCTGTGGTGTGTCGTGCATGGGCTGGACGTTGTAGCGGAAGCCGCCCGAATCATTGAAGCGTGCCGCGTCGAGGGCGTGCGCTCGATGATCCTGGATGTGGAAGCGGGCGAGTATTATTTCGGCAGCCATCCGCCGAGCGTGGCGCGCGAATTGATCGGGCGCGTGCGCGCAGAGCTTCCGGCGGACTTTCATCTGGGGCTGTGCCTGTTTGCGCGGCAGGGCGAACCGGAGCGGATTCACATCCGCGAGTGGCTGCCATACGTGCAAAGCCTGCACCCGATGATCTATCACTGGGACTTCAGCGACGGGGCAGGCGAGCCAGAGCCGTACATCGACGAGGCGTTTTCGGCGCTGCGAGCGTATGATCTGCCGCTGGTCCCGATCTTCGGCAACTACGCCGACCCGGTGAGCGGAGCGCCCGTCCCGCCGGGGCATCTGACACGTGCAGCACGCTACGCTGGCGAGCAGGGTGCGGTGGGCGTGAGTCTTTTCCGGCTGGGCGCGGTTCCGGCTCACGATGCGGCGGCGCAGCACGCGGCCATCCGACAGATCGATCTGCGTGCGGCGCGAGACAATAACTGAGAGCAGCGAATACTACTCGCTGCTCCCGGTGCTTACGCCGTGTTTCGCTGTTTCTCGTCTTAGCGCACGTCGTGCCAGGTCGCGTGGACCTCGGCCTCGCCCGCCTTCAGCGCACGTAGCAGCGCATCCTGATCGACCGGGATGCGGAACACGCGCACGCCGGTCGCGTGATAGATCGCGTTGGCGATGGCGGGCGTGGTGTTGATCGACGTGATCTCGCCCACGCCTTTTGCGCCGAACGGACCATCAGCGGTCGGTTCTTCGACGATGTGCGAGACGATCTCCGGCGTGTGCTTGATGCTCGGCGTTTTGTATCGGGCGAACAACTGGCTCCACGGTACGCCGTTCTCGATGATGTACTCTTCGGTGAGCGCGTTGCCCAGGCCCATCGAGATACCACCTTCGACCTGACCTTCGAGCGTGCGCGGGTTGATCGCGCGGCCCACGTCATTGGCGGCGATGATCTTCCGCACGTGCACTGCGCCGGTGTCGAGGTCGACCTCAACCAGCGCCGCTTGCGTCGCGTACGAGAAGGCGAAGTGCATATCCCCGCCCGTACCGAGTGGCTGTGTCTTCGGCGCGTCGTACTGGTAGCGGGCGCGCGCCTCGCGGCCCTCTTCGCGCATCCAGCGGACAACGTCGCCCAGTTCCACCGAGGACCCGTTGTAGCGCACGGTCCCTTGCTCGAAGCGCAGTTCATCCGGTGGCACGCCAAGCCGCTCTGCCACGACCGAGCGCATCGCGTCGCGCATGGTCGCCGCCGCGTGACGCGCTGCGTTACCGCTGACGTAGGTCTGCCGCGAGGCGGTGGTTGGCCCGCCATCGGGCGTCAGATCGGTGTCCGAGAGCAGAACGCGCACGCGATCAACCGGCAGGCCGAGTTCTTCAGCAGTCACCTGCGCCAGCACGGCAGTCAGCCCCTGGCCCATGTCGGCGGACGAGGTCCGTACTTCGGCGATGGAGTTCTCAAAAACTTCGACTTCGGCGACAGAGCGATCAGGCGCGCCGCCGCCGAGACCGGTGTTCTTGTAGGCGCAAGCGATGCCCCAGCCGTACGCTTTGTTGCCCTCGCGCCAGCCCCAGCGGAACGATTCTGCCTCGCTGTTGCGCATATCGCGGTCTACCCGCTCAATCGTTTCCAGCAGCCCGACGCTCTCGCGCAGAAGCTGACCGGTCGCGGTCGTCGCGCCGACGCGCTGCGCGTTCTTACGGCGTAGCTCAAACGGGTCCATGCCGATCGCCTCGGCGATGAGGTCCATGTTTTGCTCGACCGCGAAGGCGGACTGCGTGACGCCGAACCCTCGGAACGCGCCCGATGGCGGGTTGTTAGTGTACATCACATAGCAGTCGATCTTGGCGTTCGGAAGGACGTACGGCCCTGTGGCGTGGGTGGTCGCGCGGGTCATCACCTTATCGGACAGGCTGGCGTACGCGCCGCCATCGCCGTATAGCTCCGCCTGGACGGCGGTCAGCATGCCGTCGCGCTTGGCGCCGGTCTTGATGCGGATGACGGTTGCGTGCCGCTTCGGGTGGAACAGCAGCGACTCCTGCCGCGTGTAGAGCATCTTGACCGGGCGGCCCGTCGCTTGCGCCAGCATCGCCACATGAATCTGCCCGGCAATGTCTTCCTTGCCGCCAAAGCCGCCGCCGATCAGCGCGCCGCGCACGCGGATCTGGTCTTCGGGCAGGCCGAGCGCGCGCGCTGTCTGGCGCCGGTCCTCATACGGGATTTGCGAGCCGACATAGATTGTCAGCTTCGGATGTTCGTCGTCATAGCCCGCCGGGACGCCGATCGCGCACTCCGGCTCCATAAACATATGCTCAATAGTTGGCGTGCGATACTCGCGCTCGACGATCACATCTGCCTCGGCGAAGCCCTGGTCAATATCGCCGTGACGCACTTTGATGTGCTTGAGTAGGTTGCCGGTCGGCCATTCTTCGTGGACGATCGCGGCTTCTGGCGTGTTGGCGAACTCCGGCCCGTGCACAACTGGCAGCGGCTCGTAGTCCACTTCGATCAGGCTGAGCGCGGTTTCGGCGGTCTCCGCATCGTCTGCGGCCACGATCGCGACCGGATCGCCCATATAGCGCACCTTATCGGCGGCGAGCGCGGGCCAGTCATCGAACACCAGCCCGTGAATGTTGTCGCCCGGCACGTCCGCATGCGTCAGCACCGCACGCACGCCGGGCAGGGCGCGCGCCTGCGATGTGTCGATGCTATGTATCCGCGCGTGCGGATAGGCGGCGCGCAGAGTGCGCCCGATCAACATGCCAGGAAATGTATAGTCGTCGGTGAAACGCGCGTGCCCGGTGACCTTGTCGA
>Ga0123328_1004786_pt1 | contig 10891 bp, 8 predicted proteins | sample BioC12SIPDNA_2_FD_89702 | JGI IMG/M metagenome (GOLD analysis project Ga0123328, IMG submission 89702) | Anaerobic biogas reactor microbial communites from Washington, USA - Biogas_R1_A C12 SIP DNA | ecosystem: Engineered > Bioreactor > Anaerobic > Unclassified | place: Washington, USA...
CGTTGTGCCCCCTGAACGTGTTGGTCGCACTGCAAGGAGTAGCACGCGATGACCTTCATGGTCAAATTCGCAGGTCGCCTTTTACACCACTTCCTGAGACATTATCTTGACAGGCGGCTGACTCGCCCGCACTGTGGTGTGTGGAGGCGCCTTCTCGCAGAGTTCCGTGCCGCCTCCCCCGTGCTCGCTTCCCTGCCGCCGGCGCGGAGTGGCGTACCCGGGGCCCAGGCCAAACGCGAGATCGTGCGAGGATGCCGCGAGTTGCCGTCCACTATGGTCGGGTGTGCAATCTCTGGGTTTTGCGATGCACCGCAGTGGTTATGTCATGTATGGGTGGCCAACCAGTATGTGGTGAGGATGATGCCCATGTACCCTCGCAACGATCATCGCGGTCACCGGACGCGCATGGCTCTCTGCCTCGCCCTCTTGCTGGGGATCGCGGCCGCAGCTGCCGCCTGCGGCGCGCGGCAGCCCACGCCCGCGCCTGACGTCGATGAGGCGTTTCTGCCCGAGGCGGTCGTGTCCGCCACGGGCAGGGTCGTGCCCGTGACTTGGGCCGAGCTGGCCTTTGCCACGCCGGGGAGGGTCCACGAGATCCTCATCTCCGAGGGAGATCGCGTCGACGCCGGGCAGGTCCTGGCGCGACTGGACGCGGCCGAGTTGGAGGCCGGCGTGGCGCAGGCCGAGGACGCCCTCACCACGGCCCGCGCTCAGCTCGCCCAGCTGGAGGCCGGGGCGCGCGCCGTCGATATCGCAGTGGCCGAGGCTGCCGTGCGCACTGCCCAGAATGCCGCCGACGCAGTGCAGGTGGCGGTGGAGGTGGCGCAGGCCAACGCCGCCGCCGCGGAGGCCGCCGTCGCGGCTGCGCAATCAAGCCTGCGTCGCTTACGGACGGGCCCCACCGAGGACGAACTCGAGGTGGCGCGCCAGCAGGTGGAGCAGGCCAAGGCGCAGCGTTATGCCGCCCAGGGCCAGCGCGACGCGCTGGGTGGGCTGCGCGATCGTGCGCCCGAGACCTATCAGCCCGGCAGCTACGAGTCGGCCGAGGGCCAGGTGTTCACCGCCGAGTCCGCCGTCGCCACCGCCCGTGCCCTGGCCAACGAGCCGCGGCTCATCCTAGCCGACGAGCCCACCGGTAACCTGGATAGCGTGAGCGGCCAGGAGGTCATCGAGCTGCTCTGCGCGCTGAACCGCGACCAGGCAACCACCGTGATCCTCGTGACGCACGACAGCCGGGTGGCGCGTGCCACGGGCCGCATCCTGAACATGATGGACGGCAAGATCGTGCGCGAGCACGTAGTGCAAGCCCCGCTCACCGAGGACCTGCGCGCCCTGGCACAGTCGGACCTGGGCGCGCGTCTCATCGCCCGGGACTATGCCGCCCTGCAGGGGCTGCCTCTGGTCCGTGATGGCCGCCTCACCACCACGGCCGAGGCGTTGGCCGAGGTACTGAGCGACTTGCGGGCGTGAGCACGGGCTACTGGCGATCGGCTATCGGCGCTCGGCAAACAGCCGATAGCATACTAGGCGCTGACGGCTGATAGCCAAAAGCCCAGGAAGCAGGCATCGCATGGTCATCCGCAACCTGTGGCGCCGCCAGATGCTCGAGATGCTAGACGTCTATGCCTGGGGCGTCGCCATGATCGCGGCGCTGGTAGGCGGCGTGGGCATGATGAACACCATGCTGATGAGCGTGTTCGAACGCACCCGCGAGATCGGCGTGCTGCGAGCGGTGGGCTGGCGGCCCGTGATGGTCTTGCGCCAGGTAATGGTCGAGGCGGTGCTCCTGACGCTCGTCAGCGGCGTGGCGGGGTTGGCAGCGGCGGCGGTCATCGTCTGGATCATCCAGGCCATCCCGAGCGCGGGGCTGCTACGCGACATCTTTGTCATCGCGCCAAGCACCATCGCCCAGGCGATAGTGGTCTGCGTGGTGCTCGGCGTAGTTGGAGGGCTCTATCCTGCGTCGCGCGCTACCAGGCTGAGCCCGGTTGAGGCCCTTCGTTACGAGTAGCCTCATCGGACCCCTTGCGCTCAGGTCACTTTCGTTGTACTCTAGGAGCACCGCGGACGCCCGCCGCACGTCGTCAAGACCGTCACACATATCGCTCCCGCCGACTACACATCGAGGAGCACATCGGCCGCGGAGGAGCCTGGGTGAGCAACCGGCCAACGGATGACCAACACTCCGAGGATGACGCCCATCCGCCGGGCGGCCCGCACCGGCCGGCTGGCGAGCATCCCATCGATAACGCCCGTTCGCACCGTCGCCTCGCCATCGTGCAAAGCCGCCTGCGCCGACTTTGCCCGCGCATGCCGGGCAGACGGGCGCTCGTCGGCGCCCTCGTGACGCTGCTCGTCCTCTTGCCCTTCTACCTGCAGCTATCCTTGCGCGCCCAGGAATGGCTGCTGGGCGAGGCGCGGGTCGAGGTTGCCACCAAGCTGGGCTCCCATGGCAACGCCCTGGCGTCGGCGCTCTATCGGCGCCTGGGCCTCCTGCAGAGCCTGCGAGCGTATGTGCGCTCCGAGCGGGAGGGCGCGGCCTCCGAGCCCGGCGCGGCGTTCGGCGTCCGCTTTGACAGCTTTGCGTCCGGCCTCAGCGTCGGCACCACCGGCGTGAGCTACTTTTCCGTCGCCCCCGGCGCGCGCCAGCGGTACATCTATCCCCTGACCGCCAACGAGGACTTGTTAGACGCGGACCTGCTCAACGACCCCTGCCCAGATCTGCGCGCCAACGCGCGCCGCGCCCTTACCACACACGAGATGGCCGTGGGCTGGCTGCGCGAGGGATGCCGGGATAGCCAGCGCCTCGCCGCTCACCTCGCGGTGCTCGATGGGGAGTCCCTCTGGGGGCTGGTGGGTATGGTGCTGGAGGTCAGCCCGATCCTCTACGAGGCGGGCATCCAGGCACAACCCTCGGGGCTCGACTTGGCGCTGCGCGACCACACCGGCATGGTGCTTGTTGGCCCCAGCTATGTCTTTCAGTCGCAGCCCGTCACCCACCGCATCGAGTTGCCCGATGGCTACTGGGAACTCGCCGGTATTCCCACCGGGGGGTGGTCGGCGTCGATCCGCGGCACGTTGCAGGCCCTGCAGGTGGCGGGACTCGCCATCGTCGCCCTAGCGGTGGGGCTCGTAGGCGTCATCGTCACCCGCCAGGAGTACTTGGCTCAGATGGTGCGCGATCGCACCACCGAACTGGTGACGGTGAACCGCGAGCTGCAGACCGAGCTGGGCGAGCGTCAGCGGGCCGAGATGGCCCTGCGCGACTCGGAGGAACTCTACAAGACACTCGTCGAGACGTCGCCCGACTCGGTGGTCATGACCGACCTCAACGGCCTGATCCTCAGCGTGTCGCGGCGTACCGTCGAATGGCACGGCCATGCCGATGCGGAGGAACTCGTCGGCATGAACATCGTGGACCTCGTAACGCCGGGCGACCGGGCTCGCGCCCACGAACAGCTGCTGCACCCCGTTGGCGGTGGCCCGCCGATCACCATCGAGTACACCCTCCTGAAGCGCGATGGGAGCACCTTTGTGGGCGAGGTGCGTTCTACCGTTATCCACGATGCTGCCGGACAGCCACGTGCCATCCTCAGCGCCACGCGCGACGTGACGGAGCGGCGCCGCGCCGAGGAGGCGCTACAGGAGCTTGCCGCCACCCTCGAGGATCGCGTGCGGCAGCGCACCTTCGAGGTGCAGGTGCTCTACGAGTTGTCACAGCAGATCGGCTTTGGGCTGCGGGACGACGAGCTGTTCCGCCTGACGCTGCAGCACGCGCGTCGCGTCGTGCCCTACGATGTGGCCGGCGTACTCCTCTCTGCGGGCGACCGCTGTAACATCTTTGTCCGGCCGGCGCGCGAACTCACCCACTATAGCGAGCGTCAACTCATCGACTGCCTGATCGCGAACTATGGTCGCGTCAGCGGCCAGGACCTGGACGCCTCCCGCGCCCGCATCCACTATCTGCACCAACAGGGCCCCCAGTCAGACTCTGTGCCCTTGCCGGAACTGGGCTCCGTCTTTCAGGTCCCCCTGGTGTTCACGCGGCGCCTCATGCCCAACGAGGTTCCGCCGGATGTCCTCGACGGCGCCTCCTCGGCTCAAGTGCCCATCACCGGCTCCGAGACGCGCGAGGTCGTGGGGCTGCTGGTGGTGGCCGCCGAAGAGGTCGGTGCGTTCAATGAGGATCAGATGCGCCTCATCTACACCATGGCCAGCCAGGCCTCGTCCGCCTTGCAGCGCATGCGGGCTCTGCTGGCGGCGCAGCAGGAGCGCCTCGAGAGCCTCGTGGAGAACCTTCCCGAGGGGGTGCTCCTCCTCGATGGCGACCTGAAGCCCTTGCTGGTGAATCCGGCTGCGCGCAACTATCTTGCCGCCCTGGGTGGCGTGATGCGCGACGGCGCTCTGTCGCAACTCGGCGGTAAGGCGCTTGCCCCAATCCTACACCGTGCCGATGACCGCCAGCCGTACGAGCTGCTCGCTGAGGGGACGCCGCGTCGCATCTTTGAGGCCGTCGCCCGGCCGCTGCTGGCTGGCGACGATGGAGGTCGCGGCGCCATCCGCAGCTGGGTGCTGGTGCTGCGCGATGTCACCGAGGAGCGGAGCGTGCAGGATCGCATGCAGCAGCAGGCGCGCCTGGCCGCTGTTGGCCAGCTGGCGGCCGGCATCGCCCACGACTTTAACAACCTGCTCACATCGATCCTTGGCTATGCTGAACTCGCCGCGACCGACCCCGAACTCCCCGAGGGGTTCCGCGACGACATGGACGTGATCACCCGCCAGGGCAAGCGCGCCGCCGACCTGGTGCGCCAGATCCTCGACTTTTCCCGCAAGTCCATCAGTCGTCAGCAGGCGCTGGACCTGGCGCCCTTCCTGCGCGAGACGGTCAAGCTGCTCCAACGCACCCTCCCCGAGAATGTGGGCATCGTGTTGAGACTCGCTCGGGAGGAGGACTATACCGTGCGCGCCGACATCACCCAGATGCAGCAGGCCATCACCAACCTGGCCATCAACGCGCGGGACGCCATGTCCGACGGGGGCACACTGACCTTTACTCTGGCGCGCCAACAGCTGCGCGCCGGCAAAGAGCCCCCCATCGCGTGGATGCCGCCCGGCCACTGGGTGTGCCTGACGGTCGCCGACACCGGCTCGGGTATTCCGGACGAGGTCATGCCCCACCTGTTCGAGCCCTTTTTCACCACCAAGGGACCGAACCAGGGCACCGGGCTCGGTCTCGCCCAGGTGTACGGCATCATCAAGCAGCACAACGGCTTCATCGGGGTACAGAGCCGGCCGGGTGAGGGCACCACCGTCACCATGTACCTTCCCGCGCAGGTCGCGCCGCAACTCGAGCCCCCTCCGCCCGACGGACAAGCGAACGCTCTCCCCCGCGGCAGCCAGGAGACGACGATCCTCGTGGTGGAGGATGAGGACGCGGTGCGACAGGTCAGCGCTCGCACCCTCGAGAGCTTGGGGTATAATGTGCTCGTCTCCTCCGATGGCGTCGAGGCGCTTCAGCTCTTTGATCGCCACCCGGATCGCGTCGACCTGGTGCTGATGGACCTGGTGATGCCCAACATGGGGGGGGCGTGACCTGCTCATGTCGCTGCGGGAGCGCGACCCCGGCCTGAAGGTGATCGTCATGAGCGGCTATCCGCTCGACATGGACGTGGAGGAGGTTCTGGCGGGGGACCATGTAGAGTGGCTGCCCAAGCCGCTGCGCTTGGGCGACCTCGCGGCGCGCGTGCGTGCCATGCTCGATGGAGAGAGCCCCGCGGCGCCCGATGACGGACGGGACGGGGACGACGGCCACATCCTGCCCGAGCCCGCCGGCGACTAGAGGGAGCATAGCGCAGTGCACAAGATAGCGATGTCGGGCAAGGGGGGCGTGGGCAAGACCACCCTTGCCAGCCTGCTGGCGTACTTGATGGCCGAGACGGGCCAGACCGTCTATGCCATCGATGCGGATCCCAACCCGACCCTGGCACAGGCCCTCGGCTTTCCTCCCGAGAGCGTAGCGCGGCTCACCCCCATCATCGCCATGGAGGACCTCCTCGCCGAGCGGACCGGCGCGCGGCCCGGCGAGGTAGCGGCTACTTTACCCTCAACCCGCGCGTCGACGACATCCCCGCGCGCTTTTCCGTCGAGCACCGCGGCATTCACCTCATGCAGATGGGCACCATCCGGGGGGCGGGGATGGGCTGTGCCTGCCCCGAGAACACCATGCTGCGCGCCCTAGTGACGCATCTCTTGCTTCGCGAGCCCGAGACCGTCATCATGGATATGGTCGCCGGCCTCGAGCACCTCGGGCGTGGCACCGCCGCCGCGGTGGACGTGATGGCGGTGGACGAGGATGCCATCGAGGCCGACATGCGAGGCGTTGCCGTCTATGACGGCGCCCCCCGGCTGCGCGCCGAGGCACGCGCCATCGCCGAGGTCATGGGCGTTCTGTAAGTGGGCGCTTCGCTCAACGAACACCTCCTCGAGATCCCCCACAGCGAACCCTTGCGCGTACCGGGTTCGTTACGCGGTGACCTCCGGGAGGTGTTCTGTCCATAGTTGGCGGCCTCCACGTGGGGTGTTATAATCCGTTCTTGACCCCTGTATTCAAGATTAGTCAGGCGATGCGCCTCCCGTCTGCGCCGCCTTGGTTGAGGGATATGTGCCATGTCGTATGGTAGGTTCGAGGATCCGGGCCCGCGATCGTTCCGGTGTCTGCGCATCCTGTCGCTGGTGATGGGCGGACTACTCCTCCTGATGATCGGCTTTGGCGCCGGCGTTGGCGCCATGTGGTTCGCCGGTGCCGACCTGCAGCGCGCCGTCTCCACGCTGGTGCCCGGCCCCGCGGCGCCCGCCGTCGTGGCCCCACCCGAGGGGAGCCTGGAGCTTCTCGACGAGGTATGGAGCATCCTTCACAAGGAGTACGTCGACCCCGACGAGCTGCAGCCGCAAGAACTGGTGCACGGCGCCGCGTCCGGCATGGTGGGCGCCGTGGGCGACCCGCACACCGTCTTTGTGGAGCCCATCTCGGCCGAGATCATGGACCAGGACATGCAGGGTTCCTTCGAGGGCATCGGCGCCTCCGTCGACATGATCGATGGCAAGGTGGTTATCGTGCGCCCCCTCCCCAACAGCCCGGCCCTGGCCGCAGGCATCGAGGCGGGCGACATCATCCTGGGGGTGGATGGCGAGTACCTGGAGGGCAAGTCGCTGCTGGAGGCCATCACCATGATCCGTGGGCCGCAGGGCTCCACGGTGCGCCTCCTCATCCAGCGCGAGGGGGTGGACGAGCCCTTTGTGGTCCCGGTGACGCGCGACAAGGTCGAGTTGCTCACCGTCGAGTACCGCATGCTCGACGGCGGGATCGCCTACGTGCGCTTGACCGAGTTCAACGCCATCGCCCGCGACCGGCTACGCGAGGCCCTGCAGGAGGTTGCCAGTCAGAACCCCAATGGGCTGGTCTTTGACCTCCGCGGAAACCCCGGCGGCTACCTCGATATGGCGGTGGACGTGGCGGGTGAGTTCTTGCCGCGCGGCACCCTGGTGCTCACCGAGAACGAGAGGGGTCGCGAACCCAGGGAGTACCACGTGCGCGGCCGGGGCCTGGCCACCGAGATTCCGCTGGTGGTGCTGGTGAACGGCGGCAGCGCCAGCGCTTCCGAGATCGTTGCCGGCGCCATTCGCGACCATGGCCGCGGCACGCTGATCGGCGAGACGACCTACGGCAAGGGATCGGTGCAGAACCCCCATCGCCTGACCGATGGGTCGAGTCTCCGGGTGACCATCGCCCGCTGGTACCTGCCCAACGGCGACAACCTCGACGGCAGCGGCATCGTGCCCCATATCGAGGTGGCGCCCTCGCCTGAAGAGGTGCGGTCGGGAGCGGACCCGCAACTTGACCGGGCTGTGGCCTTTCTCATCAACGGGGAGTAGAACATCGTGGCCCAGAAGAGCAGAGGGGCTGGGGCGCCCGCTCGCGGGGGCGACCGCCTGATCTCCAGCAACCGCAAGGCGTATCACGACTATTTCATCGACGAGAGCGTTGAGGCCGGCATGGTCCTCATGGGGTCGGAGATCAAGTCGATCCGCGCCGGCAAGGTGAACCTTCGCGACAGTTATGTCGCCATCCGTGACGGAGAGGCATGGCTCATCGGCAGCCACATCGCCGGCTATGCCCAGGCCAGCTACCAGGACCACGAGCCCCGCCGCGATCGCAAGCTTTTGCTGCACCGCCGCGAGATCGTTCGCCTGCGCCAGCGCGTCGACCAGAAGGGCTATACCATCATCCCGCTCAAGCTGTACCTCAAGGACGGCCGCGCCAAGGTCGAGATCGGCCTTGCCCGCGGCAAGCGTCAGTATGACAAGCGCGAGACCATCGCCCAGCGCGACGCCGACCGCGCCATCGAGCGCGCCATCAAGGATGCGTATCGGGGCTAGGTTGTGGGTTGTGGGTTTTGCGTTGTGAGTTGGCGCCTCCACAGGTCCCAGGTGACAGGTTTCAGGTCGCAGGTTACAGGCTACTGGGCCACCCGGCGTTGAACCGCAGGGCTACGCAAGACGTAGGTCCCTACGTGCTACCTTCGAGCCCCGTAGGGGCCTATCTGCCGCAGCCGGAGGGGTTTACCCCCGGCGCACTTGGCCAAAACCCATCTGCCCGTTCGCGACTCACGGGCTCCCGAGGTCGCCCCGTCACCCGCAGGACCCTGTGACCTGCAACCCCCAGCAACCCGCAACGCACAACCCACAACCCCCAACCTGCTGCTACGCTAGATACTTGCCCACCAGCAGCGCGAGTTCCTCCCGTCGTTCGGGCGGGATGGCGTCGCGCTGCGTGATAAAGGCGTCGGCCAGGGCGCTGTCGCATGGGCACTCCCGGGGAAGCGCCACGATGCGCGGCAGCGCCGCGCGCAGGATCGCCTTGGCCGTGCCCACGTTGGCCAGCAGGTTGGCCACCACCATGTCCACCGTGACGCACTCTTCCGACTCGCGCCAGCAGTCGTAATCCGTCACCGTCGCGACGGTGCAGTAGTGTATCTCGGCCTCGCGCGCCAGCTTGGCTTCCGGCAGCGCCGTCATCCCGATGAGGTCGCCGCCGATCTGCCGGTAAAAGTTGGACTCGGCGCGCGTAGAGAACTGGGGCCCCTCCATCACCACCATCGTCCCGCCATCGTGCACCGTGGCCCCCGCCTCGACGGCCGCCTCCACCATCACCCGGCGCAGCTCCGGGCAGTATGGCTCGGCGAAGGAGATGTGCACCACCATACCGTCGCCGAAAAAGGTGGCCGGGCGGACACCCTTGGTCCGGTCGAGGATCTGATCGGGAATGACCACGTCGCGGGGCGCCAGCTCCTCGCGCAGGCTCCCCACGGCGCTGAAGGACAGCAAGTGCGTGACCCCCATGGCCTTCATCGCCCACACGTTGGCCTGCGACGGCAACTCGCTCGGACTGACGCGGTGCCCCTTGCCGTGCCGTGGCAGGAATGCCACCCGCACCCCCGCCAACGTCCCCACGGTGATAGCGTCGCTGGGCCTGCCAAAGGGCGTATCGATATCCAGCAACTCGATGTCGGCCAATGCCTCGATATCGTACAGTCCGCTCCCACCGATGACGCCGACGCTGGCCTCTGGCATCGTCTCACTCCTTCACAGGTATGCTGTCGTCCGGTCGATTATAGATGCGCCTCAGGCGACTGACAAGGCATGCGGGTTCTCTCGTCGCGCTTGGCACGGTCGAGCGGGTGCACTACAATACCGCTCAGTAACGCATCACATCGTCGGGATCGATACTGGAACGCACGGACCACGGCTGGCTCGCGTGGAGCCTCGATCCGAATTGACTTGGCCCGGCCCCGGCACTCCCCCCAGGGACCGAGTGAGACTCTGGAACGACCCGCGACGTCGCGCGGTTGTGGCGGCGCCATCAGGGCACACCCCCTACCCATTCCCTCTGCCTCAGCGCTGCATCGGCCAACGGCGGCATGGCAGCAATACCCAGCCGCCGTCGAATGCTGCATCGTGCCAGACCCGGCTCGACGCCCGTCGGGCCGCACCTATCGGAGGACCCCTATGGATAGCAGTCGCGCCTGGCATGCCATGACGGTGCCAGAGTCCCTTGCGGCCCTCGAGGCCACCACCCACGGACTCACGGCCGAGGAGGCGGGCTGATGGATGCGGACATCGTCGAGACCACGCTACAGGACGTGCGGCAGGCGTTGGACGAGCGTGATATCACGCGGGCGGTGCGCCTCCTCCACGGGCTCCTCCCGCCCGACCAGGCCGACGTCTTTGAGGAGCTGGAACTCGACGAGCAGCGCGTTCTCCTCCCCAGGCTGCGCCTACCCGAGGCCGCCGATATCCTGGAGGAACTCGAGGACGAGTACGCCGCTCTCCTCGCCAGGCGCCTGTCGCCGGCAGCGCTGGCCCGTATCGTCGACCAGATGGAGCCGGACGAGGCCGCCGACTTGCTGGGTGACCTCGATGCGGCCCTCAGCACGGCCGTCCTCGCGCGCATGGAGGAAGCGGACGAGGTGCGCCCGCTGCTCGTGCACCCCGACGAGAGCGCCGGCGGGCGCATGACCACCGAGTTCCTTGCCTTTCGCGAGAGCATGACCGTCCGTCAGGCGCTCCTGGCCATGCGCCGGACGGAGGACCACATCCTCGAGGTGCCGCGCCTCTTTGTGGCCGATACGGAGGGGCGCCTGGTGGGCGCGGTGGACCTATACGCCCTCCTGCGCGCCGACGCGAGCACGACGCTCGGCGATCTCATGGACCGCGAGATCGCCACCGTCCACCCGGAAGACGACCAGGAGATCGCGGCGCGCCTCATGCTACACTACGACCTGCCCGTGGTTCCCGTGGTCGACGCGGAAGGATGCCTCGTGGGCGTGATCAC
>Ga0123328_1004787_pt1 | contig 10889 bp, 6 predicted proteins | sample BioC12SIPDNA_2_FD_89702 | JGI IMG/M metagenome (GOLD analysis project Ga0123328, IMG submission 89702) | Anaerobic biogas reactor microbial communites from Washington, USA - Biogas_R1_A C12 SIP DNA | ecosystem: Engineered > Bioreactor > Anaerobic > Unclassified | place: Washington, USA...
AATCGGTTCCCACGAACCAAGCCATGTGAACACCAGGCACCACATCCCGAGTCAGCGCAACTCCCGCCCGAATGTCACTTGCGCCCGGCGGGATTTTGTGCTATTGTAGGACCATACCTGCCGTGGCGGCGATCCACTAATGGGGTTGAGCCAACATTAGCACAAAGGGAGCCGCGGTTCGGGGCAACGACGTGAGGCCTGTAGGCCAAAGGGCCTACCCGCAAAGCTGACTTGCCCGTCCGGCACCCCCTTGACCTTAAAAGGGTCATACTCTACGGATCCTACCACGGCAGGCCACCGCCAACGAAGCGCCGCGCTGACAGCTGTCAGCGCGGCGCTCTGCATTCTGCTTTCCCCTCGGGCGTTCCGACGTCCGGGGGGAAACACAAAGGGGGGTCTGCGCCCCTATGTAGGCCGCGTCTCCAGACCCGGCTTCCGCGCGCCGCTACCGACCAGCGCGGCCTGGCGCGTCACCCGACGGGGCGGCTCCACGGTTCCGACCGCCTTCGCGGTTCTGACTGCCGCGAGCCACCCTACACCGGACGCTCGTCCGGTGGCGTCCAGCGCGAGAGGCGGATCAGCGGCGGACGCTTCTGGTAGATGGGGAGAAAGCGTTCCTCGCGGCGCAGCAGCCGCCCGATGTTGGGCGCGAGCGCCCGCAGCGTCAGCACCATCACGGGCAACCCGAACGCGAGCGCGAGCACGCCCTCGCCCCTCAGGAGGAAGATCACGGGGAGCAGCAACGCCACCAGGATCGAGGCCACCGAGGCGTGGCCCACCAGCAGGCCCGCCGCCACCCCGCTCAGGATCAGCACCAGCAGGCTCCCGGGCCAGAACAAGGCCGCCGCACCGACGCTCGTGGCTGTCCCGGCGCCCCCGCGGAACTTCATGAAGACCGAGTAGTTGTGCCCGAGCACCGCCAGCGTCCCGGCAACGGCCTGCGCCCAGACGGGCAGCCCCAGGAGCCCCGCCAGCCAGACCGCCGCCGTGCCCTTGAGCGCGTCGAAGATGGCGGTCAGCAGCGCCGGCCAGAAGCCCGCCGTGCGCCAGACGTTCGTCCCGCCCGTACGCCCACTTCCGTGGAGCCGCACGTCGATGCGACGCATCGTCCAGCCCCAGAACACCCCCGGCGCGATCGAACCCAATGCATAGGCCGCCAAAAACGCTACGATTGCTTTCCAGACCATGTGCCCCCTCAGAACCGGCACCCGCGCGGGCGCCTTACGGACTAACCGGTATCATACAATAAGCCTTCGCTACCGGCCAAGGGCGCCATTATACCGCAAACGCTCTCTCCCTTGCGAGGGTTTCGCCCGCTCCGGGAGCCGTCGCGGGTAGTCGAATCGCTGATGGCGCTGAGACGGCTGATTTCGCAGAAGGGCGCGGAGCGGAGCCCCCCTCTGTGTCTCGGGCGTCGGAACGCCCTCCCGTGCCAAGGACGTCCCGAGGGGAGAGCAGATGCCGCTCAGAAGCGGGCGCCCGGAAGCGGTGCGATGCTGCTGCCAAACGTAGGGCGCACTGTCTTGTGCGCCCTCCGGCACCAAGCACGCGTACGCGCAGAGGGCGAACACGCGATCAGAATCGTACGCGATCAGAGTCGTATGCGATCAGAATCGTACGGTTCGCCCCACGTCTCGGACAGTGCCGCTTCCGAGCGGGCGCGCAGACGCGACACCAGAACCCCTCGCAGAGTACGGAAACTCTGCGAGGGGACGGACGTGCGAAAGACGGAGCGTTACTTGGCGAGGGTCCAGGTGGCGAGGTTCCACGTCGCCGGCGCCAGCGGGTCGGGCACGAGGCCCAGGAGATTCGGGGCCACGGCCAGCGTCGTGGCCCGGCGGTAGAGGGGCAGCGCGGGTAGCCACGCCGTGAAGAGGCGCTGGGCGGCCTGATGCGCCAGCACGTAGCTGTCCTCACCCGGAAGCGCCGTGCTGGCCACCGCACACGCCGCGTCGAACTCCGCGGCGCTGAAGCGCCCGACGTTCAGTCCAGCCCAGCCGTTGGCGTCGCCCGGCACCGCCCACGAGGCGTACGCCTCGCACGCCGGGTGCACCCCCGCCACGGTCGCGATCTGCGCCACATCGAAAGCGCCCGCCGCCAGGATCCCGCTCGCGCTCTGCGCGTAGAGCTCCCATGGCGCGTAGGTGGCCACGTCGAGCCCGATGCCACACGCCTCGAGCTGCCGCGCGATCTCGTCCACGACGCCTTCCCGCGCCTCGGAGTCCGTGGTCACGTAGCGCAGGATCAGGGGGGTGCCCGGCACAATCCCCAGCGGCATCTCGGTCGGGGTGCCCGCGGCCTCGCCCTCGTCAACCGGCTCAGCCTCGCGAACACCGTCACCGTCGCGGTCGATCCAGCCCGCCTCCGCGAGCAGGGCCGCGCCCACCGCGGGATCATGGGCCACGCCTGACGCTCCCTCCGCAACAGCCAATGGATGGTCGGGCGGCACGTAGCTCTCCATCAGCGTGCCCCGTCCACCGGTGGCGGTCGCGTTGACCGCCGCGCGGTCAATGCACGCCGCAACTGCCTGACGCACCCGCAGGTCACCCAGCGGCCCCGTGAGGTTGAACACAAGATGCTCCCACGTCGGCTCGGGCTGCGTCATAGCCCGCATCGCCGTGTCGGGCTCCGCAATGTCCCCCATCGCGATATCGCACGGGCCTTCCAGCGAACCTGCCACCCCGGGAAAGCGGAAGACGAGCACGTCGAACGTAGGCTGCGGGCCCGTGTAGGCCGGATTGCGCACCAGCCGGATGGCGACCCCGGGCAGCCAGGATGCCGTCGTGTAGGGGCCAGGCCCTGGCAGCTCGTGCACCGCCTCCTCGCGCTGCAGCAGGTCGACGAGCCGCACATCGGCCCACGCCGCCGGCAGCGGTGTCCAGAAGGCGGTGGCAAAGTCCTGCGGCAGATAGCCCGGCAGCCCCGTCCAGACGACCGTCCGTTCACCCGTCGCGCCATAGCTCGCCGTCCGCTCTTCCATCACGCGACCATCGGGCATCGCGGGGTTGCGGGCCAGTGCATAGGAGAAAACCGAGTCCTCGGCCACCACCGGCGTGCCGTCGGGCCAGACCAGGTCCTCGCGCAGTTCGAACTGCACCAGCATCTGGTCCATCTCGAGCACCCCACCCGTATACGTCGTCGTGCACGAAAGGGTTCCGAAGTCCGCAGGCGTTCCGACGCCCGCAGGCGTTCCGACGCCCGTAGGCGTTCTGACGCCCGTAGGCGTTCTGACGCCCGTAGGCGTTCTGACGCCCGTAGGCGTTCCGACGCCCATAGTCCGGCAGCCCGCAGGCCGGACACTGACGCCTGGCGCGAGCCGCACGACTGCGCCTGTTGCGTCGAGCACGGGATCCCCCGCCTCCACCCGGACCAGCTTGAGCACCGCGCTGCCGTCCTCCAGCGACGGAAGGCGGGTCAGGAGCGAAGAACGGTAGCCATAGCCCACAGCCTGGACGCCATCCAGGGCGAGCGCCGCACGCACCGCGCGCGCTGCCCGCGAGTCATCGAGATAGGGGAGCAACACCTCAGGTTCGTCATCGAGGCAAATGGTCAGACGTAGGGGTTCGGACATCTGCGGCGCCGCAACAGCGGGCGCGCCGGCGCCGCCCTCCGGTACCGGGGACGCCACGGCCTCGGGCGGCGCAGCCACCTCGGATGCGGGCGTAGGCGACACCACCGGTGACGTGAGAACCGAGGCCCCGGCCCCATCCGCAGCGGACGCACCCAGGCAGCCGGTCAGCAGCGTGAGCGCCAGCGCAGTGAGGCCTGCCGCCCGGGCCGCCCCGGCGACGCCCCTCCGGGCCGACGTCGTCATCGGGACAGCCGGGAGCTCGAGCCCCAGCGTATCCTCGCGCCCATTGTCAGATGGCACCGTCAGTCCCCTACCCCCTCTCATGTAGGGCGGCTCTCCAGAGCCGCCCATGCCCGCTCGCTGCGAACGCGCGAGCCGCACGCCTCCGGTGTAGGGCGGCTCTCCAGAGCCGCCCATGCCCGCTCGCTGCGAACGCGCCAGCCGCACACGCCGTCGCAAGGGCTAGCTCGCCCGGGCGGTCGGCCCGGCGGACCGGGCGGTCGGCCCGGCGGACCGGGCGGTCGGCCCGGCAGACCGGGCAAAACACGCCATCCAGGCCACGCACGCCACCACCACGGCAATCCACGCCGCAACGCTATACCGGGGAATCACGCCGAGCGTCCAGAGCACCAATGGCACCAGGTAGAGCAGCGCGGCGCCCAGCCCGCTGGCCAACACCCCCGGCAGCGCGCCCTTATCGGTGCGCACCAGCCGGATGACGCCCACGATCGCCATCGGCAGCGCCAGGACCAGCGCTCCCAGTGCGAACCCGGCCATAATGATGCCACCATAGCCCGAGACGGTCGCGGGCTGTGCGCCCGGCGCAATCGCCGCCGTCGCCACCGCCGCGATCACGCCAACCGTCCGGCCGAATCCCTTGAGCAGGGCCCACGTGCTGAGCACGACCGCGACGCAGGCCACGGCCACGGCCAGGCCGATCTCCTTCTGCAGCAGCGTGAAGACCTGGCCCGGCTTCGTGATCGCTTCAAAGCGATACTCGCCCGCGGCCACCCACTGCCACTCCGACGCGCCTGCCGGCAGCACCACCAGGCCCTCGTTGCCCATCGTAGCGATCACGTTGCCCGTGGTCGGGTCGACGACCGCGTCGTGCGGCCCGGCAAAGCCCTCGACCGAATAGCGCGTCAGTTGGTAATAGGCCTGCCGCGCCTCCGACCCACCCAGGCGCAGCGACTCCGTCCACGTCTGCCCACCGTCGCGCGAGAGCTCGATCCCCACGCTACGCGTGAAGCGCAGTTGCCGTCCACGCGCCGCATCGTCCAGCACCCAACTCGCGTCGTGACGGGCGCACAGCTCCGGATCGATTACCTGGGTCTGGCCGGGAACCTCCACCGCCACCTCGACCCAGGTCAGCCCGCCATCGTCACTCGCGAAGGTGGGGGTATAGCCGTACTCGTTATCGGGCCCCGCCAGCACCCGGCCGTCTTCGGTGGCCACGATGCACATCATCCCCGGATCGGGCGGACCGCTGTTGGCCAACGTCGCGAGCGCCGCCAACCCCAACACCCACCACGCACGCCGCGGCAGATGCGCCGCGCTGGCCGATCGCGCCGTGCGGTCCGGCAGATGCGGGACGCGAAGCAAGGTCAGCAGGCCCTGCGGCAGGTCCGCTATCCGTCCCATCAGGCGCGCCACGCGGCCCGAGTGGCCCGGCACGCGCCGGAGCCGGCGGGCCGGCGCCAGGGCTGCGCCCTCGGGCACCCGCGTCGTGGTCCAGAGCCGCCACGCGATCCAGAGCGCCGGCAGCGTCAGCAGATCCGTGGCATCGCTCACCATCAGCGGCTGCCACCGGAAGACCGCCCGGAAGGCGCCACCAAACCAGGTCCCGGCCGCGGGTGACGCGTTGACGACGCCAAAGGCCACGCCGACAAGCGCGATGGCGAGGAGAATCGGTGCGTGGGGGAGCCAGGCTTCCAGCGCCTTAGAACGCGGCGATGGGCGCCGCCGCTGAGGGAGCGCGGCGCTGAGCAGGGCGAGCGGCACCGCGACGACGAGCGGGGCAAACCCCAGCCAGGCCACGTCGCCGAGTTTGCCCGTCACCCACCCGGGCACCGACGCCCGGAGCCAGGGCTGCCTCAGCCCGTGGTCATTGACCAGCAGCAGCACCACCAGGAGCAACGTCCAGGGCCGCGCCAATGCACGCACACTGCGCGCCACCGCACTCCGCCTATCGTTCATGGTCTCCCTCCAAGGGCCATCCCGACTCTGAGCGCCAGTATACCCCAGTCACGCGCTGGCGCGACAACGCGTCCTGCGCCGCCGGCGCTGTAGCGCAAACCTCTGGGGTGCGTCCCCACTGCGATGGACGCTCGCTGAGGGGGCGGCTCCCTGCCGGAGGCCTCGGCGTGGCAGTGGCCCACCGGCAGCCGCAGAGCGACCACGTGCCTGCCCTCAGCGCCCCGCCGTGCTGGGCGCCGGCGTGGGCGCCACATAGACGACCTCGACCTCGGGCAGGCCCGCGATGGCCATGGCGCGGGCCACGAGCTTGCGCAGGCCCGGGTGGGCCAGCGCATCGACGGCGAGCGGGCTGTCCACCTCGACCTGCCACGACGACCCATCAGCCCCCACCACGCGCGTCCGCGCGAACCAGCGGTCGTAGACCGCGTCCAGGGTCGTGCCCTGCAGCACCTCCAACGCCCGCTGCCAGAGTGCCTCTGGCGCACCCGCATCGGCGGATGGGGTGGCCGGATCCCGGGCCGCCGGAGTGGATGCGGGCGGATGAGGCGGCGACGGATCTGATAGAGGCCGATCGCCAGCCTGTGGCGTCGCAGCCGGACGCGCGACCGCGGTGCCGCCACGGCCAGGCGCCCTCCGCAGCGCGTCGCGCCGGGCCTCGACAGCGCGCTTCCGGATCTCCTCCTTCACGCAGACCACGACGTAGCCCCAACGCTTCTCCATCCCCAGCGAGCGAACGAACGCCGCACGCCACACCTCCAGGTCGGGGCAGCGTCCGGCAAGCTCGCGAATCTGCCCAAGCAGCAGCCGCGTCACCGGCTGGCCAATCTCCGCCGCGTAGAGGGCCGCGATCGAGCCAACCAGGGCATTTATCGCTGCGACTTCTGCACGGTCCCAAACCGCCTTCTTTCTTTCATTCATTTCCGGATCTTCTCTACATCCAGATCCATCTCCAGAGGAAGACTTCTTATCCGGTATCTTCTTTGTTTCACCAGGTGAACGCTTTCCGGCCACGGGGTGAACGCTTTGCGGGGAAGTGTTCACGTCGTGAACGCTTATCTCTGCCACGGCGCCCGAAGCGTTCACCGGCTGAACGCTTCCGCACTGCGCCCCCACAGGCCCGGCTGGCTCGGAAACCGGGGGCGCGGACCCTGCCGGTTCGGATACGGGGGACGCAGGCTCTGCCGGTGCCAACGCCAGGGGCACGGAAGCTACCGGTTTGGAGACCGGGTCCGCGGACTCTGCCGGGGCCGACGCCGGGGACGCCGACGCTACCGGTTTGGAGACCGGGTGCGCGGACTCTGCCGGTGCCGACGCTGGGGGCGCGGAAGCTACCGATTCGGAAACCGGGGGCGCGGACTCTGCCGGTTCGGAGGCCGGGGACGTTGCCACAAAGCCGGCCTCCAGGGAGAGCGCCAGGTTGCGCTCCCAGATGTCGTTGAGGCGGATCAGGTCGACCCTCCCACCCTGTACAACGAGCTTACGCACCGTGATCAGCCCGTGCGCCAGGAGCGTACGCTTCGCCTGCGACACTTTCCCCATGCTCATCCGGCACCCGCTGGCCAGCGTGCGTGTGGACTGCCAACACTCGCCGTCGGTCTCACCGATCACGGCCTTAAGATGGGCGTAGAGGCGAAAGGCGTAGACGTCCAGGTCGCTCAGCTCGATCGCCCGCGGCACCATCGCGAAGAAACCGCGCTGTGGCGTGCTCATGCGCCCACCTCTGCCCCCCCGCGCGCTCTCCTGGGCTCCCGGGCCTAGTCGGGCACCGTGCCCAGTGGATCGGGCGTCGCCGGATCGAGCCCGAGCGTGCGCGCCATCGCCACCGTGCTCCGGTCGGGCAGGAACTCGACCCAGATCGGGAAGTGGTCCGAGATGCGGTACGACATCTCGCGCAGCGTCAGCTCCTTGAACGGCGCCCCCGCGATGTCGATCACACCGCTGTGCTCGGTCGAGAGCAGCTCCAGCTCGCCCATGAACCACGCGATCTGATCGTAGTGCTTGGCCTCGGTGCCATAGGTCGTCTTGAGGTCGAGCAGCCCCTCGGGCACCACCAGCCCGGTCGAGACAAACGCCTGGAAGAGCGGATTGTCGCCGCGGCGGTCGATGTTGAAGTCCCCCAGCACGATCAGGTTGCGCTCCTCGCCCTTTTCGGCCACACGGTCACGGATCTCCTCGGCGATGTAGGCGGCGAGCCGGCGCAGCTCGGGCAGCCGGTCTTCGGGCACGTCGCCATAGCGGATGTGCGCCGTGAGCAGCGCGAAGGAGATCGCCTCGCCGCTTCCGTCGGACGCGGAGCCCGCGCGGAAGCCGACGATGTAGGGCGTGCGGTCGAACTGCTCCGTGGGGATCCCTTCAGGCGCGGGCGGGAGCACGATCTCGCCCGCCAGCCCCGAGGGTGCCACGCGCCGCCGGTCGTAGACGAAGGCCAGCCGCTCCGCGTTGCCGCTGGACCCGGCTGAGACGTCGCTCACGATCAGGCCCCAGTCGGGGCCGAGGAAGTCGTGCACCAGCGTGCGCAGCGCGACCGTCTCGCGCTTCACCTCCTGGATCGCCACCACGTCGAACCGGCGCACGACCTCGGCGATCGAGGCCATCGCGCGCAGGTTGCGCTTGGGGCTACCGGGGTTCTCGGTCCACTCGCGATGAAGCTGTCCGAAGGCGCGGATGTTCCACGAGCCGATCAGCAGGTTCGCATCGAGCCGCTTCTCGGGCAGGCCCGAGGCCGCGATGCGGCGTCGCAGCCGGGCGATGTCCTCCACCACCTCACGTGGGTAATCCTCATAGCCATAGGGTCTCATTGCACACCTCCTAACCTCCAGGGCTGACCCTGAGTATACCGCGGCGCCCTCCGTGTGCGCGCGGGATACCCCGTGACCGGAGGGCGACCCGGCCCGCGGCATGTCCGTGTACGGGCGGCACCTCCGTGTACGGGCGACACATCCCGGGAACCATCGCCTGGGAACGAACGGCCCCCTACCGGGATGCGTCGCCCTCTGCCCGCGCCCCGGAGGGCGACCCGGCCCGGTAATCGCGGGCCCGCGATGCGCCGGCGCCTCCCGGGCGGGGTCGCCCCTACATCCGACGCGACGTTGCCGCCGGCCGGGCGGCCCGGCGCGGGGTACCTGCGTCGCGTCACCGATCCTGCCATCCGTGTACGGGCGACACATCCCGGGAACCATCGCCTGGGAACGGATGGCCCCCTACCGGGATGCGTCGCCCTCTGCCTGCGCCCCGGAGGGCGACCCGGCCCGGTATCCGTAGGCCCGCGATGCGCCCATGCCTCCCGGGCGGGGTCGCCCCTACATCCGACGCGATGTTGCCGGTGGACGGCCCGACGCGCGGTACCTGGGTCGCGTCACCGATCCCGCCATCCCCGTACGGACGACATATCTGTGTACGGGCGACACATCCCGGGAACCATCGCCTGGCAACGGATGGCCCCCTACCGGGATGCGTCGCCCTCTGCACGCGCCCCGGAGGGCGACCCGGCCCGGTATCCGTAGGCCCGCGATGCGTCGGTGCCTCCCGGGCGGGGTCGCCCCTACATCCGACGCGATGTTGCCGCCGGACGACCCGGTCCGCGGCATGTCCGTGTACGGGCGGCACCTCCGTGTACGGGCGACACATCCCGGGAATCCTCCCCTGGGAACGAACGGCCCCCTACCGGGATGCGTCGCCCTCTGCACGCGCCCCGGAGGGCGACCCGGCCCGGCAATCGCGGGTCCGCGGTGCGCCCATGCCTCCCGGGCGGGGTCGCCCCTACGAACCAACTTGGCTGACCACTAGTCCCACCGGTCCAGCGGCGGGCCCGGGGCCAGGCCCGCGGCACGGGCGGCGGACTGCCGCGCCAGACCCTCGAGCTGCCGCCGGTACTCCGCCATCCGCGCCTCGGCCCACTCCTTCAGATTGCGGGGGGCCCACTCATTGTCGTTCAGCGTCTCCGAGACGAGGACGCGTCGCTGCAGCACCGCAAAGGCCGCGGCCCCCTGGGCCAGCAGCGTGGCGTGCTCCTCGGGCACTGTCGTGGTCGTGGCGCCGTCAAGGCCATCGAGCGTGTGGTGCGTCGTGATCCAGAGCCGCAGCACGTCCCCGGCCGCGGGCTCCGCCGGATCGGTGACATAGAGCAGCGGCCCAGGCCAGACCTCAAAGGTGACGTAGCGCGGCGGGTAGCCAGGCCGGCTGACGTCGTGCAGCCACCAAACGTGCTCGATGCTGGTGAAAGTCAGGCTCGAGACGTCGATCTCCCGGCCGGCCTGCGTGAGCGTCAGGCTCACCACGGTGCGCCGAGGCATCCGCAAGCTATAGGCGTCCAGCGCCTGGCGGAGCGCCTCGTCGAGATCGGCAGTGGACCAGGTGACATTGCCCGCGTCGGCAAGCTGCACCTCGACGCGGTCTCTGAGGGCGGTCAGTGTTGTGGCCATGGGCGTCTCCTCTGGGAAGCGAGAATGATAGAATGGAAGAATGACAGGCTGCGAGAATGAAAGAATCATAGAATGCATGAATCACGGAGTCTCCCATTCGCTGATTCTCTCATTCGCTCATTCGCTGATTCTCCGCGTCATCTGAGGGCCTCCGCCAGCTCCTGGAGGTCCCCGGGCTCGAAGTCGAAGCCCTCCCAGCCGTAGCCTCCGTAGCAGAAGAGCGTGGCGCCGCGGAAGCGGTGGCCGTGGGAAGCATTCCAGGTCTGGCACAAGCACTCGAACTCGACGATCTGATCGATGTAGTCCAGAAAAGGCCCGCAGCCCTTCCACCCGAGGTTGGGATTGAGCGACCAGCCGTCTTCGGAGTAGCAGAGGGCCGTCTCCCCTGAGTAGTAGCGGGGAAACACCCCGTGGGCGCTGAACACCTTGTCCCACTCCGTCCACCTGCCGGCAAGCTGGGACCAGTGCTCGGAGAGCCAGTGCCTGGTGCGGTTGCCGGGCCAGTAAGCGTGGTAGGCAAGGTAGTGTCCATAAGTGGCGGACTGCTGGGCAGCGGGAAGCAACTTGGCGACCTCGGTCTCGTGGGGGTTTCCGACGGCGATGGTGAGCAGACCAGCCGAGATCTGGTGCCCGTAGCGCACCCGCGTACCTTCCGCGAAGTAGCAGTCGAACTCCACGGCCGGCTCGAGCTCGGGATCCCG
>Ga0123328_1004791_pt1 | contig 10885 bp, 9 predicted proteins | sample BioC12SIPDNA_2_FD_89702 | JGI IMG/M metagenome (GOLD analysis project Ga0123328, IMG submission 89702) | Anaerobic biogas reactor microbial communites from Washington, USA - Biogas_R1_A C12 SIP DNA | ecosystem: Engineered > Bioreactor > Anaerobic > Unclassified | place: Washington, USA...
ACCTTGGCGGACTTCTCGGTCACGCCTCCGCAGAACTCGATCAATGCTTCGACGGGCGTGCCGATCGGGACGTAGTAATTGCCCGCCTTGGCGATGGCTTCGCCGGTGACGGTGACGACGCGATGAGTCAGCGGCCGATGATAGAGGACGGCATCGGCAATGGCGGCCGCGGTGGCTACGTTGATCACGACGACCCCGATCATGGGAGGAATGCCTCCGGTCGGGACCGTCTGGCCGAGCACGGCGTTGATGAGCTGCCGCTCACCTCCCTGCGGGTATTTGGTCTGCAGTGAAACCACGCGGATGTCGGAGCCCGATCCGGCCCTCTTGATCGCCGCGCCCACTGCGTCGATGGCTTTGGGTTTGTTGTCCTCGACGCCGATGAAGACCTTGGATGCACCGCAGGCCCGCTGAGCGAGCCGAATCCCGGCCAGGACCTGATCGGTCCATTCGAGCATCAGGCGGTAATCACAAGTGATATAGGGCTCGCACTCACAGCCGTTGACGAGCAGGGTGTGCTTCGGGGGCTTCGCATCCGGCTGGATCTTCACGCTGGTGGGAAACCCTGCTCCGCCCATGCCCACCAGGCCGGCATCCCTGACGGCCTCGCAGATCTCCTGAGGGGTGTGCCGAGTCGGGTCGAAATCGGCGGGAAGGCTGAACGAAGGCAGGGTTGGCGACGCGGGCTCCTGAGGCTCGATGGCAATGGCCTGACAGCGTCCGAGCACCGGATGCGGCCGCAGCGCCAGCTCCTTGACCTTGCCCGCCACCGGGGCATGCACGGGTGCACAGACGAACGCCTGGCACTCGCCGATCTTCTGTCCGGCCTGCACGAGGTCGCCCTTCTTGACGGCTGCCTGGCAGGGCGCGCCGATGTGCTGGCTGAGCAAGATTGAAAGCTCCGCAACACCTGGGCCCGGCTCGATCGGCCTGTCTTCGGTCAGGTGCTTGCTCTCGGGAGGATGCACTCCGCGAGAGAATGTGGTTCTGCCATGCGAATCGGTAGCCATATGGACGCAATCCGAGTACTAACGCTTCTTACCGTATCGTCGGAGCAGGAAACTGGTGGCCACAGTCAGGCCGACGGCGAATGCCAGAGCCATGACGAATGCGCAGGGCGTTCGGTACCGCTCTGTTACAGCCTGTTCGAGCAGGTCGTCGAACGTTGCCAGGGCCGCGACAAACGCGACAACGGGCAGCACGAAAGCGACGACCGCCTTCCACGCCACCGAAGGCCCCCCGGCATGGCCGAGTCGCTCGTAGACTCTGGCGCAGTCGTGTGCCTGACTACAGCCCTTACAGGGCTCCGCGTGTTCCATGGTTTCTACTACCAAACGATAAAACCGCGATTATAATGCGCTTTGCAGGCTTTTCAACGGGAACTTCGCGAAATCCAGAGGTCTTGGGCATGAGAACGGGATTGACGCTGTTGGGTGCGGCATTGACGGTCATGTTGGCCGGCTGCGCGGTCAATCCAGTCACGGGGGACGAGGAGTTGATGTTCTTCGGCCCGGAGAAGGACGTGGAACTGGGCCGCAAGTACGCGCCGCAGATCGAGAAAGCCTTGGGGGGGCGATTGACGGATGAGAATCTCCAGAGCTACGTCAACCGCGTCGGCCAGCGCATCGCGCGGGTTTGTCATCGGCCGGACATTGCCTATCACTTCACGGCGGTCCGCTACAAAGGGATCAACGCCTTTGCCGTTCCCGGTGGCTACGTCTATATCACCAGCGGACTCCTGGAGAAACTCGAATCGGAGGCCCAATTGGCCGCAATACTGGGCCACGAAGTGGGCCACGTCGTCGCCAGAGACACCCTGGTGGCCATGAGCCGGCAGATCGGCATGACGGCGTTAGTGGCGGCGGCGGCCATCGGCGACGCCCCGGGCGACGTGACCCGGGCGGCGGGTTTCATCAGCGGCGTCCTGTCCCTGCAATACAGCCGAGACGATGAGAAGGACGCCGATCTGGTGGGACTGTCCTACATGGTTCAGGCAGGCTACGATCCCAGCGGAATGGTCGAGACGATGCGGATCTTGCAGGAGTTGCAGACGGTTCGACCGATCGAGTTCTTTTCCACCCACCCCAACCCGGAAAGTCGCATTTCGTATCTGGAGGAGCGAATCGGCGGGCGCTACGCGATGTTCAGCGAACTGAAGAAGGGCACAGAGGAATACAAGCAGAACGTGCTCGACGTTCTGACCTCGCGACGGAACCACGGTGAAGTCGCGGAACCGAACACTCCATAGAAATGCCAAGAGCCGGCCCTTGGCAAGGGCCGGCTCTATATCTCGATCTGGCCGCAGGCGTGTGGGCCACCGCTGCGAGCTGCGGTCATATCCCTTCTGTCTCAGGCAGAATGGCCACATGTGCCGTCAGGCGATGCACGCAGTGTTCAACCTTGGTCTGCCTTTGCCTTGCTGGCTTTTCGCTTTTCCTCGGTGGCGCTGAACTTGCACTTGGGGCATCGATCGTCGAAGTCGTTGGGCACGATCCCCTCGGGGAAGACTTCGCCGCACTTGTCGCATTTGACGGCCTTGACGACCCTGTCCTTGCCGCATTTTTGGCAGGTCAGCAGAGCCCGGGCCATCGGATTGGCCAGTTGCGCCGTTCTGTCTGTCAGTTGCGTGTAGAATTCCTTCTCTCCCATCTGGTACGAGGCGTTGCAGGCCGTGCACAGGACCCACACCTGGGTATCGTCAGAAAGACTGTCGATGCCGCCAGGACCGCTCGATCGAGTCGCGAAGACGACGACTGCCGCTACGATCAGACACAACGCGATGATACCGCCGTAAATCAGGTTCTTCATGACTCAAACCTCCCGACTGGAATTAGGCGCCTCTGGTCGATCCTGTCCACACGGTCTTGCCGATTGAGGCCGTCTCATCGACACTGCCGAGACGAAACATACCCCGGTGCAGGATGTCTGTCAAATACTTGTTGGGGCGGCAGAGGCACAGGGGTGCTGGATGTGACCGGCCTTTCAGCATCCACGGGTTGCGCATCCTGCTTTGCCCTGATGGACAGCGGCAGGGTTCTCACGATGCGGCATCGCGGATGTATGCGACGATGTCGGCGCCGGAGAGACTGGCGGCGCCGGAGGCGTTTCGCGTGATCTGAAGGATTCGCATGGGCTCCTCGGGGAAACCCGTTCGCGCCGACAGGTAGGCGGATTCGAACACGGCCATGTTCTTGAGGTTCTCGGCGCCGCTGCTGGCCAGCGGGTGCTCCGACGGGTCGCGAACGCTCCGGGCGAAACTGGACAACAGCCTCTGCATGGCGTCCTGCTCGGTTTCCTCGAATTGCCAGACTTGATCGTCCAGACCGGAGTCGGTGCTGAGGATCACCCGATTGTCCGTGATTGTCAGACGAGCCTCCTTGCCGTAGATCTGCAAGCCCCTTCGGGTCGGGCCCTGATCGCTCCGTCGCGTGGCGACGATGCTGGCGGTCAGGGCGTCGGTGAACTTCATGGAAATCACCGCCGTGTCTTCCGTCAGGTACAACCGCTGTTGTTTGTCGGGGGCCTGATTGGTGGTCAGGGCATAGACTTGTTGCGGCAGAGAGAAGTTCCAGAGGATCTGATCGACGATCTGGTGACAATCGTGCAGCAGCACACCCCCTCCGGCCAACCGGGGATCGCTCTGCCAGGCGGGCCGATCGACGTCCGCGGCTTCACTGTAGGCAGTGACGAGAAACACGTTCTTGATCTGTCCCTGGGCGATCAACTCATGGGCGGCCAGGTAGCTGGACTGGAACCTGGCCGGATTGCCGATGGCGAATCGGACCTTCTCGTACTCCGCCATCTGGACGTACTCAAGCGCCTCTTCGTAATCCCTGGCGGGCGGGGCCAGCTTCAGCACGTGGAACTTCTTTCGGATCGCCGTCTTAAGGTGCTCGTCGCAGAGATGGATGTCGGCGGCGACCAGAAGACAGTCGAGTTGATTCTGGACGATCATCTGCCGGTAGTCGGTGTAGGGCTCGCACGGAAGCTCGGCGGCGGTCTTCTCCACCTGCTGCTGGTCTTGATCCGCGACGGCTTTGATGAGGAACTGCCCGGTCTGTCGAGCCGACTCCAGAAGAAGGCGTCCGGTCCCGCCCAAGCCGAGGATGCCCGCTGTCAACATCTGTTCTGCCATAGGTTACGCTACGTGTGGTCGACGGCTCTGTTCGCGGGGGACCGAAAGCCGCGCGCATGCCAACCGGGTCTCAGACCAGGCGACATCATTCGCCGATTTGCATCTCCATCTCGCCGCACTCTTGCCGGATGCCTCACCGATGTCCGTTCTTCGGCGGTATGATGAAGTGCTCGGGCACCGGAAACCGGGAGCACAACAACAGGACCTCTTTGCTGATCTGCTCGATGACGGATTCGTTGTCGATGCTCTCGGCCACCCGGTGAATGAACGTCGCGATCTGTTCGGCCTCCGGCTCTTTCATCCCCCGCGTGGTGATTGCCGGGGTTCCGATCCTCAGGCCGCTGGGGTTGAACGGCGGGGCCGGGTCGCCCGGGACGGTATTGTAGTTGCTGACGATCCGCGCCCGGTCCAGGGCCTTGGCCAGCTTCTTGCCCGGGATCTCCTTGTTCCGCAGATCGATGAGGATCAGGTGGTTATCGGTCCCTCCGGTGACCAGCTTGAAGCCATATTCGAGCAGCTTATTCGCCATCGCCTTGGCGTTCCTGGCGACCTGCGTGGCATAGGCGACGAATTCCGGCGTGTTGGCCTCGGCCATAGCCACGGCGATCGCGGTCAGCGTATGCATGTGCGGACCGCCCTGGAGGCCGGGGAAGACCGCCTTGTCCACCTTGGCGGCGTGTTCGGCCTTGCACAACAGCAGGCCCCCGCGCGGACCGCGCAGGGTCTTGTGAGTTGTCGTCGAGACGATGTCCGCGTACGGCACGGGGCTCTTGTGGATGCCCGCGACCACCAGGCCCGCGATATGGGCGATGTCGCTGACAAGGAACGCTCCGACCTCTTTGGCGATCTGGCCGAAGAGGTCGAAATCGATGATTCTCGGATAGGCGGTGGCCCCGGAGATGATGATCTTCGGACGGTGCTTCTTGGCGAGGTCGCGAATGGCGTCGTAGTCGAGCAGACCGGTCTCGGTGTTCACGTAGTAGGGGACGGAATTGTAGAACTTGCTCGTCAGAGAGACCTTCCAGCCGTGGGTCAGGTGTCCACCGTGGGACAGAGACATGCCCATGATTGTGTCACCCGGCTCGATCAGCGCCGCTTAAGCGGCCAGGTTCGCCACCGAGCCCGAGTAGGGCTGGACGTTGGCGTGATCGGCTTTGAACAGCGCCTTGGCCCGGTCCTGGGCCAGTTTCTCAATCAGATCCGTGACCTGCTGCCCTTCGTAGTAGCGTTTGCCGGGATAGCCTTCGGCGTACTTGTTCGTCAGACAGCTCGCGCTGGCCATCATTACGGCGCGCGAGACATAGTTCTCCGAGGGGATCAGCCGAATCGAGCCGCTCTGTCGGGCCTCTTCCTGCCGAATCAGCTCGTAGATCTGAGGGTCGTACTGCTCCAGAGCCGTTTGCATACCTGCTTCTTCCTAAATGACGTGTCCATCGTGGCGGCTGCAACCCCGCAAGGTCAGATAACCGGCGAACGAATTCTTATAACGCGGGGGTATGGCAGACGCAAGCATTTATTCGTTGACAAAATCAGGTCGAATACTACAGTTGGTTAGTTGTATACCATGTGAGGTGATAATCCACTTGCCGCTATGCCCGAACCGGATGCTCAAGCACAAGCGCAGGCCGAGGCCCACTTCGAACGAGCTCGCCAGGCTTTTGAGGCGGGCGATTTCGACCGGGCCATCGATGCGTATCTGGCGGGATTGCGACACAGTCCCGACACGGTCGAGGGCGGCCACATAGATCTTCGTGTCCTGGCCCTGCGGCGCGACGAGCGGGGCGGGGCCAGGCCATCGGCCGAGGAGGTCGAGCAGAAGCTCTCCGAGGGTGACACGCCGCTGGAGAAGATGCTCAACGCCGAGTACCTTCTCGCCAAGGACCCTCAGCATCTGGCCTACGGAGAAGCGGTGCTACGCGCCGCCGTTGCGGGTCGATACACCGAAACGGTCAAGTGGATGGCGGACCTGATGTTCCTGGCCAACAACAATGCCCGCAGACCCTCGGCGGCTGTCTACATCCTGCTGAAGGATTCCTACGAGGCGATCGGGCAGATCGAGCGCGCCGTGGCCGCCTGCCAGCGTGCCGCACGGCTCAAGCCTGACGATCTCATGCTGGCGGAAGACCTCAAACGCCTGGCCGGCAAGCTTGGGGCTGCCAGACGCGCCGGTACCGGAACGCCCGTCGCCGTCTCAGGCGCCGCCAAGGCGCGACCCCAGCGGACTCGCGTCAATGCGGCGCGCCCGCCTCAGGCTCAGGATCCGGCGGGAGCAGAACAGGAGGAGTCTGTCCCGGCCGCCCCGTCGGACCAGGGTGACCTGGCCGCCGCCAGGGCGTTCTTTGAGAAGGCGCGCAGTGCCGCGGAGAGCAAGAACTACGACTACGCGATCGAGATGTACCTCGAAGGCCTTCAGCGAGCTCCCGACGCGCTCGAAGAGGGACACCTGCCCCTGTGCGAGCTGGGGCTTCAGCGGCGAGGGCGGGGCGGCAAGAAGCCTTCCATGGTCGAGCGGGTCAAGCATCTGCGCGGCAGGACTCCGCTCGAACAGATGCTCAACGCCGAGTATCTCTTCGCGAAGGACCCCGACCACACCCCCTATGCCGAAGCCATGCTCAAGGCGGCGGTCGACGGCGGATACCACCGCACGGCGCACTGGATTGCAAATCTGATCTTCCAGACCAACAACGCCATTGAGAAACCCTCCCTGCAAACCTATGTCCTTTTGAAGGACTGCTACAAGGCGATGGGGCAGTACGACAAGGCGGTGGCGGCCTGTCAGCGGGCCGTGCGGATGAAGCCCGACGACAAGGAGCTGGCCGACGAGTTCAAGAACCTCTCGGCCGAATTGACGATGTCCAAAGGCAAGTACGGCGTCGAGGGCGACTTCCGCCAGTCGATCCGGGACCGCGAGACACAGGCCAGACTGTACGCCCAGGACCGGATGATCAAGACAGAGGACTACCGGCTCAGCGCCGTCGAGGAGGCCCGGCGGGCCTACGCCAAGGACCCGGACGTGGCCCAGAATGCCTTCAATCTGGCCGATGCCTTGGCGGATTTGGAGCAGGATGACGCCGAAGACGAGGCGATCCAGTTGCTCAGCGACGCGGCCGAGAGCCATAAGGACTTTCGGTTTGCCGAGCGGGCGGGCCTCCTCCGCATCCGCCAGGGCCGGCGCAGGCTCCGGGCCGCCAAGAAGCGGCTAAAGGCCGAACCGTCCGATGCTGCGGCCCAGGCCGGCGTCAGGGAACTGACCGAGGTCCTCGCCCGCACGGAGCTGGAGCATTACCGGCTTTGCGTGGAGCACTACCCCACAGACCTGTCCGCCAAATACGAATACGGGCTGCGGCTGATGCGGAACGAGAACTACAATGAGGCCATTCCGCTGTTCCAGGACGCCCAGAAGGACCCGCGCCGCCGGATCTCCGCCATGGACAAGATCGGCTACTGCTTCTTCATGAAGGGCTGGTACGCCGACGCCATCGATGTTTTTTCCCGCGCCATCGATTCCTACGAAATAAAAGATGATGCAATCGCCAAAGAATTGCGGTATAATCTTGCCCTGGCGCACGAGTCGCAGGGTGACCGGGACCGGGCGCTGGAGTTGTATCGGAGGATCGCCCAGCTCGATTTCGGGTACAAGGATGTCAGCGAGCGGGTGGATCGGCTTCGGGCCGAGCTGAAATCGACCGGGCCCGACGGCCCGGGCGGCGATGCCGGATTCAGGGAACCAACCTCTCAGTGAGTTTTGCAGTAGCGTTTTGGGAACGACCAGGAGAACAACGTGGCACATTCGTTATCAGCGAAGAAGAGAGTCAGGCAGAACACCAAGAAACGAACGATCAACCGGGCTCGCAGGAGCCAGGTCAAGACGCAGGTCAAGCGTCTCGAAACCGCTTTGAGCGAGGGCAACGTCGAACAGGCGACAGCGGAATTCCGGGCGACGGTCAAGAAGCTCGACAAGGTGGCCTCCACCAGCACGATGCACAAGAAGACCGCTGCGAGAAAGAAATCCCGGCTGGCCAAGAGGCTCAACGCGCTGAAAGCTAAACAGCAGACCAGTTAGCCGGAGCGTTGCGGCCGGCCCGACGGCTGGCCAGGTGGCCTGCGAATAGAATGGCGCGGCAGGAAAACGCCAGCACCCAATCGATGACACAGTCGGTTGGGTGCTGCTTTCATTGGAGTGGCCTATGCCGAACGTGTATCGAGACCGGATTGTCAAGCTGCTCCAGCATGCCGATTACACCCCTGTGAAGGTGGCGCAGTTGGCCAAAGCGCTGGGCGTGGAGTCGGACGCCTATTCGGAATTCAAGGCGGCCTTCGAAGAGCTGCGCCGCGCCGGGCACGTGGTCATCGGAGGCGGCAACCTTGTGACACTGCCCAGCATGGCCGGCCAGATTGTCGGCACCTTCCGCAAGAACGCCAAAGGTTTCGGCTTCGTCGTGCCGCTCGAAGCGAACGCGCACGGCGATCTGTTCATCCCCCCCGACAGCACAGGCGACGCCATGACCGGCGACACCGTCCTTGCCAAGGCGACGCGCAAAGGCGTGCGGGGACGCGAGACCCGGTATACGGGTGAGATCATCGAGGTGCTCGAACGCGCCGACAATCAGTTCGTCGGGACCCTGACCAGGCATCCGGAGGCGTGGATCGTTCAGCCGGATGGGAGCAGGTTTATCGAGCCTATTGTCGTCGAAGACGTCGCGGCCAAGAACGCCAAGGAGAAAGACAAGGTTGTCGTCGAGATCCTGTCGTATCCGAATGAGCAATACTTGGCGCGGGGTGTGATCGTCGAGGTGCTCGGCCGCGCCGGGCGGTACGAGACGGAAATCCAAGCGGTTCTGCGGCAGTTCCATCTGCCGGGAGCATTCGATGAGGAGTGCCTGGAACAGGCGCGCAGCGCCGCCGCGGCCTTCGGCGCCGAACCGGGCGCCGAGCGAGAGGACATCAGCGACAAGATGATCGTCACGATCGATCCGCCGGATGCCAAGGACTTCGACGACGCGATCAGCCTGGACAGCGACGCCGACGGCAACTGGGTGCTCGGCGTGCACATCGCCGACGTCAGCCACTTTATCCCGGCCGGCTCGCCGCTGGATGAGGAGGCCCGCCTTCGAGGCAACAGCGTCTACCTGCCGGGCAAGACGATTCCCATGCTGCCGGAAGTCCTCAGCAACGGTATTTGCAGCCTCCAGCCGGACCAGCCGCGATTCGCCAAGAGCGTCTACATTACGTACGATGACGCAGGGAAGATTCTGCATCGCCGCTTCGCCAACAGTATCATCCGTTCCAAGGCCCGGCTGACCTACGAACTGGCCGACCGGATTCTCAAGGGCCACACCAAAGGCGCCAAGCCCGAGGTCATCAAGTTGCTCGGCACAATGGAGGCGCTCGCCCGGTGGATCGAGAAACGCCGGGCGGACAATGGCATGCTTCATCTCGACCTGCCCGAGCCCGAGCTGGACTTTGACGAGTCGGGCCAGGTCGTGGACGCCCATCCCGCCGACAACAGCTATCCGCACACGATCATCGAGATGTTCATGGTCGAGGCCAACGACGCCGTCGCGTCACTGCTCGACCGCCTGGATGTGCCGTTCATGCGCCGCATCCACCCGGAGCCCGATGCGCTGAGCATCAGGAATCTCTCCAAACTGCTGCGAACGATGGGGTTCCCGATGCCCCGCAATCCGGACCGCAGGGCGATCCAGGACCTGCTGGATTCCGTCAAGGACGCCGAACGCGCGCTGGCGGTCAACTTGATCGTGCTCAGGAGTTTTGAGAAGGCCCAGTACGCGCCGCTGCACATCGGTCACTACGCGTTGGCATCGACGCACTACTGCCATTTCACCAGCCCGATCCGCCGCTATGCGGACCTGCTGGTGCATCGCCAGTTGCAGTTCCACCTCCAGGATCGGATTGACATCGCCAAGCAGGTGGCTGCCGGTCAGGACCTTGCGGCGGTGGGCAAGCACATCACCTTTACCGAGCAGCGGGCCGAAGACGCCGAGCGCGACCTGGTTGCCGTGCTGACCTTGCAAATGCTCAGCAAGCGAATCGGGGAAGAGCTGGATTGTGTCGTGACGGGACTGGCCGGGTTTGGCCTGTTCGTTCAGTCGCGGAAATTCGGAATCGAGGGTCTCATCAAGTTCGAAGACCTCGGGCCTGACAAGTGGCTGCTGAACAAGGCCGCTCAGTGCGTCGTCGGCGAGCGCAGCGGCCATGAGGTCCATCTGGGCCAGCCCATGCACGTCCGCATCGTCTCGGTCAACGTTCCCGGACGCCAGTTGAGCCTTGCGCCCGTCAGCCCTCTGGGCGAGGGCCGAGGCAAGTCACGGGGCGGATCGGACCGCAAGTCTCGCCGCAATGCCCGCAAGCCCACCCGAAAGCTCCAGGCGAAGAAGAAAAGGCACAAGTAACGTCAATGGCGGAAGCTTATCCGCTGGCCGCGTTCTCGAAGGCCACAACGACAATGGCTTTGTTTGGCTTCGTGGGACAAGCCGCCTCGCATGCGCCGCAACCTGTGCATTTCTGAGCGTCGATTTCCGGGGTCAGAGTGTATTCGGTTTCGGACCACACATAGCGAATCGCGGCGTGCGGACACCACCTGCCGCATTCCGTGCACTCGCGGCTCTCTGCCAGCAGGCACACACTCATGTCCACCTGTGGCAGCCCGATCGGTCTGCTGGCTTTGCCATCGGGAGACAGCCGCACCAGCGCGCCGCTGGGGCACACCTGCGTGCATTTTGTGCAATC
>Ga0123328_1004793_pt1 | contig 10880 bp, 9 predicted proteins | sample BioC12SIPDNA_2_FD_89702 | JGI IMG/M metagenome (GOLD analysis project Ga0123328, IMG submission 89702) | Anaerobic biogas reactor microbial communites from Washington, USA - Biogas_R1_A C12 SIP DNA | ecosystem: Engineered > Bioreactor > Anaerobic > Unclassified | place: Washington, USA...
CAGGGCCTTGTCGAAGACGATCTGCTTGTACTCGTGGCCGAGCTTACCGAAGCGGGGTTCGAGCTTGTCGCCCATCGACCAGAGGTGGCGCGGCACGCGGCCAACGCGATAGAAGTGGCTGCTGGCCGGCGACTCCTTCGGGAGCAGGCCGACGACGGGGCCGGCGTGGACGAAGAAGTCTTCGATGACCTCGGGCACGAGCCGGCGCTCGCGGGCTTCGGCCGACTTGCCGACGATGGCCGAGAGGTTGAGTTCCTTCTTGGCCAGCCCTTCGAGGGTGGAGTCGGTAATCTGCCGGAACCGCTGGGCGTCCACCTCTTCGACGATGCGGTTCTTGATGCTTTCTTCGGTCTGGTTGTGCAGGTACATGTCGCGAATCAACCTCTCCAGTTGGTTCGCGGGGAACACGTCGCCCAGCACGTTGAAGACCTTGCCGGTCCGCTGGGGGTCGAGGTCGGCTTCGATCTGCTCCAGCCGCTCGAAGAGCTTCTGGAGGACGCGGCCTTCGCGGGTGTTGGACGCGACGAAGTTGAAGATGAGGCAGTCCTTCTCCTGGCCGTAGCGGTGGATGCGGCCCATGCGCTGCTCCAGCCGGACGGGGTTCCAGGGGATGTCGTAGTTAATCATGAACCAACAGAATTGCAGGTTGATGCCTTCGCCGGCGGCCTCCGTGGCGACAAGGACTTGGGCCGACTCCCGGAACTCCCGCTCGGCGTAGATGCGCGTGCCGGGCGTGTCACGGTCGCCGATCTTCATGCCGCCGTGGATTTGCGTTACGGTCATGCCCCACTCGGTGAGCTTGCCGACGAGGTAGTCGAGCGTGTCCTTGTGCTCGGTGAAGAGCAGCAGCTTCATCGACGGGTCCTTGAAGGCGCCCTGTTCGGAGAGCACCTCGCGGAGCCGGTTGAGCTTGGTCTCGACCTCGCGCTGCTCCAGCGTCCGGGCCTGGTCGATGAGCTTGGTAAGCTCAAGAATCTCTTCGCGCAGGGCGGCCGGGTCCACGGAGGCAACCACGTCCTCCAACTCGGCCATGATTTCCTGCTGCTCATCTTCGGGCAGATCGTCGAAGTCCTCGGGGAGCTTCTTGGCGATCTGCTCCTGCCGGTACGCTTGCGGGTCTTCGAGAATCTTCTGTCGCTTCTCACGCATCCGCTCCAGGCTGCGCCGCGCGGCGTAGACGCTCGACGCCAGCCGGCGCTGGAGCATGGCCATTGTGAAGCCGACGGCCCGGCCGGTCGTGGCGTTGGCGGCTTGGGCCTTGATCGACTGGTCTTCGACGTAGGTGGTCAGCGCGTGGTAGAGGTCCCATTCGTCGGAGTCGATCTGGAAGCCGATGGTCTGGACGTTGCGCTTGGTGAAGAGCTTCTTGATCTGGCCGGTGTCCGGGTCGGGGAACGTGACCAAGGCTTCCTTCGTGCGGCGCAGGTAGAACGGGGCCGAATTCCGCTGCATCGCCTCTTCGAGACTCTTCACGTCGCCGTACACGTCGGCGTCGAGCAACCGCAGGAACAGGCAGAAGTGGTCGGGGTCGCCCTTGTGCGGCGTCGCCGTCATCAGCAGGTAGTGGTCGGTCATGCCCGACAGGTGCTCGCCAAGCTGGTAGGCGAGGGTCTTCTTGTCCGCGCTGTAGGCCGACATCTTGTGCGCTTCATCGACGACGATAAGGTCCCAATGGCTGCGGAGCAGGCTCTCGCGGGCGTCGTCGATGCGGGACACCCACGAAACGGACGTGATGACCTGGTTCTTGTCCTGCCAGGGGTTCGTTCCGTAGTTGGCGCGGAGCACGTCGCCGCGGACGATCTCGAACGTCTCGCGGAACTTGTCCTTCAGTTCGCGCTGCCACTGGAAGGTGAGGTTCGCAGGCGTGACGATGAGCGTCCGCTTGACGAGGCCCCTGATCTTCAGTTCCTTGAGCAGCAGGCCGGCCATGATCGTCTTGCCGGCTCCGGGGTCATCCGCCAGCAGAAACCGGATGCGCGGCAGCTTGATGAAGTAGTCGTAGACGGCCTCAAGCTGGTGCGGCAGCGGATCGACGCGGGCGATGGAGAGGGAGAAGTATGGGTCGTACTCGTAGGCGAGCGCCAATCGCAGTGCCTCGACGCCCAGACGGAACTGCACGGGGTCGCCATCGAAGGGCGGCTGTTCGGGGCTGACTTGCAGGCCGGCGAGTTGGCCGGCATCGAGCACCGGCTCGTAGACCCGGCCAGAGTCCAAGCCCTTGCCCACCAGCTTGACCGAGGACCCGAGCGAGGTGCAGACGATTACCTGCACCGGCTCCGGGAAGAGGGAGCCTCTGATAACTGAACCCGGTTTCGGCGTCTCGATGCTCACTTCTCGGCTCCCCCCGGTTCTGTGGAGGTTGGTCTGTTCCCCTGCCTCAGCCACTCGTCCACTGCTTCGCGGTGGAACCGCCAATGGCGGCCGACTTTCTGCGCAGGCAGCTTGCCTTCCTGGGCCAGCTTGTAGAGGGTGGACCGGGATATTTTCAGGTACTTCGACAACTCGGCGATAGTCATCACCGTGTCCGGCGGCGACTTGGCCATGGCGGTTCCCTTTCTGCTGGGGCCGTGGTCGAACCTGCCCCGAAGGCGACCCGACCATTTAACAGTTGTTCTTACCGGGTGTCAATCGCTATCCTAGAGCACCTTGGAAGACGCTTGGCAACAGGTCGGCAAAGCCGGATAATGGCGTCCGTTGATGTTGCCGTAACCGGGTCCGACCTGGCAGGCGGTTTGGCTCTTGTAAGGCACGGACGCAGGGGCGTCCAAGGATGGTGACCACCCATGGCAAGCTTCAAGCTGGGCCGCTTCTTCTCGCAGCCGGAAATCCTCCGGGGGATCGACCCCGAAAACCTGCTTTCGCTTCTCGCGGATCACGCGAAGGGGCTGGAGGCGCTGGGCTTCGCCCTGCCCGAGGCGGATGCGGCGGCGAGCATCGACTACGACGCGCTCGCCTCACTGCTGATGGAGCCGGACAAGCTGCCGACGGGCTTGCGCGAAGCCTTCTACTTCATCCATGAGATGGCGACGCCGGAGGGCATGGAGTGCCTGCTCGAAGCTGCCGAGCAAGCCGGTATCGAGATCGTCGGCACGCCCGGCCCGACGCCGGGCGACGCGGCCGTCCAGGTGTGGCTGAAAGACCGCGAGCTTCTGGAGCGAAAGCACGCCGAGCAGTTCCTTCGGAACCCGCGGACCTTCGAGTCGTTCGGGACCGCCGTATCGCCCGTGCCGAAGTACCGCGACCCCATGGCGCTAGCAGACAAGATCAAGAAGGACCTCGACGACTTCTTCGACAAGAAGAAGCGCGGCCGGAACACCAAGGTCTTCCCCTACGTCCGCGACGATAGCGTCTGGTTCCTGGTCAGGCACGGCGACCCATTCGAGCGCCGAGGCGCCATCGGCGACAAGGGCGAGTCGGTCGGCGTGTACTACTGGCCGGAGAAGTTCGACGTGCTGGTTCTCGATCCGGTCGAAGGCGAGCTGCGCATCAACGCACGGAACAAGGGCGAGAAGAAGGAGTACCGCAAGGTCTTCGGCCGGCACTTGTATAAGGACGACGGTTTCTTCGGCGGCGAGAGCAAGTACACGCTGGAGCCGCTGCGCGAAAAGGGCGAGGACGCCATCGCGCCGGTCGAGGGCATGGACGATGTGCAATTGACCGAGGTGGACTTCCTCTGGGGCGGCTCCCACAACGAGCGCGAAATCCGCAAGGCCGACGATATCTTCGCCGCCTACACGGACCGCGGCCGGAAGTTCCCGGCGAAGGCCCCGATCATCAAGGCGTGCTTCCGTGTCACGTTCTCCGACTCGGACACGCCGCGGACCGTGACGATCAAGCCGCCCAACGTGGCGCAGTACACGCGGGACGCCGACAGCGTGATTGTCGAGCGGTGGTTGAAGGCGCGCGGCTTCATCGTCAAGAAGGGCAAGGCGAAGGATGAGCCGACGGTTACAGCGGTTATGGTCGGCACTTGAGCGCGTGCCCGATCTGGCGGCAGTGCCGCGTGAGTGGTGCTCGCTCCTGGGCAGCGACCACGCGGCGGTATCGCGCTTCATCCTTCCCACCAAGCGGATAGCCGGGTCCGCGAAGTCCACCGTGGCCGGCCGGACGTGCATCCACGAAATCAGGAAGCACAAGGGCGAGTATCTGGAGGTCTGCCCCGACGGGTGCGAGACGGCCACGCGGTCGCGTGACGAAGTAACCGTCCACCGCCTGGACGTGGCCGGCTTCGCGCGTGAGATCGCCGTGTCGCTGGGCCTCGAAGCTCTGCCGGCGGAAGCGGTCCCGGACATGGCCGGCGTCTGGAAGATCGGCGACTACGTGCCGTCGGCCGGTTATCGCTTCCCCGTCTGCCTCACGCTCGCCGGCGAGCCGGAGATTCTCCGCTCCGTGGTGGACGGCCTGGCCGCGCGCGGGGAGCCGTTCGTTCTGTTCGCGCCCACGCGGTCGGCGTTCGGCCAAGCCGCGGCCGACCTGCTCAAGCGGACGGACTCGCTCTTCCTGGCACTCGACGAACTGGTCGGCGACGGCGACGGCCGGCTGTCGCTGCTGGACGGTCACACCGCGGCCGGCGTCTTTGCTGGATTCCGCGCCGCTCACATGCCCGAGCCAGAAACGGCCGACGGCACAGTCTTCTTCCCCACACCGGCCGGCGCGAAGTGGGAGCACGTCTCAATCCGCTTCATCGACCGGCACTCGGTCTACATCGACGTGCAGGGCGTCACGGGCAAGTACCACTGCGCGCAGATGGGCATGGCCAGCAGGAAGAACGCGAAGCCCACGGTGCAGTGGCTCTTGCTGGAAACGTTCGCCGAAGGTCACGGTCGCATCGACTGGCGGAACAGCAACGCAAGCCGCAAGAACCAGAAGCGGAAAGAGAACCTGGCGGCCGACCTGCAACGCTTCTTCCGCATCGACGGCGACCCGTTCGCCCTCGAAGGCGACGGCTGGCGCTCACGCTTCGCTGTCGCCGTTCGCGAGTAGCTCTCCGAGCGAAATTTCGCTGACACCTTCTTGAGCCGGTGAAGATTTTCTTCGCCGGCTCTTCCTGTCTAAGGCCATCCACTTCAACCGCTTACGCCGCGCCATCCCTGCGCGCGTCGCGTGGTTTTCCGCGTCCTTGCGAGATTTCGCCAGTCGCCGGCGGCGGGTCCGGCAGATGCGGATACCACTACCCGCCCTTGTGAGACCAAGCCAGCCGGACCCTCTCGCGAGGGCCTTTCGCGCGACGCGCGGAGGTCCGGCAATGAGTACGGCGACACCGGGGACAGCCCAGCCGCCCACATCAACGCGCGTCTCTCCGCGCCCGCGGGGAGACGCCCATGTCTCGTCACGTTCGGCTGGATCGGTTCGAGGAGTGGTTCATTGCGCGCAAGGCCCGGCAGTTGGCAGGTAGGGCCGGGTTCACACAGAGCGATGTCGAAGACATCGCGCAGGACATTCGGATGGATGTCCTGCAACGCCTGCCGCGGTTCGACCCGGCGAAGTCGAACCGCCACACCTTCATCGCCATGGTCGTCCGCCGGTGCGTGGCGTCGATCCTCGAACGCCGGCGAGCGGAGAAGCGGAACAGCGGCCGGCGTCCGCAATCGCTGAACGCGCCGATACGCGACGCCTCTGGTCGCGAGGTCGAGCTTCACCAGACGCTCGGCGGCGACGCCCGCCGGCCGGGGCGCAGCGAGGAAGAGCTTCGCGACCTTCGGGCCGACGTGCAGGCCGCGGTCGCGGCGCTGCCCGACCACCTGCGCCCCTGGTGCGAGGTCTTCGCCGGCCAAGGCATCCGCGAAGCGTCGCGCGAGCTTTCCGTCCCGCGCTGCCGGCTCCAGCGGATCAAGGCGGAAATCCGCGGCCACTTCGAGGCGGCCGGCCTGGCGGACTACCTGCCGGAAATCTGACCCGACCGCGCGACCACTTCGTGCCGGCCTCGGTAGGCACTCACCATCGGCCCGCCGAGGCCGGCATGAAAGGAAACGACATGACCAGAGCGTACAGGTATCAGTTCCGCGAAGTGGTGGACCCTCGCGACGTTGAGGACACGCTGCTTCTGGCGTTCCTCGCCGCCGAAGGGGTCTTCGGCGAGGCCCGCGTCCGCATGGACGGGGCCTACAGCACGGACCGCGAGGCGCGGACGGTGACGGTGGACGCTTCCGCCGCCGTCGGCCAGATCGTCAACGCGGTGTTCACCGTCTTCGCCGTCAAGGAGTTCGGCCGGGACGCCTTCGGCGTCCGCCGGCTGGGTGCGGAGGTGCTGGCATGAACGCCACGGCTTCCACCGCAACCGCTCGCCCGCCCTACGGCCCGCCCGTGCGGCGCGTCGCCTTCGGGGCCATCGAACCGCAGGGCCATCGCGTCGGGCTGTTCGGCCCCGGCGGCATCGGCAAGACCACGCTGGCGGCAACCGCGCCCGGGCCGGTGGGCTTCATCGACCTGGACGACTCGCTGCCGATCCTTCGCCCGTCGCTGGGCGAGTTGGACATCCGTCGCGTGTCGGGCATCGCCGGCTGGCAGGACATCCGCGACGCGCTGCACAGCGACGGCTGGGACGACGTTCGCACCATCGTGCTGGACTCGGCGACGAAGGCCGAGGAACTGGCCCTGGAGTGGACGCTCCGCAACGTGCGGCATGAGAAGGAAGGCGTCGTCGTCCGCCGGATCGAGGACTACGGCTTCGGCAAGGGCTATCAGCACCTCTACGAAACCTTCCTGACGCTGCTGTCGGACCTCGACCAGCACGTCCGCGCCGGCCGGAACGTCGTGCTCATCTGTCACGACTGCACGGCGACGGTCCCGAACCCCAAGGGCGAAGACTACATCCGCTGGGAGCCGCGGCTCCAGAACCCCAGCAGCGGCAAGGCGTCGATCCGCCTGCGCGTCCGCGAGTGGCTCGATCACCTCTTGTACGTGGGCTACGACGTGGAGTGCGCCAAGCACCACAACGGCAAGGCCCAAGGCCACGGCAGCCGCACGATCTACCCGACGGAAATGCCCTGGTGCATGGCCAAGAGCCGCGCTCTGGCCGACCCCATCGAACTGGTCCAGTTCGACACGACCCTCTGGAACAAGTTGCTGGCCGACCAGGCCGAGTAAGGAGACCTCCCCATGCTTCCGACACGCGAAGGTTTGTTCAATGCGTACCCGGTCGAAATCGGCATCGACGAGACCGGCCCCAACAACCTGGCCACGTGCATCATCCGCTTCGACCTCTACGAGGAACTCCAGCCGGACGGCGAGTGGGCCGACTGCGCTGGCGAGAACTGGGAGATCACGGGCTACTTCTACCTCGAAAAGAAGGACGGCTCGCTCAACACCCTCACGCTCGACGCGCTGAAGGCGGCGCTGGGCTGGGACGGGCGCGATCCGTTCTGGCTCCAGGAGACGGACCTATCCGAGCACCCGGTGCAGGTGAAGCTCGGTTTCGAGGAATACGGCGGCAAGACCCGCATCAAGGTCCAGTACCTCAACCCTTTTGGCAGCACCGGAGGCGGCGGCGTGAGCAAGGCCGACGACGCCACGCGCCGGACGATCAGCAACCGGCTCGGCTCGAAGCTCCGCGCGATGGCCGGGCCGGCGCAGGCGCCCGCGAAGCCGGCGAAACCCGCCGGACCGCCGAAGCTCCCGCCGGCCAAGCCCAAGGCGCAGCCGACGCCGGCCGCGCCCGCGCCGAAGCCTGAACCCGCGCCGCCAGCGGAACCGGCCGCGCCGGTCGAGCAACCGCGCGATCCCGAAGCCGCCACGATGGAAGAGGCGTGGGGTGAGTTCTGCAAGCACTGCCCGCCGCCCAAGTGGGACCAGGCCGCGGTGGAAGCCGAATGGTTCCGCATCATCGCCGAGTTGTTCCCCGGCAAACAGCCTGACGAACTGACGCCGGCCGAGTGGGCGGCGATGCGCGACCAGGGACCGGCACAAATCATCCCCTTCTGAGAAGGCGGCGGGTCGGTGGGCCCTGGTGGGCCTGCGAGGCTCATTCCCTCGCCCTGGTCGGTTCGATTCCGGCACCCGCCTGTGGGTTGGTCTCCCCTGTCCGGCCGGGTCGGGGGCTGCCGCAAGGCGGCTCCCGCTCGGTCCGGGCGGGCGGCGACGCACCCGACTGTGGACTGAGCCATGATTGCGACTGCTTCACGCCAACAACTTCGGGACTACCAGGACCGGGCCGTCGAGACGGTGATCGAGAAGCTCGGCAGCCGGCCGATCCTCGTCAGTCCCACCGGCAGCGGCAAGACGACGATGGCCACGGAGGTCGTCGAGCGGCTGGGGCTGCCGACGCTGTGGCTGGCGCACCGGAAAGAACTCATCGACCAGGCCGCGGAGCGGCTCGCCGCGCACGGCTTGGATGTCGGCATCGTCATGGCCGGCTACAAGAGCAATCCGGCAGCGCAGGTGCAGGTCGCGTCGGTCCAGACGCTCGTGCGGCGGGACAAGCCGCCGGCCGGGCTGGTGGTGGTGGACGAGTGCCATCACGCCGCGGCGGAAACCTATCAGAACATCCTGGGCGACTACGGCGACGCCGCCTTGATCGGCTTGACCGCCACGCCGTTCAGGCTGGACGGCCGCGGACTGGGCGACCTGTTCGGCGAACTGGTGGTCGCGGCATGGCCGGACGAACTCTGTACCGCCGGCGTGCTCCACAAGCCGCGGGTCTGGGCATCGAAGGCCCCGGACCTGCGCGGCGTTCGTGTTGTCGCCGGCGACTACAGCGTCGGCGCTCTGGCCGAACGGACCAACACGGCGGAACTCAACGCGGATATCGTGCAGACCTGGCGGAAGCGCGCCGACGGCAAGCGGACCGTGGTCTTCGCGGTGGACATCGAGCACAGCGAGGCCATCACGGAGGCGTTCCGGCAGGCCGGCGTCGAGGCCGAGCACCTCGACGGCGGCACGGCCCGCGCCGAGCGTGATGCCATCCTCGACCGTCTGGCTTCGGGCCGGACGCTGGTGGTGTCCAACTGCATGGTGCTCACCGAAGGCTGGGACTTGCCGGCGCTGGAGTGCGCCGTCATTGCCCGGCCGACGGCCTCGCTGAACCTGCACCTCCAGATGATCGGCCGCGTCATGCGGGCCTGCGACGGCAAGGACGGGGCGCTCGTCCTCGACCACGCCGGCAACCATCACGTACATGGGCTGGTGACGCGCCGGCTCGACTACACGCTGAGCGATGAGAAGGTGGGCTTCTCCGAACCGCTGGGCCTGCGCCGCTGCGGCAACTGCGGGTTGCTGTTCGAGACGAGCGAGCGGTGCTGTCCCGAGTGCGGCTGGGAGCCGCAAGGCGAAGGCGGGCAGCGCCGCCGGCCGGCGATTCACGGCGAAGGCGAACTGGCCGAGTTCGACGACTCTTCCTTCGACTACCGCCGGCAGGTGTGGGTCCAGATCGAGGCCCAGCGGCAGGCCGCCGGCTACAAGGCCGGCTGGAGCTACTACCGATTCTTCGACCGCTTCGGCGTCGCGCCGATCGTGGCGGGCGGCGAGCTGGTCGATCCGCCGGCGGCAAGCCCGGACCAGAAGGCCGAGGTCTATCGCGAGTTCCTGCGGATCGCGGCCAGCAAGGGCTACAAGCCTGGCTGGGCTGCCTACCGCTTCCGTGACGCTTTCGGCCACTGGCCACGGAGGGGCGAAGCGTGACGGAGAAGCACCTCCAGAACGCCATCCTCCGCGCCTTCGGCACGCTGCCCGGCCTGCGCCTGTGGCGGGCCAACGTCGGCGTCGCCCGCATGGGCCAGCGCGTGGTCAGTTTCGGTATACGCGGACAAGCGGACCTCACCGGCATCGTGCCGGACGGCCGGCGCTTGGAGATTGAGGTCAAGACGGCAACCGGCCGGCAGACGGCCGAGCAGCGGAGCTTTCAGAACATGATCGAGAGGTTCCATGGAATCTACATCCTCGCAAGGTCCGTTGACGACGTGCGGCGGGAGCTTGCCGCCCACGGCGTCCGGCTCGGATAACGCGCTGGCGGCGAATGTCCGCTACGGCTACGGGCTGGGCTGGTCGTTCACGCCGCTGGACGGCAAGCGGCCGGTCCTGAAGCGCTGGCAGTCCGCGCCGCGGGAGTCGCTGGAGCAGGCGCTTGCCTGGGCGGGCAAGGGCAACGTCGGCCTGCGCACCGGCAAGGCCAGCCGGATCGTCGTCATCGACGTGGACCCCGGCGGCGACATCGAACCGCTGGGGCTGCCGGGCACGGTGACGGCGATGTCAGGGCGCCCGGGCGCGTTCCACCTCTACTTCTGGCACAACGGCCCGCTGGGCAACTCATCGAAGAAGCTGGGGCCGAACATCGACGTGAAGGCCGACGGCGGGCAGGTGGTCTTCCCCGGCTCCGTGCATCCCGACACCGGGGCGGTCTACGCCTGGGCGGAAGGCCGCGAGCCGTGGAACGTCGAGCTTGCCGAATTGCCCGCGCACATCGTGGAGTTGCTCCAGTCGCCCGACGCGCCGAAACAGGCCGCCGCGGGGCCGGCGTTGCCCGCGGCGCTCGAAACGCCGACCGAGCCGGATAGCCGACCGTCCGCGCATGAACGAGCGCCCAAAGGCCGCGCAGATGCCAAAGCCGCCCGCTACGCCCAGCGGGCCTTGCAGCTTGAACTGCACGCCCTGACCAGCGCCGCCAACGGTACACGGAACCAGACGCTCAACCGGGCGGCGTTCAGCCTGGGCCGGCTGATCGGCGGCGGCTACCTCATCCGGGCCGAGGTCGAGGCGGCGCTTCGCAGCGCGGCCGAGTCGGTCGGGCTGGAGCCGCGGGAAATCGACGCAACGCTCCGCTCCGGTCTGGACTCCGGCACGCGCGAGCCGCGGACAGTCGAGCTTCGGCCCCGGCCGCGGTGCGACGGCGAGAGCGACTTCGACCCGGCCGAGTACGTGCTCCTGCCCGGTCCGCACAAGGACGACCA
>Ga0123328_1004795_pt1 | contig 10877 bp, 7 predicted proteins | sample BioC12SIPDNA_2_FD_89702 | JGI IMG/M metagenome (GOLD analysis project Ga0123328, IMG submission 89702) | Anaerobic biogas reactor microbial communites from Washington, USA - Biogas_R1_A C12 SIP DNA | ecosystem: Engineered > Bioreactor > Anaerobic > Unclassified | place: Washington, USA...
GATCATGGGGCTGGGCCTCGGCGTGCCAGGGCTGGTGGACAGCGCGACCGGTACCTTGCTGTTTGCGCCGAACCTCGGCTGGACGGACGTCCCACTCAAAAAAATCCTCGAAGACCGTCTCAACATCCCGGTGCTGGTGGACAACGTCGCCAGCGTCTCGGCGCTCGGCGAAAGCACCTTCGGCGCGGCGCAGAATCACCGCGTCGTGCTCTACCTCAGCACGCAGGGCGGCCTGGGTGGGCGGATTGTGGTAGACGGGCACATCCTGCGCGGCGCGAGCGGGTTCGCGGGCGAAGTGGGGCACATGACCGTTGCGGAAAGTGGGCGCCGCTGCAACTGCGGGCGCGTGGGCTGTTGGGAGACGCGCGCCAGTCAGATGGCGCTGTTGCAGGCTGTCCGCGAGCGGCTGGCGGCTGGCGAGCCGTCTACTTTGCGCGACGCGATCGGGGATCCGGCGCAGATTACGGTCGCAATGGTTGCCGAGGCCGCGGAGCAGGGGGACAATCTAGCGCGATCCGCGCTCGAGAAGATCGGGCGCTGGCTTGGCGTTGGGCTGGCGAACCTGATCAACATGCTGAATCCTGATCTGGTTGTGATCGGCGGAGCGCTCAGCGCGGGGCATCAGGTGCTGTTGCCCGCGATCGAAGCGGTGTTGGCAACCGAAGCGCTGCGTTGGGTACGAAAGGACTGCGAGATCACCTTCGCCGCGCATGGCGCCGACACGTGCCTGTTTGGCAGCGTCGCGGCGGTTTACCGCGAGGTGCTCCGCCAGCCCCAGCGCTGGATCTGATCGCGGCGGGCGATGAGGAGAAAAGAGGGACTGTGATGAAGAGATACCATTGGATAGTTGCGCTCGCTTTGGTTGCCGCTTTTGCGCTGTCGGCGGTTGAACTCAGCGTCCCTGCCCTGCGGCGCGCCGAGACGGCCCTCGCCCAAAGTGGCAGCACCGAGATCACCTTCTGGCACTTCTGGGGCTCGCCCGTGCGCCGCACCGCGATCCGCCGCGTCGTGGCGATCTGCGAGGCGCAGATGACCGGCATCACCGTGAACGAAGTCTTCATGCCGTGGGACGATATATGGACTGCGAATGTCGCGGCGGTCGAGGCGGGCAGCGGGATGCCGGATGTGATCGTCGAAGACCGCCCGCAGCTTCCGCGCATCGCCGCCGAGGGGATCGAGCAAAGCCTGCAAGCCTACATCGAGCGTGATGGGGTGGATACGAGCGTCTTCTGGCCGTTCATCTGGGAGCAGACGCTGTACCAGGGCGAGAGCTACGGGTTGCCGTTCGAGACGGATGTCCGCGTGTTGTTCTACAACCAGACGCTGCTCAACGACGCCGGGTTTGACAGCCCGCCCGAGTCATGGGAAGAACTGTGGGCGTATGCTGACGCGCTCGACGAATGGAATGACGATGGCAGCCTGAAGCGCATGGCGTTCTTTCCGCTGCATGGCAACGCCGGGCTTGACCTGTGGACGCTGACCAACGGGCACGACTGGGTGCAGAACGGCCGCCCGCTCCTTGATGATCCGGCGGTATTGGAGACGGTCGAGTGGGTGCAGCGCTGGATCGAGCGCTATGGCGGCTGGGATGCTGTGCAAGCGTTCCTCGCGCAGTACGGCGACTCGCCCGAAGATGCGTTCATGTCGAACGCGGTGGTGATGAAGGTCGACGTGGCGGGGTATCACTCGCAGCTTGCGTTCTATCGCCCGCAGACTACCCTGGCCGATGGCTCGACGGTGAATATGGAATGGAGCGCGGGGCTGGTGCCGTTCAACATCGTGCCCGCGACCTATAGCGGCGGTTTCGCACTGTCCATTCCGGTTGGCGCGGCGCACCCGGATGAGGCGTGGGAGTTCATCAAATGCGCGTCGGGTTATGACGCGAACGTTTCGTGGGCGCGTGACACGTACGCTATCCCCACCTACCTGGAAGCCGCTTACGACCCGGTGCTGATGGCCGAGCCGATCTGGGCGTTTTTCGTGAACTCGATGGAGTACGGCGTGACAACCCCGTATGTGCCGGAGTATGGCAACTGGTACGGCGACACGCTCGATCAAATGCAGGAAGACGTCTGGAACGGGGCGCTGAGCGCCGAAGACATGCTGTCTGAAGCGCAGGCGCGAGTGGACGAGGCGTTCTGACACGGCGCGCAGCATTACCGGCGCGTGGTTAAGCGCATTGAGCACACAGAAGTGGCCGGTCGCTCACCGGCCCAAGGATAGGGGCAGCTTTGCTTTCACTTCACCATGATAACGGCGCGCTGCGCGTGGACGCAGCGTGCTATTGCCTGACATGGGCGGCGGATCGCCCATTCGTGACATTCGATGGCTCATCCGGGCAGCGGATCGCCGAGTTGTTTGTCCTCTCCAGCGTGCACAGCACGCGCGGGCACGATGACACGCTGCGGATTGGAGCGTGGCGCGCCGACGAAGGTGACGGCGTGATCACGCTGACGCTTGACGCAGAAAGCTCGGTGTGGGACGCCAAACGCTACATCTTTGAGTGCTATCCCGACCGCTTCCGCTACCGGATCGAGGTCGAAGGGCGCGGCGCGATCGCCGACGCGCGTTACTTCGGCGGCTACTACTCGGGGAGCCTCAAGCTCGGCACCGGCTTCTTTATGTCCGGCCAGTCCTTCCGCGAAGGTTTCAATCCGGAGCCAAACCGTCAGGAAATCTTTACGTTTCCGGGCAATGGAGCGACGACCATCGACCTGACCGGGACCTCGCTGCCGGGCCGGGAAGACTGGTTCTTCACGCCGCCGCTGTTCTGCTATGCCTTCCAGCTTGACGAGTTGTGGTTGGGGATCGGCGTGGAAGCGGCGCCCGGCGCGAACACCTACACGGCGTACAGCTATGAGGGGCGGCGCGACGCGTTCGCGCTGGCGCTAGACTACGAGGGGCAGACGGACGTCGACGGCGTGTACGCGCTGCCCGCGCTCGGCTTTGACTTCGCATCTTCTCCTTACGAAGTGCTCGAGCGGCACGCCGCCGCGCTGGTACGGCATGGCTGCGCCCTCGCGCCCGCGCAGCGGCTACAACCGGCGTGGTGGCGCGAGCCGATCTTCTGCGGGTGGGGCGCGCAGTGCGGCGTCGCAGCAGCGGAACGCGGATCCGCGCCGGACTATGCGCGCCAGCAGTTGTACGACGGCTTCTTGCAGGCGTTGGAACAGCACGAGATCGACCCCGGTATCGTCGTACTCGATGACAAGTGGCAGGCGACCTACGGCGAAAACCGGGTCGATCCGGCGAAATGGCCGGACCTGCGCGGCTTCATCGACGGGCAGCACGCGCGCGGGCGCAAGGTGCTGCTGTGGCTCAAAGCGTGGGACCCCGAAGGGTTGCCGCTGGACGCTTGTGTAACCAACCTCGCCGGGCTGCCGGTCGCGCTCGATCCGACCAGCGCGGCGGGCGAGCGCGCGCTGCGTGATTCGATCGACGTGATGCTGCGTGACTATAACGCGGACGGGTTCAAGATCGACTTCACGGCGCGCATCCCCAGCGGGCCGAGCCTGCAACGGCGCGGCGACGCCTGGGGATTGGAGCTGATGCGCCGCTATCTTGGCATCATCTACGACCAGACCAAGCGCATCAAGCCGGACGCGCTGGTGATGGCTCACACGCCGCACCCGTACCTGGCCGATTGCGTGGATATGATCCGCCTGAACGACATCAACATGAATGCCGATGTCCTCTGCGCGATGCAACACCGCGCGCGGCTGGTCAATATCGCGTGCCCAGGCGTGATCATCGACACCGACAACTGGCCGATTAAGGACCGGGCGATGTGGCGGTCGTATGTTAAACTCCAGCCGGAACTGGGTGTGCCCGCGCTGTACTTCGCGACGCACATCGACCGTACCGGCGAGCCGCTCACCGAGGACGATTACCGTCTGATCCGTGATACCTGGGCGGCGTATCGGGCGAAGGTAGAGGCGGAAGCATGACGCGATTGGCGATTATTCACACCACCGCCGCGACGGTTGAGCCGCTCAAAGCGCTGGCGGCAGAGATCGTGCCCGGTGTCGAGGTGGTGAACTTTGTAGACGACTCGATTCTGCCGCAGTTGCGCGAAAATGGCGACGACGTGTCGCAGGTCGAAGACCGTCTGCTGCACTACGCCATATTCGCGGAGCAGGTTGGCGCAGATGCGATCCTGAGCGCGTGCTCGTCGGTGGGTGAGGTCGCGGCCCAAATGCGCGAGCGCGTCCGCGTGCCGGTGGTGCGGATTGACGACGCGATGGCCGAAGAAGCGGTCACGCGAGGGGATATCATCGGCGTGGCGGCGACGCTGGTGACGACGCTGAACCCCACGCAGCGCCTGATCCGCGCCAAAGCGGCCGCGCAGGGGCGCGCGGTTGAGATCAAGATGCAGGTGGTGAACGCAGCGTATCAGCGTCTGATGGCGGGCGACCCCGCCGGGCATGATGCGCTGCTGGCCGAAGCGCTGGAAGCGCTGGCCGCTGAAACGGATGTCGTCGTGCTGGCGCAGGCGTCGATGGCGCGGGCGGTGGAACGTTTGCCGGAAGACCTGCGCGGGCAGTTCTTGACCAGTCCCCGGCTGGCGATGGAGCGGGTGAAAGCGGCGCTTTTGGCATGAACCTGGTCAGCGTAGACATCGGCACGACCTCGTGCAAAGCCGGGCTGTTTGACGGCGCGGGACGCGCGTTGCGCCTGGCGAGCCGCCCCACACCGGCCCGGTCTGCGCCGGACGGTGGCGCGTACTATGACCCGCGCGAGTTGTGCGACACGGTGTGCGCTGCGCTGCGCGAGGTGATCGCGGGCGTGCCGCCCGAGCGGATCGCGGCGGTAGGCGTCGCCAGCATGGCCGAGACTGGCGTGGTGCTCGATCGCGCGACCGGCGCGCCCCGCTCGCACGTCATCCCCTGGTTCGACACGCGGTCCGCGTCGCAGGCGGACTTCCTGGCGTTGCAGGATGACCCGGTCGCCCGCTTCTGCAAGACCGGTCTGCACCCCAGCCCGAAGGTCAGCCTCGCCAAGCTGCTGTGGCTGCGCGAGCGTGACGCGGCGGCGCTCGATGGGGCGGTGTGGCTCTCCGCGGCGGATTTCATCGTCCACGCGCTAACGGGCGCGTTCGCAACCGACACCTCGCTGGCGGGACGAACGTTCGCCTTCCGCATCGATCAGCGCCGCTGGGACGATGAGTGGATTCACGCGCTCGGCCTGCCGCCAAACCTGTTTCCCCCGGCGCAGCCCAGCGGTCTGCCCGCCGGGCGCGTCCACGCCCAGGGCGCGGGGAAAAGCGGCCTGCCGGAAGGCGTGCCGGTCGCGGTGGCGGGGCACGATCATATCTGCGGGGCGCTCGGCATTGGCGCCGTAACGCCGCGCCAGGTGTTCGACTCGATGGGCACGGCAGAGGTTCTGCTCGGCACGCTGGCGCCGCACCCGCTCACCGCCGAGGACTATGCGTCTGGTTTGTCATTCGGCTGCCACGTCGTGCCAGAGCGCGACTACTGGCTGGGCGGGTTGTCAGTGTCGGGCGGGTCAATCGAGTGGCTGCGCACAATCTTCGACGCGCCGCAGATGTCGTATCAGCAGTTAGGCGAACTGCTGGCGCGGGGCGATGAAGCGCCGATTGACATTCTGTACTACCCTTATCTGCTGGGCGGTAGCTCGTCGTCGCTGAACAGGCGACAGTCGGCGGCGCGCGCGGCGTTTATCGGCCTGGAGCGCCACCATCGCCAGATCGATTTGCTGAAGGCTGTGTTGCAGGGGACGGCCTACGAAATGGAGCGGATCCGGCGCACCGCTGCGCAGCTTACCGCCACGCCGATTGAGCGCGCGCGGGCGGCGGGTGGCGGGTCGCGCAACCGGCTCTGGATGCAGATCAAGGCGGACGTGTCGAACTGCGTGTTCGAGGTCGCGCCCGTCTCGGAAGTGACGCTGCTCGGCGCGGCGATGATTGCAGGGGTGGGCGCGGGGCTGTTTGCCAGCGCCGAGGAAGTGGTCGAGGCGATGGCGCCGGGTGACGCGGAGGTCTTCGCGCCGGATGCGGAGCGCCACCGCCGCCATCTGCTGCTTTATGAACAAGGGTATCTTGCGCTGCAAACGCCGCTCAACGCGTTTTACAGCCTGGTGGACAAGAGTGCATCTCATGCTCACGAAAGCGCCTAACCTGCTCACGCTCCAAACCATGCTCGGTCGCGCACGCGACGTAGGCTGCGCGGTTGGCTCGTTCGCGCCGCGCTATACGCCGGTGATCGCGCCGGTCCTGCGCGCGGCGCAGCGCGCCGCCTCGCCGCTGATCGTCCAGATCTCGCAAAACGAATTTGGGTGGTACGAGGTCAGCGCGGCTGAGTTCGCCACCGCGTTCTTCGAACAGCTTCGCTGGCAGGGGATCACCGTCCCGGTGACGCTGCACCTCGACCACACGCGCGATTTCGCCGTGATCCAGGACGCGATCGCCGCTGGATTCACGTCGGTGATGATCGACGCGTCCGATAAGCCGCTGGACGAGAACATCGCGAGCACGCGCGAGGTGGTGGTCTACGCCCACGCGCACGGCGTCTCGGTTGAGGCGGAGTTGGGGCGCATCGGTAAAGCCGATCAGGAGAACATCGAGACGGACGATGATACTGAGCTCTACACCGATCCCCGCGAGGCGCGGCGCTTTGTCGAGGAGACGGGCGTGGACGCGCTAGCGGTGTCGGTTGGAACGGTGCACGGCGTTTACAAGGTCAAGCAGGCGAAGATCGACTTCGAGCGGCTGCAAGCGATCCGCGTAGAGACAGATGTGCCGCTGGTGCTGCATGGCGGCTCGGGCGTGCCCCCGGCGGACATTCAGCGCGCGATCCACTTGCCGGGCGGTGGCGTGACCAAGGTCAACATCGCGACCGATCTTGAAAACGCCTTCCTCGCCGCGTTGGGCCGCGAGCAGCGGATGCTCAACGCGGAGTGCGCTGCGCTCTCACCCGACGTGATCGCGCCAGGGCTGGATGCGGTACAGGAGACGGTGACGCGCAAGATCAAGGACTTTCTGCGAAGCGATGGTTGCGCGAAGGAATTTGGCCTATGAGCGCGCTAGAGCGTGATGAAGGCGTGGCCCGCGCCGAACAGATTCTGCTGGCGAACGGCGGCGAGTTAGGGCTGCTCGGCTCGTCCCAGGCGTATCGCCAGGTGTGGGCGCGGGACAGCATGATCTGCGGGCTCGGCCTGTTGCTATGCGACGACGCAGAAGGGCGCGCCATTCACCGCCGCTCGCTCGAAACGTTGCGCCGCTACCAGTCCTCGCTGGGGAAGATCCCGCACAATGTCGGGCTGGCGAACCTCGAAGACCCGGCGCTGGTCGCCTATGGGGGCCGGATGGAAGGCGGCGCGGGCGATCAGGTGGTCAAGGACACGTCGCACGCAGGCGTGGTGGACAGCAACCTGTGGTACATCCTGGGGCACGCGTTCGACTGGCAGGCGACGGGCGATACCGCGTTTCTGCGCGAGGCGTGGCCCAGCCTGCAGGCGGCGCTGCTGTGGCTGCGCTATCAGGATGTGAACGAGTGCGGCCTGCTCGAAGCGCACGAATCGATGGATTGGGCGGACCTGTTCGCCAACCGCTACAACACGCTCTACGCGAACGTGCTGTACTACGTCGTGTGGCGCAGCATGGCGCGGCTGGCTGGCGCGCTCGGTGAGCCATCCGAGCCCTACACCGCGCGGGCGGTCGACGTTCGCCGCAAGATCAACATTTTGCTGTGGGTTGGCCCCGAGCAGCCGAAGGATTGGGACGCGATCAGCCGCGAGCGGCAGGAATGGCTCTACACGCTCAAGCGCATTGAGACTGAGCTAGTCGTGCGCCCGTTCTACCTGCCGTACGTCGCCTTCCGCGATTACGCCGACCGGCTGGATACGATCGGCAATCTGCTGGCGATCCTTTTCGGTGTCGCCGACCAGGCGCAGGCGGACAAGATTCTCGATTACATTCACGGCTGTGGGTTGAACGAGCCCTACCCGGTACGCTGCCTGTACCCGCCGGTGCAGCCCGGCGACAAAGACTGGCGCGATTACTATCGCGTGCGCAATCTCAACCTGCCCGACCACTATCACAACGGCGGCGCGTGGCCGTATATTGGCGGCTTCTACGTCGCGGCGCTGGTGCGCGCGGGGCGTCTGGACGAGGCGGCGCGCCAGCTTGGCAAGCTGCGCGCGATGAACCGCGCCGGGGTGTCGGGCGAGTGGGGCTTCAACGAGTGGTTTCACGGCGCCTCGGGCCGCCCGATGGGCTTTGACGGGCAATCGTGGTCAGCGGCGCTCTATATGTACGCGGTCGATGCGGTCCGGCGGGGCGCTCCTGCGCTGATTGCTTTCGACGAAGCGGAATAGCGTGGCCGTGGGGCCTGCCTTCTGGCAGACAGACTGATTGAGTGCAAGGCAAGTATCATGGATAAGCTATCTGACTCCCTCTATCTCTTTGCTGACACCTGCAACGTTTACGTCGTGCGCAGTGGCAGCGAAGCGGTGTTGATCGACTTCGGTTGCGGCGATGTGCTGGACAAGCTGCCCGAGATCGGTGTGGAGCGCGTCGCCGCGATCCTGATCACGCACCATCACCGCGATCAGGTGCAGGGGCTGCCGCGCGCCGTCGCCCAGGGCATCCCGATCTGGGTCCCCTCGGCGGAGCAGGACCTGTTCGCCAACATCGAGGAGCACTGGCAGGCGCGGCCCGTCGCCAACAGCTATGACAACCGGCAGGACCGCTTCTCGCTGCTGGAGTCAGTTCCCGTCGCCGGGCTGCTCGGCGATTATTCTTCGCGAGAGTTCGCAGGCGTGCGCTTCACCGTCCTGCCAACGCCCGGTCACACCACCGGGTCGATCACCTTGCTGGCGGATGTGGATGGGCAGCGCGCGGCGTTTTCCGGCGATCTGATCGCCGCGCCCGGGCAGGTGTGGTCCCTGGCGGCGACGCAGTGGAGCTATAACGGCGCGGAAGGCGTCGCGGCCAGCATCGCGTCGCTGATCTCGCTCAAGGGCCAGTGCGCCGATGTCCTGCTTCCCTCGCATGGCGAGCCAATGCGCGAGACGGCGCGGGCGATTGACTTGCTGATCGAGCGGCTGTGGGGCTTGCTGCAAGACCGTGGCGAGCATTCGCGCCTGTTCCGCTTCCTGGACCAGCCGTATGACGCCGTCACGCCGCATCTGCTGTGGAACCGGACGAGCGTCTCCGACGCGTATGTGCTGTTGTCAGAGAGTGGCAAGGCGCTGCTGATCGACTACGGCTACGACTTCATGACCGGGTTTGCGGCGGGCACAGATCGCGCCTCGCGGCGGCCCTGGCTGTACACGCTGCCAAAGCTGAAAAGTGACTTCGGCGTGCAGTCGATTGACGCTGTAATCCTGACGCATTACCACGACGATCACGTGGCGGGCTGCAACTTGCTGCGCGAGATTGAAGGTGCGCAGGTGTGGGCGGCAGAGAATTTCGCGACGATCCTGCAGTTCCCGGAATATTACGACCTGCCGTGCCTGTGGTACGACCCGATCCCGGTCGACCGCGTGATCCCACTTGAAAAGCCAATTCAGTGGGAAGAGTACACACTCACGTGTTATCCGCTGCCCGGCCACACGCGCTATGCCGCCGCGATCGCGTTCGAGGTCGATGGCAAGCGCGCGCTGGCAGTGGGCGACCAGTACCAAAGCTCGGCGGCGCAAAGCTGGAATTACGTCTACGCCAATCGCTTCAACATGACCGACTACCGCGCGTCAGCAGCGCTGTATCGCAAGCTGGCGCCGGACCTACTGCTCTCGGGGCATTGGGGCCCGCACTGGGTCGAGCCGGAGTACTTCGACCGGCTGGAAGCGCGGGGCGAGGCGCTCGAAGCGCACCACCGCGCGCTGCTGCCGCTGGATGCGTTCGACCTCGGCGGCGAGGACCAGGCGGCGACGATTCACCCCTACCGCATCACGGCCCGCGCCGGGCAGTTCTGTGATGTCGCAGTTGAGGTGCGCAATCCGTTTAATCGCACAGTCGAGGCGCGGGTTCGCCTGGTGACGCCGCAAGGTTGGACTGTGCAGGAGCCGGAGCGGCGTTTTACCCTGGAAGCGTACGGCTCCAGCGAGACGGCGTTCACACTCAGGCTGCCCGACACGGCGCCGTTACGCCGCGCGCGTATCGCGGCGGACGTGACGTTGGGCGACCAGCGGTTGGGGCAGGTTGCTGAGGCGCTGGTGACCGTCCTGGCGCCGCGTGGCACGCCGGACACGCCCAACGAAGCGCCAGGCGGCCCGCTGAAGCAGGGCCACAGTGCATAACGGTAGCTCGGATGTTTCCCCGTATGGTTCGCAGCACGCCCTCAAAAGGTGAATCGCAGGTATGAAGCAGCACACGCTCCATATGATCGGCAACGGGCACATCGACCCGGTGTGGCTCTGGCAGTGGCACGAAGGGTATCACGAGGTCAAGGCGACATTTCGCTCTGCGCTGGACCGGCTGAGCGAGTACGATGACTTTGTGTTCGTCTCAAGCTCGGCGCAGTTCTACGAGTGGGTCGAGCGCAGCGACCCGGCCATGTTCGGCGAGATCAGGCAGCGCGTGGCGGAAGGCCGCTGGCGCGTGGTCGGCGGGTGGTGGATCCAGCCGGACTGCAACATCCCCGGCGGTGAGTCATTCGTGCGGCAGGCGCTCTACGGGCAGCGGTACTTCCGCGAGAAGCTCGGCGTGATGGCGACGACCGGCTATAACGTGGACAGTTTTGGACATCACGGGATGCTGCCGCAACTGCTGCGCAAGGCGGGTCTGCGGCGCTATGTCTTTTTGCGCCCGATGCCGCACGAAAAGGGCCTGCCGGGCCGCCTGTTCTGGTGGCAATCGGACGATGGCTCGCGCGTGCTGGCGTTCCGCATCCCGTTCGAATACTGCACCTGGGGCA
>Ga0123328_1004796_pt1 | contig 10875 bp, 8 predicted proteins | sample BioC12SIPDNA_2_FD_89702 | JGI IMG/M metagenome (GOLD analysis project Ga0123328, IMG submission 89702) | Anaerobic biogas reactor microbial communites from Washington, USA - Biogas_R1_A C12 SIP DNA | ecosystem: Engineered > Bioreactor > Anaerobic > Unclassified | place: Washington, USA...
CCGGTCCGCCGCCGCCACGTCTCGTGCAGCGCGTGGGAGAGAAGCGGGAGCGCGCCCGGCTCGCTGCCCACGTCCTCGAGGATGCGGTCTACGAGCCCTTCTTCCAGCTCCCAACCGAAGCGCCCGGCCGGCCCCTCGATAGCCCGGCGCATCTCGTCCTGGCTCATCGGGCCAATGTAGAGCTGCCGCCGGGCGAGCAGGTCGCGCAGCCCTTCGAAATCGGCGCAGCGGTGGTAAAAATCGGCGCGCAGGGCGATGACAACCAGGGTCCGGCCCGCAGCTTCCGGCGCCACCGCCGCGACAAGCCGCTCGACGAAGGCGCGCCGCTGCTCCTCGTCGCGGCAGAGGGTGAACAGCTCTTCAAACTGGTCCGCGACGAGCAGAACGCGCCGGTCGCTCTCTCTTTCCTGGATACGGCGCGCGGCGTCATCAATGCTCACTTCGCCGGCCTGCAGCGCGGCAGCCAGCCGGTTGGCCTCCACAAGCTGCGCCGTCTCGCTCTGCCTGCCCTCCAGCCAGCCGACCAGCGGGCGCGCCAGCTCCTTAAACGGCTGGTCTGTCGGCGTAAAAGGCGCGACCAGCCAGCGGCTGCTGCCGGCCGGCGGCTGCACGCCGCCTTCCAGCGGGCGCCCCTGCAGCAGCGCCGGAATGAGGCCGGCCCGCACCAGCGAGGTCTTGCCGCTGCCCGACGCGCCGACGACCGCGAGGAAGGGCGGCGTCTGCCCCGTCGCCGAACTCAGGCCGGCGGCAAGCTGCTGCACGAGCTGGGCGGTCAGCGCTTCGCGGCCAAAGAACTGGCCGGCGTCCCCGATATCGTAATAGTGCAGCCCTTTGTAGGGCGCTTCGCCGGGCACGGCTTCGGGCGGGTGGCGGAGGGTCGCAGCCAGCTCCAGCAGCGTGTTGTGGCAGGCGTCGTCAGGGTGCAGGTCGGCGGCGATCTGTTCGAGGAGAAGGGCCAGCGCGGGCGCGCCGTCGGCCGCGAGCTGGTCGTGCAGCAGGGCGATGGTGCGATCGACGCGGTCGCCGCGACTCTGCCCGTCGGGCAGCCGGCTGCGCCAGGGCTGCAGCGCGGGGCGGGCAAAGAGCGCGCGCAGCGAGGCGTTGTCGTCAAACGGGCCGCACTGCAGGAGCGCCTCCCGCAGGCTGGCGGTGGAAATGAGGCTCTCCTGTGCCGTCGGACCGGGACTGCTCGTCATAGTGACATTATAACGCGCAGTCCGGCAATTTCTGTCAAGCGCTTAATAAGTGCGCCGGCTACTGGACGGCGGGCACCACCAGCACCGGCCGGCGCGTCGTCTCCATGACGGCGCGGGAAACGCTGCCCAGCGCGCGGATACGCTCGATGCCGGTCAGCCCTTCGAAGCCGAGGATGATCAGGTCGGCGTCCAGCTCGCGGGCCAGGGCGACAATCGTCGGGGCGGGGTCGCCGACGCGACCGATGACGTCGAAGGGCACGCCGTAGCCATGCAGCTCGCGCGCGTAACCCGACGCCAGCTCCTGCGCCTGCAGCTCGGCCGCGCTGATGGAGAAAGGTATGGCGACGTGCTGCTTCTCCTGCTGCGCCTCGGCGCGCCGGTAGCGCTCTTCGGGCATCACGTGGCAGACGGTGAGCGCGGCGCCGCTCGCCTGCGCCAGCCGGCCGGCCATCTCAATCACGCGCGGCGCCTGCTGGTCTTCATCCACGGCGACGAGAAAACGTTCCATGGTTACCCCTCCTGCTGTGGGAACATTGGGCTGTGCTGCCGCCCGATTAAACCACAGAGCGGCGCGACTGTGTAGGGGCGGGTCTGTAGGTTGCGGTTCTGTAGCGCGTTTTTCCAGATCGCGCTCCGCATTTTCCGATCTGTGATTAACCTGATCGCCATGATTGCCTATGATTTTTCGCTTCCTCAAAAATCACAGGCAATCATCCCATCATGAGAATCACAGTTCAAAGAGGGGGCGACCAGGGATGGTCGCCCTCCGCTGGGCGGCGGCGCCGGGGCGGGGGATAATGAGCCGGACAGAAGGAGGGATTTCATGCGCATTGCGATTTATGGTACGGGCGGCGTGGGCGGCTACTTTGGCGGGCGGCTGGCCCAGGTGGGCGAGGAGGTGGCGTTCATCGCCCGGGGCGAGCACCTGCGGGCGCTGCAGCGCGACGGGCTGCGCGTGGAGAGTATCGCCGGCGACTTCCACATCGACCCGGTGCAGGCCACCGACAACCCGGCCGATATCGGGCCGGTAGACGTGGTGCTGGTGGCGGTGAAGACGTGGCAGCTACCGGAAGTGGCCGAGGCGATGGGCCCGCTCGTCGGCCCCGAGACGATCATCGTCCCTCTGCTCAACGGGGTGGAGGCGCCGGGGATACTCGCGGCGGTGCATGGCGAGGAACACGTCGCGGGCGGGCTGTGTAGCCTGATCACGTCCATTGGCGGGCCGGGCCTCATTCGCCACGAGGGAGCGCCGCCGCGCATCGCCTTCGGGCGGCTGGACGGCCGGCCCGAAGCGCGGCTGGAGGCACTTCTGGGAGCGCTCTCGCGGGCACAAGGGGTGACCGCCGAAATCGCCGAGGACGTGGAAGCAGCCATGTGGCGCAAGTTCCTGATGATCACGACTTTCAGCGGCGTGGGGGCGGTGACGCGGGCGCCGGTGGGCGTGATGCGCAGCCTGCCGGAGACGCGCGCCCTGCTGCAGGAATCGCTGCGCGAGATTTACGACGTCGCCCTGGCCCGCAACGTGGCCCTGACGCCGGAGGCGATGGAGTGGGCCATGGGCTTCATGGACGCGCTCCCACCAACGGCGACGGCGTCGATGCAGCGCGACATCCTCGAAGGGCGCCCGTCGGAGCTGGAGGCGCAGAATGGCGCCGTGGTGCGGCTGGGCGCCGAGGCGGGCGTGGAGACGCCGCTGAACCGCTTCATCTACTTCAGCCTGCTGCCGCAGGAGCGAAAGGCGCGGGGGATTGAACTGTGATTTATCTGACCGGTTTTTCGGCGAAGCACCCTTCTAGTAGAGTGTTTTTTCCAAATCGCTCCGCACCGCGCGATTTGAAAAATCGCGCCACATCGTCGTGCGGCAGCGCATTTCAAGAATGTCCAACAAACCCGCCCTACAAAGTCGGCGGGAATCATAGTCAATCAAGGAAATCAGACGAATCACAGTTCAGAACCGATGCGGGCTGGAAGCCCGCGCTCCCGTCAGCCGCGTGAGTATTGCAGCGCGGCCCAGCCGAGGATGCTGCCGCCGAGGTTGAGGGCGTAGAGCCAGTAGGCGCCACTGGCGTCGAAGACGAAGCCGCTGAGCGGGTTGCCGAGCATCAGCATCAGGCTGCGCAGGGTGACGGTCAGCAACGCCAGCGTGGTAGCGCGGTAGCCCACCGGGGCGTGGTCGTTGACGTAGGCGATGATGGCGACGCTGTACAGGCTGTACTGCACGCCGAGCACGGCCCGGCAGGCGAGGACGGTGGGGATGGTCGGCAGCAACAGCATGGCGACGGCGCGGGCGATGGAAAGCACGAAGTGGAAGCGCAGCAGCCAGCCCGCCGTAAAGCGGCGCAGCAGCCGGTCGGCCCAGAGCATGGCCGGCAGCTCCACGGCGGCGTTGAGGGCGTTAGCCAGCCCGACGAGCGCTTCCCCCGCGCCAAGCTGGCTCATGTAGATCGGCTCGAACTGGAAGAGGTTGTTGTTGGTCAGCAGCCAGTAGAGGCCGAGGGAGAGGGAGAGGCCGGCGAGGCGGCGGCTGCGGGCGATGGCGGGCAGCGCCTCGCGCAGGCCGGGCCGCGCCGCCGGTCTGGCGGCGGCAGGCTTCTGGATGGCGGCGCGCGGCATCCACTGCAGGGTCAGCGCGGAGAGCACGTAGCCGGCGGCCATCCCGGCGAAGGCCAGGTAAAGGCCGAATAACTCGATCAGCCGCCCTGCGGCGGCCGTGACCAGGGTCCAGCCGAGGGAGCCCCACAGGCGGACGCTGCCGTAGCCGGCGTTGTTGGCCTGGGCGGCGACGTGCGCGGCGAGCAGGTCGGCCAGCGGAAGCAGCCCGGCGCTGGTCATGCTGTAGAGGGTGGCAAAGATGGCGATGGGCAGGAAGGCGCTCTGGCGGCCCAGGATGAGGACGACGACGGCGGTGGCGAGCAGGCCGGCCTGCATGATGCGCACCGGGCGGCTGGTGCGGTCGCTCTGCGCGCCCCAGTAGGGAGCGACGAGCAGCCCCGCTCCCGCGCCCAGCGCGCCGAGCAGCCCGATCTGCGTGCCGCTGAGGCCGTTGTAGTGGTAGAAGAGGCTGACGAAAGGGAAGAGAAAGCCGCCGCCGCCGATAAAAACCAGCATAAAGAGGCGCATCAGCCAGAGGTCGCGGCGCGACGCGACCAGCGCGGGCGCGGCTCCGGCGCTCAGGGCAGCTCCCAGGGTGGCCGGCCGTGGCCCGTACCGGACAGCGAGCGGCGGATCGGCCCGGCCAGCTCTGGTATAACGTCGGCCGTCGCGGCGAGCAGCCCGAAGCAGCCGGCCAGCATCATGTCGCCGAACGGGGTGGCGAAGGTGGGGCGCAGCGCCGAGCCGGCGAGCAGGGCGCGGCGCGGGCCGGTGACGACGACCGCCGACTCCCCTTCCGGCAGGGGCAGCGGCGTGGGGTCGGGGATGTAGGCGCCGTGGCCGTGGTCGGCATAGACGCGCTCGTGCTGCAGCGTGCCGGCGGCCAGCTCGCGCAGCAGCCCTTCCAGCTTCGGGCCGTCGAGCATGCCGGTGTGGTGCTCGAAGGTGCCCTCGGCGCCATCCGGGCCGAGGCGGAAGGCGAGCGTGTGCAGGTTGCCGACGTTGGCGTATAGGCGGCGCTCGCCGGGGCGCGCGGCGGCGTCGAAGGTGGCGCCGAGCACGCCGGCCGGGGCGCTGTCCATGAGCACCAGCGGCGCGTCCACGCTGCCCGCCGCCGCGACGACCGCCTTCATGCGCGTCATGATGTCCGGCACCTCTTCCGCGCGGAAGGCGAAGGTGCTCAGCCGCCGGCTGGCCTGCAGCCGCTGGCGGATGTAGTCGAAGCGGAATAGCCGGTCGCTGATGCCGGGCGGGGCGGCGCCGTGGTCGAAGACGGCGACGGCGACCGCCGCCAGCCTATCCAGGCGGATGCCGAACTGGGCCAGGGCGTTGGCGACCGCGCCGAAGTCGAAGTCGCGCATCTCCAGGCGGACGACGTCGTCGGGCAGATTGGCCGCCTCGTCCTCGCTGACGACGGTGATGCCCATCTCGCGGATGGCGTCGAGGTCGTCGTTGAAGGAGCGGGCGGCGTCGGGCGTGGCGTAGACGGGATAGCCGGCGCGCAGGTGTTCGTCGGCGGCCCAGGCGCTCGGCCCGCCGCCCATCGTCAGGCCGGCCAGCAGCACCGGCTCGCCCCGGCGCGTGGCTTCCTTCAGCCGGCGGTGGACGATCATCGTCGGCGCGGGCACGACGAGCTTGAAGCCGTTCTCCATGTGCAGCCGGCTGTCGTAGAGGTAGATATCCTGGGTGCCGGTCCCGATGTCGAGGGTGAGGATGAGCATGGCAGACGCTATGAGCCGTGAGCGACAAGCCGTAAGCCTGTGGCTTACAGCTTACGGCTTATTGCTTACGGCTTCTAGCTTACCCCTACTTCCCCCGGCTGCGCAAGACGATCGGCTCGGCGAGCGTCAGCAGGGTGGAGATGAAGACGGCTCCGAACGCGGCGACGGCGCCGACGAGCGCGCTGTCCACGTAGGGGTTGCCGGGCACGGCGAGCCCCCAGACGGCATAGGCGACGGTGCAGGCGAATAGCTCCCACCACGGCCACTCTTTGGGCGCCGGCAGCGGTTTCATGCCGTCGGCGGCGCGCTTGCTGGCGTAGACGAAGAGGAAGAGGCCGGGCGTTACCAGGAAAAAGGCCCAGTAGATCATGCGGGCGTCGAAGCCGGGCATCAGCGAGCGCAGCAGATGGGCGGCGCTCAGCGTGGCGACGTAGAGCGTGACCGCTTCGGTGGGGATGTACTTGACCAGGCTCTCCAGGCTGGCGGTAACGGCGTTGGATTGCGCGGCGACCTCGCGCTGCACCTCCGGCGTCATAAAAGAGGGGCCGCTGTAGCCGCCGCCGCGCCCATCGACCGCCGGCGTGCGGCGAAAGTCCTCCTTCAGCGCTTCGCTGGTCAGCCGGTTAATGCTCATAGTAGATCTCCTTCCTGGCACAACTCTGCACGTGGCTCCTGCTGGCCCGCTGCCGGTAGCCCCTGCCCGTGAAATGTCTGCGCACAGCGTCCCCGAGTAGATACGACCAGACCACGTTTGGCCCATAGGGCGGGCGCTGCTGACGACGATGATGAGTGTGTTGATTGCTCATGGCACCTGTTCCCCGACTATGACGAGAGATGCCTCTATTGTGAACAAAGCGTGAATTTTCTGCAAGTGGAATTGTGTGGGAATTATGGGGGATCTGAACTGTGATTTATGTGATTGGCATGATTGCCTATGATTTCCAGAACGAACCAAAGGCAATCATGCCAATCCGACGAATCACGGCCAGGCTACCTCACTGCCGCCAGCCGCCAGGTGAGCATACCGCAATCGTACTGCACGAGGGTGTAGGGCGGCTCCGCCTCGTACCAGGCGGCGTCATCGCCGACAGTCACCTTCCAGGCCAGGAAGTCGCCCACCGGCACGCTGACCGGCTCGACCCCACCCACGACGACCGCTTCGTCGGTGACGGTGACGACATGGCGTTGCAGGCTGTCGTCCCAGCGCTGCGGATAGGCGAGCGTGACGCTGTAGGTTCCGCCGGCCGTGAAGTGCGTTGCGCTGAGCTGCCAGGGCCATAGCCTGTCGATGAGGGCGCTGGTGGGGATATTGACCGACGATTCGCCGCTGTCCGTGGCGGCCACGTGCAGGAGCAGGCCGTCGCCGTCCGGCGTGGCCTCTATCTTCTCGCTGTTCCCGTCAACGAGCGTCTCGTCGGAGAGGGCCAGCAGCGACATGTCGCCCGCGTCGTAGCTGGCGGTGAAGGAGCGCTCGCGGGCGGCGTCGGCCCAGTAGCCGGTGAGAAGCTGGACCTCGAACGCCTCGTGGGCAAGGTCGCAGCCCGCGGTTGCCCGGTCGCCGTCCCGCCCCAGCACGCAGGTCGCCGATCCGACCGGCTCGCCGCCGCGATGGAGCAGCTCGTATTCAAGCGTTTGCGAGGCGGGCCAGGGCGCCTCTCCCAGGGCCAGAGGTCCGGTAGCGAACAGCTCGGGAAAACGGCCAACGATCACCTCGGTCGCGGCGATGAAGACGAAGATGAGCAAGGCCACGGCAATCGGCAGACCGCGGACGAGACAACCGCGACGCTCCGGTAGGGTGGGCAGGGCGGGAGCGGGACGCGGCCCGGCGGCGCGATGGAAGGCCCAGCCGGCGACGAGCAGCAGCACGAAGCCGGCGCCACAGGCGGGCGCGCCGCCGGCCGGCAGGTCCTCCAGCAGGCCGGGCCGCATGCCGGCGACCATCAGCACAAGCGTGCCGAGCAGGTTGTTGGCGGCGTGCAGGGCGACGCCGGGCCAGAGCGAGCCGCTGCGCCAGGCGACGTAGCCCAGGGCCAGGGCGACGGGGACGCGCGGCACCAGCCCCTGCAGGCTGAGGTGGAAGACAGAGAAGAGCAGGGCAACCAGGATGATGGCGACCGCGGGGCGCAGCCGCTCATATGCGACCTGGATGTAGCCGCGGAACATCAGCTCTTCGCCCAGGGGCGCGCCGACGACGAAGCCGAGCAGGAGAAGCAGCGCCGCGCCGAGCGTCTGCGGGTAGATGCCGGGCGGTGTGGGCACGTTGTAGCCGAACAGGAGCGCCGTCACGCTGCCGAGCAACGTATCGACGAACCAGACGCCGATGCCCATGAGGAAGGCGAGCACGATGGCGGAAGCAGGGGCCGGGTGGAGGCGCAGGGTAGTGCGCGCCGGCAGCCGGTTGGCCCGCACCCAGAGCAGGGCGAGCAGGCCGATGAGGATTTCGGTGGCGAGCAGGCCCCAGCCAAAGTGCAGGTTCTGCAGGGTGGTGCCGGCGACGAGCACCATGATCATGCCGGCGAGGTAGAGCAGGTTGGCGCTGAAAATCGAAGGGCGCGGTGTGGGTGTGTCGGCGTTCATGTGGCCTCCGGGCTACGGTGTTGGCAATTGTGTATCTATCCATTGTAGCGACACAGGGAGCGCAGGAGGGCCAACGAATGTCACGGGAAGGGGTGAGGAATGTCACATATGCGGGCAGGGGCCGGTTTCAAACCCGCCCGCACAGGATCGGCGGGCAGCACCCTCGTTGATGACTGGCGAAACCGCTATTGCCGCAGAATCTTCCCCAGGGCCTTGCCCCTGGCCAGCTCGTCGATCAGCTTGTCCAGATAGCGGATCTTTTGCATCAGCGGATCTTCGATTTCTTCGACGCGCACGCCGCAGACGACGCCCTTGATCAGCGCGCTATTCGGGTTAAAGGCCGGGGCCTGCGCAAAAAAGGTTCTAAAGTCACTTTCCTGTTCGATTTGCTGCTGCAATCCCGCCCGGTCGTAGCCCGTCAACCAGCAGATGATCTCGTCCACTTCTTCTTTCGACCGGTTCTTGCGCTCGGCTTTTTCAACGTACATCGGATAGACCCTGGCAAATGGGGTCCTGAAAATACGATGCTCAGGCACTACTCCACTCCTATTCATCAAATCAGGATACGGTTTTTCTTATTGCTGGCTCAACGCATCGGCCAGCGGGATGCCGTTGACGAGGATGTTGACGGCGCTGACGGTGCTGTATTGCAGGGCGGTCTGCTCGAGCTGGGCCTGAACGCGGGGGGCGTCGCAGGTTCCGTTGAGCATGAGCTGCCCGCTCAGGCTGACGGTCGCCACACCGTTGACGATGTTGATGCCGGAAAGGGTCAGGCTGGACTGGGACAGGGCATTATAGAGGCCCGACTCGCCGTAGGATTGGTCCTTAATGGAGAGCAGGCGGTTGAAGGCTGCGCTCATCACCCCCACGGTCGGCTCGATGTCCACGACGACGGGGATAACGCTATCGCCGCAGCCGATGGCCGGGCCGCTGGCGCCGGCGTCCTCGAGGGCAATCAGGTAGATGTAGGTGCGGGTGAATAGCCCGTTGACCGGCACGTTCACGCCGGCATCGCCCGGGATGGGCGTCAACGTGGGCTGCACGGGAGGCGCCGGAACAGGCGTCACTGAGGGGCTGGGTTGGGGCAGTGGAGTGGTAGTCGCTACGCTGTCTGCGTCGAGGGTGAAGCTCTGGACCTGCTCGCCCGCGAACAGGGTATAGCTTCCGGCGGGCAGCCCGGCGACGTCGAGGGTGATGGTCTCGCTGAAGGGGACCGTGTCCTCGACGCAGGGCGTCTCGACGTCTTTAACCGGGTGGAACTGGACGATGAAGCTGTTCTCCTCGTGCAGAACGGTGACGTCCTCCAGGATGGTGCAGGAAAGAGAGAAGTGGCCCGAAATCTTGGCCCGGACCTGCACCGGCATCGATTCTATCACATCCAGCTCCAACCGCTCGACGACGACACTCGCAGCCAGCAGCTCCGCGACTTGCGTCGGATCGCCCACGACGACTGTGGCCTCCACCGCGCCAGCCGTCGGCGTTGCCGTGGCAGCCGGCTGGGTGGCGGTCGCGGCGGGTTGTGTCGGCGTCGCGGTGGCGGGTAGGGGCGTCTCCGGCGCCTGGGCCAGCGCGGTGGGCGTCGGCGCAGGCGTATCCGGCGCAGACGGGCCGAGCGCGCGCTCGCACGCGGTCAGGAGCAGGACGAGTAGAAGGAGCAGAGAAAATCTAGCCATTAGCTGTCAGCCGTTAGCCATTAGCTTCTGGCAAATGGCTAACGGCTATTAGCTTATAACAGGCTGCGGGCGAGGGCAAGCGGCCCAAAAACGAAGCGGGGCAGCCGGCCGGAGGTTGCCGGCTGCCCCTAACAGAAGAGGAGGATGTGTTTGTACGGTTATTCGCCGGGCACGACGACGATGGTGCCGGCCATCCCCACGCCGCCCGGCCCGCCGTGCAGGGCGCAGTAATAGGCGTAGGTGCCGGGGTTCTCGAAGGTGAACTCGAACGTGTCGCCCGGCGCCATCTCTCCGCTGGAGAAGAGGCCGCTGTCGGCGTCCACGGTGTGCGGCAACTCGCCGTCGTTGCTCCAGGTGACGGTCGTGCCGGCGACCACGCGCAGTAGCTGCGGCACGAACTCGCTATCCAGGGCGCTGACCGTGTCCACTATCTGGAAGGGCAGCATCACCACGTTGCCGTCCGCATCCATGACCGGGCCGTCGTCGCCGGGGAACTCGTACTCGCCGGCTGTGCCCGCGTCGATGTGCAGCATGGCGTGCAGCGTATCGGTGACGATGGCCGGATCCAGCTCGACGACGACGTTGTAATTGTTGCCCGCCGTCACCGGCGCAAAGCCGGCGACAGGGCCGGGACCACCGTCCTGGTCGGCATGGATGACCATCCAGCCGTCGGCGGCGGCGCGCACGGCCGGCACGACGACCGTGTTCTCCTCGTTGGCGAGCTGGCTGGCGACGCTGACCGCGTCGGCCGGCAGGCCGCTGAGGGCGAAGGGCAGCATGACGACCGCATCGGCGTCGTCACGGGCGGGCACGTCGGCGCCGGGGAACTCGTAGTCGCCTATGGTGCCCTCGTCTACGTGGAGCATGGCGTGGACCGTGTCGGTGGCGCCGGCCACGTCGATGGGCACGGTGACGCTGACATTCTCGCCGGCCGTGACGGGGGCAAAGCCGATGACCGGACCCGGCCCGCCGTCAGCATCGGCGTGAATGACCATCCAGCCGTCCACAGCGCTATTGACAAGCGGGACGACGACCGTGCCATCTTCGGCCAGCTCCTGGTCGGCCACTTCCAGGCTGTTGGCCCCGGCCGTGGCTTCAGGCTCTTCTGTCGCTTCC
>Ga0123328_1004797_pt1 | contig 10874 bp, 9 predicted proteins | sample BioC12SIPDNA_2_FD_89702 | JGI IMG/M metagenome (GOLD analysis project Ga0123328, IMG submission 89702) | Anaerobic biogas reactor microbial communites from Washington, USA - Biogas_R1_A C12 SIP DNA | ecosystem: Engineered > Bioreactor > Anaerobic > Unclassified | place: Washington, USA...
ACGAGATGGCCGACATCCTGCGCCAGTTCCCGCGCCTGACCGACCCGCGCACGGGGCGTTCGCTGATGGAGCGCACCGTGCTGATCGCCAACACGTCCAACATGCCGGTGGCGGCCCGCGAGGTGTCGATCTACACCGGCATCACGCTGGCCGAGTACTACCGGGACATGGGCTACCACGTGGCGCTGATGGCGGACTCGACCAGCCGCTGGGCCGAGGCGCTGCGCGAGGCGAGCAGCCGGCTGGAGGAGATGCCGGCTGAGGAGGGATTCCCGGCCTACCTGGCCGCCCGGCTGGCCGAGTTCTACGAACGCGCGGGCCAGGTGGAGACGCTCGAAGGGCGGGAGGGCAGCGTGACCGTCGTCGGCGCCGTCAGCCCGCCCGGGGGCGACTTCAGCGAGCCGGTCACCCAGCACACGACGCGCTTCACCCGCTGCCTCTGGGCACTGGACCCGGCCCTGGCGCATGCCCGCCACTACCCGGCGATCAGCTGGCTGGATTCCTACAGCCAGTACGTGGACGACCTGGCGGACTGGTGGCGCCGGCTCAGCCCCGACTGGGCGGCCCGGCGTGAGGAGATGGTGAGGCTGCTGTCCGAAGAGGAGAAGCTGCAGCAGATCGTCCGCCTGGTCGGCCCCGACGTGCTCCCGGACGCCCAGAGGCTCATCCTGCTGGTGGCCGAGATGTTCAAGAACGGCTTCCTGCGCCAGAATGCCCTGGACCCGATCGACACGTTCTGCAGCCCCATCAAGCAGGTGATGCTGCTCACGGCGTTCGTCACCTTCTACCGTCGGGCGCAGGACATCATCCGACGCGGGGCTCCCATCGCGCGCATCCGCGAGATGGAGGCCGTCGGGGAGCTGCAGCGCGCCGCCTCGCGCATCCCCAACGACGACCAGGACGCCCTGCGTGCCCTCCTGAGCCGGCTGGACGAGCAGCTCGGGGAGCTGGAAAGGGAATACGCCCCATGACCGACCCGATCGCATCCTCCCCTGGCGAACCCGTGCGCGACCAGCCGGTTCAGTACGTGGGCGTCGACCGTGTGGACGACCCGCTGGTGTTCATCTCGGGCGTGCACGGCGTGGGTTACGACGAGACGGTGGAGGTGACCGACAACGAGGGCCGGCGCCGTCCGGGCACCGTGCTGGAGGTCCACGGTGACACGGCCGTGGTACAGGTGCTCGGCGGCACGATGGGCCTGTCGGGCGCGGGCACGCGCACGCGGTTCCTGGGCCGGCCGTTCGCCGTGCGCGTCAGCCAGGACATGCTCGGGCGGGTCTTCGACGGGCTGGGCCGGCCCATCGACGGCGGCCCGGCCCCGTATGGCGGAGAACTCCGCGAGGTCAGCGGCCGGCCGGTCAACCCGGCCGCCCGCGCCTACCCGACCGACTTCATCCAGACGGGCATCAGCGTCATCGACGGCTCCAACAGCCTCATCCGGGGCCAGAAGCTGCCCGTCTTCAGCGGCTCGGGCATGCCCCATGACCGCCTGGTCGCGCAGATCGTGCGCCAGGCCACGCTGCCCGGCCGCGAGGAGTCCTTCGCCGTCATCCTGGCCGCCATGGGGATCAAGAACGACGAGGCCGACTTCTTCCGCCGCTCGTTCGAGGATGCCGGAGTGCTGGCCAAGGTGGCCCTCTTCCTCAGCCCGGCCGACACCCCCAGCGTCGAGCGCGTGCAGACCCCGCGCACGGCCCTGACCCTGGCCGAGTACCTCGCGTTCGAGCGCGACATGCACGTGCTCGTGCTGATGACCGACATGACGAACTACTGCGACGCGCTGCGCGAGATCAGCAGCGCCCGCGACGAGATCCCCGCCCGCAAGGGCTACCCGGGCCACCTGTACAGCGACCTGGCCGCCCTCTACGAACGCGCCGGCCGCATCAAGGGCTCCGAGGGCTCCATCACGCTGATGCCCATCCTGACCATGCCGGCCGACGACATATCGCACCCCGTGCCGGACCTGACGGGCTACATCACCGAAGGGCAGATCGTCTGCGACCGCGGGCTGTTCCGGCAGGGCGTCTATCCGCCTGTCGCCGCTCTGCTGAGCCTCTCGCGCCTGATGAAGGACGGCGTCGGCAAGGGGTCCACGCGGGAAGACCACATGGACATCTCCAACCAGCTCTACGCCGCCTACAGCCGGGTGGAGTCCGTGCGCGGGCTGGCCAGCGTCATCGGCGAGGAGGAACTCTCGCCCATGGACCGGCAGGTGCTCGCATTCGGCGATGCCTTCGAGAGGGAGTACGTCCACCAGGGCGAGCAGGAGAACCGCTCCATCGAACAGACCCTGGACCTCGCCTGGCAGGCGGCCGGCGTGCTGCCGCGCAGCGAACTGGCGCGGCTCGACGACGAACTGCTGGACCGCTACCTCCCCCGCGATGACGGGGCGGACGGCGAACAGGGCCCCTCCATGTCCGGGTGAAACCGATGCCGGCGCTCGATACGACACCGACCCGACGCAACTACCTGCAGTTGCAGGACCGCCTGGAACGCGTGGAGGAGGGTCACGAGCTTCTGGAGCAGAAGCGGCAGATCCTCGTGCTCGAACTCATGGCCCAGGTGGAGGCCGCCCGACGCATCAAGGAGCAGATCGACCGGACGATGGCCGAGGCCTACGAGGCCCTGCACCGGGCGGCCGTGCGCTCCGGGCTGACGGGCCTGCAGCGGCAGGCGGCCGGGACGCGCATGGAGCACGTTCTGAGCGCGACGACGCGCTCGGTCATGGGCGTGGCGGTGCCCCGGATACGCTGCACCCCGGCGCCCTTCGGGCTGCAGTTCGGCATCGCCGACGGCCGCAGCCACACCGACCAGGCGATGCGGTGCTTCCTGGAGTCCCTGCCGCTGGTGGCCGAGCTGGCCGAGGTGGAGAATGCCGTCCTGCGCCTGGCCCGCGAGATCAAGCGCACGCAGCGCCGTGTCAACGCGCTTGAAAAGGTGTACATCCCGCAATATAAGGGGGTCCTGCGGCGCATCGAGGACGCCCTGGCCGAGCGGCAACGCGAGGAGTTCATCGTGCTGCGCAAGGTGAAACGCAAGCGGCAGGCCGCCGACGGCCCCGCTCCCGGCTCGGCACCGACCTCGGAGGCGCGCTGAACTATGGCCCGTCACACCTACGCCACGATCCTTCTGTTTGCCGAGGGCAGCCCGGAGGGCATGAAGGCCGCCCGGGACGCCATCCGTCTGGCAGCGGCCGAGGACGCGTTCCTCATCATCGCGTCCGTCGTCGATACCAGCACGCTCAAGCAGCTCCTGTCGTCGCACATCTTCATCGAAGAGGAGATGGAGGAATACGAGCATGAGCTGGAGGAGTCGTGCAGGAAGCAGATCCACTACGTGGCGCAACTGGCCGAGAAAGCGGCGGTGAAGCACCGCACGTCGCTCCTGCGCGGCGCCTGCCACACGGCCATCCTGCGCGAGCAGAAGGACCGGAGCGCCACGTTGCTGGTCATGGGCGCCTACCGGGCCAGCACGGCCCGCCGCGACCTGATGGCGCGTGAGAAGCAGCTCATCGTCGACGAGGTCCCCTGCCCCGTCCTGCTCGTACGGTGAGCGGGCCGTCCGCAGACGCGCCGTGCAAAGGGGTTGACGCGGCCCCGGGGGCGGGGTATCGTGGCTGGAAAGGACTCTGTGTTCGCGTGGCTTTGGGGCAAAGGGGGGACGCGACATGGACGTGGAGGCATTCCTTTCCGAGAAGGGGGTGGAGTTCCGTCTGGAGCGGCACGAGCAGGCCTTCAGCGCCCAGGAAGTGGCTGCGTCCGAGCACGTGACCGGCCACATGTTCGCCAAGACCGTCATCGTCAAGGACGGCGAGACCGCCTGCATGCTGGTGCTGCCGGCCAGCCGCCACGTCGACATGCGGGCCGCCGGGGACATGCTGGGCGGCCCGGTGAGGCTGGCCGAGGAGCCCGAACTGAAGGTGCTCTTCCCCGACTGCCAGATCGGCGCCGAGCCGCCGTTCGGCTCTCAGTACGGCATGGACACCTGCATGGACGAGTCGCTGAGCACACGGGACGAGATCGTCTTCCGTGCCGGGACGCACGACCGCACGGTCCGGATGCGCTACGAGGATTACGTGACCCTGGAGCAGCCGATGGTCGGGCGGTTCACGGTCGAGGACTGAACGCGCCGGATGCGTCGGGTCCGCGAGCCTGCCCGGGCCTGGCAGGCCGGGAACGGGGCCGGCCGTCCGTGCGTGCCGGATTCGTGCCAGCGCGGCGCCCCGCCCCGGCTGTGCCGTGCCGTTCCCGCCGGCGCAACCGCCTCCGCACCATGACCGGCCCCGGCCGCCTGTGCACGCGAGTGACGCACGGTCCCTCAGGCGCCAGGGCCGCATCTCGCGGGCGGTTGACGCCGCCCCACCTGTCGTGTCCAATGTCGGCAGGGACACCGTTCGGCTGACCGGGCCGCACTCCGGGCAGAGACCGGCGGCGTGTCTGCGAACGCCTCAGGGCACCCTTCGCAGATGGAACCGGACGCGTTTCGACCAGGAACTATGGCAGAGCCAAGAGTACAGATACCCTTCCCCGTCGCGTTGCGGATGGTCGGGGGCTACGCGGCCGTGCGGCTGCGCGAGCAACTGAGGTCGGTTGCCTTCATCGTAGCCTATCTCGTGGCGTTCCAGGTGCTCATATTCGGCCGCGCGCCGGAACAGGCGTTGCGGGTGGCCGGCGGGATCGCGTTGGTGGTGCTGGGACTGACCTTGTTCCTGGAAGGGCTGCTCATCGGCCTGATGCCGTTGGCTGAGCGGGTTGGGAGTCGGCTGCCCTCGCGCGGCGGGTTGCGAGCGATCATCCCCGTGGGCTTTCTGCTCGGAGTGGGTGCCACGCTGGCCGAGCCGGCCGTGGCGGCCCTGCGGGCGCTGGGCAGCGACATCGCCGCCTGGGAAGCCCCGTTGCTGTTCTACTTGCTGCAGCGCGAGCCGGAATGGCTGATCGGCGCCATCGCCATCGGGGTGGGCGCCGCCATGACCGTCGGCATGGTGCGGATCTATGCGGGGGTGTCCCTCAAACCCTTCATCCTGGGCACCATCGGCCTTCTGCTGCCGCTCTCGTACGTGGTCTCACGCTCGGCGAACCTGGCGAGCATCGTGGGGCTGGCATGGGACTCCGGCGCCGTCACCACCGGCACTGTGACCGTGCCGCTGGTTCTGGCACTGGGCATCGGCGTCTCCAGATCCTCCGGCAGAGCCGAGGGGACGGTAAGCGGGTTCGGCACCGTGGCACTCGCCTCGGCGTTTCCCGTCCTCGCCGTCCTCATGCTCGGGGCCGTCCTGCTGCCGCGTGTTCCGCCTCCGACCGGGCAGCGCGAGTTCTTCGCACCCGAGAATCGCGAGAAGGCCCTGCAGTTGTTCCGCAACGAAGAGGCGCTGAGGGACTACGCCGCCAGGCACGGCGGCGAGGAAACCCCGGGGCTTCTGGCGGCTGCGGACACGGATGATGGGGCAGGACTGCCCCAGGGATCCCTCGGCGAGGGCGGTACACCGCATGTCTCCGCCATATTGCGCAGAGAACTGACCTACGCGGCCCGGGCTCTTCTGCCGCTCGTCGCGTTCCTGGCCGTCGTGCTCCTGTGCCTGATTCGAGATCGGCCACGCTATCTGGACGAGGTGTTTCTGGGAATCGCCTCTGCGCTGGTCGGCTTGTGCCTGCTCACCACGGGGATCGGGATCGGCTTGAGCCAGTTGGGCAGGGAAGTGGGGGGGCGATTGCCGCAGGTGTACCGCGATATGCAGGTAGAGAAGGGGCAGATCGTCATCCATGGCTTCGACCCTGCGGTTGTGTTCCCGGCGGCCAACATCAAGGAAGGCCGGGTGGATGTCTTCCACATGTTCGATGGCGAATCCGTTCAGACGGTGGAGTTCCGGCCCGAATGGTACGACCGTGATCGTCAATTGTACATCCATCGCGTCCGTACGTCACCCCTGACACATCCGGAGTTGACGCGCATCGGCGTCCTGCTGATCCTGCTCTTCGCCTTCGGCATGGGCTATGGATCCACCGTTGCCGAACCTGCCCTCAAGGCCCTGGGCAGGACGGTGGAGGATCACACCGTCGGCACCATCAAGAGCCACTCCGTCGTGCGGGCCGTCTCGATCGGGGTGGGATTCGGCCTCCTTGCAGGGGTGATCCGCATCCTCTACGGCATTCCCATGGTCTGGATGGTGTTGCCGCCCTACCTGGTTCTATTTCCGTTGACACTGGTCAGCGACGAGGAGTTCACGGGCATTGCCTGGGACAGCGGCGGCGTCACGACCGGTCCGGTCACTGTGCCGCTGGTCCTGGCGATGGGCCTTGGACTGGGCGGTGAGCTGGACATTGCCGATGGCTTCGGGATCCTCGCCATGGCGTCGGTCTACCCTGTCGTCGCCGTGCTTCTGTTCGGGCTGGTCTCGCGACTGCGTCAGCGAAAGGTGGCGCGGGCAGGGGAAGGAGTGGACAGCGGTGAGTGATCCGGGCAGCACGGTCCACCGCATCACATGTGCCGTGGCGCGCAACCATGGCCGCGCCATGATGGAGCGCCTGTCAGAGATGGGGGTCGGGTCCGTTCTGGTGGAAAGCGGACGCAGCGTCAGGCGCCGCCGTTACTCCCGCTTCTTCGGCCTTCTGGGCTATGCGGAGAGGCTGGAGGACAGCCCCATCGAGCTGTGTCAGTTCAGTGTCGCCCCGGAAGCCTCAGAGCCCCTTGTTCGCGGGCTGGCCGGCGCACTCGAGATGAACCTGCCCGGCCGCGGCACGATCTACGCGCAGGAGTGCAGCTCCTTCGTCGACACGACGGTCGCACACGTCGCGCCTTCGCCCGAGGCAGGCAGCCGCTTGCCCGGCCTGCTGCGCGATCTCGCCATTATGACATGCATTACATCGATGAGCGGCAGTGGGGAGGAGCTGGCGAGGCTGGCTCTGGAGTTCGGCACCGGCGTCCCCATGGTGACACTGGGATCAGGAAGCGGCCTGCGCGATCGTCTGGGGCTGCTGCGCATCACCGTGCCCGCCGAGAAGGAAGTTGTCCGTCTGCTGGTCCCGGCCCTCGATGCGGAGGGGCTGATGCGGATGTTGATCGAGAAGGGCCGTCTGAATCGCCCCGGCAAGGGTTTCATCTACTGCAGCCCGTTGTTGAACGGGCTGCTGGACACGAGGACACTGGTCGGACCTCAGCAGCATGCGGCCACCATGGAGCAGATTGTGGCCGCCATCGACGAGCTCGAGAAGAGCACCGCCTGGCGTCGCCGCTTTCCGGAGCTTGAGCCCGAAGCCGGTTTCCAGCTGCGGGAACGGTGCGCCGAGATCACATTGGTCTGCATCGAAGAGATGGCGTCAAGATACGTCCAGGCCGCCATGCAGGCCGGCGCCGAGGCGGCCACCATCGCACACCTGCAGCGGGTGAGCTTCGGTGAACCGGGCGGGGGAGCCCGCGAACGGTGCAGGATCATAGTCAGCCAGTGGCAGTCCGCGCAGGTGCTGGACGCCCTCAGGCAGGCGCACCAGGACAGTCCTGCGCAGGAGGAACGGCTGGAAAGCCTGGAAGTACAGCCTGTGGTCCTGTCCTACTCCTACCGCACGCAGACGGCTCGGCTGCTTCGCCGGCACCACGTGCCCGACTGACCGCACGCGGAACTGCGGATGCAGGCCGCATGGGGATGGTCGATGGGGGCTCCTTCTGCGGAGGCGGACGTGCGGGGCCGCGCCTCGGGCCCCCCTCTGCGACGGTGGACGTGTCGTTCGGCAGGAAGACGGAGCGACGCGGCGCGATCATGGGGCGTCGGGATCGCCCCCCGGCGACGGCGGCGGCACGGCCGGCGGCGGCGGCGGCACGGCCGGCGGCGTCGCCGGCCCCAGCAGCAGGGCGATCGGGCGGGTGCTCTCGTCGCTCGAGAGGGCGATCTTCACGCTGATCGTCAGGGGCACGGACAGCAGCATGCCCACGGGCCCCAGCAGCCAGCCCCAGAAGACGAGGGACAGGAACACGACCAGCGTCGACAGTCCGACGCCCTGGCCCGTCACGCGGGGTTCGATCAGATTGGCCATGAGGATGTTGATCGCCGTGAAGCCCACGGCCACCCACACCGCCATCCACAGGGAATCCTCCAGGAGCAGCGCCAGCAGAACCGGCGGCACGGCGGCGATGAACGAACCGATGTTGGGCACGTAGTTGAGCAGGAACGCCAGCACACCCCAGAGCACCGCGTACTTGATCCCGAGCACGGAGAGCATCACCATCACCAGGAGGCCCGTGCTCGCCGAGATCAGCGTCTTGATCGCCATGTACCGGCGGATTCCCGCCACCACGTCGCCGTACCGGTCCGTCAACCTGCGCATGCCCTCCGGCAGCGCATCCAGCTTGGCCGCAAAGGCCGAGCCCTCCAGCAGCATGAAGACGACCGTCAGCAGGATGAAGAACGAGTTCCCGAGCATGCCGCTGAGGCTGCCGATCAGGGTGCCGGTGAACCGGAGCAGCGCCTGCGGCTTGATCTGGTCCTGCAGGAACTGCTCCGGGGCCTCCATGCCCTTCTCCTCCAGCCAGGCCGCGACCAGCCCCGTCTTCTGGGCCAGCAGGCGCTGATACTCCGGCATGTCGCGCCCGAAGCTGTACATGGTGGAGCTGACTAGGCTCGTCAGCGCGATCAGAATCCCCACCAGAGCCAGCACCATCAGCGTGAGGGCCACCGCCGAACCGACGCCGCGCCTGCGCAGCCACAGCATCACGGGGGAGACGATGACGGCGATGAACACCGACAGAAGGAAGGGCACGAAGATCCTCTCGGCGGCCTTGATGCCCGCGAAGATCACCACGAGCGCCGCCAGGATGTACAGCGACGTCGCGATTCTCCCGCCCTTGCTGCTCTCCTCCTTCGCCCCGTCCGTCATGGCCCCTTCTCTCCTGCGATCCGAACGAAGATGGGCGACCGCTATCAAAGCCTGCACAGCATCATCTTAACGAATCCGCACCCCGAGGCCAAACACTGCCTTGCGGCCGACATGCCGGCCCGGTGAAGGAATCCAGATCCTCTCAGGCGGCCCACCCGCAGCCACGTCGCACGGCTTCACCGCGCGGTCACTGCGGCTCCGCCGGATAGCCGACCGTCTGGGCGAGCACAATGTGCTGCTGCGGTCGCAGCCCCATGGCCGCCGCCAGCGCCTCCCGGTTCACCATGCCGCGTACGACGGTCGCCAGACCCTCCGAGGCGCAGTAGAGGTAGACGTTCTGGCTGCTGAAGCCCGTGTCCGTCGCCGCGTAGAAGGCCTTGCTCTCGTCCGAGCCGCCGCCCATCCGGGCATAATCGGCGACGAAGATGAGGTTGAGCGGGGCCGTTGCGGCGAACGCCTGCGTGCCCGTCAGGGCGCGCAGGTCTTCGGCCACGACCGGCCTCAGGGCATGCTCCCGGGGGTCGAACAGATAGAGCCCCTCCGGCAGCGCCACGTAGACGTCGATCTGCTGCATGTTGCGTGCCGTCGGCGCCGTCCGGCGGCCGTCCGGGCGGTTGACGCCGCAGGCGGCCCAGAGCAGGTCCGAGAGCACCTGGTGCGGCAGCGGCCGGCTGCTGAACGCACGCGACGAATGCCGGTCCTTCAGCACCGCCATCAACGGCCGCCCTCCCGTCGTCTGCGGGGACGGCAACTGCATCACCCTGGACTCAGTGGCCGGCCCCTCGCCCGGAGGCGCAGCCGCCAGGAACACCATCCCTATCGCCAGGATCGCCTTCGCCGCCATGATCTCCCTCCCGCAGGATTGACGCCTCCAGTCCCTTCCCGTCTATACCCCTTTCCGGGCGCGTCCGCAAGACCGCATCCTTCTTGCAGGCATCCACGCGTGGCGTTACATTTGACCGAGAGGCTTCAACGCGGGGATGGCTCGATGAACAGAGAAGAGCGCAGGTGGGTGCTGAAGGCGCAGCGCAGCGAACTGACGGAGCACCACATCTACTCCCGCCTTGCACGCGCCGTGAGTGACGAGCAGGACCGGGAGGTGCTGGAGCGGATCGCGGCGGACGAACTGCGCCACAGCGAGATGCTGCGGGAGCATACCGGCCGTTCGCCCGCGCCGAACTGGCTGAAAGTCTGGTGGTTCTACCTGCTTGCGCGGCTGTTCGGCTACACCTTCGTCATCAAGCTGATGGAGGCCGGTGAGAACCGCGCGCATGGGAACTACGGCACGTTCAACATCGTGCCCGAAGGGACCGCGCTGGCTCAGGAGGAGCACGAGCACGAGGAGCGGCTGATCGGCATGCTCGACGAGGACCGGCTGAAGTACACGGGCGCCGTCGTCCGGGGGCTGAACGACGCGCTGGTGGAGCTGACCGGGGCGCTGGCCGGCTTCACGCTGGCGTTCGCGCAGCCGCGCGTGGTGGCCATGGCGGGACTGATTACGGGCGTCTCCGCTTCGCTCTCGATGGCCGGTTCGGAGTACCTCGGGCGCAAATCGGAAGACGACGAGCTGAGCCCCGCGCGGGCCGCCACGTACACCGGACTGGCGTACGCGCTCACCGTCATGGTGCTGATCGCCCCCTACATGGTGTTCTCGAACCTGTACCTCTGCCTGGGCGTGATGCTGGCGGCGACACTGCTGATCATCGCGTTCTTCAACTACTACATGGCGGTCGCGCGCGGGCAGCCGTTCGGGGCGCGGTTCCTGGAGATGGCGGGGATCAGCCTCGGTATCGCGGCCCTCTCCTTCGGCATCGGCGCGCTGGTCCGGCGGTGTCTGCCGGTGGAGGTGTAGCGGCTCCGCTGCGGGGGCAAGCCACTCCGCAGGTCTATGTCATACGCGGATAGTAATGTCCGGTCTTCGGCGGATAGAAATGTCCGCTTTCCTTCGGGTGGAAGGAGAGCGGATGGAGGGAGACCGGATCGAGATGAGCCAGAAGGAGCGGGATCGGC